>Ga0310125_10000505_pt1 | contig 18399 bp, 17 predicted proteins | sample CB11b_Tmax_Bot8__FD_203508 | JGI IMG/M metagenome (GOLD analysis project Ga0310125, IMG submission 203508) | Marine microbial communities from Western Arctic Ocean, Canada - CB11b_Tmax_Bot8 | ecosystem: Environmental > Aquatic > Marine > Oceanic | place: Canada: Western Arctic Ocean | collected... | reverse complement strand
GAGCAATTCTAGGTCTACTTTTAGCATCCAGGATCTCCTGGACCGAGAAACTGCGAGAGGTCACGCGACCTCGATTGACCCTTCACAAAATACACCTAGTTCGAGAGTTGCAGACACTCGACGCAAACTTAGCCGGGCGCTCATTGGGCGACCAGCCGCGCCAAGAAGTCCTCCATCGCGCGAGCAGAATTATCCCAGGAGTATCTTTCTGCGAATCTCCGGCCACGTCGCCCCATTTCCTCACGGGCCTGATGGTCTGACAGCAGCGAACCAATCGCCAGAGTAAGTTTTTGCTGATCTCCGTGCGGAACCAACAAGCCAGTCTCACCAGGGACGACAGATTCTCGAAGTCCTGGTGAATCGCTAGCCACGGTTGGAGTCCCACAAGCGCTTGATTCGAGACAGGAAATGCCCCATCCCTCTTTGGATGATGTGAGCGCGTGAAGCCAGCATGTCCGTAAGAGTTCTAATTTCTTCTTTTCACTAACATATCCCATGAAGTCCACCTGATTGGTGATATCGAGCTTGATACAGAGAGATTCAAGTCGCCTAAGGTCATCACCTGTTCCTGCGATCTTGAGGGTCACTTCTACACCTTGCTGTGCCAGCTTATCGACTGCGTGGAGAAGTAGGTCGATACGCTTGTACTTCTTGAGTCGGCCTAAGTAGAGGACGGTTGGGTCAACTGAACGAGCATGGTTGGGGTGAGGGGTGTACCAGTCGAGGTCAATTCCGTTTGGGATCACCTTAATCTGTTCAGGATGGAGCCCTCTCTTCACCAAATCCTTCTTGGTGCTTTCAGAGACAGCGATTGTAGGAGTGTTAGAGAAGATCCAAGGTATCGGTCGTTCGAGCAGCCAGGTCGCTGATGCGATTGGGATTCCGGCTTCCTCAAAGGCAGTTAGGCCAAATAGATGGTGTACAAGTAAGACAATCCTTGACCGAGTCCAGCAAGGTGTGAAGAGGGGCACCTTGTTGAGATCCTCCACTACCACGTCAAATGACTCACGAGAGAGGTGACGTAGATAGTATGCAGCTGCGGCGAACAAGAAGGTATAACGGGCACCGGTTCGGTGAATATCAATCCCATCAAGATCTACTCGTGCAGCACAACCACTCCAGCCTGATGTTAGGAGCGTGACCTTATGCCCTAGCTGGACCATGCGGCTAAAAGTTTCATGGAGATGGATCTCAGCGCCCCCGGCTAAGGGGTTTTCCCGGTCGAGCCAATTCACGACCAGAATGCGCATTGGCTAACCGGTCAGGTTTTGTGGAATTATTTGGTCTTTCGATTGGTTCTTGAAGACTGCATCGAGGACGCCATTCACGAAGCGGGGTGAATCACTCCCGCCGTATGCTTCCGCCAAGAGGATGGCCTCTTGGATAGACACTTTAGGCGGAACCTCATCCAGATAAAACAGCTCTGCTGCGGCAATCCGGAGGATTCCTCTGTCAATGCTCGAAACACGGTCGAGATGCCAGTTGTCCAATGCCGAACGAATATGAGTATCTATCTCCTCGAGATGATTCTCGATCAGCGTTACTAGCGTTCTTACGTACGGCAGCCTTGTCTGTGAAATAAAACGTGTCGCAGTTGTGTCACTGAGAGCGTCTATCAAGCTGCTAGCGAAACCCGAGCTCTCCCATTTGTAATGAATTTGGAGGACCCAGGCTCGTGCTCGTGTTCGATCGATTCGGATTCGGCGAGCATACATCGGCCCGTCATTCTCACTCAATTACCAACCAACCTTGCATAGAGATCTACCATTTGAAGAGCTGCCACGGCCGCCTCGTACCCCTTGTTGTTTGACCCCTTCCCGGCCCTCGCCAGTGCTTGTTCCCGATTGTCGGTGGTAAGCACACCGAACAGAATCGGGATCGACGCTTCCCGGGCAACAGCGGCTACTCCCTCACTTGCTGCGGAGCATACGTAGTCAAAATGAGGAGTTTCACCTCGAATCACACATCCCAAGGTTACGATTGCATCATGACGATCAAGCCCAAGCACTAGCGATGCTGCTTGTGGCAACTCCCATGCTCCTGGGACACGTATGATCTCAATCGATTCCGGCTTCAGTCCGTATTCTGTAAAGCACCCCATTGCTCCTACGACCAAGCGATCAGTGACGTCCGTATTGAACTGACTAGCTATGACCGCAATAGAGATGCCGGTAGGGTCGAATTCGTTTGGAGAAACAGTGATTGGTGTCCCATCACTACTCATAAGGTGTGACCTAACTTAGAGCGTTTGGTTTCGAGATATCGTTCATTGTGTTGGTTTGGTTCTACCTGCAGTGCCTCAGTACCAGTGATCTCGATATCATAGCCATCCAAACCTACTATCTTCCGTGGATTGTTTGTGAGGAGGCGAATCGAGTGAAGCTTTAGGTCCAGAAGGATTTGCGCCCCAATGCCATAATCCCTGAGGTCGGGTTTGAAGCCCAGCTTTTCATTCGCTTCGACCGTATCTAACCCTTCATCCTGAAGCTCATAAGCTTTCACCTTATTTCCCAGGCCAATCCCGCGGCCTTCCTGCCTAAGGTAGACGACTGCCCCCTGGCCTTCGGCATCGATTTGTCGCATAGCAGCAACCAGTTGTTCACCGCAGTCACATCTCATAGAGCCGAACACGTCGCCCGTCATACATTCAGAGTGCATTCGAACCAAAACACCCGGCTTGCCGCTCGGATCCCCCTTAATAATTGCGAGGTGCTCACGGCCATCAAGCATGCTTTCGTATGCTATGACGTGGAACTCTCCAAACTTTGTTGGAAGTTCGGCCTCAGCAATACGTTGTATGATCCGAGTTTTTGTCAGCCGGTATGCGACAATCTGAGCCACGGTTATGAATCTGAGCCCGTGTTCAATGGCGAAAGTTTCTAGCTCGTGCCGGCGCGCCATCGTCCCATCTTCATTCAGGATCTCACAGATTACTCCAACAGGAGGCAGGTCGGCCATTCGAGCGAGGTCCACCGAAGCTTCCGTCTGCCCAACTCTTCGGAGAACCCCTCCAGGTTTTGCTCGGAGGGGGAAGATGTGGCCGGGACGCCTCAGGTCACTGGGGTCAGAGTTTGGGCTTGTAAGGACTTCGATTGTCTTGGCTCTATCTTGAGCACTGATTCCTGTCGTCACACCAAAACGACGGTGAGCATCTACTGAGATCGTAAAGGCCGTTTCTTGCGGATCAGTGTTGCGTTGGGTCATAAGCGGAAGATCAAGATCATCCGCTCGCTCGTCAGTTAACGTTACACAGATTAGGCCTCGGCCATGTTTGGTCATGAAGTTCACATGATCAGCCGTAACTTTTGCCGCAGCCATGACCAAATCTCCTTCATTCTCACGGTCTTCATCGTCAGCTACTATGACCATCCTGCCCTCTTGGATGTCCGCTATAGCCTTCTCTACTGTTTCGAAGTCCATTGTCTCTTTCTCATGCACCCTGTTTTGAGAGAATCTTGCTGACGTATTTCCCAATAAGATCTCCCTCGACATTCACTCGATCCCCAGGTTCAAGATCACCGAGGTTTGTGTGCTGAAAGGTGAAGGGTATCACACCAATCTGACAAACGCAGTCTTGCAGTAGCTTGCTTATAGTTAAACTCACGCCGTTGATAGCGATTGATCCCTGCGAGATTGTGAGTGCGTAGACGTCCTGATGGATGGAAAAATCCATCATCCAATACGCCCCTTCCTTAACAGATTGAACGAGGTGTCCCGTACTATCCACGTGTCCTTGAACGAGATGACCATCTATACGCCCCTCTAACTGAACAGCTCTTTCTAGATTGACCCTTTTCCCCACCTCATACGCTCCTGCAATCGTTCGCTCAAGTGTCGGGCCGATAATATCAAAGATAAGGTATTCGGATGCCACAGAAGTTACTGTCAGACAGGCCCCATCTACCGCCACTGACGCCCCCGGCTGTAGTTGGCCAGCGAGTAGGGGAGCCTCTATGGAAAAACGTCGAATCTCTTGATGGTCCTCGATTCCAGTAATCTGTCCCGTTTCTTCTACTATCCCATTGAACATCAGTCAGATTTCCGGTCAAGCACGATAAGAGTATCCCGACCGTGTAATTGTGGAGACAATGCTGGGATAAAGTCGTCCCATTTTAATGTTTCTCCGCTATCGCCGAACGCGGGAATGCTCCCTGAGCCAAGTGTTTTAGGGGCAACGAACAAGTATAGGCGTTGAACTAAATTTTTTCGAATTAGGCTATTCGCTAGTTTGGCCCCACCCTCACACAAGACTGATTGAACACCTAATTCCTGAACAATTCCTAAAATTGATTCAAGAGCGAGCCCCTGATTGGATTTTCCGACTGAATGGACATGAGCCCCGAGTGATTCAAGCCTTGTAATTTCGCTTTCAGGAGCATCCTGATGGGTGAATATATGAAGGGGGTTGAGTTCCAGATCATCAAATATTGCAGCATCACTGGGAAGTTCAGCACGGGTATCTAGAACGAGCCTTCGGACCTGGCTTCGCCCTCGCGGGGCCATTCGCACTGTCAGGCGCGGGTTGTCCACTTTAAGGGTTCCATTTCCAATGAGAATTGCGTCGAATCCTGTTCTCAATCGATGGACTTCTCGTTCCGCTTCCAGGCCGGTTATTTGGGTACGGACCGCACCAGATGTTCCGATATAGCCATCCATGCTTAAAGCTAGTTTTAGGGCTATGTAGGGCGTTTCATGAGTCGCGACATGGAAAAAAGACGGATTTTCTGTCCGTCCGATGATTGAGTCCCATACCGGGCCTATTACTTCTATCCCCCCTCCGGTCAATGTATCCCTCCCACCGCCCTCATCTATCCCAGGCTCAGCCGCACCGTAAACGACACGAGATACGCCAGCCTGGAGCAATGCCTGAGAACATGGCGGTGTTTTACCCTCATGATTACATGGCTCGAGGCTTACATAAGCTGTCGCCCCCTCCGCTTTGCTCCTAGCAGATTCTAGGGCAACAATCTCGGCGTGGGGTCCTCCGAACTCCCTATGATATCCCTCGCCAACAACCTGATTATTCAGCACAAGAACACAGCCGACGAGTGGATTGGGGTGTACCCGACCCCACCCCCGTCGGGCGATCTTACGTGCCCAGTCAAGGTAGGCTAGATCTTCTCGAGATAGATCTGCTTGATCAGAAATCTGTACTTTGTTCATCGCTTGACATTAATCATCGAATGCTCAACCGGGCAGCTAGGCTTAAGAAGCCAGATCCCTGGCTGGGATCAATAGGCCCTAGTGCGTGCCCCTCTGGCATCGGAGGTCCTAAGACCCAACCAACTTCAGTCGACAACTGTAGGATTAGTAGACTCAAAGAAACACCACTGAATAGAACTGGCCGGTGAATAACTAACGGAGCATTAAACTCTGCAGGGTCACTACCCTTTGGTAATATGGTGAGTTTGACTTCAGAGTTATGAGAATCTAAGCCGGCCCCGACCATCAACCCTAGTGAAGACATACTTTTTCCGATAGTTAGGCGTACTGAAGAGATCGATGGTTCTATCACAAGACCAGTTGAGTAGTGGCCAGATTCCCAATCAAGGGTCAGGGGACCCATAAACCTGCGGGAAATACTGAGAGCAATTCCGGGAAGGGTGAATGTCTCACGTACTAGTCCAAGGCGCATACCCAAAGAGAATGCTCCCATTCTGCTATCAAGCCCCATTTCCTTTGGGAAGAAAAGCAAATGTCCTTGAGCCATAAGGTCTAAAGAGAAGAGCCCACCTACAGTAGGTTTCACTTGAAAACCTTCAAACAATCCTACGATGAGATTCCCCTGGATTGTCCCAAGTACAAACTCTGTTTTGGCGAGGCCGGCCACACGCTCGTGGGTGATGACTGGAATATGGGCTCGTAGTCCAGCTATCCGGAATGAAACGTCGAATCTTGGGGTGTTCCTCCTAAGTGGCCCCCAGCTCCCTGGTGCAGCAGACCCCAAGCTGAGTAAGAAGCCCGTGTCTGTAATGAGGCTTCGGGCAGCTAGGGTCGCATCAACACAAGCGTGCGGAAGTTGTGGCGTGCCTGTAACACATCCTGCGACCAGTGCTTGTCCTTGTTGTGACGAGCCAGCAGATGGCGAGAGTAGGACTAGTAAAATGAGCAATCCCAGCGCCCGAGTGCTCACCTGTATTCAATTCCTCCCCCATCTGTGATTTCTCCAATCACCCAAGCATCGCTCCCACGCTCACGAGCTGATGAAATCAGTGATGAGGTTTCGGTCTCTTCTACCACAGCGATCATTCCGATACCCATATTGAATACCCGATCCATCTCCTCGGTTGAAACCCCACCTTCTTCCTGGAGGATGCGGAAAGCCGGAGGTATCTCCCAGGAAGATCTATCGATTACCGCCCCTAATCCTTGAGGCAGCACCCTTTGAAGGTTTCCTGGAATCCCACCACCAGTAATATGGGCGAGCCCTTTGATTGAGTTATGGGACAGAGGGTCAATAAGGACAGGGAGATAGCTTTGATGGACGGTCATTAGTTCTTCCGCAACAGATTTCCCTAAGCCGGGGATCTCACTGTCATGAGACAGGCCCATTACGTCGAATATGATATGTCTTGCTAACGTGTAACCATTTGTGTGCAAGCCGGAGGAAGCGTAACCGAGGAGCACGTGGCCTTCCCTGACCCTAGATCCATCTATTAGAGAGTCCTTACCCACGATCCCGACGATAAATCCCGCCAAGTCATATTCACCAGGGGAATAGAGATCAGGTAATTCTGCCGTTTCGCCTCCAAGTAGGGCACAATTGTTCTCCTTACATGCTTCAGCTACCCCTCGGACCACTTCTGATACTACCGCTTCCTCAAGTTTCCCTAGCCCCAGATAGTCAAGAAAAAAGAGCGGCCGTGCTCCTTGGACGAGTATGTCATTTACACAATGGTTTACAATGTCCTGGCCAATCGTATCGTGAACCCCAGTCATAAAAGCCAATTTGATTTTAGTACCTACCCCATCAGCGCTTGATACTAGAATGGGGTCTACCACATCTCCGGGGACCTTATAGAGACCGCCAAAACTACCAATTTCTGAAAGCGTACAGGCGTCCGCGGTAGATTGAACCAATTTTCCGAGGCTCTGCACAGAACGTTCAGCAGCATCCAGGTCAACTCCTGCTTCGCGATACTTCATATCACTCTCAGGCAAAATCCCCTACTCCCTCATCAATCTCAAAAGTTGTCATAGCATTCAGTTGTTTCACACGCCTGAAAATGTCTGATTCAGTCAGGTCTCTAAGGCCATCGATACTGAACTTCTGTACCGCGAATGAACCGAGCACAGATCCATATACTACAGCTCGCCGAAGGTCTGCAACTGAGGTGGAGTTCTTTTTCGATATGTACCCAAGAAGCCCTCCTGCAAAAGCGTCACCCGCACCGGTCGGATCAAATACTTGTTCCAGAGGGAATCCTGGTACAAAGAAGACCCAGTCGTCAGCGAAGAGTACGGCCCCGTGTTCACCCTTTTTTATCACAACCACCCGAGGTCCCCTTTCTTGGATCCATCGGGATGCTTGAAGTAGGTTTGTTTTCTCCGAGAGCTGGCGGGCTTCTTCATCGTTGAGCATAAAGATGTCGACCCTGGCCAGGAGGTCGACGAGGGATTCACGTTTGCCCTCAATCCAGTAATTCATGGTGTCACAAGCTACCAAGGTAGGTGAATCGACTTGGTCTAATACCTGGTGCTGTAAAGTGGGGTCTATGTTTCCTAAGAAAACATATTCTGACTGCTGAAGTTCTTTGGGGATTCTTGGGTTGAATCCTCCGAAGACTCCAAGTCGTGTCTCTAGCGTGTCACGACTGCTTAGGTCTGAATGATACTTCGCTACCCAAGAGAAGCTTTCTCCGCTCTCGATCTGAATTGCTGAAAGGTCTACACCGCGTTTCTTGAGAAATGCAAGCTGATCTAGTGGGTAATCATCCCCTACTACACCCACGACGCTAACATCGCTCAGGAGTGAGGCAGAAGCTGAAAAGAAGACCGCAGACCCGCCGATCACTCGTTCTGCATGCCCGAATGGAGTCTCTACTGAGTCTAGAGCAACACTACCTACTGCAAGGATCGACATATCCAGATAATCCGGTTCAGATAAGAGGTTTCATGTGCCATCGTTCGCTGGCTCCTGCATCATTCTTTTCGGTGCAGTGATCCCTAGGATGGCAAGTCCATTTTGCAACACAATTTGTAATGAACGTGCGAGGACAAGCCGTGCACCCCGAATCTTAGAATCATCTACGAGTACTGCGAGACTTGGATTCCTGCTTGGATTCCCGGCATGGTACCAAGTATTTGCTGTACTGGCCGTCTGTTCGAGGTATTCACACACGATATGTGGTGCGCAATTCTCAGCTGCACGGGTTAGTACGCTAGGGAAATCTCTAAGCTGGTTGATAAGCTGCCGCTCATAATCCTCTGTAAGGAGAGACAAGTCTGCTGAACCCGATTCAATTTCTTCAGGCATAACTTGTGCCTTGGCGAAGATCGAATGCATCCGAGCATGAGCGTACTGGATCTTATACATCGGGTTCTTGTCTGAGTAATCGAGAGCGGCATCCAGATCAAAAACCATTTGAGCATCCGGTTTTCTCATTTGGAAGAAGTACCTGGCCACATCAGTGCCGACTTCTGTATAGAGTTCCCGAAGGGTGATGCTGGTGCCAGCCCGTTTCGAGAATTTTACTTCACTTCCGTCTCTGACCACCCGAACCATCTGGTGCAATACGTATTCTGGATACCCTTTCGGCAAGCCCAGCGCTTGTAACCCACTTCTTACACGATCAACAGTACCATGGTGATCCGATCCCTGAACATTGATCACACGTTCATATCCTCGTGTCCACTTATGCATGTGATATGCAACATCAGGAAGGAAGTATGTCGGGAGACCATTCTTCCTGACCATCACTCGATCCTTTTGATCACCAAATGCCGTGGTCTTAAGCCAGGTGGCACCTTCATGTACGTACACAAACCCTGTTTGCTTTAAAGCTTCCAACGTTGAATTCACACGCCCGTTGTCATGTAAGGAAGATTCGAGATAGTACTCGTCAAAGTGGACTCCAAAATCATCCAGATCAGAGTCCTGTTCCTCCCGAAGACATCGGACTGAGAAGCTACGTATTTTCTCTACAGCTTTCTTTGATTCATCAAGCACGAACTGATCCCCGAATTCCTCGGCTAGTGATTCGGCAAGTTCATTGATGTATTCCCCATGATATCCTCCTTCGGGTATTTCTTCCTGCCTACCAAACAGGGCCAGATATCGAACTCTTACGCTCTGTGCGAGTTTATCTATTTGTGTTCCAGCATCGTTGTAGTAGAACTCTCGATGCACCTGCCATCCTGTCCACTCAAGTAAAGAAGCGAGCGCATCTCCCAGGGCAGCTTGCCGACCGTGACCAAGGTGTAGTGGGCCTGTGGGATTGGCGGATACAAACTCGACCATAACGTGCGCACCTTCGCGGGTGTCCTCTCTTCCGAAACCTTCGTTCTTAGCCACGATCTCGTCTAAGATCGATGCGGCGGTAACCGCAGATAGCCTAAAATTTAGAAATCCAGGCCCAGCCACCTCAATCGATGCAATCCCTGCCGTATCCTTTTCAATAGAAGCAGCGATTTCTACCGCAATGTCACGAGAAGGTCTACCAAGTTTTCCAGAGAGAATCAGCGCAATATTACAGGTAACATCACCGTGGCTAGGGTTGCGTGGACGTTCAAGATCAATCTCCGCTTCACCTATTCCCATTTCTCTGATCACCGCATTAAGAGCGGTTTTTATGGGTTCATGGAGCACTGTTCAGTTATCGGATTTGGAGCCAGGTGATCTTGATCCAGAGCTTTTAGTTTCAGACTCAGGCTTCTTCTTCGAGGTCTCCTTATTGAGACTTGAGGAGGATGTTTTCTCTACTCCCGAATCCGACTTACTGGTCGCTCCACCACTCTCTGACGAGGCCTTTTTTTTGTAGTCCTCAGATCGGTAATCGGTGATGTAAAAGCCCTCTCCCTTAAAAATAAGACCGGCCCCACCTGAAATCATTCGCTCTGAATCTTCACCGCAATCTGGACACGCGGCTCCGGGGGCCACGGAGATCCTCTGGAAAACCTCAAACTGATGCCCGTTTGGGCAGCGGTAATCGTAGGTTGGCATGGGTAACGAAGCTAACTAGGAGGGACATGGGTGCCTACCCGTGGTAAGCTCCCCATTCTGAACGAAGGGCATCACTTAGTTCACCTAACGTCACACCAGCTTTCACGGATGAAATGAGTCGGGGCATAAGATTTTCATCCCCACGGGCAGCTGAACGTAGATCTTCAAGTTGAGCCCTGATCTCGACATCTACTCTCCGCTCCTTATGTGACCTCAGACGAGTGATCTGTTCCTGTTCCAATAGCTCGTAGTCGGGCTTCTCTATATGTCGACCCTCATCCTCTTCGGTATGTACGTTCACTCCTACGATTTTTCTACGCCCAGCTTCTACATCTAGCTGAACTTTATATGCTGCAGTTTGGATTTCTTCCACCATGTACTCGATAGCTTTGGATGCACCCCCTAATTCTTCAATTGTTTCTAGGTAGTTAAGGGCCAAGCGTTCAATCTCGTCTGTCAAAGCTTCAACGTAATATGAACCCCCAAGTGGGTCTGCCGTTCGCGTTATACCTGATTCAGAGGCAATGATCTGTTGCGTCCTAAGGGCCAGTTTAGCCGCTTCCTTTGTCGGTAAAGTAAGAGCCTCATCGTAGCTGTTTGTGTGAAGGGATTGGCTACCACCGAGTGTAGCCGCAAGAGCTTGTATCGTTACACGGACGACATTATTGAGAGGTTGCTGAGCAGTTAATGTGGAACCACCCGTCTGAGTATGGAATCGGAGCCGACAGGAATTGTCGGACGCATCATAGTGTCGCCTCAAAAGAGATGCCCAGAGGCGACGGGCAGCCCGAAACTTCGCTACTTCCTCGAGCAGGTCATTATGAGCTGCAAAAAAGAACGAGAGACGAGGAGCAAAAGCGTCGATATCAAGTCCGGCTTCGACTACACGGGCTGTGTATTCCAGACCATTAGCGAATGTGAACGCAAGTTCTTGAGGGGCGGTAGCACCCGCTTCGCGAATGTGGTAGCCCGAGATGGATATCGGGTTCCAATTCGGAAGTTCATCTTTGCAGAAGGCAATAATGTCTGTGGCTAGGCGGAGGCTATTCTCTACCGGGTAGATATATGTTCCACGCGCTACGTATTCCTTGAGAACATCATTTTGTAGTGTGCCACCAAGTAGATTGCGGGCAACATCCTGATCATCCGCAACTGCAACGTAGAGGGCTAGTAAGATCGCAGCAGTAGAGTTGATGGTCATTGAAGTGGATACTTTGCCTAGAGGTATCCCCTCAAACAGGCTTTTCATGTCTTCAAGGGAATCTATGGCTACTCCAACCCGTCCAACCTCACCCATTGCTATTTTAGCATCGGAATCATGTCCCATCTGGGTCGGCAGGTCGAATGCGACGGAGAGTCCCGTTTGCCCGCGTTCTAGGAGGTAGTGGAATCTTTCATTTGTTTGCTGAGGAGTACCGAAGCCGGCGTACTGCCGCATCGTCCATAGACGCTCCCTATACATATCTGGATGGATTCCTCTGGTGAAAGGAAAGGTCCCAGAGGGAGGAGCTTCTTCAGCGTTTGCCGTGTTGTAAACAGTCTCTACTTCAATACCACTGTCGGTGCAAACTGGCTGATCTTTCCTCTTTCCCTTCATTACTCAGATCGTTCCCTCTTCGAGTGGCACAAGCTCTACCAGAATCTTGCCCTTTTCTACTGCATCTCCACTTGCTACATGGATTACCTGGACACATCCGCCTGCCTGTGCCCTCACCTCGTTCTCCATCTTCATTGCTTCTACGATTACGAGCCCCTGTCCTGCCTCAACTGACTCTCCCTCCTCAACTTCTACACTGACGATCGTACCTGGCATTGGCGCAATGACTGCTTCAGGGTGCTGGACTTCATTTTCTTGGAGTTCCACTGCTTTGATAGCCCTACCGAGTCGATCAAGCACATTCACATAGAACCTGCGTTTGTTGCATAGGATGTCCCACGCCCCCCTACCCCGTTTGATCGCGTGGATAGGCTGGGAAATTCCATCTAGGATCAGGCTGTAATCGTTCGTCTTCTCAAGTGCGGCCAAATCGACAAGAACCGATTCTCCATTAATCCTCACTAGGTCACTAGTAATCTCGATTTCAAAAGTCGAGTCTTCCACTCTGACTTCGTAAATCATTGATTCTCGGATCGTCTCAGAACCACGACAGTTTCGATGTGCGCAGTCTGAGGGAAAAGGTCAAATGCTTCATAGTCTATCAATGCATAGGCGGATCCTAGTCGCTTGAGGTCACGAGCAAGGGTAGCTGGATCACAGCTAATGTAGATTATCGTTTCTGGGGGGGCATCTAGAATTTGAAGCGGAATCGTGCTCTCCAGCCCGCTACGTGGAGGATTAAGAATCAACAAGTCTACAGGTAGAAAGTTTGATAAGTGTTCTTCAACTGCGCCCTGAACTGTACGGTAATTCCCGCTCCTCTTTTCGCAGGAAGACGTTAGAGCGGCTCCATTCACATCAATCCCCACAACGGCGGCACCTGAATTAGCGAGCTGTCGACCGTAGTAGCCAGCCCCACAATATGCGTCGACTGCGCTATCTGGTGACCCAGATGTTGCTATCACGTACTCCTGTAATAGCTGGGCAGCTGCGCGATTAACCTGGAGGAAGACATCGCCGACTAAGAGGAGTTTCTCCCCAACCCATATGTCTTCATGAACTTTGCCATAGACCAATTCTATAGCACCCGTATCTGAGGGTTCATGCCAAACAGTGGATACCGACGGTACCTGCTTCATCAAAGCTTCAGGACTCCAGGCACTCGTTCCACCCTCAATGAGTAGATCTATGCCTGACTTCGAGTTTCGGAGGGTTAGCCGTAGACGTCCTCCCAATGGTAGTCGTCTGGCGCCGGTTCCCCAGTTGTCTCTAAGAGATATCCAGGCAGAAGTTATCTCTGGCTCAGGTAGGATGCACTCACTCTTCACATCAATGACATGACTAGGCCGATCGAGCCCATGTAAGCCGGCCACAACTCTCCCAGCGCGAAGTCTTCTAAGGGTGAACGTCATCCTATTACGGTACCGTGACAGATGTGGTGAGGCCGTGACCGGGACCTTATCCACTTCTAGCCCTCCAATCCTCGACAGGGCTTCTACCACGAACCTCCCCTTCCATTTCAATTGTTCAGAGTACGGGATGTGCTGGAGAGAGCATCCGCCACATTTGTCATAAAGTGAACAAAGAGGATTGCTCCGTTCCTCAGTAGGGCTCAAGATTTCCTCGAGCTGACCCCTCGCCCATCGACGTTTTAGTGCGGTTACTTTGACACGAGTTTTGTCTCCAGGCGCACTACGCGGTATGAAGATGATACGTCCGTCAGGTAGCTCGCCTACACCTGATCCATCCGAGGCTAAACTGCGGATTGTGACGTCTGTGAGTCCATTAGCAGGTACGTTAAGCATCATCCTCTAGGGGGCTCCCGTAATATCCCTTCTGACTGCCAACATGACATTTTAGGTGTGGTTCGAGATAAGCGGGTCCGTTGGGTTTCCTTTGCCTCAAGGAGCGCTCCAGCAATCGCAATCGAGCGAATTACTTCTGGATCTACTGGGGCTTCATTGAGCAACTCCGGATGTTCTTCTAAATATCGGATTGAAAGACGGCCCTCTACAAAATCCGGTTCATCCATAACTCTTCGTTGAAATGATGCACAATTTTCAACCCCGAGTAATAGAAGTTCATCAAGGGCTCTGGCCATACGTTGTATTGCAGCAGCTCGCGTGCTCGCGTGCACTATCAGCTTCCCAAGCAAGGGGTCATAGTGCTCGGAGATGTAATAGCCTTCTCTTATCCCTCCATCCCAACGAACTCCGGCTCCGGTCGGTACCTCGAGGCGGGTCACGGTTCCCGTGGAAGGAAGAAACCCAATTTGCGGGTCCTCTGCGGTGATTCTACACTCGATCGCATGCCCTGATATCCGTATGTCCCCTTGGGTGAAGTCGAGTGCTTCTCCGGAAGCGATACGAATTTGCCAGTCCACGAGGTCTAAGCCGGTTACTAGCTCAGTTACCGGATGTTCTACTTGGATTCGAGTATTCATTTCGAGGAAGTAATAGTTCCCGTCTTCATATAGAAACTCGACAGTCCCCGCCCCGGTATACCCGATAGCTGTTGCTGCTTGCACCGCAGTTCGTCCTATGGATTCGCGCTCCGCTGTGGAGAGTGCGATAGCTGGTGCTTCTTCAACAAGTTTCTGATGTCGGCGCTGGATCGAACATTCGCGTTCTCCCAGGTGAACAACTGAGCCCTGCATATCTCCGAGTATTTGAACCTCGATATGGCGAGGTCGCTTAAGCGCGCGTTCTAGATAGAGTGTACGATCTCCAAAAGCCGAAAATGCTTCTCTTTGGGCTGCCTCAAAGGCCGCATTAAATTGATCCGGCTTTTCCACTGTTCGCATCCCCTTCCCCCCCCCTCCAGCAGCAGCTTTAACCAGCACGGGAAAACCGATTTCCTGCGCGACTTCTAAGGCCGCTTCAACAGTGGATAGGGGTTCAGTAATCCCTGGGATTATAGGAATACCGGCATTCTGCATGTAGCGCCTTGCCTGGATCTTATCACCCATCACCTCAATGACCTCAGACGAAGGCCCAACGAATATCAGCCCCCCATCTTCCACCGCTTTTGCAAATGAAGAACGCTCGGCAAGAAATCCGTAACCAGGATGAATCGCATCTGCTCCGGCGACCTTAGCCACCTCAATGAGGTGCCCTGCCTTTAGATAACTCTCTGAAGAGGGGGCTGGACCGATGTGGTATGCCTCGTCAGCGGCTAGGACATGTGGTGCCAATCGATCAGGTTCGGAGTACACAGCTATAGTGCGGATCCCACGTTCCTGAGCGGATCTGATTATACGCACGGCGATTTCACCGCGGTTAGCTACTAAAAGAGAGCGGATCAAGGAATTTATTGAATCAGAAAGAGATAGAAGTTCAATGTTCTAAGCCATTTTAACCAAAAGTTGCAAGGGAAATGTCATCAGGTGCGAGTTCAATAGGACGGGGCTACGACTTACTCTATCTCACTCCAAACTGCTTCAACACTCGGGTAGGTTATAACGGGATATTTCCGTGTTTCTTAGGTGGATTTTGGTCACGCTTGTTCTGTAACATGTCCAGGGCGCTAATCAGCCGCTCACGTGTTTCCCGGGGGTCTATCACATCATCTACATAGCCTCTGGCAGCGGCTATATAAGGATTAGCAAATTGTTCTCGATACTCTTCAATTTGTGTGGCCTCAGCAGCTTCTGGATTTTCAGCCTCGTCCAATTCTCTCCGGAACAGAATCTCTACCGCTCCCTTTGGGCCCATCACGGCAATCTCAGCTTGAGGCCATGCTAGGTTGATATCACCACGAATGTGCTTGGAATTCATCACATCGTAAGCCCCACCGTAGGCCTTTCGAGTAATGACCGTCAGTTTTGGTACGGTTGCCTCTGCAAAGGCGTATAGAAGTTTGGCTCCATGACGAATAATGCCTCCATGTTCCTGGGCTATTCCGGGCAGGAAGCCAGGGACATCCTCGAAAACGACCAAGGGGATATTAAAGGCGTCACACAACCGAACGAATCGAGCGCCCTTGTCCGACGCATCAATATCAAGTGCACCTGCAGAAGATTCAGGCTGGTTCGCCACAACACCTACTGTCCTTCCACCCAGGCGCGCAAAACCCACAATGATATTCCGAGCGAATAGAGCATGGATCTCATATAAGTCACTCTCGTCGACCACACACTTGATGACTTCCCGCATATCGTAGGGTTGATTGGGGTTGTCAGGTACTATTGCTAAGAGCTCATCGTCTCTACGGTCAAAGGAGTCAGGAGACTCTAGGACCGGTGGTAACTCGGTATTGTTTTGAGGCAGATAACCCATCAATTCACGCACCGATGCTAGGCATTCAGGCTCACTCTCGCATGCAAAATGTGCAACTCCAGATACTGAAGCATGCACTTCAGCCCCACCCAAACCTTCCATGTCAACATCCTCATGCATCACGGTCTTCACGACATTCGGACCGGTAACAAACATGTAACTGGTCCCCTTAACCATGTAGACGAAATCAGTGATTGCAGGTGAATACACCGCCCCACCCGCGCACGGGCCAAGAATGACACTGATTTGGGGAATCACTCCCGAGGCAAGCGTATTCCTTAGAAAGATGTCAGCATATCCCCCGAGGCTTACAACACCTTCTTGTATACGTGCACCTCCGGAATCATTTAATCCGATCAGTGGGGCCCCGTTCTGCAGAGCTAGGTCCTGAATCTTCACGATCTTCTCAGCATGAGCTTCAGACAGTGAGCCACCAAAAACTGTAAAATCCTGGCTAAACACATATACCAATCGCCCGTGGATTGTACCGTAACCGGTCACGACCCCATCCCCAAGGATCTTCTTCTGATCAAGTCCGAATTCTACAGATCGGTGAGTTACAAACCGATCTAATTCTATAAACGAGTCTTCATCTAGTAGAAGATTCAGACGTTCACGCGCAGAGAGCTTACCTTTTCCATGTTGGGCAGAGAGGCGTTCTTCTCCACCTCCTTCTTCGGATCTGCGTCGCAGTTCTTCGAGCCTTTCGAGTTTCTCATGTATTGACATCAGACCCTTAGGCTTCAGCCGACAGGTAGAAGAATGCCTTCATCGATATAAACTACTTCGGTACGCCGGAGAACTCGCCCATCCACAAGTGAGTAAATACCAGCTGCACCCTCAATTTCATGTAACCCTTCGATTGCTATTCTAATTTCTTCTGGAGATTCAGCGCCCCCCTTCAGACCTTCGATAAGTAGAAGCGCAGTATCATAACCGAGAGCAGGAACTCCACTCATGAGACTTCTCTGAAAATGACTTTCGTAAGCTTCCCGGAATTGTATAGACGTATTTTTATCTTCCGTACGACCCACAAAGGAAGTAGCAACCACTCCTGTGGTGTGACGAAGGTCTACTGTCTCCAGTACTCGAGGGTCAGTCCATCCAGATGTCCCAAGTATATCAATGGCTAGTGTGTCCAATCCGTAGTGAACTATCTGCGGTGCGATGAACTCCACATCCTCTGGTGGGATGGGTAAAAAGAGTGCGACAGGCTCAAGCATCTCTACATGCAGAGTGTCGTCTTCTTCGAGATTGAGTGCTGCAATCTCCGCAGCCCTCAAAGTATTCTGGGCCTCTATGATTTCTTCACCAAAGAAAGTTGCTCCTACCTGATATGCGTAACGCCCAATAATTGGCAGGCCTAGGCTTTGCGACATCTCCACGAATGCATCGGCCTCTTGAACTGATTCTGAGCTTTGCGAGTGCAATACTGCAATCCGCGTGTACCCATATTCAAAGGCGTACCTGGCCATCTCCGCCGCAGCTACCGGATCTGGACCTTCCAGAGAATAGACCCCCTCCCCCGCACGGGAGGCACTTCGGGCAGTGGGTGAAACAAGCGGGACCCCTATCTGACGCGCACTCCCGGCAATTTCAAGAGAAGTATCTTCTAGAAATCCTACCACTCCTCGAATATTTGAATCCTCAAGTTCCCTAACTAGGACCCGAGTGAGCGCCGGGTCACCCTGATCATCCATTGAGGTGATTCGCACATCTAATAGGGATTCACTCATTTCCAATGCTGCGACTTCAACCCCTTCGGCTATCAGTTGGGAAAATTCGGCAAGTCCTGGTGGTCCCCCAAAAGGAAGTAGCATCGCAAGCTCAAGGATTATCAGTTCACCCTGAGAAGTATCTTGCAGTGCTTCCTCTGCGACTATGGAGTCTTCAGTCGGGATATCTTGCTTTCGCATTTCTCCCAAACGTCCAGACCCGCCTACCTCGTCCCTACCGGAAATAGTCTGATCTTCAGCAGGAAGATTCACCGAAAGCCCACCGGCGGTGCCCGCCAGATGGCAACCACTGGAGATTACGATAGTGAGAGCTAGCCCGATTGACGTTATCAGAATCTTCTCTAACCGAAATCGCTCACTCATACGAACGCAGCAGAAAGCGGGAACAAGTTCCTACACATCTGTTGCTGCAAACACCACATCGCTAGTCCTCTGCAACCTCCGTTTCAGGCTCAGCAGCTTCGTCTTCTTCTGGCGACTCTTCCGTTTCAGGCTCAGCAGCTTCGTCTTCTTCTGACGACTCTTCCGTTTCAGGCTCAGCAGCTTCGTCTTCTTCTGGCGACTCTTCCGTTTCAGGCTCAGCAGCTTCGTCTTCTTCTGACGACTCTTCCGTTGATGTGCGACCTT
>Ga0310125_10000504_pt1 | contig 18416 bp, 12 predicted proteins | sample CB11b_Tmax_Bot8__FD_203508 | JGI IMG/M metagenome (GOLD analysis project Ga0310125, IMG submission 203508) | Marine microbial communities from Western Arctic Ocean, Canada - CB11b_Tmax_Bot8 | ecosystem: Environmental > Aquatic > Marine > Oceanic | place: Canada: Western Arctic Ocean | collected... | reverse complement strand
TCGAGGCGGGACACAACGGCTACAGCCCCTCGCCAGGGATCGCGCCGCTGCGCGAGGCTCTGCAGGAACGCGTCGATGAGCTCTACCAGCACGACGACCGACGCGTGATGGTCACCAGCGGGACCAGCGGCGGGCTGGTGCTGGCGCTCTTGAGCCTGGTGCAGCCCGGCGACGAGGTGATCCTGTTCGACCCCGGCTTCATGATGTACCGGCACCTGGTCAACCTGGCCGGTGGCACACCTGTCACCATCGAGACCTATCCCGACTTCGCCGTCGATGTCGACCACGTCGCCGATGCGATCACCGACCGGACCAAGGCGATCGTCTACAACTCGCCGGGCAATCCCACCGGTGCCATGGACGCAGAGAGCACGATCGACGACCTGGCGCGGCTGGCCGACCGGCACCAGGTCGCGCTGATCAGCGACGAGATCTACAGCCGGTTCTGCTACGACCTCCCGTTCCACTCACCCGCTGAGGCCAATCCCCGCACGCTGGTGATCGACGGATTCAGCAAGTCGCACTCGATGACCGGCTGGAGACTCGGGTTCGCTCACGGACCCGCCGAGATCATCGACCAGATGATCAAGCTCCAGCAGTTCACCTTCGTCTGTGCCCCGCACCCGGTTCAATGGGCCGGACTGGCAGCGATGGAGGTCGAAGTCGGTGCTCACGTCGAGGACTACCGAACCAAGCGTGACCGGCTTGTCGAAAAACTGGCAGGGCACTTCGGCATCGGTGGCGGAGCAGGTGCCTTCTACCTGTTCCTGGAACCGCCCGGCGGCAACGGAAGCGAATTCGTCGATCGGGCGATCAGAAACGGTCTGCTGATTATCCCCGGATCGGTCTTCAGCCAAAGAGACTCACACATCCGAGTCTCGTTTGCCGTCGACGACAAGACTCTCGACGCCGGAGCCGAACTCCTGATCAGCCTGGCCACCGGTTCGAGAGCATGACCGCCCGCACCCGCGGCCTCTAGGGCAACTCCTCCAGCCGCACCCTCACCCGCCGCAGCCTCAGCCGAGCCACCGGCTGGCCGGCCGGCTGCAAGTTCGCGTCCAGGCCGAGGAATCCTTCAAGCCTTCCCGGGACGTCCTGATCGACCAGGGCCTGCCCATTGAGCCTGACGGTGACGTGGTTCCCGCGTACGACCAGCTCGAGTCGGTCCCACCCCAGCGGATTCCTCGACGGAGCACGCCTGGGGCCTGCCACGATCTTTCGTGATCCCCGGTGAAACAGCTGGCAGAACCGGGCTGGAGCAAGTTCCAACTGCAACCCGTCAAACCCGCCGCTTTGAGGACCACCGATCAACAGCGACCCGGTCGTCGTGTCCACCGACAGTCGAGCTCGCAGCCGGAAGTCCTTCAACGCCTTCGACTTGTCCCAGAACCCGCTGGCCCCCTCCCGCGAGGCCGACTCGAGACGGATGTCACCTCCGGAAATCGTCCACAGGCTCCGGCCTCGATCCTCCAGGTCGTCCCCCGTCTCGCTGCCGTGCCGCACGAAACTCAGTTTCGCCGCGTCGCGGAACAGGGACTCGAAGCGGAGTCGTTTCAGGTGGTTTCCCAGCCCTCCCAGCGCAACCTTGCCCTTGGGAGTCAATTTCAACGGCATGTTCTTCTCGCCGGTGTTCTCGGCGGAGACCTGTCCCAGCAACCCGGTCGCGGTGGTGATCCAGGCCACCTCCCGGGCATCACCGCGAACGCAGCCGGTGGCCAATCCCAGCAACTTGCGTGCATCGAGCAACCTGCCCGAGTTGACCGCCGCCACGAAGACCCTCAACGCCTCCTCGGCAATCTCGGCACGCGCGGCGGGATCGAGATTCTTGAGATTGAGGACGGCGAATGACTTCAGCGTGACATCGACCGGGTCGATCCTGAACCGCTGCCGCCAGGCCCTGGCGACTTCCAACGCCACCGCCGTGTGTCGGCCGCGGACCGCGGTCTCGTGAGCCAGCTCGAACAGCGCGAACGCCCGCGGCGAATCACCGGTCTCGCCGGCCTGCTCGACGATGTCCATCGATAGTCTCGAACGAGCCAGCGGGGTACGGGCCTGGGTCAACAGCGGCCGGTAGACATCTCGCACGTCGGCGGTAGCCGAGGTGCGAGCCGCTTGAGTCGGAACCGGCTCGCCTCGTGCGGTGACTCGAGGTGGCCTCACGTCCAGCAGCAACAGCCGCTCATCAAACAATTCGTCGTTCGCCGCCGATGCCACGCGGACCCGGAATCTCCAGGCCCGCGGCGCCTGGGTCGCCTTGGGCGCCCAGGTGAAAATCCCGCTCCGAGCGTCGATTGATGCCCCGGTGGGGACCTGGCCCTGCAGGCTGAAGCGGACCGCGCCGGGAGGCTCGTCCGGATCGTCGGCCCGGATCCGCATCCTCAGACGCTGACCCACTCGCATCGACAGGCTCGGGATCGCCCGCAATCGCGGCGATTGATCCACCTCGACCACCTTGACCACCAGGACCGACTCGGCCCGCTGTCGTACCGGGTCGGTCACCTCCGAATCATAAGCCGTCGCCTGCACCGTCACCCGGAACTCGCCGGGTCCATGACGCTCCGTCGGTGTCCAGCTCAGTCGGCCCGTGAGTCGATCGACCACCATCCCCGGAGGGGCGTCGTTGCCCAGGGTGTACTCGATCCGGTTGGCCGGGCGATCAGGATCCGTCGCGGCCAGTTGCACCGTCAATTCCACCAGCTCGTCGACCTGTACCGTCCCGGCTGATTCGAGATGCGGCGGCCGGTCGACCTCGCAGACCCGCAACACCGCCTCGGCCACCGGGCTCCAACTCGCAGCCGACCCGTCGCGACTCTCGACCACAACCGTGTGCAAGCCCGGCCCGTGAATCTCCGCGGGAGTCCAACTCAAGGTCCCACCACGGTCCACAGCCACACCCTCGGGACCACCCGGCCGGATCCGGAATTCCAGATTCGGGTCTCCCAGCCGATTCGCGAGCGGGTGAGTCAGGTCCAGCAACTCGAGTTCGAAGGGCTGCTGCTCGTCGATGACCTGCTCGGGATGCTTGACCACGCTTGGGCCCGGCTTCGCGGCGGGGACCGATCCGGCCGCCGCAACACCGTCACCCGGCAGCGGATCGGGAGTGACCAGGACCCGCCACAGCACCACCAGCCCCAACACCAGCACCACCGCAACACCGGCCACCAGCCGCTTCCACCGCACCGAAGACACCGCAACCGACACCGCAGCCGACCCCGCAGCAGCCTCATCGGTTGCCGGCTGATGGGCCGGTCGGACCGAATCGAGGAACTGTTCGAGACTGGCGCCGGCGACCTGGGTCGGTTGTTCGGTGGCGTCCGAGAGTGTCAGCGAGGTGGCCGGTTCGACCGACTGGGACGACTCGACCTCGAACCGCGTCGGTGGCACGGCGAATTCCGAGAGCGCCTCGACCACCTCGGCAGGATGCTCGTACCGCTCGGCCACGTCCCGCCTCAGCATCCGGGCAACGATGATCTCGAGGCCCTCAGGGAAATCGGGGTCGAGCGATCTGAGCATCGGGGCTTCGAGGGTGGTCCGGACCATCAGTGTCTGGAACGGGTTCTCGCCCTGGAAGGGTGGTGACCCGATCAGGAAGCGAAACAGGGTGCAGCCCAGGCTGTAGATGTCGCCACGGATGTCGACCGCCTTGGTGTCCCAGGCCTGCTCGGGCGACATGTAGTCGGGAGTCCCCATCATCTGGCCGGTCTTGGTCAGGCTGCCGTCGGTCTGGTCGGCCCCCGAGAAGCGGGCCAGTCCCATGTCGAGAATCTTGACCTGGGGCTGATCGTGGGCGGTCCAGGTCAGCATCAGGTTGGATGGCTTGAGATCGCGATGCACCAGGCCTCTGTGGTGAGCCGCCGCAAGCCCCTCGGCCGCCTGCCGTATGAACTCGCACGCCTCGCCCACCTCCAGCCGACCCCGGCGCTCGGCCACCGAAGCCAGGTCGGCTCCGTCGACGAATTCCATCACCAGGAAATGGTTCTCGCCGACACTCTCGGCATCGATGGCCCGCACCACGTTGGGATGATCGATTGCGGCGGCCGCCTGGATTTCCTGCTGGAAGCGAGCCACGTGCTTGGGACTCTTGACCAGCCGCTTGGCCATCACCTTCACCGCGACCACGCGACCCATCATCACGTGCTCGGCCTTGAAGACCGTCCCCATCCCGCCTCGGCCCAACAAATCGAGCAGGCGGTAGTTGCCCAGCTGGAAGGCGTCGCGGCCCGAGAGCAGCATTTGCAGCTGCCAGCCGGTCAACTGGCCACGCCGGACCAGCTTGCGTCCCAGCGGCTCCACCTGCACGGCGTCCCGGACCGGGTCGATCTCGGCCTCGAGCGCATCGAGGTCATCTCGCGTCAGCAGATCGCTGCGTTGGAGCCGTTCGAGGAATTCGCCGAGTTCAATCGTGGGCATGAGCCGGCCATCGCAACAGGTGCGTCATTGGGACACGGACCGACCGCTCCACCCCGCGTCCCCGTCGTGCCGGCCCGCCCACCAGCAGCGTTCTGCCCTCAGAGTAATACGGCGTCACGAGGCGCCGCAAGACCCAATCAACCCGGCCCAATCAATCTCCGTAGCGAGCCCCTCCCGAAGCGGACGACTTGTTCAGACGGTTATGGCAATGCAACGCCTCGAGCACGAACTCGGCGACGCTGGCCCGAAGCTGCTGCCGCAACGATCCGTCGTCGGGATCGAGGTCGGGGTCGAGCCGCGAGCTGAGTTCGTCGAGCCGATCAACGAACCCGGGAACCGCCGCCAGGCCCTCCAGCAGCTCATCCGCCGCCACGCCATCACCCACGGCCACCGGTTCACCCGTCTCGAAGTACTCGAGCAGTTCCCCAAACTGCCTCGCCTTCAATTCGGCATCAAACACGTTGCGAACCGCCTCCTCGGTCAGCCGCAGCACCAGCGAGTCCTCCTCGCCCGGCTCCTCGCTCATCGTCAACTCCATCTTGCCCCGCGAGCTGGACCTCACGGCAGCCAGGTCGCTGACCCGCACGACGGCGGTCTGCTGTCCGAGCACCGCGGCTCGACGTTCGGCGCTGGAGACAGCGTTCTCCATGTTCGCCATCGACATCCGCACGCTGACGCCCGACTGCTGGTTGACGTGAGGGCTGCTGCGAGCCAGCCTCGCGATCTCCTCGACCACCTGCTTGATCCAGCCCGGCACCAAGACCTCGATCGCTCCCCCACGACGCACCCACGCGTTCTCCTCGGTGATCCTCACACCAATCTCCCGCGTCAGCGGGTAGTGAGTGCGGACCACGCTGCCGATGCGGTCCTTCAGCGGAGTCACCAGCCGGCCGCGGTTGGTGTAGTCCTCGGGGTTCGCACTGAAGACCATGCAGAGATCCAGTTCGAGACGTACCGGGAAGCCGCGGATCTGCACGTCACGCTCTTCGAGCACGTTGAAGAGGCCGACCTGGATCTTGGGACTCAGGTCGGGCAACTCGTTCATGCAGAAGATGCCGCGGTGGCTGCGGGGCACCAACCCGAAGTGCAGCACGTCTTCGCTCGAGAGATGCTTGCCCTCGGCGTGCTTGATCAGGTCGATCTCGCCAATCAAATCCGCGATGGTCACGTCCGGAGTCGCCAGCTTCTCGTTGTAACGATCCTGCCGACCGATCCACTCCACCGCACACCCATCACCCTCGACCGCAATCCGCTCGCGGGCAAACTTCGAGATCGGCCGCAACGGATCGTCGTGCATCTCCGAACCAGCCACCACCGGGATCGCCTCGTCCAGCAACTCGACCAGCATCCTCAGCATCCGCGTCTTGCCCTGTCCACGCAGGCCCAGGAACAGCATGTCGTGCCGCGAGAGGATCGCGTTTTGGACCTGGGGGATCACCGTCTCGTCGAAGCCCAGGATGCCGGGAAACAACTCCTCGCCAACGGCCAAACGACTCAACAGGTTGCCACGCATCTCATCCTTGACACTCCGCGACGTGTAGCCGGAGTCTCTGAGCGCGCCGAGAGTGCTGGGGAGTTCGGTCATGGGACGAGAGGTATGCCTTGGATCGGGTGGGAATCTGGTGGGAATCGGGCGGGAACTGTCGCTGCAGTCTAGCCATCGCCGCTGCGTCGAGAAACCAAAGCGATCGAGAGGGGCTTGGCAGGCATTCGAGACGGGAACTATGATCGATGGTGACCCCCGGGCCAGAATTGCTGCTTCATGACAGAGACTCCCGACGTAGAACCGCCCTCGGATCCGACCGGCGACACCGCGCCACTGGGTCCGCCCACCGACGACAGTGGGTTTCAGGTCGAGCCGCCCGCGGCAGCCGCAGCCAACACCGCAGCCGACCCCGCCGACTTGGGTGGCTCGGTGCTCGGCGAATTCCACCTGCTGCGAGTGCTCGGCAGCGGCGGCATGGCCAATGTCTACCTCGCCGAACAGACCTCGCTCAAACGCAAAGTCGCACTCAAGGTGCTCAGGCCCGACCTGCTCGCCGACGACACCTACCTCGAACGATTCGCCCGGGAAGCCACCGCCGCCGCGGGACTCAATAACAACAACATCGTGCAGGTCTTCGCTGTCGGCGAGCAGGACGGTCTGCACTACATCGCCCAGGAATACGTCCAGGGGGTTAATCTCCGAGAATTCCTCGCTCGCAAGGGCCCGCCCGAGGCCGGCGTGGCGGTGCACATCATCCGGCAGGTCGCCCTGGCACTCAAGTCTGCTGCCGAAGCCGGCATCGTGCATCGAGACATCAAGCCCGAGAACATCCTGCTGACCCGGCAGGGCGTCGTAAAAGTCACCGACTTCGGACTCGCACAACTGAACCGCGAAGCCGAAAACACCAGCCTGACACTGACCCAGGCCGGGACCACAATGGGGACGCCGTTGTACATGAGTCCCGAGCAGGTCAACGGGTCGCGGGTTGACCACCGCAGCGATATCTACTCGCTCGGAGTCACCTGCTACCACCTGCTGGCCGGCCGGCCCCCGTTCCGAGGCGAGACTGCGATCAGCGTGGCCGTGCAGCACGTCAACAAACACCCCGAATCACTCGGCCAACAGCGGACCGACCTGCCAAGACGGCTGTGTGAACTGGTCCATCGCATGATGGCCAAGAAGCCCGAGGACCGACTCGACAGTGCCTCGGTGCTGCTCGATGAACTCGACGCACTGCAGAGGCGGCTCACCGGAGTCCGCGGCGGGAGCGAGGCCGACTGGATCGACTACGAACCCCCCATGAGCGTCTGGTCCAGGCTCCTCGGAGCCCTTCCGGAAATCGACTGGCGCAGACAGCGGCAGCTCGTGACCTGGCCGGCCGCCTGCATGGGGATCGCCCTGTTGGCCGGCGGCTTCTCGCTGCTGGCCCGGCCTCCAGGTCCGCTCGAATCCGATCCCAATCAGCAAAGCCATGTGCCTCGTGAAGCCGAAGTCGAAAAACAGTACTTCTACGCGATGATGGTCGACTCGGCCGAAGCCTGGCAGGCCGTCATCGACCTGCACCCCGATGAAACACTGTTCGTCAACCGCGCCAAGAACCGCCTGGCGATGCATCACCTCAGGAACCTCAAGATCGATGACGCCCGGCCGATCTTCGAGGAGCTGGTGCTGGCCGGAGAGACCGAGCCCGACCTCGTGGCCAGCGGCCTGGCCGGCCGCGCCGTCATCGCCAGCTACGACGGTCATTACGAGGAGTCCCAGGAGGTGATTGCCGAGAGACTGTTGCCGCTGCGAGAGTATCTCTCGCTGGACATGGAACGACTGATCCGCAACACGATCACCCGCAACCGCGAGCGGTCCGAGCTGGAGATCCGGCAGGGCTTCGAGGATTTCTTTCGCCACGCCGAGACCGACGACGACTCCTCTGCGAATTGACCACCTCGGCAAAGCCCCCGTATGATGACTGTGGGATTCAGTCGACCCCCACGGCAAGGTCGCCGGACCAACGGGAAGCTCAGACGTGGCCTATCTCACCACCCAGCACGTCAGCTCGCCGTGGAGCCTGCTCGAACTCGACGACGAACGAACGGTCTTCGGTCGGCATCCCAGTAGCCACATCGTGCTCGACAACGAAGCCGTCAGCCGACACCACGCCCAGATCCTCGAAAGCCACGGCCACTTCTTTCTCGAGGACCTGAAGAGCCGCAACGGCACCCTGGTCAACGGACAAGCGGTCCAGCAGCCGATCGAGCTCCACGAAAACGACTCGATCACGCTGTGCGAGTTCGAGTTCCACTTCCACCAGGAACGCCCCGACCCCTCGGCACCCGACACTCAACCGGCCTCCGTCCTGGAACACGACAGCCAGAGCAGCCGGTACTTTGCAGTCGGAGTCGAACCCGTCGACGACGACGCCAACTCCTCCTCGATCCTCACCAAGCTCAGCATGACCTCGACCGGCCCCGACCATATCGTGGCCGACCCCGAAGCCAAACTGTACGCGGTGCTCGAGATTTCCAAGAGCCTCGGGCAGGTGCTCGAACTCGACGAAGTCCTCACCAGGATGCTCGATGGACTCTTCGAGATCTACGCCCAGGCCGAGGAAGGGTTCGTGCTGCTGCGGGAAGAGAGCGGCAACAACCCGGTGATCCGAGCCACACGCCACCGCTCCGGAGCCTCCGACCGTACCCCCTCGATCAGCCTGACCATCGTCCGCGAAGCGATGAACAGCGGCGAGGCGATTCTCAGCGCCGACGCGATGGGAGACAACCGGTTCCAGGGCAGCCAGAGCATCGCGGGGATGCGGCTGAGATCGATGATGTGCGCGCCGCTGATGGGACTCGATGGCCAGGCTCTGGGCCTGGTGCAGTTGGCCAGCCGGGACGTGACGCTGCCGTTTGTCGAGAGTGACCTCGATGTCCTGATCGGAGTCGCCACCCAGGGAGCACTCGCAATCGAAAACGCCTCGCTGCACGCCGAGGTGCTCAAGCAACGAGACCTCGAACGTGAACTCGATTTCGCCACTCAGGTCCAACTCGGGTTCCTGCCCAACAAGAGACCGCTGGCCGAGGGCTTCGAGTTCTGCGACTACTACGAGGCCGCTCATCGCGTCGGTGGCGATTACTTCGACTACATCGAACTGCCCGGTGGACGCGTCGCCGTCGCCGTCGCCGACGTCGCCGGCAAGGGCATACCCGCCGCCTTGCTGATGGCCCGACTCTACTCCGCCACACGCTACCACCTGCTCAGCCAACCCGACCTCGGCATGGCACTCTCGGACCTCAACCGCGATATCTCCACCAGCGGACTCGGACATCGCTTCGTCACCTGCGCCCTGGCCGTGCTCGACCCCCACACCAAACAGGTGGCACTGGCCAACGCCGGACACCTACCACCCCTGATCCGACACCCCGATGGATCGATCACCGAGGTCGTCTCGCAGCACGCCGGTATGCCGCTGGGAATCGTCCCCGACCAGGAGTTCCAGCAACAACTCCACCAGTTGGGACCCGGTGATACCTGGCTGATGTTCACCGACGGCGTGACCGAAGCCATGAACGGCGACAGCGAGATCTACGGGACCGAACGCCTGCAACAGAGCTTCGCCCGGGCACCCGAAGAACTCGACGCGATGATCCAGGCCGTCGTCGGCGATGTGGCGACTCACTGCGGTGAACGGGACCAGAGCGACGACATGTGCCTGGTCGCCTTCGCCTGTACCGGTCCCGGCGAGTGAGCGACTCCGTCCACTCGATCCTCGGACCCGGCGGACGGATCGCCCAGCGGTTGGAGACCTACGAGACCCGGCCGCAGCAACTGGAAATGGCCGAAGCGGTGGCCGAGGCGATCAAGGGCCGCCAGCACCTGGTGGTCGAGGCGGGGACCGGGGTCGGCAAGAGCTTCTCGTACCTGGTGCCGGCCATCCTGGCCGTCGCCGCAGACACCGCAGACACCGCAGACACCACCCACCACGATCGCCCCCGTCGTATCGTCGTCTCGACTCACACCATCGCGTTGCAGGAACAGCTGATCAGCCGCGACATCCCGTTCCTTAATGCCGTGCTGCCCCTGGAATTCTCCGCGGTACTCGCCAAGGGTCGCAGCAACTACATCAGCCTCAGACGACTCGCCGGTGCGGTCGCCCGCGAAGGCTCGATGTTCAACGAGCCCGGCGAGGTCCAACAGCTGGAATCTCTGGTCGAGTGGTCTCTGAAAACCGACGACGGCAGCCGCAGCGACCTCGGTTTCCGGCCGCTGGGAACCGTCTGGGACGAAGTGGTCAGCGACCGCAACAACTGCCTGCGGCGGAGCTGCCCTCGGCACAACGAGTGCTTTTATTACCAGGCCCTGCGGCGAGCCCAGAACGCCGACATCCTGGTCGTCAACCACGCCCTGTTCTTCTCGGACCTCAGTGTCCGTCGAGCGGGAGGCCGTCTGCTGCCCGATTACGACGTGGTGATCCTCGACGAAGCCCACACCGTCGAAGCCGTAGCCGCCGACCACCTCGGACTGACCGTCACCAGCGGACAACTCGACTTCGCGCTCAATCGGCTCTACAACGACCGCCTCAACCGCGGCCTGCTGGTGCACCACCAGCAACGGGGACTCCAGAAGCTCGCGATGGACGCCCGACTCGCCGCGGGTCATTTCTTCGAGTCGCTGCGCGACTGGCAGGACGGCCACGATGCGGCCAATGGTCGGGTCCGGGTCCCCCCCTCGCTGCCCAACCACCTCAGTGAACCGCTCAGGCAACTCGCCGGCAATGTGCTCGATGCCTCCGAGAAGATCGATGGCGACGCGGAGCGGATCGAGTTGAAGGCGGCGGCCGAGCGGGCCGGAGACCTTGCTGGTGCCGTCGATGCCTGGATGTCGCAGCAGGTAAAGGACTCGGTCTACTGGATCGAAACGCAGAAGCGAGGCCGGCACTCGAGCACGCGACTGGCCTCGAGCCCCATCGATGTCTCCGTGCTGCTGAAGGAACTGCTGTTTGAACAGGTCCCCACCGCCGTGCTGTGCAGCGCCACGCTGGCAGTGGGTCGAGACAACTTCGAGTTCTCGACCGGACGACTGGGACTCACCGGTGCACGCCACCTGAGACTGGGAAGTCCCTTCGACTTCTCCTCCCAGTGCCGGGTGATCCTGCCCGAGCGGATGCCCGATCCTCAGCAGACCACCGAGTACACAAGGGCCTGCAGCGACGCCATCCAGCGACACGTGGCCTCGAGCCGAGGCGGCACGCTGGTGCTGTTTACCAGCTATGCGATGCTCCGCAGCTGCGCCGATCAACTCAGCGACTGGTGCCAGCGACAGGGTCGCCCCCTGTTCTGCCAGGGCGAATCGCTCTCGCGGACCGTCCTGCTCGAGAAGCTGAGGCAGGAAGCCGGGGCGGTGCTGTTTGGAACCGAGAGTTTCTGGCAGGGCGTCGATGTGCCCGGAGACGCACTGGAAACGGTCATCATCACCCGGCTGCCCTTCAGCGTGCCCGATCACCCGCTGCTGGAAGCCCGGCTCGAACGGATCCGCAGCCGGGGAGGAGACCCGTTCTCCGAATACCAGTTGCCCGAAGCGGTACTGAAGCTCAAGCAGGGCTTCGGCCGACTGATCCGAAGAGCCACCGACAGCGGCCGCGTGGTGATTCTCGACCCGCGAATCCGGACCCGACCCTACGGCCGAGTGTTCCTGGACAGCCTGCCCGAGTGCCGGGTGGAAACCGAGGAGACCTGGGACGATGGCTAGGCCGGGCGAAACCGCTAGCGGCGCGAGCGCAGCTGGCTGATCGCTCGGACCGAGGACTCGCCCCCGTCACGTGACCGGATCAGGTGTACGGCAATGCGGCTGCCGCCCGGTTCGCCATACACCCAGATCTGGCTGAAGGACTGCCTGGTGGCCGAGCGAGTGATTCGGCGGGGGGCCCCCATCGCCGCCAGCAACTGCTTGCCGCTCATGCCCACACGCACTCCCGTCGGGACCGTCACGCGTCGAGGGATTCGCTGTGTGCCCTGGGAGACTCGAACCCACTTGCCGTCCTGCTTCGAGTAGCCCAGTTGGTCGAGCCGCTCGGCCACTTCGCGGTCATCGGGCTTCAGCCGATCGGCTTCGATCAGGGCCACCACGGCTCCCCGACGGTCACCCTTCAAGGACAGCAACAGGTCCGCCCACCGCAAACGACCCGCCACACCCTCGGACAACAACTTCTCACGACGCGACTCCAGCCAGCCGTCGACCGCAGCAGTGGCCTCGGACTCACGCCGGGCTGACTTCAATCGAGCCACCAGGCGGTCCAGCTCACTTCGACCCATCGTGGCGGATCGCTTCAGGTCAAGGTCCAGGGCCATGCGGTCCCAGCCAGCCGCCTCGGCAGTCGCCTCGGGCACAGCACGCCTGATCGCCTCGGCGACCGTGTACCCACTGGTCCCTTCGGCCCGTGCACGTCTTGTGATCAGAGCGATCACCAGGTCGGTGTACAGCAGGCGATGCAGCCGCAGTCGATCCGGGCCGCTGGCCAGGTCGTAGACCGCCACCGGATCGGCACGATAGCGATCGGCCAGAGGAGCCCCCGGAGTGTTCTTCGTTTCAGCGGATCCGGGCCAGCCCTTGCCGATTCGGTCCCGCAAGGCCTCCAGCTCGGGTGTCTTCCCGCCAGCGGCCTTGAGTTCCCATCTCAGAGCCTCGTGCTCGATCGCCTGCTGCAGAGGCAGACCCGCACCACGAGTGACCACCAGTCGAGACACCTGGCGGAGTGCCTTGAGGTCTCCCTGGGCCTGGCGACGCGCCAGGCTCACGCCGGCCCGGTTGGCCTCGCTCGACTTCTCGCCCAGCAGTTCATCCTTGTAGAAACTGCCCTGCCCCGAGGCCCAGTCGGCCAGAGCGAACCAGTCGGCGGGCTTCGCCTTGGGACCGGTGGGACGGCGGCGCTGGTAGAGCTTCAGGTCGTCATCCTGCTTGCTGACACGCTCGATCTGGAAATACAGCTTGCGGCCCTCGAGCCTCAGGCGTCCGACCACCTGCACATTGACGTCCCGCGAGTTGCGACGGGTCAGCTTGGGCAATGGCTGAGTGGAACGAAATTCGAGCTGGCAGTGATGGAACTTCAGCAGGGTCCGGCCGGTCACCGCGTAACGACCCTCGATCACCTGCCTCAGCCCCAGCTGGCTGGGCCACTTCTTCTTGGCCTTGACGAAGTCCTCGATCGAAGTCGCGGCCGAAACCGACTCGAGACCACTGGGGGCAAGACCGATGGCGATCGCGAGAACCAGGATCCGCACGGGCTTGAGGCGACAGCTCATCGAGTTGCCTCCGTCTCAAGCGACCCGACCCGCGGCACGTCCCGGTCGGCGGGATCGACCTGTAGACCGACGGCGGTGGCCTGGTGGTTGAGGATGTCCGAGATCCCCTCGTCACCGAGAATCGCGTCGGGCAGGAAACCGAGATGACGCATGCTGCCGATGTCGGTCCACAGGAACGCCGTGCCCGGGGACAACTCGATCCGCCAGGTGTCGGTGGCCGGGTCGAGATGGCAGGTCTCTAGCTGAGCGGCGAAGATCACCGGTCGAGGGTCCTCGATCTCGGCATCGCCCCAGCCGGCCAGCCTGGCCAGGTCGGGCAGGTGACCGGTCAAGAGCACCGGACGGTCTCCCACCGCGAACGGATACTCCGCCTCGAATTCGCCCGGTCTCACCTCACGAGCCGCCTCCCGATCGCCGTCACCGGGATCATCGGCCGGATCGTCGAGGGGTTCACTGGGAGGTTCGAGAATCGACTGCATCACGATCCAGCGACCACGATGGTCACGATCAAATTGCCGCTTCCAGGCCGCCTGGCCACCGCTCTGCTGCACTCGATCCGCGTTCGCCAGGATCTCGGCCAACGACTCACCGACCAGGCCGTCAGCCGCACCCGCCTCACGGCTCCGCTGACGGATCACATCGGCAGCCGGGTCGCCGCGACCGAGGCGATCGAGCACATCGGCGGCTCGGCCGAGATCGCGAGCGGCCGTCGTGAAATCGCCCGACTCCAGCGACTCGATCCCCCTGCGGGTCAGGTCGCCCAACTGGCTGGCGTCGCTGGAGAGCCTGAACTGGCGGACGCTCCACCAACCGGTCACACCCACCAGCAACAGCATGCACACCGCCACCATGCGGAAGGGTGTGATGCGACGGCGACGTGGAGTGTAGGACGACTCGGCCTGGATGCCTCGCCGGGTCACCAGTGGCTCGACCGGATCCCGCTTCGACGACGAATCGACGACAGCCTCAGACGAAACCCCCGGTTGTGCCTTCGACTTGGGCGAGGGCTGCGGAGTTTGCTGCGGAGTTTGCTGCGGAGTTTGCTGCGGTGGGGGCTGCGGGGTTTGCTGCGGGGTTTGCTGCGGTGGGGGCTGTGTTGGTGGGTTGGCAGTAGAGCGGGCAGCGCGAGAGCCGGGGTCGGGGACTTTTCGGGCGCGTCGGGTTCTCGGTGTGCCGGCTGAGTCGGTTCGGTCCGGTTGCGAGGTTTTGGGTTTGGGGAGTCCGGGTCCGGCACCGGGATAGGCATCACGGGGCAGCAGGATGCCGATGTCTCCGCAGGCCGAGCAGCTCAGCCGCTGGTGCTGCTTTCCGCGGACGAGTTCGCTGGTCTGGCCGCAGCGGCAGACGTGCTGGATCGGATGTTGGGTCACCCGGACCCTGGTCGTTCGGCCCCACTTGAACCAGCTTGCCATCCGCACGACTCGCGATCGGCCTGCGCCATCCCGCGCGGTACGGCGTACCGCATGAAGAGAACCGGGATCGGCGACCCGAGTCGATTATTCGCGAGATGGCCACGCTGGTCAATTCCCGCTCGACCCGCATCACGCTCTAGGTGGCATCAGGGATGTCGTCACCGTTGTGATGTTCGTAGAAGTACCACCCGAGTTGGTCGCTGAGTCGCGAGAGATATTCGCGTTTGAAGTTGGGCAGGGTCGTGTTGTAGGTCGAACGGGGCGCCAGCCTGGGGTGCTGGGCACGCACATCGCGGGTGTAGATCCGCTTACCGCCTCCGCCCGACGACATCTCGTGGACACTCAGTAAACCCTCGGTCCGACCCCTCAACAGGTTCTGGTTGTTCTTCTCGAACAGACTGTGCTGCTCGATCTCGATGTGGATCACGTAGGTCACTCCGAGTGCGTCGCCGAGCTCGGTGGGCGAGTCCCAATCGGGGTGTTCATCGAGCCACGCCTGCACCCTCTCGTGATGCACCGCCACGACCTGGTGTTGGCGAAGCCTGAAGGTGAGGTACTTGGCGATCTCGCGGTCAATATTCCCGAAGTCGTGCTGCAGTTCCAGAGGAGCCTCGCACAGCACCGCGACGGTGACTCCCTTGGCCGTCATCGACTTCCCCGTCCGTGACTCGAAGTCGGGCTCGATCGACGGAGGCCCATGGATCAGCAGGCCCAGGAACAGGATCTGCTTCAGGCAACCGGTCAGAGACACGACGACCAGCACCGCGGCAGTTGTGTGGACCGAAATCCTCAGCAGGCGGCCGAAGCGGTGGTTGCTGCGGTGGTTGCTGCGGTGGTTGCTGCGGTGGTTGCTGCGGTGGTTGCTGCGGTGTGGTGAGCGGGTCATGTCCGGGACGTCCATACCGGTGAGCGGGCTGAGAGTCGGTCGAGGCTTCACATGCTGGCTCCGGGCAGGTGCGCGTGGAACTTTCGAGCGATGTCGGAGGCGAGTTGATCGAGATGTCGTCGCACGAACACGGTCCGAGACACCTCTCCGACCGGCACCGGCTGTCGACGGGGGTGTTGCTCGTCGAACCCACGTTCGAAGACCATCCGCGGCACTTTCTTGCCATCGATCGTCTCGATCTTGTACGCGGCGATTGACCCGGCCGAGCGGCCCCGGTGCAGCCACGCCGATTTCTGCTCGAGGTTTTCGAAGCTGGCCAGGTCGATGCGGATCACGTAGTCGGTGCCGAACTTCTCGGCCGCCGCCTGTACGTCGTCGCTGCTCCCACGCTCGTCGATCCAGTCGATCACTTCCTCGGAAGCCGTCGCATCGATCGACTCGCGAATCAGCTGATCGGTCACGCCGTTGATCAGGTCCGGTTCGAGGGTGGCGAGGTCACCTGAGAGGTAGGAGGGGACTCGCGAGATGACGACGACGGTCAGTTCCGAGTCGGCCAGGTCGACTCCGGTGGCCATCGAGAACTCCGACGACAACTTCGGGTTGCCAAAGAGCATCTTGCCGGCCATGACTCCCAGCGAGCATCCGGTCGTTGTCAGGGCCAGCACCGCCAATGAGAACAGTGCGACCGAGCGCCAGAGCGACCTGTCGACGCGAGATCGTCGGCGGGGAGTCTCGAAACCGTTCATCCGACCAGCACCTCGATCAACCAGTTCAGCAGAGTCGCGACGGTCAGCAGTCCGATGCCCCACGCCAGCCAGGAGTCGGGGTCGCGGATCCCCACCATTTCGCCCCGCGCCGCACTCCAGAACGACCAGGGCACCATCACCGTGCTGACGATCGCCAGCAGCAGGCCGCCGACATTGGCAGCCGCCGCCGAAACCCATTGGCCGCGGACAAAGTGCGAAAACGACGTGGTCATCCCGCAGCTGGGGCAGGGAATGCCGAGCATGGTCTGGAACGAACAGGGGGGGAGCCCGAGTTGTTGGTGTGTGCCGAAACCGGCGGGGTTGGGAGCGAGTGAGACGGCCAGAGAGAACCCTGCCAGCAGGAATACGCCCCAGGCCACCAACAGCAGTCGCACGACCGTCTTGATCGGTCGACCGTGTCCAGGTTGGTACCAGGCCATGAGCGGATCACAGCAGGAAGGGGCGGTTTGATAGTATTTTGCACCCGCCGCTGCAAGACCGGATCATCGCCCCCAACCAGGGTCTCACGCGGATGCCGGCCCCCGAGGGATGCTCTGGTCCCGGCCCATTCGGGTTGCTATAATTCAGATGACTTCGGACCCTCAGGCGATGGACTCGCCCTACCAGGCGTCCGGGAATGAACACAATCGAGGTGAAACGATGGGCATTCTGATAACCGAAAAGGCCGCCGCAGAAATGTCGCGGGCCCTGCAAGAAAAAAGTCTGTCGGTCGACGGGCATGTGCTGAGAGTCGGAGTGGCCGGCGGCGGCTGCAGCGGGTTCGAGTACAAACTGGCCTTCGACGACAAGGTCAACGAGACCGACGACGACATCTCGACCCAGCACGGTCTCAGAGTCGCGGTGGACCGCAAGAGCCTGCTGTTCCTCGACGGCACCACCATCGATTGGTACGACGGACTCGAAAAACGTGGGTTCACCTTCACCAACCCCAACGCCGAGCAGTCCTGCGGGTGCGGAACCAGCTTCTCCTGCTGAACCCGACTGCCGACTGCCGACTGCAAAACCCAGGCAACCAGCGACCTCTCGCGGCCGGTTCCTCCCGCACTGACGGGACGAATCGGCCGTGATGCCATTTGAAGCCCTCCCCCTCACACCGCCGTCCCCGCTGCGACCAGCATTCGGTGATCCAAGGAGACACCCGTCATGAGGTTCGAAGGACAGGTCGGACTGGTCACCGGCGGATCGCTGGGAATCGGACGCGCCACCGCTCTGGCGCTGGCGCGAGGCGGGGCCGACGTGGGAATCAACTACCGCTCACACACCGACGCCGCGATGGAGGTGGTTGAGGAAGTCGAGCGGTTGGGACGGCGGGCAGTGCTGCTGCAGGCGGACGTGTCGGACCAGGAAGCAGTCGAAGCGATGGTGGCCCGCACCACCGAAGAACTCGGTCGACTCGACCTGTTCGTCTCAAATGCCGCCTACAGCGACCGCGAACTGATGATCGATGCCGACATGGAGGGGTTCCGTCGCACGGTCAATGTCTCGATGTGGGGCGCATTCTACGGGCTCAGAGCCTCGGCTCAGCAAATGGTGCGTCAGGGCGAGGGCGGTTCGGCCGTCATCGTCAGTTCGCCTCACGCCGTACTCGCCATCCCCACCTCGATGGCCTACAACATGTCCAAGGCCGCCATAGATCACATGGCCCGCACCGCCTCGATGGAACTCGCACCGCACCGCATCCGGGTCAACATCGTCCACCCCGGCTGGATCGATACTCCCGGTGAACGCAAGTTCTTCAGCGAAGAGCAGCTCGAGGAGGGTGCCGCGGAACTGCCGCTGAAGAGGTTGGGGACGGCCGAGGAGATTGCCGAGGGCATCGCGTTCATTCTCAGCGAACAGGGCAGCTACATGACCGGCAGCACGACGACGATCGATGGAGGCGTCGGGCAGCCGTGGTGGTCCAATCGCGCCGACGGCAAGCAGTAGACCCGCCGGTGACGCCCCACCCGCCGCATCTGCCCCAGCCACCCACCCGATGTCAGCCTCGAGGTCCGTTGTTTGACACCCTGCGCACAGCGACTCTAAAATCGGCTCCTCGACCACCCAAGACACCTCAAGCAGCTCACGCCTCCCCCCCTTCAAGAAACCACACCAGGAGCTCGTCCCAATGAGTGGCGATGCGATTCAATCTGTCCTGAAGGAAGACCGCAAGTTTCCGCCGCCGGAGGC
>Ga0310125_10000503_pt1 | contig 18426 bp, 28 predicted proteins | sample CB11b_Tmax_Bot8__FD_203508 | JGI IMG/M metagenome (GOLD analysis project Ga0310125, IMG submission 203508) | Marine microbial communities from Western Arctic Ocean, Canada - CB11b_Tmax_Bot8 | ecosystem: Environmental > Aquatic > Marine > Oceanic | place: Canada: Western Arctic Ocean | collected... | reverse complement strand
AGATGAGTTGTAATAATGATTGGGGTCAATTACGAGAAATTATTGTAGGCACTGCAAAAGGTTATAGAACCCCTAAACTGACAAAAAGTTTTATGAGTTGTCAATTTCCCGAATATGATGAGAAAGATATTCTTGTTGGAACATATCCTCCTTGGATTATTAGTGATCAAGAATCAGACCTAGAAACTTTTGTAAAGGTATTACGATCTTTGGGGGTTGTAGTTCATCGGCCAAATACCACATATGCAGATCAGCATGATAACTGGCATTACTATTCTCCGAGAGACTGTACTCTTATTGTTGGAGATACAATTATAGAAACACCTTCTCCTAATTTTAATAGACAATATGAAACATGGGGATACAGAAAGATATTTAACCGTATGTGGGATAATGGTTATAAGTGGATTAAAGCACCTACTCCTATATTATTCGATGAGAATTTTAAGGAAGAGATAGAGGGAGTGCCTTCTTTAAATAATGAGGAAATTCTATTTGAAGCAGCAAATTGTGTTCGTGTGAATGATGACATTCTTTATCAGGTAAGTAACACTGGTAATGAAAAAGGAGCAAGATGGTTACAGTCTGTTCTAGGAGATAAGTACAAGGTTCATATATGTAAGAACCTTTATTCCTATGCACATCTAGACAGTACGATTATACCATTACGAGAAGGATTGGTTCTGTATAATGCAAGCAGAGTTACAGAAGATAATGAACCAGAATTATTTAAATCTTGGGATAAGATATGGATAGATGAATGTTATACCAATAAAAGTATAATGACAGATTTGCCTTACGGTGCAAGTGAATGGATTGGATTGAATTTATTAAGCATAAGCCCCGAATTCATGATAGTGGACAAAAAACAGAAACAATTAATAGAGAAATTAAATCAACATAAGTTTGAAATTATACCTTTGGAACTGAGACATGACAGATTATTGGCTGGTGGATTTCATTGTGTTACATTAGATTTGGTAAGAGATGATTAAGTTTGCTTACGACATAGTAGGATCTGATTTTTATTATAATCAAATTGGAGATTCAAATGTTTACTCAACAAGCAGTATCACCAACATTTTAGAATATACGCAAATGCCACAACAAACGGGATTTGAAAGAAGAAATTTAACAGATTTCCATATACAAGGGAATTTACCATATTGGTTCTCTATTAATAATATCGAAACCAAAATTGTTTCAGTTGAAGATGCTCTTAAATCAGAAGAGAAATTTATTTATACTTTAAACAGTCCATGCCTTGCTACTGATTTCATGTGGTTGAATTTGTCAAGATCGTCTTTAAAGTTGGTGAAGGCAATCAATAAAGGACAATGTAAATTTGTTTTAAATGATTCAAGAGAAGGTTCGGTTTGGACTAGTTTGCAAATTAAAAAATTTGAACTTTATTTAAAAAATAAAATGAGGGGAATAGATCCACAAGAAGTAATTGTAATCTCTCAAAATTACAATTACAATTATCATACTACTTTTCCTTTTAAGATGATTGCATGGCAATTTATGGAATCTTTTTTTAGAGTTAAATCTGAAGATTGGGTGGAATACAACGTAAATGCTAAAAAATTTCTTTGTTTAAATCGTTGGCCACACGATCATAAATTTTATTTTATGTATCAGATGTGGAAACATAACATTTTAGACCAATTTAATTTTAGTTTTAGTAAAATAGAAAATCCAGATACTTTTGAAAAATGGGATGTTTGGGAATGGACTGATGATCTGGTCGAGTTTGCCAAAGGTACTCCATACAATTATGACATGCCTGTAGATGATGCTAATTGGTCATTAGATCCACATCATAAAAAAGATAGTTTGTTATATATTGTCACAGAGACTTTTTTTAACAATTATCAATTAAATTGCACATATAGAGATGTAAGTGAAAAAACCTGGAAACCTATTGCAATGCAGATGCCTTTTATACTGGTACATCAACCATTTGCTTTGAGAAGATTAAGGGATTTAGGTTACAAGACATTTCATACATTATGGAATGAAGATTACGATGATATTGTAGATGATAAAAAGAGAATGTCTGCAATTGTAGATTTGGTGGTGTCTCTAAATAGTAGGAAAGATTTTGTGGAACTAATAAAATCTTGTCGAGGAATAGTAGAACACAATTTTCAGATGTTAAGAATGAGAAGACCAGAAAGTGATATGATAAGGGCATTATCAAGATGAGTGAAATAAAAGTTTATGATGATTTGATTGACAAGGAAGTTCAGAATGAAGTTTATAATTGGGTTCAAAGTGTTTCTTGGTATTGTTCACCTCTGGCAAGAGGCCCTGGTCCAATGGCAAGAGGTTTTAAAAAACCAACAGAAGAAGAGATAGAACAGAGGAAAATAGAACGGAAGAAATTTTTAGCAACTGTTTCTGATAAGAGTAAAATTAAAGAATTTCCTATACAAGAATATAATCCAACCTTAATGGGGAAATCCCCAACCAGACCCCAACCTACAGATGAGAAGTTAAAAGAAAAATATCTTAATTTACCATTTTCGATGTATCGGCACCCTATTGGTTGGGATGAAGAATCTTTAAAAAGTCGTAGTCCTATTATCTGGAACTTATGGACGCAAATAAACAACAAAATTTTTGATGACAAAGCAACTGTAGACGGTATGGAAGAAGGACATATGGGAATTCATGGTCCTCCGAGATTTTTTGTCGATAGTATAGATTTTTATAAAAAATATAACGTCCCAAGAAATATTAAAAAATTTACATCTATGGTAAATGCACGTGCTACCAGTTTGTTCAGACCAACAAATACAATGGAGAGCAATCAAATGCTTTTGCCACACATTTGGGGCAAACATCTGGGTCAGGTACATAAAGATTCTGATAATACTTTTTCAGATAAACATTTTACTGTTTTATATTTGGTAAATTTAGAATGGTTTCCACATTTGGGTGGAGAAATAAAATTTTATGACAATCAATATACTGGATATAAACATTGGAAACATGGGTATGATATAGGATGGCCTTGTGATCTTGTAGGGCATCGACCAAATCGAATTATAGTTTTTTCCCATAACCAAATTCACGATACATATCCGCCCAATGTAAATGCTTCAGAGATGACACAAAAAATTGCATTTAGAGTGAAGGTAAAATGAAAACTCAATCAGCAAAAGCAAAGGGTAGACGACTCCAGCAATGGATGCGTGATGTCCTAATAGAGAAATTAGATGTTCATCCAGAAGATATAGAAAGTCGTTCTATGGGTGCAGGGGGTGAAGACTTGATCATGGCACGTGCTGCAAGGCAGAAGTTTCCCTATTCCATAGAATGCAAAAATCAAGAAAGTGTTAATATCTGGAAGTCCTACGAACAAGCAGTAGAGAATTCTGGTGACTACGAACCAATCGTAGTTTTGAAACGCAATCAATCAAAACCTTTGGTGTTGGTCGATGCTGATTATTTTGTGAGGTTACATGAAGACCATAATTGAATATATATCAGGTTGTAAAGGAGATATGCTGGTTAGATTTCTTAACAATATGTTGTCTGATCAAAATTCTACAGGAAAATCTGGACGTATGCCTATATCTTGTACTAACTGGTTAAAGTTAATAAACCCTAATGAACTAACTTTAGATCGATTCGAAGAAGTGTTGGAGAGAAATCAATTCAAATTTTTATCATCTCATCCATTGTGGGTTCTGTATAATAAAGATTACAGAGATTTGTTGAAGAAACATAATTACGAAATCTGGTCTATTAAGTTTGAACCAAAACATTATGTAACGATTCAAATAGAATCTTTGTTAAAAAATCTGTTTCATGATCATCAGAAAAGGGATAAGAATGTCCAATTGACAGATATTTTAAATGTATTGTTTTTTGAAAAGAAACAAATACCTGAATGGATAAAAAATACAATTTCAGAAAATGACGTTAATTTAGAAGACCTAGACTTTTGGAACTGGCAAAATATAAGAACTAAACGAATGCGAAATATTTTAAAAAATACTACAAGTCATTTGTATGAAATGAGAGCATGTACTCATAGGTTATTCAATGAAATGATCGAGGATCGAACCCTCCTTCATTATGAACATTTGTATTTGCAAGAATACCCATTTCCATATATGCCAGATAGGGAGAAGGAATGGTATGGTCTTTTAAAGAATAGTTGGTGCGATTATGAAGGAGAAGATTATAGAAAATTTGATGATCCTAATGATTGGGATTTTTTTCCACAAGAGAGAAGGAATCATGTATATGCACAGACTGTGATGGAATATCTAGAGCAATGGAAGAAATAAAAGAGTTTTTCGGTAAATCGTGGAATCAGACAGAGGTCGATCCCCACGTTATAGACATTATAAGCAATGCTAAATCTGTTATTGATGTGGGTTGTGGATTTAATCCATACAAAGAATTCCACGATAACTTGATTGGTGTAGATATTGTCAATAAGAAGGCAGATTTCAATTGTGATATAAACTATTTTGATCCTCCAGAAGATAAAAAATTTGACGTTGCTATTTGTTATGGCGTCCTACATTTTAATTCATATGATTGGATAAGGGAACGGTTGGAATGGGTAGTAAACAACACTACAGATGATGCTCAAATATTGATAAAGGTCAATCCATCCAGTAAGGAAGATCAGGCAGAAGAACTAAGGAGTTCTGATGTCATTTGGTTTCATAGATGGAATCATGGATTAGCACAGCACTTTGCAGAACTTTATAATTTAGAGATCTGGAACTGGAGAGAGTGGAGAAATCCATTGGATAATAGTTTGCGTTATAAATTTGATTATAGAAAGGTTGGACATGGATTCTAGTATAGGACTTATAGTATTATTAGTGTATGGTCTATTTGCATTTGCAATGACCTATTGGTATTCGAGAGGATACAACGATAACAAAACATCCTTCTTGGTTGCAAGAAGAGAACTCAATACATTTCAAGGAAGTTTGAGTATATCTGCTGCATGGTTGTGGGCCCCTGGATTATTCATATCTGCACAACAGGCATATGTCAATGGTCTTGCTGGTCTATTCTGGTTCTGTATAGGGAATTTCCTGACACTAGGGGCATTTGCATATTTTGCCAAGAGACTAAGAGAAGAGCAACCCGAAGGATTTACATTCTCTGGTTATTTACGAGAGAGATTTTCTGGTAGAGTGCAATCCTTATTTGTAGTGGAGATGATGTTCCTTGCCGTATGTGCATTTGCGATTAATCTTCTAGCAGGGTCAAAGACAGTAGAGGCACTTACAGGATTAGATGATGGTCTGGTGAGATTTCTCATGACCTTTATTGCTTTTGTTTATACGTTTAGAACTGGATTGAAGGCAACGGTGGTTACTGAAATTATCAAGATTTCGGTGGTATGGGCAGGAGTTCTTGTTCTAGTGCCGTGGGTAATCTCTAATGCTGGTGGATTTGATGTGGTCATTAAAGGACTAGGTGGTATCAATGATCCAACATGGATGTCGGTATTCTTGGGGTTTGGTGCTGCTGCATTTCTTGGACATATGGGTGGTCCGTGGGGGGATAACTCATTTTATCAACGTGCGTTTAGTATCAAGAAGGATTCTATTGTGCCGTCCTTTGTCATAGCATCCTTTGTATTCATTGTAATTCCTATCATGATGGGTCTTCTAGGATTTGTCGGTGCTGGTGCTGGTATGGAGATCGATAATGTAGGTGTTACTAATGCACTTGTAATAGCACACTTCTTACCATCTGGTGCCTCTATATTCTTTATGTTCATGGTCTTTGCTGGTTTGGTTGCAATTCTGGACTCACAATATAGTTCTGTTGCTAACATGACAGGACATGATATATACAACCAATTTAAGACAGGACATGTAGATTTACAAATAAGATGGGCAAGAGGGGGGATGATCGCATTAGCATTGGTAGCATTGATGGTATCACATATACCCAATATACAAATCTTACACCTGTTCCTGTTCTTTGCAGTATTACGTGCCAGTGTGTGGTTGCCGTCTATGATCTCTTTTCTTAAACCAGAATGGATTAATGAGAAGGGCATGTTCTGGGGCATCTTGATTGGTGCTACGGTTGGTGAGATATTGTTTGTTAGTGGTAAACTAGGATATACGGACACTGCCTTCTTGGGTGTGTTGGTTGCTGTCTTTGGTTCCCCTGCTCTTGCTATTGGTGTGAGTAAAAACCCTTCTTGGATTAGGTTGAAATGAAAATCCTCTTAGTAACAGGACCACAAGGGTCTGGGAATCATATATGGAGCAAAGTGCTAACCACTTGGGCAGACAAGGAGTTTTGGGTAGGACACAAGGATGAACCACATTCAAAACTCTGGGAAAATATGGATGATTGGAAGACACATACTTTTACAGAGAATACAGTCATATCCATATCAATTCCCTATGCAATAGGGGGTGTAACTCGTGTTCCAGACATAGGGAAGTGGAAAGAGATTATGGTAGATCGAGGTATTGATCATAAGATTTGTGCCATCACAAGAGATATGACTATCAATAATTTTCAAAATGCAAGAGTACGTCCTGTCAATTATTATCATATGGCAGTGAATTATATACAAACCTTGGACATAGATTGTTTTCTGTCTACAGAGACATTACTGTTGTATAAGGAACAATATATAGACCAATTATCTAAACAATTAGATTATCCAATTCATCATAAGGAAGTCGATTACAAGCAGTCCTTTAATGAAAAATATGTGCATTATGTAGAAACCTTTCATCTAGATGATACAGTTAGAAGGGTTTCTGGTATAAAGGAACGTGATCCGTTTATATATGGTGGATAGATGTTAATTGAAGATTTAAATTACTACCAACAATCTTCGAATTTTAGGGGTGAATATTTAGGTATGGATGCACCAGATGATCGTCATCACCTTATCCATGCACCTAAAGGATGGTGGAAGAACTATCCTGTACAGGATTTTGATTACAACTTTAATCTATGGGGGTTTAGAGGTCCAGACTATAGTGAATATGTTGCTCAACATGTAAATATATGTTTGGGAGACAGTTTTACGGTAAATCTAGGTGGACCAATAGAATATAGTTGGGCATCTCAGTTGGACAAGTTATTAGATTTACCTACAATTAATCTTGGTATGGATGGTGCAGGAAACGATGCTATCCGTTTGGTATATGATAGGGCATGTAAGGTATTTGATGTTCAAGAAACCTTTGTCATGTATAGTTACTTGCATCGACGGTTGATAGATAATGAATTTGCCCATTATGGTGGAAACACACCGTTTAGATCAGCACCTCCACACACAGATTATGAAAATCAAGTACATTTCACCGAAAACATGATAGTAGAAGCACATGAGGCATTTATTCCTGATTGGTGTTATACGGATGAAGAGTTGTATTTAATAGATAATCACCCACATTTTGATTATCCACACGGTGGAAAGAGATTATGGACAAACAGAGACTTTCATCATATGAACAAAGGACTGAATAGCAAAGTGGCAAAGTATTTTTATGAACTTTCTAGTACTAACACCTGATGGTGTAGGTAGCACATACCTACAAAGAGCACTTACTGTTTATTTGAATGCTAGTGGTGCTGTCTATTATAACACGCATGAACTTTTGAATGGGTTGATGTTGGATCATTATGGCAATTTACACAAGAGGATGAAGGGATATAGTCAACCTCTTTCAGAAATATGTGAGTTATTAGAGATTAATAAAGCAAAAATTATATCAAGGTTAGCACTATATCATATAGATGGGAGACTTGCTGGTAGAAATCCTATCCCACCAAAAGGCATAGAGATTAATCCAAAGTGGTGTGGACGTGAAATTCTAGAACGAAACAAGAAAGAGGATTATAAGTTTTTCTATGATGTTTGTAATCACACCTTTGGTAAGAAAATATACTGTACACGTGATCCTTTTGAATATGCTTTAAGTTGGGGTATAAGAAACATATCGGGAAAATTTAATGTGTATACTATAGAGGAAAGAATAGAGACACATGGGCAGGATGCTATTTATGAAATAGACTTAGAGTTTATGGAAGTAAAACTTGATCAGTATAAGAGATATCTATATTGGGTTACGGATAATTTTCCAGATGCAATAGAGATAAAGTATGAGGATATACATAGTAATATAGATTTGCTTTTAGCAAATTTAACAGGTGTAGATTTTGATATGCGAAAAGATTGGGGAACTAGTCTGCAAGAATACAGCACACTATTATATAAGATAAGTTTAATCTATAACCCTGACTTAGAGTATTCTGACAAATTGGTTGAGTACCAGAAAGTGCTTATACGTCAAAAAAAGTTGTTTAGTTCTGGTATGCCGATCAAGATGAATACTTTAAAGGATAAGAGAAAAAAGGTGATCAATTTTTCATCGTGTCTGGATAGGTATAATACTTGGACAGAATCCTCAAATGAATTTTCTACGATAGAAGTTGATGAAATTTCAGAGAGGATTGCAAAGGAGAATAAAATTTATGAACTGGTGGATTGAAGAGTACAAAAAATATCATGCTGAGAAGAATACCAATTATCCTGGCAACAACTTGAAACCTCAACTGCATCATATTAAGGACTTGGTACAGGATACTAATGCCAAGACACTTCTGGACTATGGTTGTGGCAAAGGATTACAATATACGGAGTGGAAGCATCATGAAGAGTTGGGTGTCATGCCAGAATTGTATGATCCTGCTGTTCCAGAATATGAGAACCTACCTGATGGTCCTTTTGATGGTGTATATTCTACGGATGTATTAGAACATATACCAAAAGAACAGTTACCACAAACTATTATGGAGATTTGCAGTAGAGCACAGAGGTTTGTATTCCTTGCAATATGCACCAGACCAGCACAAGCAATTCTTCCTAGCGGACAGAACGCACATTGCACGGTTGAACCGATGGAATTCTGGAAGAAGATGGTGGAAACCTATACCCCAAAACCCATATACACACATATCAAAACGTATGGTAACTGCAATAGTTATGAGATATTGTATGAAGAAATATATCTAGAATGGATGTTGGATCAAGTGGAAGAAACTAGAGATAAGAGTGCAAACACATAAATAAAGACATGGGTAAGGAATTTTTAAAATTAGGCATAGGATTGTTAGTCCTTGCTGTATTCATTGCCATTATGTTTTACTATGGTGGTGATTTATATTAGGAGGTTAACATGAGTAATCCAGTTGTTTTAAGGTGGTTGATTGCACATCAACCAGCATATCTCTTTGTGCGTACAGCAAAAGCATTTGCCAAGGAATTAGATAAGTTACTTCCTGGGCAGTTTGAGATTGAAGTTTTAAAAATGGGAGAGTATATGCATAAGTATGGTGATATACCAGAACTAAGAATAAAACCAGCAGAGACATCTCTTGAAAGTTGGGGAGAGATTCCTAAACATATTAGGAAACAGTTTATGCCTTCTGAATGGAGTGATGTTAAGAAGAAATGGTCGGCATTTTGGGAGGGACTTAAAGATCAAAAATTTCATATGAGTCAAACTCAAGTTACTGTTATTGGAGGACATCTTGATAGACGTTTTTCTCTTTTGGATTTACCTTTTCTATTTAAAGATCATGATCATGTAACTAGAGCATTGGATGGTCCTATAGGACAGAACTTATTAGATACTTTACATTTAGGAAAGTGGGTAGGTAGATTGAGAGAAGGTGATTATCATTATGTTGCAACAACAGGAGTAGACCCCAAAAAAATTAAAGAAAATGCTACTGGAATTAAAGGATTAGGATTTACTTATAGTGGAGGTTATCGTATTATAGGATCTAATCATTCAATAACATCCCTAGACGATCTTGAAAATATAGATTTGGTTACAACTCCTAATACCGATAGATTATTTAATGATGTTGGTGCTGTAGCAAAACCTAGAATGCAGCAAAAAATTCAGGAAATTAAAGAATCAGCATCAAGAGGAGGAGCAGTAGAAACAACGTATCTTAGATTCTCTGGCAAGAATATACTTAAATCCAACCATAGTATGTTTCTTACTACCATCTTGATAGGACAACCATTATTTGATAGTCTAACGTCGAAGCAGCAGGAGGCATTTAAAATTGCATCCAAGAAAGTTGCGAAGATAGAACGGGAATGGTCATTAGCAGATTGCAAGAAATATGAAGATGATGCTAAAGCAAATGGATGTACTATTGTGGATATATCAAAGGAGGATTCAGATAGATTGAGAAAATCTGCTCCAACACAGTATGAATGGTCTACAAAAGGTATTCTAAGAGATAGCACATTAGTAGAAGAGATACAATCTGTATGAAAAAGGTTCTGCCTTTCCTCTTCGTCCTTTTTATGACCACATCTGCTATGGCAGAGAGGGTAGCACTTGTTATAGGTGTAGAAGGGGAAGTTACTGTTGTTCGTGAAGGCAATCACCTTTCCCTTACCAGAAAAGAGACATTATATAAAGCAGATCAGATACTCACTGGTCGAGACTCAGCAATAGAATTGAAAATGTTAGATGGTTCATATATTAATTTGGGTGAACTAGCAGAGATGTTTATAAAAGAGTTGGTCTATGATCCTATCAAGAAAGATGGATTTATGGATCTTGAAGTTGCTGTCGGTGCTTTTCGTATAGTTAGTGGGTCTATTGCAAAGTTAGGTCCAGACCTGATGCAACTCAAGATACCAGTTGCAACGATTGGTATTAGAGGGACAGGTCTTGTTGGTAAGGCAAGTCCAGAAGGAGCAGAGAATTGGGTTATATTGGTTAAAGACCCTGATGGTCATATTGGAGAATTGGTGGTACAGAATACAGTGGGTGTTACTATTTTATCAAAGGAAAGTGAAGGTGTCACTATGATTTATCCAGATAGAAAACTTGCAAGAAAAGAATATAGCAAACGATTTATATTAGAACTGATACAGCAAGTACCAGAGATTAGATATGTTCCTATACATAAGAAACAGTTTGATTCACTGTTTGAATTTCATGGAATGAAATTAGAATAAATATAAATACGAATATGTTCTCCACCATTAAAAGATGGATTAAATGGTTAGATAAATGGCTTGAGGGAGAACCACAACCAAAATTTCTTAGTGGAAAGGGTAAATAATTTCTTTTAAAAGGGGGTTGACAAACCACCTTTTTTCGTCTATTATAGTAGTATAGTGAATTTAAACGGATAAATATTGTTATGGACCCTACAATACACACAATAATCGCAGTCGGTGCTCTTGCTGGTGCTTATCATTTGGGACGATTTCTTGCTGCAAAAAATCTTTTTGATGAAATTGCATCTAAAATGTTGGAAAAATTAGAAAATGATGGTTATATTGCTGTAAAAAAAGATAAGGATGGAGAGAAAGACCTTATTCCTATTTCTGAAATTATTGCAAAAGCACTAAGAGATGCTCACTCAAAAACCTAAAATTCTCATTACATTTTTATGTACCTTCTTAACAACGTCTGCTTTTGCAGATGCTCCTTGTGATTTTGAGAGCAAGAGTAAGGTTATATACGAAGGTAAATTAGAGTCTGTTCGACTTATCAATAAGAACATTTCTCAACATGTAGAAGATACTCGAAAATGCACAATGTCTATTGAGGCAAGAGTGAAGGGTAAGTGGTATCCATCTAAGGGTAGTTATATCTTTGGACCAGACATGTCTCAAATGGATGCATGTGGATTAGCAGAAAACAGGGCAAAAGTCAAGGTAATGAGGGAGATTATACCCGAAACATTAAAAGGTGAGAAAAATCTCAAATGTTCCTTGACAAATATACGTCAATCGTGTATGTTTATATATATGGATGTCGTTATGGCAGATTTTGGACAACAACGAGTAAGGATGAAAAGTTGTGATGAAAAAAAGTGAAGTTTATATCTATGGAGTGGCAATGGTTGCCGCATCTTTTATGATTGTTTTTCTTGCTGGATGTGGAAACACTATCAGTGGAGTAGGTCAAGACATTCAATATGTCGGGACAAAAGTTACTACATGGCAGAATGAAAAATCTAAAGAAAAGGTTGTTGAGGAAAGTCTCCCTCTCGATCATGAGGAAGAGGCATCTAAATGATGTTTAAATTTCTCTTTGGAATCGGAATTGGTGTAATGCTTGCGGTATTTTACCCTGACATTATACCAGTTGTGAAAAGTGCATTTCTAGACACTGGTGCTAGAGATATTGCGGTTGAAACATTGAAAGGAATTAAATGATGAACGCAAAACTACTTGTAGGAGTTTCTACTCTTGCATTAACCTTGGGTGCATGTGCAAACCATGACCACCCAGAAGCTCTGGTGAAAGTTCCAGAGGTTGAATATAAAATAGCAAAGGTCAAAGCAGCAGTTGATATTATACCTTCTTGGTATAAAAAGATGCCCGAAAAAGACGGATCTATTTTTACTGTCGGTGCTGCAACAGCACCTGATTTGCAACTTGCAGTTGATATTGCAATCTTGAATGGTAAGGTTGTTCTTGCTGACCGAATTAACGGCAAACTCAAAGCAATGACTAAACAGTTTATTGCACAACTCGGTTCTTCTGATATTGACTCAGCAGTAATGAGTGAAGTCGAAAAAGTTGTAAAAAATGTAATTGCTAATGTTGATGTTGCTGGTTATAATCCAACAAAGATAGATGTATTTCCATCAGGAACACAGTATCGTGCATTTGTTCTTCTTGAATATTCCGACAAGGAAGCATACAAGATCATCATGAATCGTATGCGTAAAGATCGTATGGTATATTCACGGTTACGGTCTACGGAAGCATGGAAAGACCTTGAACGTGAGGTTGAAAAATCTGCAAAGCAGGATGAAGCACAGTCACTAACCAATCTTGAAAAAGTAATCAAGAAAAATAGGGAAGTGGCAGTTGAAAAAACTGCTCCTTAGTTCTGTTTTAGTTCTCTCTCTAGGGGGGTGTTTGTTGCCATCAGGCATCAACCCCTCACTAGGTTGTAATCCTTTAAGGGGTTGCACTTCAAAGGATTACTATCTCCCAGGAAAAGGTGTTTGGGCTCCGCAACAAAAATTTGGTATGAAGGCAACTATTGGTGCTATAGGTGGCAGTGCTTTAGGAGCATATGCTGGTGCTCAAACTGGTGATCCTTTGACTACTGCTGTAGCATCAGTTATAGGTCTTGTTCTTGGGCATGAAATTGGGGCAACATTTGATAAGGTAGATCAATTGCATGGAGCAATGTTAATGCAACGTGTACTTGATCATGGTCGAGATGGAGAAATTGGTTATTGGAAAAATCCAAATAAACCAGTGGCAATTGCTACAAAGGCAGTATCTACAAATGGAGATTGTCGAGAGTTTATTACTAAAGTAACTGTTAAAGGAAAAGCAAGACAAGTGCGTGGAACTGCTTGTAAAAGAAATGGTGAGTGGGAAGTAAAGGAAATGTATTAATGAAGGTTGATGTACGGAATAATAATGTAGACAAGGCATGTAGGATACTTAAAAAGAAACTTCAGCAAGATGGTCTATTTAATGAATTAAGGAAAAGGGAGTTTTTTGAGTCTAGAGGAACTAAACGTAGACGTGCAAAGGCTGCTGGTAAACGGAGAGCACAAAAAGAACAACAAAAACGTCTTGAGGAGTTTGGTTTCTAATGGCAAAGAATGACGGTTTAGCACAAATTCGGATAACACCAGATTATAAAAATTGGCAAGTTATTATAAACCATTTTGAAGGTGAACCAGAGGTCTGGGATGAGTTTCAATTGAAAGAGGAAGCACAAGAAGAAGTTTTTAAGTGGAATAATGGGTTTTGGGGAGATGGATTTACATTCTCTGCTGAAGAGTTAAGATTACGAGCATTAGAATGAAAGGTATACAATAATGAAATGGTTTAAAATAATAGCATGGACAATACTAGTATTAGGTGGTGCATCTTTAGGATTATTTGCAGCATATTTTTTCGTGATGGCTAGTGTTTCAGTATAGTGAAAGAACACGAACACGCAACTAAAACAAGCACTCCATTAAAACATCATCATCCTTTGATTTGGTATGTTAAGTGGGGGGCATCTTTAATAGTTACTTTAGGTATGATACTTACTGCCAACAACGTATATCCAATAAATTTGATTTTTCATTTTGTTGGTATTGGTGGTTGGTTAGCAGTAGCAATTGTTTGGAATGATCGTGCATTGATTGTAGTCAATGCAGTAGCACTTGCAATATTCGCAAATGGTTTGGTCGCATATTTTATAAAATAGGATAAATAGAATATGAAAGATTATAGTGAAGATATGATTTTGGTAGAAAAAATTGAGAATCTTCTATCTGAAAATAATGGAAGAATGGCAGAAGCAGAAGTTTGTAAAGTTTTAAATATAACTTTTTCGGAAATCCCTTGGGGTGATAAAGTTACTTGGGCAAAATTATTTCAATCAAATCAGACATATGATTTAATATCACGTTATTATAAAAAGGATATATAAAGTGGCAAAACATAAGATAGTTGTTGAGACTGATAATAGTACTTGGCAAGCACCCAAGGTACGTAAAAAACGTAAACCTATGTCTGAGGAACAACGTGCTGCTGCTGCAAAACGTCTGGAGAAGGCAAGAGAAAAACGTGCAGAGAAAAATCCAAATTATGGACAAAGTGGGATACATCCCACACTACAAGATTTGCCTGATGATCACCATTGTTCTCCTAAAAAGGTTAAGGTGTGGATTAAGACACAGAAAGGTCTTGCGAGTGCTGAACGTGCTGGTGTAAAACTAGGAATTAAAGGAGCATATGCTAGGCAATGTACCCATGAGGCATATGTTCGTAGTATGGTAAAATATTTGAGGGATGGTGATTGGACAGATAATTTTTATGGTGAACATCAAGAGAAAAGAATAAAATGGAAATGTATTGCTCTTGCTTATGACAAAGATGGTAATGTTAAACGTGATGTGGGTACTTGGTATCCAGACATGGGAATGGTTTATACTGGGGATAAGGAAAATGAAAACACCGAAACACGAAAACGTAGCAGAAAACGTAATACAGGGACCGTGGAAAAAAAGAAACGTAAAAATCCCAAACGAAGAAGCCGTAAAGGAACGTGAACAACTTGCGTTTGCAGAAGAGTTGACTGAACAGGCAATGATAAGCTTGATACATACCCTGCATGAGAATGATTTTGATGTGAATGATAATAGATTTTTGCATGATATGGGATTTATAATAGAGTGTGTTAAAAGTGTTGTATACAGAGATATGGGATTTCAACACCCTATGAGTGATATTATGAAAGAGTTGACTGTTTCAACTATAGATGAGACTAACACATTAACAACAGAATTGGATATGGATAAGGTTGTTAGGGCAACAAAATTTGTAAGTGAATTGGAAGATGATGGACCAAACTTGGTATGAAGTATTCAGTCCTACGATTTTAGAAACTTCCATACCAGAGAAGTTTGTTAAGATTGTAAATAAGGTTGGAGATAGAGTATTAGGCAGTGAACAACAAAGTGCTCAATGGGATTGGTCTGATAATCTGGTAGGCAAGGTTCACAAGGAAATTCAGATACCGATAACCTCTGATGCTGACAAGAAGTATTTGTCTGATACCATGAAGAGGGGATGTCTGGACTACCTAAATTATATAAGGGATAAGAATAGAGCATATAATTGGTATAAGATGGCAGGACATAGTACAGTACCAAAAATAGAAAACGTCCATTTGACCCAGAGTTGGGTAGTTAGTCAATATGCTGGAGAGTACAACCCTTGGCACAAACATAGTGGAGATTTTTCATCAGTCATCTATTTAAAAATACCAGATGATATGGAAGGTGAATATCAAGAGGATGCTGAAGACCATTACCCTGCGAATGGTTTGATTGAGTTTATGTATGGTGAGGCATGTGATTTTAGGAGTGATGGTTTAAAATTTAAACCAGAGGTTGGTAAGTGGTTAATTTTCCCATCCTATCTAAAACACTTTGTCTACCCATTTCATGTTAAAGGTGAAAGAAGGAGTATGAGTTTTAATGCTCATATGCAAATGAAGAGATGATTTTAGTTGATATGAATCAGATATCAGTGGCAAGTGTCATGATGCATCTGAATATGGAAAAAACAATAGCACCAGATGGCAATGTAGTACGACATATGATACTTAATTCGTTACGTATGTATCGTTCACGATTTCATGTGGAATATGGTGAATTGGTGTTATGCTATGACTCCAAGCATTATTGGAGAAGGGATTATTTCCCAAATTATAAATACAATCGTAAAAAAACAAGAGAGGACTCTGATAAAGATTGGGATGCAATTTTCAAATGTCTTAACGAGATCAAATCAGAACTTAAAGAGTTCTTCCCTTATAAGCATCTTGAAGTCTACGGTGCCGAGGCAGATGATATAATTGCTGCACTATGTCTTGAATTGGAATATGATAATGGTAAGACATTGATCCTTTCTGGTGATAAGGACTTTATTCAACTACATAAATATAAGAACGTATCACAGTATAGTCCGATAACAAAGAGAATGATCAACGGCACAAATTCTGAAGAATATTTGAAAGAGCATATTTTAAAGGGTGATGCTAGTGACGGTATACCTAATGTGCTATCACCTGATCATACATTTACAGAAAAATTACGGCAACGTCCTTTGGGAAAAAAGAAGATAGAATCGTTTAAGGAAAATGGTTTACCTACTGAAGAAATAAAACGAAACTATCAAAGAAACGAGAAACTTATCAATTTGTCATTATCACCTGATGATCTGTATATTACAATTTTGAAAGAATATCAGGAAGCACCAGAAGGTGATCGTAGCAAGTTGCTAAATTATTTTATAGTAAAGAGGTTGAGGAACCTCACCGAATCGATAGGAGAATTCTAAATGCCAGAACAAACTTACACCCCACTATTTTCAGAAATTTTGGACAAGGTGTCTAAACTAAAAACTAAAAACCAAAAGGTTGCTCATTTGCGACAATATAATACTGATGGTCTTAGGCAAGTGATTAAATCTTCATTTGATCCTAAAGTCAAATGGGCATTACCAAACGGTGAAGTACCTTATATTCAAAATGATGCACCTGAAGGAACAGAACATAATAATCTCTCTTATGAACATAGGAAACTCTATCATTTTATTGAGGGTGGCAATCCAAAACTTTCGCAGAATAAACGAGAGAGTATGTTCGTTCAGATGTTAGAAGGGTTGCATCCAGATGAAGCAGATGTTCTTGTTGCGGCAAAAGATAAGATTTTGCATCAGAAATATAAGGGACTTTCTGCTAATGTAGTGAGAGAAGCATTTAACTGGACAGATGAATATATGTTACCAGACCCTGTAGTATATCCACAGACCCCAGGTGCAGCAAATGGCTGATGCCCCTTATAGTAAGTGGCAGTGCATGGCATGTGACTATATCTATGATGAAGAACTTGGTGACAAAGAAGAAGGATTTGAACCTGGCACTAGATGGGAAGATATTCCAGATGATTGGTATTGCCCTGATTGTGGTGCAGAGAAAGAAATGTTTATGGAAATGGAAGATTAATGCTAATTGAAGATGATATTAAACTAGATTATTCTGATGTACTAATCCGTCCTAAGAGGTCAACTCTCACATCTAGAAATGATGTAGAGTTGTCCAGAACCTATACCTTTTATCATAGTAAAAAAGAATGGACAGGGGTTCCTATTATGGCAAGTAATATGGATACTACTGGTACATTTGAAATGCATGGAGAGTTGAGTCTTCATGGTCTGGTGACTTGTATTGCTAGGCACTATAACAAAGATGGTATACCTTGGCACTTAGCAGAACGAAGAAACAAACTCTGTGTTATGTCTGGTATATCGGACAAAGAGATACTTGAAATAGTGGGGGTTGCTAATACATATTCTGATGTAGCATTTGTTGGTCTTGACGTAGCAAATGGGTACACCATCAATTTTGTAGAATCTGTTAAGCATTTGAGAGGGTTGCTTCCCAACGCAACAATCATAGCAGGGAATGTAGTAACAGCAGATATGACAGCAGAATTGATTCTTGCTGGTGTTGATATTGTAAAGGTCGGAGTTGGACCTGGCAGTGTATGCACTACTCGTACCAAGACAGGTATAGGGTATCCACAGTTAAGTGCTGTTATAGAATGTGCCGATGCTGCACACGGTGTTGGTGGTCACATCATAGCAGATGGTGGTTGTAATTCTTCTGGAGATGTAGTGAAAGCATTTGCTGCTGGTGCTGATTTTGTAATGATTGCTGGTATGTTAGCAGGGCATGATGAGTGTGATGGTGAGTTGATATTTAAAGATGATCACCCAGACCCAGTAGGTATGAAATTCTATGGTATGGCATCCAAAACTGCTATGGACAGACATGGACATCCTAATAGAGAGTATAGAGGTGAAGAGGGCAAAACTGTGAT
>Ga0310125_10000502_pt1 | contig 18435 bp, 16 predicted proteins | sample CB11b_Tmax_Bot8__FD_203508 | JGI IMG/M metagenome (GOLD analysis project Ga0310125, IMG submission 203508) | Marine microbial communities from Western Arctic Ocean, Canada - CB11b_Tmax_Bot8 | ecosystem: Environmental > Aquatic > Marine > Oceanic | place: Canada: Western Arctic Ocean | collected... | reverse complement strand
CAGCAGCTCTTCGGGCAGGTTGAATCCCGACACCGTGACCGACTGCGCCTCGTTGGTGAGGGTGACGGAGTTGCTGTTGACAGCATCGAGCTCGTTGCCGTTGACATGGATGCGCACCTCGAAGTCGACCTCACCGCTACCGCGGGTCCACAGGGTGAAGTTCCACTCCTCGCTGCCGATGGCCGCCTGGAGTCCGAAGGCGTCGGTCTCGAGGAACGGCCCGTCCGAGGGTTGAGATATCGAACCCATCTGGAACAGGTGCTGGCTCTGGCCGGGGTTTCCGGAAAGGCCTGGCTGCAGTTCCTCGCCGCCGGCGGCGAATAGCAGCAGCGGGCGTATCTTCGGCTCGTAGGGAACGTCGGGCGGCTCGATCACCTCGGCCGCTTCAGTGGAGGCCGGGAGGGTGTTCGCCAACAGCAGGAGGGCGACGAACAGCAGCAGAACCGTCCTATGCGCGCGCATGCAGTTCACACTCCGTTGAATCGCTCCGCGTGCTTGAGGCACCTTGGTTCATTCTTCATCGTCACCCGCACGTGCGCGTATCCGCTCGGCGACCTCGTCACGTGTAGGGAAAAGCAGCAAGAGCAGTCCGGTGATGAACAGCAGGACGACCATCCTGATATGCGACGTATCGCTGATCGGCAGTTCCACGAACATGCGCAGCAACGGTGCATTCCCCGGCAGGAAGACCATTACGAGCGCCAGTCCCAACCACCTTCTGGGCTGCATGGTCACTCCGACCGGCCGAGGCTCGTAAAATGAACCCCAGTGGTAGCCTGCGAATTCAACACGGTCTGAGGTGCGGGTGGCGGGAATTGAACCCACGATATGAGGTTGGAAACCTCAGGTGATACCACTTCACCACACCCGCAGCGGAGCGTCGGTGGACCGCTCCCTCCTTATCCGATTCGGTTGTACCTCGGCAGGCATCGGGCAACGACGACGGGTTGAAAGCCACTCGTCCTGAGCCGGGCTCCGGAGGACCCGTCATGATGCCATCTCCTCGGTCACCCCATGGGGGTAAGCCTTCGGAAGACGAGGAGGAGGTGGGCGCGGATGGTGTCTCCATCTCCGGTGACAAGCAGATGTTCGGAAGGCAGTTGTGGCGGGTGATTCCGTTCATCAAGCCGTACAAGAAGCGCTTCACCGTCGGCATACTGACGAATGCGGCGGCACGGGCGTTCGACCTGTTGCCGTTCGTGGCGATGGGGCTGCTCACTGACGCCATCCTCAACGCGAGGGATTCTGGTGTCGACATGGTGTTCGACGACTATCTCTTCTACGGCCTGCTGATCTTCGGGGGTTTCGTTGGATTGGCCCTGTTCCAGGGAATATCCAACTACGCGTGGGAGACGCTCGCGCAGTACCTGCAGCACGATGTGCGCATGGCCGCCTTCTCATCGCTTCTGAAAATGGAAATCCGCTACTTCGAAGACCGCCCGACGGGCGACATCATGGCCGTGCTGTCAGCCGATGTGAACCAGTTGGAGAACTTTCTCTCCGACGCCTCGACATCGATGATCCGCATCGTGATCACCTTCACCACCGCGTTCTTCATCCTGCTGTGGATATCGTGGAAACTGACGGTGATCCTGTTCGTCCCAATCATGATCATTCTGCCGCTGATCTACTTCTTCTCCACCCGGGTGCAACGTAGGTACCGCGAGTCCCGCCAGTCCTTCGGTGACATCAACGCCGTGCTGGCCAACAACATCTCCGGCATGGGGGTCGTGCAGGCGTACAACGCCGAGGAGTACGAGTGGGAGCGGGTGGGCGGCGAGTCGAGCGCGTACATGGACCACGCTATCGGGGCCACCGTCGAGCGCACCAAGTTCCTGCCGGGGATTTACGTGATCGCTGGTATCGCCTTCGGGTTGCTAGCAACCGCCGGTGGCTACCTGATGATGCTCGGGGACATCACGCCCGGCGGGCTGGTCATCTTCCTGCTGATGTCGACGCGGATGTCGATGCCGCTGTTCATCCTCGGAATGCTGGTCAACCAGATCCAGAAGTCCGAGGCGAGCGCGCGGCGGGTGTTCGCCATGATCGACCTCGAGCCGACCATCGTCGACCAAGAGGGTGCAGCGCCGCTGGCGGAGCGCGCCTCCCGAGTATCGTTCTCTGACGTGCACTTCTCCTACCCGAAGGGTCCGAACGTGCTCAACGGTGTTTCATTCGATCTGGGAAGCGACCAGACCATCGGCATAGTGGGGCCGACCGGCGCCGGGAAATCGACCATCGTCAAGTTGCTGCTGCGTTACTACGAGCCGGACGGCGGCTCGGTCGGGATGAACGATCTGGACATCCAGACGCTCACGCTGGAGAGCATGCGCCAGCAGATCGGTTACGTCAGCCAGGACGTCTACCTGTTCCACGGGACGGTGCGTGAGAACATCTCTTACTCCGACCAATCAGCGGATGATGCTGCCATCGAGGAGGCGGCGACCATGGCAGGTGCGCACGAATTCATCATCAACGACCTGTCCGACGGCTACGCGACCATCGTCGGTGACCGCGGTGTCAAACTGTCAGGTGGGCAGCGCCAGCGCATCTCGCTCGCCCGCGCGCTGCTGCGTAAGCCGCCGCTGCTCATTCTCGACGAGGCGACCAGTTCTGTTGACACGAAGACCGAGGAGATCATCCAGCGCAATCTGAACCAGCTCAAGGAGGGACGGATGACCGTGGCCGTGGCGCACCGGCTGTCCACAATCCGCGATGCCGACCAGATTCTCGTGCTCGTCGAGGGGGTCGTCGTCGAGCGCGGTACCCATGCCGACCTGCTTGCTGACGACGGAGTCTACGCAGATCTGTGGGCTGTGCAGACCGGCGAGATCGCCAACATGACAGGCGAAGCGACGCAGCACGACGGGTGATCGATTGAGCGGACTCGACGACCTGGAGTGGTCGAAGGTGAAGCCCGGCTCAGTCTGGCTCGGTGATGACGATGGACGGCTCAGTTTCCATCCGGTGAAGGAGAGTCCGTGCCACGAGGTGCGCATGGACTACGAATTCGAGATCAGCCGCGACGCCTTCCACATCCGCGAATTCTACTCCGAGTCGGGGACCACGAAGGAAGAGCTCGACGAAGCGGGTGTGCGCATGCCGAGCGAGGCCGAATGGGAACTCGCTAACGACCAAGGGTCGATGCATGATGAGCGGGGCGGCTGGGAGGAACTCGCCGACAGCAGACCGCGCTCTGGTCATTGGGGTGCAAGGTGTGACGGCCACCCCCGTGAAACCTCTCATTTCGCACACGTGAAGGCACTGCGCAGGTGGGGGGACGATGGGGTCGAACGAAGTTACGACCATTCACTCAGCGAGTCGGAATCCCGCGACAAGGTGATGCGACTGGTGCGTGCGCCCAACACCCCTGAGGATGCGCCGCGACTGCCTGAGGAGAACAAGACCCCCATCCTGCTGCGCGAGGCGGTGTTCGCGCTGGGCCTCGGGATCATCCCGTCGTTCCTGTGGGCATGGCAGTTCGCCTCCGCCCGCTACATCACCGATGGCTGGTTCAATCTCGTGTTCGGAGGCCTGTTCATCGGCATCGTCAGTGGATTCGTCTGGCGGCCGAAGCGTCCATCCTACTGTGTTTCAGAGGACGGCTCCACCATGGAACGCGTGTGAGCCAGCCAGTTCGAGGGTGTTCAGGCGAACACGGTGATCAGGAAGGCAGCGGTGAACAGTAACAATGCCAGTGGCAGTGCAATCACTTTCTCCATCCGTCGTGACACAGGGAAACAGTTGATTCCAACCCTCTTGAAGGCACGGGCTAGCGGATCCCGGGTGCGTCAACCCCGGGCCTTGTCATCGACCTGCAGTCCCGGCCGCTTTGAGACATATATTCGCCACCAGGCGCGAATGACACCGGTTCCGTACGACCAGTGTAGCAGGAAGGTCATCAGTGGAGCTGCCAGAACTGTTGCAACTGAACGGCAGGGGGAGTTCCCTTTGGCAGCGCCCAGCCAGCAGATGAGAACGTAGATGGCAGCCAGTGAGAATGGTAGATGGACTGCTGTTCTCGCCATCCCATACGGGACGACATCGGTCGAGATGTTCCAGAAGTCAGGCCAAGCCAATCCGCTGTTCGCAGCCCCCCACCAGATCGAGAACAGGGCATCGATGACCAACAGTGGGAACAGGCCTACAGCGATGTGGCTCCAGGCACGCATTCCGGGATACTGGTTGGCAGCCAGCATCCGGACGAGCCCGTAGTTCTGAATCTGCTTGCGCACCCTTCCCGGATTCCGCCTGCGGTGCCAGATGATCGCCTCGCGATCGGTCCACAGAGTGTATCCCGCCTGTTCGATTCTGTGGTCGAGCATCGCATCTTCGCAACCGATCGCTCCGTCGTCGAAGCCACCGACCTCATCGAGCACCGATTTGCGATAGGCGGCGTTGACACCGGGAAGTTGCTCGGCCTGCTCGAGGTCGGCGCTGCCGCGCTTGCCGTAATTGGTGCCGGCAGTGACCCACTTGGAGCAGAAGGTGACATCGATCACCCGCTGCCAGAAGGTCGACTTGTCCGGCGGCGCGAAGTTCGGTCCTCCGACCCCGGCAACCTCGGGTTTGTCGAACCAGGACAGCAGGCTCGCCACCCAGGTATTCGGAACCCAGACGTCGTCATCGGTGAAGCAGACGATGTCGCAGTCGATCTGCCGTAATGCCACGTTGCAGGCATCGGCGCGCGTTCTGCTCCCCTCGTCGTCGATGAAGCGGGCGCCGTGGGTGTCAGCGACGGCCTCACCCGGGTCGCCGACAGGCCCGACCACGACCACCTCCAACGGACCGTCCCAGGTCTGGTTTGCAAGGCCATCGAGGGCGATGGCCAACTCGTCGGCGTTACGCAGACTCGGAATGAGCACGCATACCCGCGTCTGCTGTTCGCCCATGCCATCACCTACGGTGCCGGCGACTCGGCCCTCACTATCAAGCATGCCCCGCCCGGGCTGCCTGAAAGGGACACTGGGGGGCTATCCGTTACTTAGGGGGATATATCTGGGCTCCGAAAAGTCTTGAAGACGGGACATAGTCCCAAAATCGGTTCACATGAGCGGAGTATCTGGATTGAAATTGAACAGCATCCTGAGTTTGCTGCTGGTAGCGATGTTCGTGCTGGGCGGATTTGCCTCGCTCACCTCGCTCGAAACTGCAGCGAATGCACAGGTCGGAGAAGATGAAGACATGAACGCAGTCGATTCCGCTGCCAAATCGGGAACAGACAGTGCCGCAGGCCCTGACTCAGTTGAGTGTCAGGAGTTGCTAGCGAAATATGGTAAGTCAGACGACAAAGTCGAATCAACGTTCAAATTGTGGAATTCCAACCATCAGGTGCTCAATCTGAAGGAGGACACCAGTCCGACCGATGCCCGCAGTCAGAGTGACCGGGTCGACGATTCGGATGATGACCGCCCCGATGACCGCCCCGATGACCAGGACGACGACCGTGTTGATGATCAGGAACGCCGTGACGACCAAGGCGTCCGCGACAGAATCGAGCGACTACGCGAATCGATTCGCGAGCGAATGGACCGCGACCGTGAGGGTCAGCGAGAAGAGATTGCCACGCATATCAACCGGCTGAGAGCCGCCTGTGCAGACGGAGACAGAGAAGCCTGTGGAGATTTGCGCGAAGTTCTCGAGCGTCTCGGAGATGACGACGAGCGACGCAGTGACGACCGAGGGGACCGCAGGGGTCACCGCCACCACCGTGGCCACTGGGACGACCGAGCTGACTGGGGCGACCGCGACGGAGAAGAGGCATCACCGCGATTCGCATTCGCCACTGATCTTGCTGATCTTGACGAAGACCGCACTGCGATGCTGAAGCAATGCCTCCAATTCATTGTCTTGGATGCCAAGCCCGCTGACTGCTCGGACTCCGACTGGAACAACGCGGATAGGATCACCCCCCTAGAACGTGAGTGGGAGTGGGACGAAACCCGCGAGCGAGAAGACCCAACACGAGATTGAAACAGTCCACAATGGTGGGCTGTCAGGCCCCTCATCCAAGGAAGACAGGCCGTTTGTTCAAGACGAAGTCTTGAAAGGGGGATATTCTCCATTCCCGAGTGATGCGAACCCTGAAGATAGTAATCGCCCTGATGCTGCTGACCTCGGCGATGCCCGCGTTTTCTCCGATTGGAACAGCATCCGCGGGAAGCGATCCTCAGTACCATGAGTACTTTTCATCCAACAATTACAATTTGTTCGATATTGATGATGATGGCGTTGATGACACGATTGCAGCCATGTATTCCATGGATCTAGAAGATGAGAACGGTAATCCTTGCACCTGTGATGCAACAGTTTTCGTGACCGTGGAGATTGACTACGATGGCACCTATCTTGATGAGTACACATTTGAGCATGATGTCACTAGTGGCCAGTACGAACTCCACACCCAGTTCTTCACCGCTCCACCTGGGTCACCAGCGGGAGATTACAATTTTCAGTTCTATCTACATGATGAATATGATAACTATGAAGACGATTTTGAATTTTCAGATCTCTACGGGAGCGGTTCCTCCATGGAATATCCCAACATCGTGGAGATCGACTACAACTGGGAATTCGTTCCATACGACAACAGGGAGTCAGGGGGCTATGTCAACGTCCTCGACGATACGATGTATGTCATGACCGGCGACACGGTCGTCTGGGCACACAACACGGGCTACTCACACACTGCGACGAGCGACGACGGCACCACTTTCGACTCAGGAAACATGGGCAACGGAGACACCTACGAGTACACCTTCAACACGGCCGGCTCGTACGACTACACCTGCTTCTACCATGGCAACATGAAGGGCACCATCGTCGTCATGGAACCGATGGTCGTGAAGCCCTATGAGACAAATCCAGAGTATTCTCGAGCTGGCGACTTCCTCGAGTTCGACTCAGTCTCATTTGGGGAATTCATGGTAGAAGAAATGGAAGATGAAGATGAAGCAGAGTGGGATTCCGTTGAAGTCAACTGGGTGGCCTCCCCTCGATTTGATATTCTTCCATTCATAGGACCTAACGGAGTTTCAGTTGATGGTGAGACCTGTCCTCTTGGCGGTGATTGCCAGGCCATGCAAGTATCCTTCGGAATCAACATGACTGCTCGCAATTCCGACGATGGTCGATATTGGGTGATGAACATGAGTGTCAATTCTACGGAATACATATCGTATCCTTACGACGGATCAGAATACTCTGTCACTAGAGAATCCCAATATGTGTGGCATGGTGATCAGTCAGCAGGAGAATTCTATCGTTCATGGGGGTGGAATAACGGCACTGATGAGTCGCAGAGTGAGAATACATCGACCCACACATCCACTGGAGGAATTCCTACTGAGGTCAGGGTGGGTGACGATTGGCGTGTCGACGTCGAAAGGTGGTGGGATTCAACCTCTGAGGGGTGCGAGCAAACCGCCGCTGCGGGCAATTGGGGACCACCTCAATGCGGCACAGAATACGATAATGGCACGGAGGAGGTTGACCTGGTCTTCTCGGCTAAGAGTCAGAAGCAGGTCACCTACCTCTTCGGTAACAGCGCTGACCCCAACGACAGTGGCCCGACCACGTTTGATGTCATGGAAGTCTGGGAAATCGAGACATGTGATGACTGTGACATCGACAGCGCTGAAGAATTCGAAGAAGTGTGGTTTACTGAATGGGGCTTCCCGGTGTATCTGCCTGTTCACTCCCAGCCCCCGCTGGTCGCCTACTCCCTGCAGTTGTTCGTCGATACTGACAGCGATGGCGTTCCGGACGTCGATGACCTGTGTCCGAGCACTGCGGATGGCGCCGTGGTCGACGAGTTTGGATGCACTTGGGAGCAGCGCGACGCCGACGATGATGGAGTGTTGAATCAGGACGACGACTGTTCAGGTACCACTGCCGAGATGACCGACATCGACGAGAACGGGTGCGCCTGGGAGCAGCGCGATGAGGACGGCGACGGAGTGTTGAATCCCGATGACCAGTGTTCAGGGACCAACCCCAGTAATCCGGTCTACACCACGCCACCCAACACGGGTTGCTCAGACTTCCAGTTGGATTCCGATGGTGACACGGTGTCCGATGCCAACGACACCTGTCCAGGCCATGACGACTTGATCGATGTGGACGGTGACGGAGTGGTGGATGGCTGCGACGACCTGATCGACTCGGACGGCGATAGCGTGGCCGACGCCGACGACCTCTGCGAAGGGTTCGATGACTCGGTGGATCTGGATGAGGACGGTATTCCCGATGCATGCGACTCGTTGGTGGACAGCGACCGCGATGGTGTGGGGGATAACTGGGACCAGTGCCAAGGATACGACGACTCGGTCGATGTCGATGCGGATGGCATCGTCGACGGCTGCGATGACCTGATCGATTCTGATGGTGACGGTGTCGCCGACTCATTCGAGATGTGTCCCGGATACGACGATGCGATCGATGTAGACGCTGACGGTATTCCAGATGGTTGCGACCCAATCATCGATTCCGATCTGGACAACGTAGCGGATGCGGATGATGAGTGCCCGGATACCAGGCCTGTGGACGAGGTCGATTCGAAAGGCTGCAGCGCGGCACAACGGGACACAGATGGTGACGGCATCAACGACGCGCTGGATCAGTGTGTCGAGATTAACCCAGGTGAATACGACGCTGATGGGAACGGATGCCCAGACGATACGGATGCTGACGGCATCCTCGATGTTGACGACGAATGTCTGAGCACAGTGGCCGGAACCGATGTCGATGGCCAAGGTTGCACACCTCCTGCCCCAAGCCTACTCGCAGGAGTGAGCGCGACTCAGATCATCGCCGGCTCCTCCGTCTTCCTGATACTGCTGATCAGTATCGTTCTCGTGTTGATGATTCGCGGCAGGCGGAGACCGGATCATCTCAATCAGGAGCACCTGTTCGAGCCTGAAGGCCCCCAACACCGGGAAAATGTCGGTCCACCTGCTTCGATGAGGGGCAACACACAGGACGACGGGTACGAGTACCTCGAGTATCCGTACGGCTCTGGTGGTTGGTGGTACCGCGCCGACGAAGTAAGCGAATGGCAGGAATGGCGTAACTGACCACCTGCAAACGTCAACTGGCTTCAGGTGTCGTTCAGGTGTCGCCTTCAACGCGAGGTGCGAGGAAGTAGATGACTCGCCCTGAGCCTTCAGCGAACTCGAATTCGATCTGCAACGGGTAGTTCTCGCCGAAGCAGATCTTCACCTCTTCGACTGAGCTGGAGATTCGCGTCGCCAGCGGTAGGAGGTACTGCAGACTGTACTGGCTCTTCACCGGCTTGGCGCACTCGAGCCCGAGCAGCTCACCCGCCTCGTAGGGCACGGTCACCGCGTCGCGGTCGCCAGAGACGTGTACCACGAACTGATTCTTGTCGAGCGAGAAGGTAACAAGGTCACCGACCTGGTCCGCCGCCTTCAGCGCTCTGGCAAACTTGGTTCCTGAAAGGATAGCGCATGAATCCAAGGGAATCTCAGGCACCTTCGGCTCGGACATCGCTTGGCGGTCCAGCGGTCGAATGGTGCGGTTGATCTCCCCAACCTGGATGGACACCAGGCCGACTCCCTCGTCGTAGTTAATCTCGAGTAGGTCACCCGCTGCAGCCAGCCCGATCAACTTCCCAATCGGCGCCAGTTCGAGTCCCAGCGAGGTCTCATCGACATCCCACGCCTCGAAGGCTGCGGAGTCCACCTCCATGCGGATCATCGCCACGTGGCTCGGGTCTACTACCCTGATTTCGAGGTGGTTGTCCTTGAAGTTGAAGCGTGCTTCTTCAACAAGGACTGACAGGATGTCAATCATCATCCTGAAGGTATCCTGTCGGGCTGTTATGTTCATCATCGTGGTTCCCTTCCCCGCAACGACCAGCGCTTCCCGAAGGGGGCTCTAAAGGGTTAGTGTCGCGCATTCGCCCCTGCCACTTCCATCTGCATCAGCCGAGTCGCCGAAACGTGACAAGGATGGAGCCTGATCGACGAACGTGAATCAGTACTCGCGCCAACCGTGTTTGCATTCTGCGCAGGTGAGGATTCGAGTCTCAGGTTCGTCGGAAGCGCGAGTCTGCTTGAGTTCAGCGTAGACACTGTCGCATTCACACTTGGGGCAGAGGAAGGAACCGTTGGTGAGGACACCATGGTACTGGTCGGAGTCATCTATGGTCTCTCTGAGGTGTTTCAGGCTGCTCGCCTCGGCCTTAGACTTGGCTTCACTGAGGTCGATTGTCACGCCGCTCTCGAGTTGGACTTCTGTTTTTGTCTCCCCTCTGTAGTCACAGCGACCGTTGGGACATAGGATGATTCCGTTTTCATCTGGGAATGCGAGAGTTCCACACTCTGGACAGAACATACGGCCAGCCGTAAGATTTGCCCTTATCAACTAAGCGCTCCCTCAAATTCTGACAAAGCGATGAATCAATGCTGCACGTGAGCCCATAACGCCGTTTCGCACCCTCTGTGTGCCCCTCCCACCTTTTCAATGGGGGCCGTCTGGGACGCCCATGCTCCTCTGCTGGGATTGGCGGCTCGCTCGCGTGTTCGACGACGCCGGCGAGATTGTCGACGAATCGGTATGGGGTGGCAGAAGAGGTGTCGGAGCGGTCGCCGATCGACTCGGTCGCATCTCGTCAGGCAGGATGACCGTCGAGGCGCGGGTTCTGGCGGAGCGGTTCCCGGAGGCGGAGCCGTGCGCTGTGCACGATCTCTCCGAGGGTGACTGGCCGGAGCTCGCGCTAGAGGAGTCGGAACTGATGGGACGGGCCGCCGTGCAATTGGCACAATCGGGTGTGGCGGCGGCGGCCGGCGATGCTGACCGAAGGTTGGATCATCTAGTGCGCGCTGCCGATGAACTGCGCTCTGCGTGGGGTACGCATGAGGCGAGAGTGGTCGAGTGGGCCGGTCTGTTCCTTCCGGCGCTCGACCTGGATGCAGCGCGCGATGCCATCCCGCAAGCGGTGGCGGGAGCCGATTCACTCGAAGCCGCTGCTACCACCCTCGGGACAGAGGCCGCCGACGTGGATGTCCCCACTGACGAATGGAATGCACTCAACGGATGGGCACAGGGTGTGGTTGATGCCAGTGCTCGTCTCGAAGCGGTGGAACAGGCTGTCCGCGAATTATCGACTTCTCACCTCCCCTCCACTTCGGCGTTGATTGGACCGTTGCTCGCCGCCCGCCTGTGCACCTCCGCGCACGGGCGCCAGCGAATGGCTCGCCTGCCCTCGGGAACCATCCAGGTGCTCGGGGCGGAGAAGGCGTTCTTCATGCACTTGAGGAGCGGTATCCCACCTCCCAAACACGGTCATCTGTTCCAGCATCCATGGGTCAGTCGCTCACCTAGGTGGGTGCGTGGTAAGGTGGCCCGTATGCTGTCGGGTAAGGTTGCAATCGCCTCGCGGCTCGACGCCTTCGATGGCGAGCCGTGGGGTGCGGATGAGGCAGCGGCGATGGAGCAGCAGGTACAGGCGATCCGCGAGCGTCATCCACGACCTCAGCGGCGGAACTGACTGGGGGGAGATGGATGGCCAGGCGAGGCCGCTCTGCGATGGTCACCGACCTGTCGTGGGCGGTGCGCACAGAGGGGCGCAGCCTGTGGAGCCGTAACGCAGTTCCCGGAGTCGCGGTGCGTGGCGAGCGGCTCAAGCGTCGGCGCGGCGAGGAGTGGCGGCAGTGGAGTCCGCGCAGATCGAAACTGGCTGCCGGGCTGCTGAGGTCGGAGGGTGACAAGGGATTCTTGCTGCCTGAGCCGGGTGCGACCACGCTCTATCTCGGAGCAGGGCATGGCTCGACCATCTCGTACCTGCACGACCATCTGTGCGGAGCGCAGAACGAGCGCGGCGGTTGCATAGTCGCCGTGGACATCTCGCCTCGCTGCATGCGCGACCTCGTCCGCTTGGCGGAGGTCCGACCGGGACTGGTTCCCGTACTCGCGGATGCGCGCGACCTGCAGGCAATCACCCCTTTCCTCCCGGTCCGAGTTCCCTGGCTGTTCCAGGATGTCTCACAGGCGGGGCAGGTCGACATGCACATCGCCGCAGCACAGCGATTCCTCGCACCAAACGGTCTTTCCCTGCTCTCGCTCAAGAGCGCTTCCGAGCGCAGCGAGCACGGTGGCCGTGGTGTACCACGTGACCATTACGAGCAGGCGCGGGTAGCGCTCACCGATGCCGGAGCCAAGGTGATCGAGGTGATCGAACTGACCGGTTTGGAGGAGCAGCACGCGCTCATCGTCTCGCGCATGCCTGAGGAATGGGGGAAGACGTGAACGAGTTCACGGCGAGCCGTTCGACTTATCATCGAGGGGGAAGAGCAGCGATTCGGGTGATTGGATGGAGATGACACCAGCGCGCGGCACGCGACGAGCAGCGAGACTGCTGACGATGTCTGTGACGCTCTGCCTGTTGCTGGCAGGTTGCCTCGGGGGGGTGAGCCCGCACGTGTTCAACGGGGAGGAGCCGAATGTCGGTGGCACCGCATACCGGTTCACGCTCATCGACCAGGATAATGAGAGCTGGTCGCTCTCAGATGCCGAGGGGAAGGTGGTCGTGCTCACCTTCATGTTCACTCGCTGCCCTGATGTATGCCTAGCAGTGACATCCTCGATGCTGTGGGTTCAGAACAACCTTGACGAGGCGGGTCGCGATCAGGTGCAGTTCGTATCTGTGACCGTTGATCCGTGGTCTGACACGCCTGAGGTGATGCGTGAATACAACACCTCCAGAGGGGCGGAATGGCCTCATCTCACGGTGGCGGATGCTGGAGGGGATGTCGGGCAGGGATATGTGGCTCTGGAGTCCATCTGGGGTCAGTACGGCGTCGCGCTGGAGATGTACGGCATCGAGGATGACACGGACTACCTCATCGAGCACGCCTTGCCGACTTACATCCTCGACCGCACACTCGAGAAAAGGGTGGTTTGGCAAAGTTCCGGGTGGGATCCGGAGTTGTTCAAGCAGGACGTCGAGTACCTCCTCCAGGAGTGAGTAACCCCTCGACCCTCTCGCGCAAGGGCTATCGTGGGTTGCACCCACCTGTCCGGTATGCCAGAACTTCCGGAGGTCGAGGTCTGCCGACGGGCTCTCGACGAGTTCTTCGCCGGGCGCGAGGTAGTAGCGGTCGAGATATCTGATATCTGGGCCACCCAACTTGGAAAGGCGGGCATCGACTTCGGTCACCGCGCACCGATGAAGGCGGGCGTGGATGGGTCGCAGGGACTCGTCGGACGCACAGTAGAGCGGGTCAGTCGACGAGGGAAGTTCTACTGGTTCGAACTGGCGCCTTGCAGTTCTTCTGGGGAGTGCACCGTCAGTGTCGTCGAAGGCCATCTGCGTATGACGGGTGGCTGGTGGCTGAAGCCGGCGGGGGCTGACTGGCCACAGGATGAGCGGTTCGCCAATGGCTTTCCCGACAAATACTGCCACGCGCGCATTCTGCTCGATGACGGCAGCGAAGCCATCTACCGAGATGTGCGCCGCTTCGGCACCCTGAAACTGCATACCGAAGAGCAGCACAGCCAGCGACTCGCTGCTTGGGGACTCGATCCACTTCACAGCACCTGGCGCTTCAAGCGCTTCCTGCAGGCGGTTTCCAGAAGCCGACGAGAACTGAAGTCGCTGCTCCTTGACCAGTCCCGCGTGGCCGGGCTGGGAAACATCTACGTCTCTGAGATTTGCCATCTGGCGAGAATCGACCCGCGCCGCAAGTCCGACACGCTCGACGAAGATGAGTGGCGCCGCATCTTCGATGCGACCGCTCCGCTGCTGCGCGAGAGCGCGCGCGTGGGCGGCACACGCCTGACAGAATTGGACGACCTGACCTACATCCATGAGCCGCAACTGCACCTGGACAACTTCGAAGTCAGGCTGCGAGTCTACGGTCGGGAAGGGGGACGATGTCTTCGTAGGGGGTGTGCAGGAGAGATCGAGCGCGCGGTGCAGCAGAATCGGTCCACATTCCTCTGCTCAACCTGCCAGTCATAATTGAATATCTGACCTCATGGAAATAGAATTATTGGGCACGGTGAGTCCCACTACACCTACTTTCAATATGCACACCGGCATTTCATAAATAGTGCGAAAATAGCGTCTATTGGCTGTTTTTCCGGAGAATCATTCATAAGCAAACTGAGTGGGCACCGCTTAATCGTCTAGTGCGATGGGAAATAATAGGTGAAATAAATGGACATAGATATGAAAGCAATGAAAGCAGAACTCGGGGGCGCCTTCCTGGTGTCTTGGGTTGTTCTTGGATTGGGGCTTGGCACCCTAGGGGGCGCTGTCGCTCTCGCCGTTGCCTGGCTCGCATTCAGTGGCGCCCACATTCTGCCAGTCGTCACATGGTGCAACATCATGACCGGCGACCTGTCAGACACCGAGGGGAATTGGATGGCGAATGGAATGCGTTTGGTGGCTCAGGCTGTCGGCGCACTGCTCGCCATTGTGCTGGCTACAGAAGCCGGTGGGATCGAAACAGGCTGGGCCGCCACGGACATGTGGCTACCGGACATCGCCGACAACGTATGGGTCGTCCTAGGTATGGTCGCTGCAGGCGCGGTATGGTGGCAAATCCACACCCGAGCTGATTCAGCTTGGGTCAGTGCCTTCGGTCTGATGGCACTCGGTGGTGCGATGGTCCTGACCGGTGCACACGAAATGGGTTCGTCAATCGCTAGCACGGGCGACGGCATCGTGGACACAGCGGTCAACTGGATCTTCGACGGTCTGTTCGTAGGTATTGGTGCTTTCTTGGGCACCAAGATCGACGAAGCAGTCTGAAGCTCTCCACAAGAGAAGAAAGCGAACGGCTGGGCAGAGGGGCGGCGACGCCCCTCTGTCCGGCAACTGATTCTTGCAACTGATTCTTGCATCATGCGATAGTTTGGATTGTCGCCTGAAACCCGCTGGTGTGTTTGGGCACACCTGCTGCATGCCGGCGCACCGGCGTTCTTGAGAATACCCCAAAACAGCACGAAATCGAAGAACATGCTGGGAATTATTCATAAGACGTCTAACAGACAGCCGAACAATCGCCCTAGGCGAGAGTACAACGGAAGGATGAGAGAAAAATGGACCAAAAGAGAGCATTGACAGAACTGGTGGGCAGCTTGGCTGTCGTTTACTTCGCCATCAACAGCGGAGCTATGGCGACTGGACTTGTATTAGCCATCTTCATGATGGCAATGGGCGGGACGATCCTGCCTATGTTCACCTTGGCACGGATGGCTTCCGGCAGAGATAGCTGGGAGGAGGGAGCATTGGACTTCCTCATGCAATTGTTGGGCGGCATCATCGCCTTCGGCATTGCATGGTGGGAGACTGCAGGCGAGATGGACGCGGCACTGCCGGGTGAATTAACGATATTCACCGGCTTCGGTTCGCTGTTCGCCGGCTTCCTGATGATGATGGTGTACGAACGCAGGGGTGCCGGCTGGGAAGTCGGTATCCTCGCATGGATGGCCGCAGCCAATGGCGCGACCATTTCCGGGGCGGAGGACGTCGGCGAGATGCTGGTGAGTTCGGCCTGGACTGTTCCGAACATCACCGCAGTGTTCGGCGGCATGGTACTAGCTGGCATAGGTGGCTGGCTGGCGCTGATGTTCGGCGAAGCTGCACTCGGCGAAGAAGAGTAAGATCTCTGAACCGGAGAGCATCCAAGATAGCGAAAACCCTCGCACGGGGCCACCGGCCCCGTGCGAGCGGCTAAAATCCTGAGTTGATGGGTGAGTCCGACTCACACTGTGATTTTGTCAAGGTGCCTGTGCCATGCTTGATCCGGGCTGGCGTGCAGCAGGCGTGAATCCTGCAGGTTGAATGCAGTGAGGCGGTTCATTCTCCCGTTGAACATCGAAGTGTCGAGTCCCAGCCATGCTGGTCTTCCATCATCCAATGTGGCAGCGCTCACGGCGATATCTCCATGGCTCGCTCCCGGAAGCGTGCAGGTAACCGTATGGCCCACCAAGATGCAGCGCTGTTGGTCCCAAGGACTCTTGTGGCTGTGGAACAGGCGTCGCACCCACAGCATTCCCGTGTTCGTATCGTCGATGAGCTGATCCTCCTCAGAGCACTTGGGGTCGTAGCCCGCGTGCACCATGCGCCAATCATCGAGCACCACTTCGATCGGCAGTTGACTCATCCATGCGATGTCATCTCCGAGTCCACTCTCCTGCTGGAACTCATCGCTCATCCAGGGTAGACGGTCGGTATCTTCCAGCCCGTAGGACATCAGTGTCTCAAGCCCGCCGTTCCACATCCAGCCGCTATCTGCGATGATGCTGCCATCCGCTTCCACGGACTCGAGGGCGAACCACTCGTGGTTGCCCATGATTGTGTGGATGTTCTCCGATTGACGCACACGCCGTACCACCCCTGCCGAATCCTGCCCCCGGTCGATCAGGTCACCGAGGCAGAGCACATGGTCGCCCGGTGCCAGTTCCAACTGCTCGAGCAGGTTCTCGAAGGCGTCCAGATGGCCGTGGATGTCGCCGACGACCCACACGGAGCAGCCTGAATCCAGCGCGTTCTGCAGGCGCATCTCTAATTGGTCGTCACGTCGGCGAAACATTGGCTCAACTCGTAATTCCAATGGTTCTCTACCCTATTTGAATGGAGCAATCAGCCGAAGTTGACCGGGTGAGACTCGAGGTTGCTGGCTGTGGAATCTCATCCATGGTTGAGCGAACGGTTGATGGGATTGCTCGGTCGGCACAGGTGCTGAAGGAGTTGTGTCACATGGGTGAAGTGAAGATGGAGAGTAAGTTGGTGGCTGAGGCGATCGGGACGTTCGCGCTCACGTTCATTGGAGCGGGAGCGATCATCGTGGGCAGTCTGGACGGCGGGAGCACGCCCCTGCTCACGGTTGCGATGGCCCATGGGATCGTGCTGGCGGTCGTCGTCAGCGCGACGATGAGCATCTCTGGTGGTCACATCAATCCGGCCGTGACGCTGGCCTTCCTGGCGATCAAGAAGATCGACGGCACCACGGCTGGTGCGTACATCGTCGCGCAGTTGGTGGGTGCGGTACTCGCGGGTGGGCTGCTGCTCACTATCTTCGGGGAGGCTAACTTCGGGGGGACACCTGCGCCGGGAAGCATCGGGGGAGAGGTCCTCGAGCCCACACAGGTCATCCTCGTGGAGGTCGTGCTCACCTTCCTGCTGATGTTCGCCGTCATGGGGACCGCCGTCGACTCACGTGCGCCCGCTGGAATAGCTGGCTTGGGGATCGGCATGATGGTCGCCGCGGACATCCTGATGGGCGGTCCGCTCACAGGTGCTGCGATGAACCCGGCCCGCCACCTCGGGACCGCTTTGTTCGACGGACTTGTCGGGGATGCCTGGATGTACTGGGTCGGACCGGTGGTCGGCGCGGCGCTGGCGGCGCTCGTCTACAACCAGTTCATCCTAGAAGAAGATGAGGAGTGAACTCCGGTCACAGCGTTGCGCTTGCCGCCTGAAACAACTTGAATGATGCGCGCGCACGCGGGCGCGTGGAAGAACCGAGTCATGATGCGGTCAGCCCGTTCGGCGATGCTTCCGATGCATCCGGTGGTGGGGACTCGAGTCCAGCACCGATAGTGCTCGGCGAGACAGCGGGGCTCGGCGTGGGCGTGGGACAGCAGACCTTGGCACAACAGGCGCAGGCGAACATGCCTCTGGAGATGGCTCCAGCGGCGGGGACGATGCTCACCGGCTCGGTGTCGATCGTGGGCGGTCAGGTGTGGGGTGACGGGTCAGTGGGACCGGACACAGGGTCGTTCTGGAGGGGGATGGCGCGCACCTGCATCTTTGGATTCGTGATCATGCTGCTGATCTTCGGGACGTTCATGTGGTCTGAAGGAGGCGACGACTGGCACGTTGAGCAGGTTCAGGTGTCCTGGACGGACGAATCGCGCACCGACGGTAGTTTCACCCTGCCGTATGCGCCGATCGAGGAATGCAACCTGTACATGTACAACGATCTTCAACAATATTACCAACATGAATGGCAGTGGATCGAAGTCGACTGTGACGGCACATTGGTGGTGAACCGCAGAGTCGATGCAGGCTATTTCTCCGGCGGCTGGGAATCCAGTGATAACGCCACCGTGACCATCATCTTCCAACAGGCACCCCTCAACGGCTCGCAGGTCAGCGCGAGTATCGAAAGCCGGATATGGAGGGATGAATGGGTCACCCAACACCCAGAGAGCATCACCGCTGATGGGGTGAGCACCGAGTTCACCTTCCCAGTCGTCCCCTCAGAGTTCGAGAGTTGCCGCTTCTCCGTGCACGCCTGGTCGGGCAATCAGGAGATTGACGTCGATGTGAACTCGGAGCGGAACAACAACTGCCCCGCCCTGAATCTCACCAGAATGTTCCGGGAGGATGCTGGATTCATCTACTTCGATACTGGTTATGGAGAATTCAACCTGAGTAGCAGCGCCCCGGAGGACCTC
>Ga0310125_10000499_pt1 | contig 18492 bp, 15 predicted proteins | sample CB11b_Tmax_Bot8__FD_203508 | JGI IMG/M metagenome (GOLD analysis project Ga0310125, IMG submission 203508) | Marine microbial communities from Western Arctic Ocean, Canada - CB11b_Tmax_Bot8 | ecosystem: Environmental > Aquatic > Marine > Oceanic | place: Canada: Western Arctic Ocean | collected... | reverse complement strand
CTGGGTCGGGGACTGCACGAAGTAACTCAGCAGCGACATTCCCGCATAGCAGGTGATAGCTGCAGCCATCCCCTTGACCCTGCCAAATCGATCTCCTATCCAGCCAAACACCAGCCCACCCAGTGCCGCTCCAAACAGGAACGCGCAGACATAGAAACCAAACCACTTGCCGGCACGTTTGCCAAGACGACCATCAATGACATACCGCTCGAGTTCCGCCTCCGAAATCAGTCCATTCTTATCGCCAGCCACTCCCAGGATCGGGACCTGGTCCGGATTTTTCGTCAGGCCCACGGCTGCCATGTCCAGCTTGCCGGTTGTTTCCCCGGGCGCCGGATCCAGCCTGGGAATTGAGGAAATCTCGATCGTACCGTTGCCGTCAGGATCAAGGACCTCTTTGAGACTGGCTATCGTGCTTCGATCACCATCTGTTAAATCACTTCCCTCGGAAATAACCAGCAGGTTGAGACCCGCTGTCCGCATGGCAAGCCCGTTAATCGCCATGTGCGTGCCACCGAAGAACCAACCCAGAAAGGCGGTAATGATAACCAGCCAGCGGCCCGTGGCACTCAAGCGACCCGACTCCTCGGGTCCTCTCACAAGTCCCTGGGAATTCTCATGCCCGCTTGTCATGGCCCACCTGCCCCGTAGAAGAGATCCATCTGGTCAGCACTGCCGTCTGGACAACATGGTAGGGGGTGGGCCACGGAAAGTCACGCCAGCTGATAACCTGGATCACTTGTCCTTGAGCTTCTTGATCGCAGCGGGCAACTCTGGATCCACGAAACCCCGTGCCCCGCGGCCTTCCTCGTCAATCCGGTAGTCGACATCCTCACGTATCTGCTCCAGGGCCGCTTCCCAGTAACGATCACGGTCCTTCCCCTCCACGGCGCCAAGCGGACGGATGATACGCATTCCCACGCCCAGCGAGGGGCCGCTGGTAAACCACCAGGGACTGAGCGGGAAATTGGGATCCTCCGCGCGCCAGTCGTCATCCTGAGAACCGAGCCGGGCGGCCGAGCGGCAATCCTCGGCATCCAGGTCCCAGTTCCCTCCCCGCGAAACACGCGGGTAGAGCTTCTTTGGCCAGGCAATTGCTTCTTCCATCGCCAGCTTCTTACCGGCGAATTGCTTGTAGCCGTCCTTCAGCAGGGCATCAAAGACCCACTCGGCGACATTTCCATGCATATCATAAAGACCCCAGGGATTCGGCAGTTTCTGGCCGATCGGGTGGGTCGTCTCGTTCGCATTGTCGTAGAACCAGCCGTACTTGATCAGCATGGAAGCATCGTCCCCGAAGTGGTAAGCGGTTGTCGTCCCGGCCCGGCAGGCATGTTCCCATTCCGCTTCACTCGGCAGGCGGTAGAACCGGCCGGTCAGCAGCGAGAGCCACTTGGTATACTGCTTGGCCGCGTACTGGCTCATCGTCACCGCCGGAAGATCCGGGGCCTCACCGTTAACGAAGGTAAAGCTGGGATCATAGAGGTTCGACGGAGCGGTGATCACGTCGGCCTTGTGTTCATCACGGATCAGTCGCATCTTGTGAGTCTCAAAATCCTTGAAGATGTCATGCATTGACATGTACTTTAAATACTCCGCCCAGGTCACCTCGTACTTCCCCATCCAGAACGGTTCCAGCGTCACCTCGAACTGGGGACCTTCATTGGACTCGCGTTTCGCTTCCTTTTTGGGAGATCCCATCTGCAGCACTCCCCCGGGGATCGGCAACATCGTGTATTTCGCCTTGCTTCCCGGGATGGTGACGGTGTAGGGGACCATGTACCCCTGCTCGATCTTCACAAAACGTCCACTGGCCGGTTGCTCTTTTACCAGCCCGGCGGGAAGTTCCTCGGCATTGGCTGCAGTAACCCCCAGCAGCAGGGCCACTGCACAGGCAGCGAGCGGTGAACCCAGATATGAAAAAAAACCTCTTGCCATGATAGAACCCTGAATAAAAGCGGGCGTGTGATATCGCCCATGGTAATCCAAACAGCCCCCCGGGCCGAGTCCGGTACAACTGAATTATTCGGCTTGATAGCCCAGCAGAACAGTCCTTTGGCGACTGATGCCTGGGCCAGGAGTGGATGAATCGAGCAGGCCACTTTGGCGACAGGCAGACTAGCATCCTTGAACGATCCCCGGCAACAAATCAAGATGACGGTAAGGAGACCGACTCCATGAAATTGATCAAGGTGGCCGCGGGAGTGGTCAACCAAACGCCGTTGGCGTGGGACGAGAACAAGCGGAATATCCTGGCGGCTATCGATGAGGCCCGCCGGCAGGATGTCTCCATCCTCTGCCTGCCCGAGCTCTGCATCACCGGCTACGGCTGCGAGGATGCATTCCAGTCACGGGGAGTGCAGCACCTGGCACTGGATCTGCTGGAGGAGATCATTCCGCATACCAGCGGAATCGTCGTCTCCCTTGGCCTCCCTGCCTGGCACGCAGGGGGACTTTTCAATACTGCCTGCCTGGTCGCCAACGGCCAGATCCTTGGTTTTACTGCCAAGCAGAACCTGGCGGGGGATGGCCTGCACTACGAGCCCCGCTGGTTCAAGGCCTGGCAGGCAGGAGATGTCAGCTCCATCGAGGTGGGGGAGGGGACATATCCGATCGGGGACCTCGTCTTCGATCTGGACGGGGTCCGCCTGGGTTTTGAGATTTGCGAGGATGCCTGGGTTGCGGATCGTACAGGGACGCGTCTTGCCCAGCGAGGTGTCGATATCATCCTCAATCCGAGTGCCAGCCATTTTGCTTTTGGCAAGCAGGATGTCCGGCGCCGTTTCGTGCTGGAAGGATCCCGGGCTCTCCAGGTCAGTTACATCTATGCCAACCTGCTGGGAAACGAGGCAGGCCGTACCATCTATGACGGCGATGCGATGATCGCCAGTGACGGGGAGATGCTGGCGGTCGGCCCGCGTCTCACGTTTCATGACTTCCAGCTCACCCCCGCAGTGATCGATATCCAGCGGACACGGACCAGTCGTGAACGGGATGGTAGTTACCAGCCAAATATGGATGAAGAAGGTCTGGTCACGGCCCATTTTGAGTTTCCAGACTGCGCTTCACAGCCGGACTCCAGCGACTCCGCCGACTGGGAAACCGGGGACTGCTGCAAACAGGAAGAATTCGCCCGGGCCGTCTCGCTGGGCCTGTTCGACTACCTTCGCAAGAGCCATTCCCATGGATTTGTCGTCTCCCTTAGCGGTGGCGCTGACTCGGCCGCCGTCGCCACACTCTGCAAACTGATGGTCGACTTTGCCTGGCACCAGCTGGGCCCCACGGGATTGCAGAAGAAACTCTCTTACCTGGATTCGGATCCGGCACCCTCCTCACCCGGGGAGTGGACCCGCCGGCTACTGGCCTGCGTCTACCAGTCGACTCGGAACAGCTCCGAGACAACCCGCTCTGCCGCATCCGCCCTGGCGGGGGCGTTGGGAGCTGAGTATTACGAGTTTGACGTGGACGCCCTGGTGCAGGGTTACGTGGAAACGGTGGAGGGAGCGATCGGCCGGAAACTCTCCTGGCAGGACGATGACATTGCCCTGCAGAACATCCAGGCCCGGACCCGGGCACCGGGGATCTGGTTACTGGCCAACCTCCGCCAGGCACTGCTGCTGGCGACAAGCAATCGGTCGGAAGCGGCGGTCGGATATACCACCATGGACGGGGACACCTGCGGGGGTATCTCACCTATCGCCGGCATCGACAAGGCCTTCCTGAGGACCTGGCTCAAGTGGATGGAAGATGATGGGCCCGAGGGAAACGAGGCGATGCCTGCACTCAGGGCGATCAACGAACAACAGCCGACCGCAGAGCTGCGTCCTCCGGAGCAGGGGCAAACCGATGAATCCGACTTGATGCCCTACACCGTCCTGGACGCAATCGAACGGTTGGCAATCCGTGACAAGTTAACCCCGGTGGAGATCTACCAGAGCCTGGCAGGTGAACACAACGGCGGGCAGCTTGCCGCCTGGATTCGGCGGTTCTTCCAGCTCTGGGCCCGCAACCAGTGGAAAAGAGAACGGTATGCTCCCTCGTTTCACCTGGATGATGAGAATCTCGACCCCAAGACCTGGTGCCGATTCCCCATCCTCTCGGGGGGATTCGAGCGAGAGCTCAAGCAACTGGAGCAGCTGGTCCAGTCAGAAGGCCAATAAGATCGAGGCCGGAGGATGGCTGGCCGGGCTTAACCCTGGATCGAGCAGGTTTTCTCGATCCGCAAACGGTTGCCCTTGTCGTTGTACTCAATGGTATCCATGAAGGCCCGCATCAACAGGATCCCGCGGCCACTCGGCTTGTCGAGGTTCTCTTCCAGGGTGGGATCAGGGACCTCCTCCGGGTTAAAACCCTCCCCCTCGTCCTCGATTTCGATCTTCACCATGTTGCCGTCGACCATGCCCTCGATCTTCACCTGCTTACTGGCATCCAGCTGGTTGCCATGCTTGATCGCATTCGCCAGGCCCTCCTCCATGGCAATATGCAGGTCTGCCAGGTCTTCATCATCAAAGCCCAGCTTCCGGAGCAACATCATGATCTCTTCCTGGATCCGTGAGGATTCGGATAGCTCACTCTGAATCGTGTAACCAAATTGGTTGGTATTGGACATGGAAGCATTCAGGAAGTGAAAAAGAGACAACCGCCGTGAGAAAAAAGGATTCTCGCTCTGTAGCAACTTCAGGCCGGAAAAAAGACCTGTCAGATCTTCTTGAGTGACTTGTCCAGGCTCTTGTCGATCTTGAAAACCTTGTGAAGTGCCAGCACCTTGAAAATCTTCTGCAATTCAGGCTTGAGGCTGCAAAGTCGCAAACTACCTGCCACGGACTGAATTTTCTTGTGGAACTTGATCAACTTGCCAAGGGCAGAACTGGACATGTATTCCACCTCAGAAAAATCAAGTATCACCTGTTCGCAACCCATATCATCCACAAGTGCGTAAAGCTCGTTTCCTACCAGGTCAATCGTTGCTTCATCCAGCAGTCGCCGATCCTTGAATCTCGCTACTGTAACGCCGTCAGCCTGCTGGATGTCGATTCGTGTGGGAATTGAAGCCATGATGTTTTCTTTCCAGTACTCCTGAAGAGATAATCCAAAGGAAGGAACCTTCCTTCTTGCATTTTTATGATGGCACGCGAATGGCATTTATGCAAGTTACCTGATTCTCTCCCCCAACCGGTTTCACCGGCCCTAGAGGGATTTTGGATCTCATTCCGCCAGCGGTTATGCTGTTCTTGATGATTACCCACCTCTCCCGGATGAAGAACATGGTGCTCCCTATCACACGGCGGATGTTTCTTCGTGGCTCCCTGGCCACAGGTATGCTGGGAATGGGAGGCCCGGGCATCCACCTTTGTGGCCAGCAGGCAGGAGAACGTCCAGTGCAGGATGATGGCGTCACTGTCCTGCACCCCAGGATGCGTGTCCCCCTTTCCTTCATCATCGATGATTCCACCTGCCTGGTGAATCTCAACCGCTTCGCAATCCCACAGTTCGCACAGGCCTTCAAGGGCGAGCGATATCACCACGACTGGCGCAGCATGCCGCATGAGATCCCAGATGACTTTGTCAGGGACTTTGGCAACTGGTGTGGGGAACAGGGCATCCGGGGCAAGTACAGTATCGTCCCCTACCCAGCATGCGTGGGGCGTGTGGACCGCCTGCTTCCCGGCTGGACCAAGAAACAACTCAACGACAGCCTGAAACTGGTTCGCACCCTGATGATGCCGAACTGGGACATCCACCCGGAGATGGTGACTCACACCATCGTTGTCGATACCCGTACCGGGCATCCTTACCCGAATCCCGGGCTGGAACAGATGGAAAACTGGCGATGGGCGGACGGCAAGTCGGTCGATCAACTGGCCGACTACATGCAATATGCACTCCGGATCCTCAAGAACGTCGGGCTCCCGTGTGAGGGGATCACCACTCCCGGTGGATTTGGCAACCGCGTCCTGCCGGAACTTGCCCAGGCGACGCTGCAATCGGTCAAGGATGTCTTCTCGGCTGAGATTCCACATTACTTTCGACACGTGATCAGCAGTGGGGAGGAAAGCGTGGAACCACGTGTGGAATATGTCTCCGGCCTGGGAGGGGACAATCCGCAGTGCGTGGTTTCGATTATCGCCTGCACGGGGGACTGGACTGGCGGTTGGGATTGCTCCACCCGGGGAGATGTAGATCGTTTCATCACCGAGGACATGACATCGGGACGGATGGTGGAAGTGATTGAAAGGGAAGAGCCCGCGATCATGCTCTGCCACTGGACCGGGATCTACTTTAACGGCGAGCAGGTCGGCTTCCGGGTTTTCCAGGAAGCCGTTCGACGCATGCACGCCCGGTTCAAGAATATCCAGTGGATGAAGCTCAGTGAAATCTCGCGATACTGGGCGGCCCGCACGTTAACATCGCTCAGGAAACAACCACGGAAAGTCCTCCTGGATGCCCCCTTCGCCTGCCCTGCCTTTACCCTGCAGGTCGAATCCGACCAGGTCGCCCAACCGGTCCTGCATGCCGGTCAGCGGAAGTTCACCCCCCGGGAGGTGAAAAGCCGGTCGCTACTGATGCCCGGCCTCTGGATGCGGGAGAAGAACAAGATGGTCATCTGTTTTGATCTCCAGAAGGGTCAAAGCGAGGTCCAATGGTAATCCCTGTCGGTAACGGCTCGATCCCCAGGCCGCTTTCGCCAGGGCAGGTGGGATGATGACATCGCTTTATCCCCACCAGACCCTTGAGGACCTCGCCACCCGCCTTTTTGTCGCCGTGGGCACGCCGGAGAACGAGGCGCAGATCGTCTCACAGCACCTGGTCGAGAGCAGCCTGATGGGACACGATTCCCACGGGGTGATGCGGATCCCGGAATACCTGGACTTGATCGAGCAGGGACGGGTCACGCCGGGAGGGTTGATCACGGTCAAGCAAACATCCTCGACAACCTCGATCATCGATTGTGGTGGAAACTTCGGGCAGGTGGGCGGCCGGGCAGCCGTGGAGGATGCCGTCGCCCGGGCGACGGAGCACCAGGTCGCAACCGTGATCACGAACAACTGTAACCACCTGGGAAGACTGGGAGCCTATGTCCAGCAGGTGGCAGAACAAAAGATGATCGCCATTGCCACCTGCAATTCCCCGGTCCACGGACACTTCGTCCTGCCCCATGGAGGCCGGCAGGGACGTCTGGCAACCAACCCTCTGGCCTATGGGGTCCCCACCGACGGGGACCCGATCGTGGCGGACTTTGCCACCTCGGTCGTCCCGGAAGGGAAGATTCGATATTACCGGAACATGGAAACTCCCCTGCCGGACGGCTGGATCCGGGATGCAATGGGAAATCCCAGTAACGATCCCGAGGATTTTTATGGTCCCCCGCGCGGGGGCATTCTCCCGCTGGGGGCCGCTGCCGGGCACAAGGGTTACGCCCTCGGCCTCCTGGTGGAGATCCTGGGAAGTGCCCTGGCGGGCAGCACCTGTGATGCTCCGAACAATGCAGGCAACGGGCTCTGCCTGGTCGTCATTAATCCGGATGCTTTCAGCGGCCAGAAGCTCTTTGCTGAACTGGCCTCAGAGACCCGTCGGTACATGAAATCATCCCCCCCGGCCGCGGGCTTCGAGGAAGTCCTTGTGCCCGGCGAACTGGAGTTCCGCACCCTACAAACACGCCAGCAGGAGGGGATCCCACTGGATGAACAGAGCCGAGATGCTATCCTGCAGCAAGCTGAAAAACTCTCTGTCGAGACGAGAACATTTTCCCAGGAAGAATGAGCCGCCATGATCGTCAACGCCCACAAGTTCCGTGAGAAATTCGCCGCCGGACAGAAACAGATGTTTACCGGGATCACGATCACCGATCCAGCCGTCACGGAAATGCTTAGCGACAGCACCGACGGATTCTGGATCGACCTGGAACACAACCCCACCAACCTGGAAACCATGCTGGCGATGTTGATTGGCGCCCGGGCGGGCGGAACACCTGCTTTCGTACGGGTACCGGTCAACGATGACGGCTGGATCAAGCGTGTACTCGATAGCGGCGCAGAAGGGATCATCTGCCCCCAGGCCGAGGATGCCGAGGCGGCCCGGCGGTTTGTTACCGCCTGCCGCTATCCCCCCATGGGCCGGCGGGGTTTTGGTCCTCGCCGTCCCACCAATTACGGTCGCAATGGCGGCCAGCAGTACCTGGACGATGCCAACAGGAACCTGGTAGTGATTCTCCAGATCGAAACTGTCGGCTCACTGGAACAACTGGACGAGATTGTCCAGCTGGAGGGGCTCGATGGACTGGTGGTCGGCCCCTACGATCTTTCCGGATCGATGGGACACATGGGCCAGATCGACCACCCTGACGTTCTGGCGGCCATCGAGCAGGTCTCGACCACGGCCCATGCGGCCGGCCTGTCTGTCGGGGTCGGCATGGCTGCCGAGGCCTCCCACGCCGAGAGGGCATTCAAGCTCGGTGCCGACTGGGTCCAGTGTGGCAATGATTTCGAGTACATGATCCGCTTCGCCGACCAGCTCAAGCAGCAGGTCCTTGGATAGACGGCCCGCGGCAGAGTGCCAACTGCTAGACTGAATGCTGGCAGATGTATTCCATCCTGTCCCTTCCCTGACGGGATCATGGACCATGACGAGCGAGTACGTTACTCCCCAGGGACCACCACCGGAGCCTGCCACGAGCGAGGTCCGGCAACCGCCACGGCGTCTGCTGGGTGTGCTCGCATGTATCGGGCCCGGTATCGTGGTGATCGGCTCGGTGATGGGGTCCGGCGAGTTAATCAACACGCCTGCCCAGGCCGCCAAGTTCGGCATCGTGTTGCTCTGGGCCGTCATCCTGGCCTGCCTGATCAAGTTCTTCCTGCAGGTGGAGTTTGGGCGACACGCCCTGGTCCATGGGCGGACTCCCTTCCAGGCATTCAATAGCCTGCCGGGACTGAAGATCAAGAGGACCTCCTGGATCGGGCTGCTCTACATGGGGATCTTCGTATTCACGGCGCTCACGCTCCCCGGCATGATGACGGCGATCGCGGGGATGCTTAGCGAGATCATTCCGGTCCATGAATGGACAGGAATCGAGCAAAAGTCACTGGTCCGGCCCTGGGCAATCCTAGTCGCCTTCCTGACCTGGCTGGTGCTGTTTCGTGGTTACTACGACAGCATGGAAAAGCTGATCACCCTGCTGGTGCTCGTCTTTAGCGTCTCGGCCGTGGTCGGCCTGGTCCTGGTCCAGTTCACGAGCTTTCGAATCACCGGTGCCGAGTTTGTCTCGGGGCTGACTTTCTCGCTTGGCGATGACCGCCAGGGAGCCGCGGTGGCCGTGATTGCCCTGATGGGCGGGCTGGGGGCCACCTCCAATGAACTTTTCATGTACCCCTACTGGGTTCTGGAAAAGGGCTATGGCCAACATGTCGGCAACCCGGACTCGGAAGGCTTTGTGGAGCGAGCTCGCGGCTGGATCCGGGTCCTGCAGTGGGATACCGGGGTCTGCACGATCCTGGCAACCGTGATCACCGCAGCCCTTTTCGTGATGGCGGCCGCCGTCCTGTATGACAGTGGAACCGATATCGACAAGGACACGATCCTGGTTCAGTTCTCCGCCATGTTCTCCAGGACTTTCGGGGACTGGTCGGTGATCATGTTTTACGTGGGCGCCTTCTGCATGCTCTTCTCCACGTTAATCGTGGGAATCGCTGCTGCCGGCCGGATGTGGGCCGACATGTTTGCCAGTATGGGAAAACTCGACCTGCAGGATCCCGTTGCCCGCCGACGCTGTCACCGCTGGGTGGAACTGGCCTATGTGCTGGTCTGCTGCGGCTTTGTCCTGTTCTCCAACTTCTCCCCGGCCCAGCTGGTCGTCTTTGGCCAGTACGTGGCCGGGCTGTTTGGCACCCCGGTCTTGATGCTGGCTATCTGCTGGCTGGCATTCCGCACCGACAAACGCGTGCGGATGAACTGGCTCAGCGCCGTTTTCCTGATCCTCTCGATGATCGTGATCGCCGCCTGCCTGTTCATCTCCACCGCCGTGCAGAAAGAGGGAATGTTGAATCTACAGCTGCAAGTACTGCTTGGCACGGTCATTTCAGCAATCGGTTTTCTCACGGCCCGCTGGCTCTATAACCAGATGGCTGGTGGTCCCGATGATCCAAGGGCAATTCCCAAACCACGTTTTGGTGGGTTGATCGCTATCGCTTTCGTATCGACACTGGTGCATGTTGCGACAGGCCAGGCTGGACTGCTGCTCGCTCTCATCACTCCCGATACGGGTTTCCTGTGGGCCAACCTGGCCCCCTTGCCCGTTAGTCTTCTTGCCTCCGCTGGAATGATCCGTGCCCTTTTGCCCACGACATTCAGAAAAAGCATGGGAGTGGCAATCTTTCAGTTCATCATTGGGATCCTGCTTGGATACCTCGTTACAATACTGTTCTCCATGACCACGACAGTCTAGTGACCTGATTTAAGGGACATTGCACCTGATGATTCGATACTTCCTACTACTCGCCCTTGCTTCCTGCCTGACACTCACCCCCCTGGCCGCCCAGAAGCCGAAACCGGCTGCCAAGCCAGCCGGCCCGCTGGCCCCGGTCAAGGACCAGGAGGGGCTTCCCCGTGTCCTGCTGATCGGCGATTCGATCTCCATCGGCTACACGTTGCCAGTGCGGGAACTGCTCAAGGGAAAAGCAAACGTTCATCGTCCATCGACCAACTGTGGGCCCACCAGCCGTGGAGTCAGCGGCATTGACCAGTGGCTGGGAAAGGGAAAGTGGGACGTGATCCACTTCAACTGGGGACTGCATGATCTGAAGTACCTCGGCCCCAAAGGAGAAAACCTGGCCGACCCCAAGGCCGCCGACAGCCACCAGCAGATTCCCCCGGCAGAGTACGAGAAGAATCTGCAACTGCTCGTCAAACAAATGAAAAAGACCGGGGCGCGGTTAATCTGGTGTAGTACCACACCGGTTCCCAGCGGTGCCAAGGGGCGGGTCGTGGGAGATTCGGTGAAGTACAACCAGATTGCACTGCGGGTGATGGAAGAACATGGTATTACCGTCGATGACCTGTACGGTTTATCCATCGGAAAACTGAAAAAGATCCAGCGGCCGGCCAACGTCCACTTCACCCCCGAGGGCTCCCGCATGTTGGCCGTGCAGGTGGTCAAGTCCATTTCCCGGGAGCTGGAAAAGAAATGAACTGGATGGTCCTTTCACGAGTCTTTTGTCTATCGCCCGTTTTGCGAATATGATGAAGGGCGTTAAGTTCCTCAGCAGCAGACTTAGCCCTCTTCGAAACAAGGAAAAACTGATGAACAAGCGGCCCCTGGTACCCTGCCTCGCCATCCTGGTCCTCTGCCTGTCTGCCTCCATCTCCGCCGAGCCAATCAAGCCCACCGAGCAGTGGAGCGGCTTCTACCCAGTCAAGCAGCTTGTCAAGCTGCCTGCCAAGCAGCAGAAGAGTGCCGTCGGTGCGATCCAGGACAAGAAGACCTGGGAAGCTGTTTTCAAGGCGTTACAGCCGGACGTGAAGGTTCCGGAGGTCGACTTCAAGAAGAACATCGTCGTCTTTGCCCGAAACATCCGTTTCGTCAACCGGATCATCGGCCTCACGGCAATGGTCGAGAAGGAGACACTGGTCGTTCGCTACGCCGCCACCCGGACAGCCCGGCCGATCGTCGATCAGGTCTTTTTCGTGGCAGCCGTTTTTCCCAGCAAGGGAATCACCAAGATCTCCAACGGCCAGGAGACGGTCCCGCTCGCCAAGGCGACTCCGGCTGGGGACCAGATCGAGGTGGCATTCACGGTGCCCCATCCCCTCTGGAAACTCCATATCGAGCGGGTCTACGTCCGCCCCAAAAAGAATATCGTCGTCTTCTGCATACTCTCGCAGGGAAAAGGACTTGCTGCCCAGGTGATCAGCACCGCCAAGGACTCTGTCTCCATCAAGGACCTGCCGGACCTGCCCCGGGTGATCGTGATCCATGGCAAGACCTGGAGCTGGAAGAACAAGGAGCCCTTCCGCCTCTCCAAGGCCGCAGATCCCATGCAGGTCTTCAAGATCATTGAGGCATCGGGCGGCAAGTTACTCTACGAGCGCGGTGAGAAATCTCCCGAGTAACCATGACGTCGACTTCCTGCTACCTCGTGACGGGCGCCACCGGCTTTATCGGGGACAAGCTTGTCCGATCGCTGGCCAGGCAGGGGCACCAGGTCAGGGCGCTGAGTCGCCGCCCTCTGCCCCCGTCCGGTTTCCCTGCCAATGTCACCGTTATCCATGGCAGCCTGGAGGATCCCGCCTCCCTGGCAACTGCCATGCAGGACTGTGACGGGATTTTTCACCTGGCTGGTTATGCCAAGAACTGGGCCCGCCATCGGCAGGTCTTTCGCGACATCAACGTGGGAGGACTCGCCAATGTCTTGCACGCCGCACGGGAAACAGGTGGCCCGCGTGTTGTCTGGACATCAACCGTGATGACTTTTGGCCCCACTCCCCCGGGACAGGTCTGCGACGAGACCTATGACCGGGCCGGCCGGCCCAGCTATACCGATTACGAGCGCAGCAAGATCGAGGCAGAAGTGCTTGCCCGTGAGCATGTCGATGCCGGGCAGGATATTGTGATCTGTAATCCCACTCGCGTCTTTGGCCCCGGCTTGCTGACCGAGGGAAATTCTCTTACCCGGCTGATCGATGATTACAACCAGGGAAAGGCCCCCGTTGTCCTTAACTGGGGACGGAACGTGGGTAACTTCGTGCTCGTCGATGACGTTGTCCAGGGTCACCAGCTGGCCATGCAGCATGGCCAGTCTGGTGAGCGATATATCCTCGGTGGTGAGAACATGACGATGGCTGCCTTCTTCGACCTGGTGGACGAGTTCTCCGGCAAAGAACACTTTCGCCTGCCCGGACGGCCGACCGGGGCCTTTATCTTTGCCTACATCCAGCTCTGGAAAGCACTCTTGCTGGGGGGATACCCCCTGATCACAACCCCCTGGATTCGCACATTCCTTTCCGAATGGGCCTATTCCTCCGGCAAGGCAGAGCGGGAACTGGGCTACCGGCCCACCCCGCTACGAGAGGCCGTCGATCTGACCTATAACTGGTTACTCAAGCAACGTGGCGATCCGGTAGACCGGGAGAATGCAGTCGGATGACCAGCCTGGGAGAAAAGCTCCGCGATGAGAAAGCACGTCCTGCCGTGGTGATCCTGGTCGGCACGTTTCTCTACACGCTCTGGCATGTCTTCGGCCGGCCACAGTTCTACCTCGATCACCTCTCGAGTATTTCCCTGAGCGGGAACCAGGTGATTGATGCCGGCCTCTACTGGGCGGCGATGAACCTGCTGCTGGTTGCCATCCTGCTCTACCTGGTACGCGGTGTTTTCGGTAGCCGGCTTGCCGATTACGGCCTGGGGACGGGGAAGGTCGGTTTCGGACTCTCGCGGCTGGTGCTTGCCACACCGATCGTGATCGGCATTGGCTACCTGGCATCGACCCAGCAGGCCTTCCGTGACTACTACCCGATCAACCCGGGCGTGGAGGGATCTCGACAGCTGTTCCTCTTCCACGTGGCGGTCCTTTCCACCTACTACCTGGCCTGGGAAGTTCTTTTCCGGGGGTTTATCCAGCACGGGGTCAAACCGCAGCTCAGCCTGGCCGCAGCGATCGCGGTACAGACGCTGGCCAGCACGCTGGCCCACGTGGACCGCCCCCCGACCGAGCTGATCGGCTCCTTCTTTGCCGGGGTGGGCTGGGGCCTGATGGTCCACCGGGGCGGGGCGATCTGGACGGTGATCCTGCAGCACTGGATCCTGGGAATCGCGATGAGCTACTTCATCTGCTTTGGCTGAGCGACATCGCCTGCCCGCTTCCCTAGCCGACAACATTCGGCGTGCCACAGCGTAGCAACATTGCCCGGGCCGCCTCGCGGAACTGCTCACGCACGTCCCGCGTGGGGGGACGGCAGCGGCTGGAATCCAGGCCAACCAGTTCCATGCAGAGCTTGTCCAGGTAACCGTCCCCGCTGGTAAACTCCTCCATCTCCTGCCAGAGCGCGTAGTACGGCTCCACCACCTTCATCAGCTCCTCTTGCACCTCCTCGTAGCGTTTTTCCTCGAGCAACTGCCAGGTACGGGCACCCCACTGCGGCCAGTGGTTACAGATATGCACCTCGATCCCCCGGGCTCCGAGCATATGACTGGTAACAAAGCGGAGCTGGTTGTCGATGATGCTGACGCGGCCGGAAAACTGTTGGATCACCCGCTCGAAGCCAAAAAAATCGCTGCCGGGGCTGCTCCACTTAAGCCCCACCACGGTGGGCAGCTCCAGCATCCTTTCGACCATCCCGTAAGAGACCCCCATGCTGGTCCAGTAGGTGTTGTAGATGATCATCCCCACACCGGGTGCCGCCTCGGACGCGGCCGTGATGTACTCAAAGAAATCATCCTCGGTATGGCCAAAATAGAAGGGGGGCGAGACCTGGATATAGTCCGCTCCCAACTGCTGGGCCCCACGGGCCAGTTCCACCAGTTCGCGGGTACTGGTTGTCTGGGCCCCCACCGTCAGTGGGATCTTGCCATCGGCAGCAGCCAGCACTGCCTCGGCAACCTGGAGTCGTTCGGGAATCGTGAGCGTGGAAAAGTCACCCGCGCCGCCCCCGCTGAGAATCACGCAGTTCCCCTCACCCAGCCCGCCCTCGAGCAGGAAGCGGACATGACGCTGCATCCCCTCCAGGTTGAGCGAGAGATCCTGGTCATGAAACATCGTCGGGATGGTGACGTAACAGCCGGTCAGCCGCTCTCGTGCTCGTTCGATATCCATGGCCACCTGTGGGGATCATTCCTTCTTGAAGTCCGGCATATTCCAGCGGACGACTTCTGCATGTTTCCGGTTTTCCGCATCTCGATAGGTGTAGGAAGTAACGAGTGTCCCGTCGGCAAGTCGTACCGTGGGGCCAAAGCCTCCACCACTGGAGAGGCCGGCTGGCGTCTTGGTATCGATCATCATCAGGTCATGTTTCATCTCAAACCGGAAGCCATCATCCATTTCCTCTCCCAGCACGGCCCGCACTCCAAGCGGCTGCAGGATCGCCCGCTGCGTGTAGGTCAACAATAGCCTTCCCTTTCCCAGCCGCAAGACAGACATGTACATCTGGCCGTACCCCCCCAGATCCTGCACCCTGGTCCAGTTGCGTCCAACGTCCTTCGAGGAGTAGATAATCATCCGCTCGGACTGGTCGTTGTTTCCCGGGTCGGTTGTCCCGGAAAGCGGCCAGGAATTGCCCGACCCAACCCGCAGGATCGTGTAGAGCTTTCCCGAGCGAGCCTGCCAGAGGTGAGCCTCTCCAAACAGGGTATAAGGATAGTCTTCAGGAACATCGGCAAAGTGGCTCGTGTACGTCTCCGGCCAGGTCCGGCCGCCGTCGGTACTTCTCAGCATGACCGACCGGCACTTGGGAGCATGCTCGGAAATGCCCAGCAGCAGGGATCCATCAGCAAGTTCCAGCACGTTGCGTGTCGTCAGGCCGACCGTTCGTGGTCGAAATTCCTCCGGCTCCACACGAGTAGTCGTCCAGCTTCGACCTCCGTCGCTGGAACGGTGCAGGTAGCTGTGCGTGTAGCCATCCTTGTTGCGGACATCCTGGCCAAGCAGGTGGGCCGTGATGAAAAGCGTGCCGTCCTTGGTTACCGAGAGGGCCGGCTCCCGTCCCTCGATATCTGGCAACTCCCGTTTCGCCCAGGTCAGGCCCCCGTCGGCCGAGCGGTAGAGAATCGCCTGTTCGGCGATCTTGCCGTTCTCCAGCCGGCGTCCGGTGAACATGCTCAGCACGAGTTCACCACTGGGCAACAGCACAATGGTCGGCTTGTAGTCCTCCACTTCGCCAAGCGGGATCCGCTGGCAGGGAATCTTGTCGACAGAGAGCGTCCTGGGACTGCGGACCTCGATAGAATTCTGGGCCACAGCATGACTGGCAGTCAGAGTGAAAACCAGCAGACCAAGAAAGAGGTACAAGGGGCTGCCGGAAACAGGGTTCCTTTTCACGGCAATGTCCTCGCGTGACCAGGGAGAGAGCAGGGGACTAGACCTCCGCAAGTCGTTCCTGCGAATCACCAAACTCCTTCAGGTGGACATCGCATTTGTCCATCATCGAGAGGAACAGGCTGCACATCTTGCGGTTCGACTTGCCCGTGTAGTCGAGTACTCGACCCGTTTCAAGTTTCCCACCGCCGCCACCGAGGAGCACGACCGGCAGCTTGGTAGCGTCGTGAATACCGGACATCATGCTGGAACACATCATCAGCATCGAGTTATCCAGCGCCGTCCGTTCGCCTTCCTGGATCGCGTCCAGCTTGCCGGCAATATAGGCAAGTTGTTCCAGGCAAAAGTGGTTTACTTTCAGCCAGTCGGGCGACTCGACGCCGCGATCGGAGTGGGAAAGCTCATGGTGTCCCACTTCCACGCCCAGGTGCGGGAACTGCAGGTAGCTGTGGTCGTTGTTGAGCTTCAACGTCGAGACCCGCGTCGTATCGGTTTGAAACGCCAGCACAAGGATGTCGCACATCAATCGCGCGTGGTCGGCGAGGTTCTGGGGAATACCTTCCGGGGGTCGTGGAATGTTGGGCTTATCGAGCGTCGGCCGCCAGCCCTGCAACTCACCCTGCTGACCCGCTTGTTCGATGCGTCGCTCCACCTCACGCACGGAGTTGAGATACTCGTCGAGCTTTTGTTGATCCCGCCGGCTGACTTTCTTGCGGAAACGCGTTGCCTCACCCAGCACGGCATCGAGTATGCTCTGCTCGCCACGCTCGGCCTGATCCTTGAACAACCGGTCGAATGCGAGTGCCGGATAAAGCTCCAGTGGCGTTGGGGCAGTGGGAGAGCTCCAGGAAATGTGCGAGCTGTAGAGCATCGAGTAATTCTTGTGAATCCCGGGATTCGACCGCTCGCAACCGAGGACCAGGCTCGGCACCTTTGTCGACCGCCTGTAGTGCTGCGCCACGACCTGGTCAAAGCTGGTTCCGCTGCGAATCTCACCGCCATCAGCAAGCGGCGCACCGGAAAGCATGTTGCCGGTCTGTGAGCTGTGAATGTTGCCTTTGAGCGCTTGCTCGTTGTACAACCCGCCGACAAAGAGAAGCTTTTCGCGGAAGTCGCTTAGCGGCTCGAGCACCGGGCCGAGTTCCATCTCCTTCCCTGCTCCCTTGGCCCACCAGTGGCCGGCGTGAAATCCGCTGCCGGAAAATAACACCGCCACACGGACGGGGGCCTGGCTTGCCGGCTCGGACGATTTCGCTGGGCTCTCGTCGCCCCAGACCGCACGCGACTCCATCCATGGCAAAGCCATCGTCACGCCCATGCCGCGGAGCAACGTGCGACGAGACAGGTGATGTTTCATTGGAACTCTCCGTTTGCTTGGCCCGATCTGCGGGCGAGGTCTATTGTACACGTTCCCAGCCTGGCCTTTGTCAGGGGGCAAACGATTTCCCCCTGATCATCTGGAACTGTTGACTCGACATAATTGTCTCCACCGCCACCGAAAAACGGAAGCCGTTTTCGGCCAGGCGATCGAGCATTGTATCGACCAGCGGGCGATCGGAGAGTTGCAGCTCTCGACCAATCGCGTATCCCAGTAGTTTTCGGCAAAACTGGCGTAAAAAATCCTCTCGACGCTGCTCCAAAAGGTAATCCCGTAAACCGGCCAACCCCTCGATCGCTGTCCCATCGGGAAGCGTGGTCCGGGCGTCGATTGCGAGGCCGGCCGTGTCCTCTCCGCGGTGGCGGCCAATCGCATCAAAATGCTCGAGGGCGAAGCCGAATGGGTCGATGCGAGCGTGGCATTTCGCACACGCCGCGTCGCTGCTGTGCCGCTCGATCAATTGACGTTCGGTCAATCCCGCGGGGACAGTGTCACCAAGCTGCGGCACGTTCTTCGGTGGCCGGGGCAGCTTCTCACCAAGCAGGACCTCACTAACCCAGTTGCCTCGCAGAATCGGGCTGGTGCGTGTTGCACCGGATTGCTTCGCCAACGTTGTCGCCAGACCGAGAATGCCACCGCGACCGTGTTGCTGGATGCCATCCACGCGTCGCCATGTCTCACCGTCGACTCCCGGTACACCATAGAACTTCGCCAATCGCTCGTTCACAAACGTGTGGTTGGCGTTTAACAGCTCCAGCAACGATCCGTCGCGTTGAAACAGGTCGGTCAGGAACAGGACCGATTCTTCGTACATGGTGCCGCGCAGTTCCGCGAACTGGGGAAAATACTTCTCGCTTTTTTGTTCGAGCGGATCGAAATCGTGGATCTGTAGCCATTGGGTGGCGAATTCGGTAGCCAGCCGTCGCACGCGCCCATCCTTGAGCATGCGTTGGGTTTGCCGCGCCAACACCTCCGGTTCGTGCAGCGTGTCACTCTCAGCCAGAGTGCGCAGCTCACCATCTGGTATCGACGACCAGAGAAAGTAACTTAGCCGGCTCGCCAGTTCCCAATCAGTCACAGGTGCGGCCTTCGTTC
>Ga0310125_10000495_pt1 | contig 18525 bp, 13 predicted proteins | sample CB11b_Tmax_Bot8__FD_203508 | JGI IMG/M metagenome (GOLD analysis project Ga0310125, IMG submission 203508) | Marine microbial communities from Western Arctic Ocean, Canada - CB11b_Tmax_Bot8 | ecosystem: Environmental > Aquatic > Marine > Oceanic | place: Canada: Western Arctic Ocean | collected... | reverse complement strand
TCTTTTGCGGAGGCCGGAAACTGGATTCGCGAGGCACAGACCATCGTGATGCCGGTCTCAGAGACTCCAGCCAGCCGCTGGGGATCTGCGAACTTCAGCGCAGAGGTCTTGCTCTTGAGTCGTTTTCTCCAGACGAGGTGTCCGCCGACTGTCTCGAGGGAGGAGCTGGTGGAGTGGATGATGTCGAGGAGTCCGTCGGAGTCGAGATCGACAAAGGCACAGCCTGCGGGCAGGTCGAGGGACCTGGCGGGTGCGAGTTTCAGGGGCCAGCCGGTGGCCGAGGTGTTCTCGATCCACCGACGATCGAACACGAGGTCGAGGTCACCGTCTCCGTCGAGATCGACGGCCTGGCATCTGTTGCTGCGGGGAACGGGAAACTCGAGGTCGCCCTTGAAGATCGGGGCGCCGCCGGGTTGGCGATCGGAGGTCGACAGCAGGATGCGGGCACGGCCGGTGGTGGCATTGAGGTACAGCAGGTCGAGGCGTCCGTCGGAGTCGAAGTCGGCACAGTCGAGGGCACTGTAGGCGGAATGCAGGTCCTTGATCGTCCCGGGTGACTTCGGTTCGAAGTACCGCAGTCTCTGCAGGTTTCCGAACTGGGTCGGACGAAGTGGGTCGATCGACGGGTAGAGGATCGGAGCCGCCCAGGGGTCGCCGTCGCGGTAGGCGTAGTTCCAGCTGCCGATCAGATCGGGCCGGCCGTCGCCGGTCAGGTCATGCAACTCGGCCTGGAAGAACGACGTGATCGGCCGATGCGGGCCCGCGTTGTACCTCAGCAGGTCCCCCACTCCGATGGCCGGGACGTGGCCCTGGGGCCGGATGAGGAGGCGGGTTTCGGTGGTGCGGAAGCGGATCCGCCAGGTCGTGTGCCCCCGGTCGGCGATCACCCACTCGATGCGACCTCGATCCGAATACGCAAAGTCCTCGGTGCGGGCCGAAGCGACCTGTTGTCCGGTCGTGGCGTTGATGACCCGGATCGAGTTGGCATCGAGCACACCGGGGATCCGGTTCCGGCGGATCTGGTCGGCGAAGTCGATCGTGACCGACATCGGCGTGTTGGGATGGGTCAGCCGGGAGGTGACTTCCAGGCCGATCTGGAATTCTGCTCCGAGTGCGGCGGTCTGCAAGAGCAGCGTGAGTGCGGCGAGGAGTGTTGCAGATGGGTGGGGGCGGGAGCCGATCATCGGGGGACCACTCGTTTCTCGTCTTGACCACGGAACACGAGCATCATTACAAGTCCGCCTCGATTCTGTCGACCGAGGGCAGATTCGGCTGCTTCCTGAAGGTGAGCGAGGGTCGAGATGATTGGCGGGCGGGCTGTGTTGCTGCTGGTGGTCGGAGGGATCGTGGCGGGGCTGACCGGGTGCAGTTCCGCCCGGTACGTGCTCCGTGAATCGGATCGTGGCATCGTGGCGATTCCGGCCAACACGAACATGTGGCCCTGGAAGCACCGCGACGACGCCGACACGCTGATGCAGGGACACTTCCCCAACGGCTACCAGATCGACCGCGAGTTCGAAGAGGTGGTGGGCAAGACGACGACTTCGGGCGAGGACACCGACGGCCAGACCGTGCAATTGGCCGATGGGCTGGTGACCCTGGACACCGGTCAACGTCGAAGTTCCTCGACGACGACCGACGTGACCGAGTATCGCATCGAGTACAGCCGGGTTGAGAGCAAGTACTAGCGGGGCGGTTGAAGGGGACAGGCACCTCGCCACGGGCTCGGAGCCAGTCCCTGTTAGCTGGCTGTCCCTTTGCTGTCCCTTTGCTGTCAGGCGATGACTTGGTTAGAAGAGACAAGCGCTGCCGATGCGGCGTTTGTCTTCAAGCTTGGGGATCATCACATGCTTCGCCCGATTGCCCCATGGCTGTCTGCCTGCTGTTGGGTCTGGCTGCTGGGGACCAGCCCCGCGAATTCGGCTGGCCCGGTGACGGCCGAGGAGTTCGTTTACAAGAAGGCCGAGTTTGCCCAGTGCCACGCCTCGACGATCGTCGAGGCTCGTGACGGGACGCTGGTCTGTGCCTGGTTTGGCGGCACTCGCGAGGGCCGCAAGGACGTTTCGATCTGGGTCTCACGTCGCGGCACCGACGGCTGGAGTCTTCCGGTCAAGGTGGCCGACGGGGTCCAATCGAAGTCACAACGGCACCCCTGCTGGAACCCCGTCCTGTTTCAGCCTCGCAAGGGACCGCTGATGCTGTTCTTCAAGGTGGGGCCCAACCCGCGTCAGTGGTGGGGCGAGTGGATGACATCGGAGGATTCGGGGCGGAGCTGGAAGAACCGGCGTCGCCTGCCCGAGCAGGGGATCGGGCCGGTCAAGAACAAGCCGATCCAGTTGGCCGACGGGTCGATCTGGTGTGGTTCGAGCACCGAACACAACGGCTGGCAGGTGCACCTGGAAACGACCTCCGACGGGGGTCGCAGTTGGAGTCGCCTGGGCCCGTTCTGCGACGGACAGAAGATCGGTGCGATCCAGCCGAGCCTGCTGCTGTACGACTCGGGTCGTCGCTGGCAGATGTTGTGCCGCAACCGCAATGGCGGGGGCGATGTGTGGTCGACCTGGAGCAGCGATCGGGGGAAGACGTGGAGCCGGTTCGAGCCAACCGGGTTGCCCAATCCCAACGCCGGCACCGACGCGGTGACACTTGATGACGGGACCCAGTTGCTGGTCTACAACCACACCAACCGCACCGGCGCGTTTCCCAGCGGCCGCAACATGTTGAATGTCGCCACCAGCAAGAACGGCCGCGACTGGAGGGCCTCGTTGTTGCTGGAACGCGACCAGGGTGAGTACTCGTATCCGGCTGTGATCCAGGACAAGGCCGGATCGGTTCACATCACCTACACCTGGCGTCGGCTGCGTGTCCGCCACGTGGTGCTTGATCCTCGCAAGCTGAAGGGCCGGCCGATCCGTGACCGGAAGTGGCCCGAGGGAGTTGATCGGCTGCAAGGCGGCTAGAGTGCAGTCGGTGCGCCCGGGGCGAGGTCAGGCCGGGATCACCGGCAGGATGACGTGCGAGAGGTGGCTGGCGTCGTGCAGGACGGTGTTGTCGGCGGCGGTCTTGCGGCGGTCGCGGCCGATCGGTTCGCCGGTGTTCGGGTTGACGTCGAAGCGGGGGAAGTTGCTGCTGGAGATGTCCAGTCTCAGCCGGTGTCCTCGGGCGAAGAGATTGCTGGTGGGGTACAGCGTGATCGTGACCAGGTCGATTTCGCCGGGCTCGAGGAATTCTGCCCGCTCGGGTCCCTTGCGGTACCTCAGTCGCATGATCGAGTCGCTGAGGTTCAGCGCGTAGCCCTGGGGGTACCAGCGGCTGGGGGGATAGAGGTCGATCAGCTTGGCGGTGAAGTCGGTGTCGACGGCCGAGGACTTGACCCAGAGCTTGACCTCGATCGGACCGGTCACCTCGAGATCGTCTTCGAGCGGTTCGGTCTGAAAGACGAGCACATCGGGTCGTGATCCCATGGGCAGATAGGGGGGCTGGCATCCGAACAGGCCTTCGCGTTCGACCTGGTTGAAGCCGCCGGGTTCGAGGATCTGGCGGATGCGGCTGTCTCGGGAGGCCGAGGCCGAATCGGCGACGCCGGTCGGCAGCGGGCCCAGTTCGGCCAGCGACGAGACGTTGCCGCCATTGGAGGGCACGGGGTGGGAGGGATCGAAGCGGTAGGTTGTCGAGGACTGCTCGAGCGTGGGAGGCGTCTGGGCCAGTGTCCCATCCTCGTGCAGGTACCACGGCGTGAAGCGGGTCCGCCCCAGAGGCCACTCGTGCTCGTCGCGCCAGCGACCCCCGTGTTGCAGCCGTCCTCCGGTGGAACACTGCCCCGATCCTCCGCCCATCACGAAGATCTTGACCGGGGCTTCCCCATCGGTCTCCTCGCTGCCGTCACCCCTGACGTAGCGGTCGAACCAATCGAGGTGAACGTCTCGGAAGCTCTCCAACGCGGCGTCGGGTCCGAAGTCGACGTCTCCGGCATGAGTCAACTCGGGTTTCACCGACCCGTGAGTCCAGGGCCCGACCAGCACTCTCACCCGGTGGTCTCGTTCTGCCAGCCCGATGTAGTTGTCGAAGGTGGCCCGGGTGTAGGAGTCGTACCAGCCGCCGACGATCAGCGTGGCCGCGTCGGGGAAGTTGTCCCAGTGTTCGCGAGGACAGACGCTGGGGTGCTTCCAGTATTCGTCGCGGTCGGAGTGGGCCAGGATTTCCAGGGCCCAGCGTTCGTAGGTGGGGACCAGGGCCAGTTGTGTCTGGCCGCGTCGGATCGGCATCCGGGTCAGCCAGTCGTGGAACGCGGCGGCTCCGAGGTTCAGGGCCGGGTCGACCCAGGGGTCGGACTTGAGCGAGGCCTGGGTGTTGGTGGCCGAGTGCCAGAAGGCCCAGGCAATGAATCTCAGTTCCATCGCTCCGCCCTGGCGGACGGTGCACTGGTGGGCGTCGGCACCGCTCATGTTGGGGACCATGGCCACGAGATTCCTGGGGCCCAGGGCCGCGGCGGCGGTCTGCGTCCAACCCATCCACGAGGTGCCCCAGGTGCCGACCCTGCCGTTGGACCACGCTTGAGTGTCGATCCACTCGAGCGTATCGAACCCGTCCTCGGCCTCGGGGAACAGGAAATTGACGTCGCCCTCGGACTCGTAGCAGCCTCGGCAGTCCTGGATCACGCAGACGTAGCCCCGCGCTGCGAAAAAGCGGTTGTAGCCCATCGACGCCTCGACCTCGTCCTTGTTGTAGGGCGTCCGCAGCAGCAGCGTGGGCAGAGGCTCCTCGATCGGCTGACCATCGCGGGCGGGGCGGAAGATGTCGGTGGCCAGCAAGACGCCATCGCGGGCCTCGACCATCACGTTCCGCTCGACAATCACGTCAAAGGGTGAGCGTGGTGGGACGACGTGCAGGGGATCGGTCATGGTGGAGGTCCGGGGCCTGGGACGGAATCGCGGTGGTGAGAGATTCTGCCAGAACGATTGATACAATGTCACGCCCTCGCGGGATCGCGCGACCGATGTCCACACCTGTTCTTCAACCGGAGCCTGCCTTCGATGATCGCCCAACTCTCAGTTCACTCACTCTGCTCTCGTTGTGTTCCGCGGCTGCTGTCTCTGTTGCTGGTCGCCGTGCTCTGGCTGGCGACGCCGAATCGTGCCGAGGCCCAGGCGCTGAAGGCGGGGGTCGGGCGGATGGACATCACGCATCGAGGCGGGCCGGTCAACGATCCGATGTATGCCCGGGCGCTGATGATCGAGGGGAACGGGACCACGGTGGTGATTGTCACGCTCGATGTCGTGGCGATCGCCGAGATCGGAGCCATCAAGGCGACGTTTTTGCCGGCGTTGCGTGAGAAGCTCAAGCAGGAGATCGGGCTGGATCCGGGATCTCTGATCGTCAATTGCAGTCATTGCCACGGTGTGCCGTGTGCCGACGTGCTCGAGCGGACCGCCGAGGCGGTCAAGCAGGCGGCCAAGTCGCTGACGCCGGTTCGGGTGGGCGTGGGGACCGGTTTTGAAAACCGGGTGCAGGAGAATCGCCGCCTGAAGCTCAAGGACGGTCGGGAACTCGACGTGCGGCGGGCCTACGCCTTGCCGCCTGATGCGGAGGTGGTGGGAGCGGGGCCGATCGACCCGGAGATCGGGATCCTGCGAGTCGATCGCATGGATGGCCGGCCCCTGGCGGTGGTCTACAACTTTGCCATGCACCCGATCATGGGGGCGTCGGCCGGCGGCAACACCGCCGACATCACCGGGTTCTCTTCGAAGGTCATCGAGGATGCACTGGGGCATGGTGCGATGGCGCTGTTCATGCAGGGCTGCGGAGGCGATATCAACCCGGCGTTCTACAAGGACCTCGACAGCCCCCGGGATGCCGAGCCGCAGGGGAACCGTCTGGGGCTGAGTGTGGTGCGGGCCCTGGCCGGGATTCGGGCCGGGGAGGGCAAAATCCTGAGGCGGATCAACCAGAAGCTGACCCTGCCACGGGCCGATCACGCCGAGCGGATTGCGGCGTTGGAGGCCGAAAAGGGCCGGCTCGTCAGGTCACTGCACTCGACCTACCTGAACTTCGACCAGTTCCTGAAGCTCAATGGTAAGTACCGGCTGTCGCCCAGGTTCCCGTCGACCAACTCGCTGAGTTATCTGAACGAGAAGGCGATTGGCCGCGAGGACTACGCGAGGCTCGACGCGAACAATCTCGCGAGGATGAAGCGGTATGTCCAAAACGTGCTCGCGATGGAGAGCATCACGCGGATCGAAACCAACCTGAGACTGCTCCGCAAGCACCAGGCCAACGGCCTGAAACTCGGAAAGCGGACGTTCGATGTCGAGGTGGCCGGGTTGCGTATCGGCGATTTTGTGATGGTGACGTTCCCCGGCGAGGTGGTGTGCCAGGTGGGTCTGAACATCAAGAAGGCTTCGAAGCACAAGCACACCTTCATGGCGGCCTACACCAACGGGTACATCTATTACTGTCCGACGGTCGAGCAGATGAAGTCGGCCGGTGCGGCGCAGGAGGACAGCGAGTGCATCGTGGCTCCCGGCTGGCAAAAGCTGTGGGAGACCCGGGCGGCGAAGTTGATCGCGGAACTGCTGGCCGAGTGAACTTGGCCAAGGCCTGCTGCCGGCCTGCATCTGCCAGCGAGTCTCAGGCGAGGATCGACTGGATCGGTCGGCCGCCGTGAGCGATCTCGATGGGACGGCCCACGTGATCGGGCACACGCATCGAGGGGTTGATGCCCAGGCAGTGGTAGATCGACGCGCAGATGTCGCCGGTGCTGACCGGGTCCTGGGCAATGTAGGCGGCGTGGCTGTCGGAGGCTCCGTGGACGGTGCCGCCGCGGACTCCGGCTCCGCTGAAGAGCACCGAGTAGCAGTAGGTCCAGTGGTCGCGGCCGGCGTTGGCGTTGTGCTTGGGCGTACGCCCGAAGTCGCTCATCACCACGACCAGCGTCTCATCGAGCAGGCCCGATTGCTCGAGATCCTGCATCAGGGCGTTGTAGGTGGCGTCGAGCACGGGCAGGTTGTAGTTGCGGAGAATACCCTCGTTGCGTTTGTGAGTGTCCCAGCACTCGTACTGCAGCTTCAGCCGTTCGTAGTAGCAGTCCCAGGTCACGTTGACGAATCTCACACCGCTTTCGACCAACCGGCGGGCCACCAGGGCGCTGGAACCGAACAGCGTGCGGCCGTACTTGTCGCGGAGGCCGGGGTCGACCTGCTCGAGATCAAATGCGTCGCGGACGGCCGAGGAGGTCAGGATGCTCCAGGCCCGCTCGGACTGCTTGCCGAAACTGACGGTTGCCGGTGAACGGCCGACGCGGCGACGCTGGTCGTCGAGTTGATCGAGCAGGCTCTTGCGAAGATTGAGACGATCGACGGTCATGCCGTCTCTGAGCTTGCTGTTGGGGATCTTCGGTTCACCGCGGAGCACCTGCGAGTGATATGGCTTGTCGGGCGGGTTGTCGACAGAGGGCGAGCAGACGGAGTACAGCGGATCGTAACGCTTGCCCAAAAAACCTCCGTAAGGACCGGGACGGTGGATCGACTGGCCCCAGCCGAGGTAGCAGGGCATGTAGATGTAATCGGGCGAGGCCGGTTCGGGGTTCAGGTACTCGCAGACCGACCCCATGCTTGGAGGATAGAAATCCTCGGTGACCGTGATACTCGGCAACTTCCGTTCATAGCCGGTGTAACTGGGCAACGTGTTGTGACAGCCCGATTCGTGCCCGACGGAGCGGACAATTGCCGAGCGATCCATCCACTTGGCCGAGAGCGGCATCATCTCGGAAATCTCGATCCCGGGCACGTTGGTGGCGATCGGCTGAAACGGGCCGCGGATGTTCTCAGGCGCGCCCGGTTTCAGGTCGTACATGTCCTGGGTGGGAGCCCCACCGAGCAGGTAGAGCAGGATCACGTTCTTGGCTTTCCCGCTTCCAGCCAGCGCCTCGTCGGTGGCCTCTTCGGCAGCCATCAGTCCCGGCAGCGAGAACCCTCCGCCGAGAGTGGTCAGGGCTCCGGCGGCGAGCGTCTCACGACGGGTGATCCCGTCGCAGCAGCGTCGCGGACTTCCCAGCATCCTCAACATCAACCCACCTCCGGATCGGTTTTCCTATGGCAAAGATCGTCATGCTCAGGATGAACGGCGAGATGACTTTTGCCTCCCCGAGTTGTACTCCAGCGGCACGGGGTGGTTCAACACCGTTGCTGTCAGAAATGGCTCCCGGTCACACCGGCGGCGGATCCGGTTTCAGCAGCAGCGAGAGCGGGATCGCCAGCAAGGCAATCGCCGCCACGACCTTCAGCGCGGTTTCCAAGGAGGCCAGATCCGAGAGGACTCCGCAGGCAACCGGTGAGACGGCTCCCGAGGCGATCACCACGGTGTAGAAGATGCCAAAGCCGCGGGCCTGTTGTTCGGGAGCGACGTAATCGGCGACGCTGCCGTAGAGCACCGAGGAGGTGCCGTTGAGAGCGGCTCCGATCAGAGGCAGCAGCAGCAGCGTAAACTGCTGCGGGATGATCAGCAGGGCCACGATGCCGCCGGCGGTGACGAGCTCGGTGACCCACACCGTGGGCAGAACTCCTAGTCGCTGGGCGGCGACTCCACAGAAGTACTTGCCCAGGGCGCCGCCTGCGAAGAGCAGCCCCAGGGCCAGGCCGACGCCCGACTCGGACACCTCCTGCTCGATCAGCAGAAACGGCAACAGGGTCAGCAGCCCGTAGCGGGTGATCGAGTCGAAGACGGCGATGGCCGAGAGCACCGTGAAGCGGCGGCGGTCGTGGATCCCGCTGGGGCGGTCGGGGTCCGGGTCGGTGTCTTCGGGAGTCTCGGCGGGTGCTTCGCCGATTCGCATTCGACGCAACAGGACCAGGAAGACGAGGGCCGAGACGATTGTCAGGATACCCAGCACGGTCGTGATCGACTGCCAGGCGAAGACGCCCAGCGACAGGCCGCACAGCACCGGAAACAGCATCTTGCCCAAGTCGCCGGAAAAGTTGTACGTACCGATGGCGATCCGACGACGCTCTGGCCCGTAGGCACGGGCGACCAGGGTTGATCCGAGTGGGTGCTGGACCGAGGAGCCCAGTCCGGCCACGACCAGCGCCACCGCCAGCATCGCCGGACCCCCTGGCAGTCCCATCACCAAAAAGCCCAGCCCGGCCACTGCAGTGCCGCCGATCAGCAGAATCCTCTCGCCGGTCCGCTCGGCCAGGATCCCGATCGGCACCTGCAGAACGGCCAGGGCGATGAAGTACAGGGTGATCAGGAGTCCCAGCTGCGAGCGGGTCATGGCCAGAACGGTCTGCCAGACCGGCAGCAGGACGTACAGCACGTCGGCCAGTCCGTCGTGAAGCAGGTGGCAGGCGCAGACGGACAGCAGCAACCCGGTTCGCCGAGGTATCGGGGTCCTCTTCGGTACGTCGGGTTGCTGATCCGAGACTGTCACGGGAAGCCATGGGAAGCAAGAGGTTGGGCCGCGACCGGCAGGCGATGTGCTGCGGATGCCGTCTTCAGGACAGCGACCACCCCTTGCGGTAGCTACGTCGGATGTACCGCTCGGCGTCGGCCACGTTGGTGACCGTCATCGACGGAGCATCCCATTCGAGCGTCTCGCCGACGCGGTAGGCCACGTTGCCCAGGTGGTTCGCCTCGGTCAACCACCCGGCGTACTCGAAGTTGCACGTCGTCGGTGCCCCGGTCTTGCAGGCGTGGATCCACTCGGCGTGGTGGCCTCGAGAACGCGGGATCGACCGGTCGGGCCGCTTGTAGTCACGGAACTCGTCTTCGGGCAGCAGCAGGTGTTTGCCGTAGTCGGAGAGCAACTGGCCGCGGCTGCCGACAAACAGCACGCCGCTGTTGAATCGAGGAATCGTGTTGGCCGCAAAAGCGGGCGGCTTGTTGGTGCCTTGGTACCACGACAGCGATACGGCGGGCTGGTCGCCCTGCTTCTTGTACTCGTAGGTGGCCTGCATCGACGCGGGCGCGATCTCGGGATGCACCGCAGGTCCCCGGGCACTGATGACCGAGGGGGCCTTGAGTTTCAGAGCCCAGAAGGGCAGGTCGATCCAGTGGCTGCCCAGGTCCGACATCGTGCCGTTGCCGAAGTCCCACCAGCGGTACCACTTGGGGCCGGGGACATAGACCGAGTGGAACGGTCGGCGCGGGGCTGGGCCGAGCCAGAGGTCCCAGTCGAGGCCGGCGGGGACCGGTTGCGTGGAAGCGGGGCGGTCGGGCACGAAGGCACGATCGCCGTGCCGAGCCGCCTGCTTGGCGTCCCGGTGCCAGCCCCAGGCTCGACCCACCCAGACATGCACTTCGCTGACGTCTCCGATCGCACCGCCCTGGATCAACTCGACCACCCGACGGTAGTTCTCACCGGCATGAATCTGGGTGCCCATCTGAGTGGCGACCTTGGCCCGGGCGGCCGCCAGCCGGATCGCACGACATTCCTCGATGTTGTACGTCAACGGTTTTTCGCAGTAGACATGTTTGCCCAGCTTCAGGGCGGGCATCGTGGCGAAGGCGTGAGTGTGTTCACAGCAACTGACGACGACAGCGTCGAAGCGGGCCGGTTTTTCGTAGAGCTTCCGGAAATCCTGAAAGCGGCTGGCCGAGGGGTGCTTGGCCGCGGCGCGGTTGAGGTTCGCGGCGTTCACGTCGCACAGGGCGACGATGTTCTCGGAGGCCACGTTGCCGGTGTTCGATGCACCGCGACCGCCGGCACCGATGATGGCGATGTTGAGTTTTTCGTTGAGGTTGCGTCCCGAGACGATTGCCGGGGCCGCGAACAGGGTCGACCCGGCCGCAACCGCGGTGGTCTTCAGGAACTTCCGCCGCGAGGTGCCCGGCGAGTGGGTCGGGTGGGCCGATGGGATGGTCATCGAGAGGGACTCCGTTGACGGTCTGGAGATGCCTATAACCTAGGCCCGCCGGAGTCGGCTCGCTACCGGGTGATCGAGGATTCCGGGGCTGGGGACAGGCACCGTCGCCTGCGGCTCGCAGCCAGTCCCCGGGATTGGGTGGCTCCCCATTGCGTCGTCCTCGTTACATGGCCAAACCGGACGTCCCCGGCCGGATCCGGGCCGAGCTTTCCGAGATGAAGTTGATCGCTGTGCTGAGGAACCCGGTCGAGCGGGCCTATTCCGAGTACTGGTACAACCGGGTGCGGTTGCAGGAGACGGCGAGTTTCGAGGAGGCGATCGCGGAGGGTCGCTGACTGAAGCGGGGAAACTACGCCGATCAGATCGGCAATGTGCTCGAGTCGTTCCCCAGGCAACAGCTGCTGGTCGTCCTGCTCGATGATCTGAAGAGGGATGCTCTGGACGTGTACGAGTCGTGCTGCGAGTCCCTGGGTGTGGACCGGCAGTGGGCCGATCGCTGCCTGATTCCTCCTCTGAACCAAACACGCTGGCGAATCAATCCGCTGTTCTCGCTGCTCATGCACTGCCCTGGGATTGGTGGCCAACTGCTGCGGGTCCGGGGCGTGCGGAGACTCGCGAGTCTGGGGCCTCGACGCAAGTTCAAGCGACCGCCGATGAGCGGCTCGGCGAGGTCTCAACTGGTGGAGTACTACCGCGAGTCGAATCGGCGGGTGGGTGAGATGATCGGGCGTGAGCGGGGTCACTGGAACACCGGGTCGAGCGTGCCTGATGGCCACGGCTGCCTCGAGAAAGCGGCCGGTCAGATTGGCGATTGAGGTCTGCGGGACCGATGTGGTAGAACATGGGCATGAGTGTTTCACAAAGCGGTCGTTGTGCGGGACCCGTCTCACGGCGGAGCTTCCTTGAGGTGGGCAGCCTGGCGCTGGGCGGTCTGACTCTGCCGGACCTGTTGTCGCGACGTGCTGCGGCCCGCGAGACTGTCGGCGGCGCTGTTGATACGTCGGTGATCCTGATCTGGCTTCAGGGTGGTCCCAGTCACATGGAGACCTACGACATGAAGCCCGAGGCTCCGGTGGAGTACGGTGGGCTGCTGAAGCCGATCCAGACCACGGCTCCGGGAATGGACATCTGCGAACTGCTGCCGTTGCACGCTCGGGTCGCTCACAGGTTCAACGTCATCCGCTCGATCTCTCACGGATTCGCCAACCACGCGGGAGGAGCCGGGCGGTTTCTGTCGGGGTACAACCCGCTGCGTCCGTTGGATCCCAAGTCGCAGTTCCCCTGTCTGGGACCGGTCGTTTCGAAGATGCTGCAGGGCAAGCGGGACCTGTCGATGCCCAACTACGTCGCCAGTGCGACCAACGTCTACGGTGGCGGCAGTGCCGGCCTGGGACCGGCCTACCTGCCGTTTGTCATCGGCGGCGATCCCAACTCGCCGGGATTCAAGGTCAACAATCTCTCTCTGGCCCCCGCCATCAAGGACCGTCTCGGCGACCGAACGCTGTTGCTGGGCGCGCTGGACGGTCTGCGTCGCGACGTCGACAACTCGCGGTTGATGGATTCGATCGACAAGTTCAACCGGGAAGCCATCAACCTGCTGACCAGTGAGCGGGCCCGGCGGGCGTTTGACATTTCGCAGGAACACCCGCGGATCCGCGAGAAGTACGGCCGGCACAGGTGGGGGCAGCGGGCGCTGTTGGCCCGTCGGCTGGTCGAGGCGGGCACCAGCTTTGTGACCATGCAGATGCAGAACCCGGGGATCTCAGGCGGCATCGGCAACTGGGACATCCACGCCGTCAACGGCCACCTCTACGACGACGCCAAGGCTCGCTTGCCGGTCTTCGACAAGGCGATCTCGGCGCTGGTCGATGACATCTACCAGAGGGGCCTGGACAAGAAGGTGATGGTGATCGTGGCTGGTGAGTTCGGCCGTACGCCACGCATCAATCCTCAAAAGGGCACCTCGTCGAAGGTCATGCAGCCCGGTCGCGACCACTACCCCGGCGCGATGTCGGTGCTGGTTTCCGGCGGCGGCATGCAAACCGGCCAGGTGATCGGCGAGACCACCGCCAAGGGAGTCCGCCCCAAGCAGCGGCAGCTGGATCCCAACGACCTGCTGGCTACCGTCTACCGCTTCCTGGGAATCGACTACGACGCGATGATTCCCGACACCAGCGGCCGTCCGGTGCCGCTGATCCCCGACGGCACGCCGATCCGCGAACTGCTCTGAACCCGGTTGAGCGGTCAGATCCCAGGCCAGGTCGAGGCAACCGGTGCTACTCGAGTAGTCGGAGAGTGTTGTTGCGTCTCCACTCCTTGATCGCCTCGGGCGTCATCGACGGTTCCACATCTCCACCTAGGCCGCGGCGTTTGAGTCCGGCGTAGTAGGCTGCGACGTCTTCTCCGGTGTTCAGGGTGAAGACTTCTCCATCGGGCATGAAGACAGTGCTTCCATCAGCGTCCGAGAGATCGAGTTTTGCACCTCGCCATTGGTCGTGACCTCCGTGCATCACCCGCGGCTGGTCCATTCCGTTGTTGAGTCTCGCAGCAATCTCCCGGGTTCTTGGATTCGTCCAGTTTTGGAGCACGACCTGGTTTTCGGCTGCCAGGGCGGCATTCTGCCCGGGGTTCTTGGGGTCGATGATTCCGAGCAGGTCGTAGTCACCCACCAGAGGTTTTCTTGAGCGGGTGTCGATGATCTGGCCGGGTTCGAGTTTCCAGCCGGGATTCTCGGACAATTCCAGCACATTGCCCCAGCGGGTTCTGGCGACACCGTCGGTGTCCACGATCGCGTAGCCGTTTTCATGGGCTGCCTGTCGGTGTGCCCTCCATTTCTCGTTTGTGCGATCGACCGTGACGATCCCGGTTTTCTTGCTGGTTTTCGCCTTGATAGCCATGGGCTTGGCCGGAAAGCCCCTTCGGATCAGAGGAGTCGACTTTACGTTGGTATTCCGCACGGCGATGATCAGGTTTTCCTGCTGGGCGACAAGCTGAAAGAGCCGGAAGTGCATCTGGGTCATGCCACTGCGAGCGACGACGTTGACGTTGGAAACGAGTTTCTTGGCCTTGGGCGCGACTCGCTTGGCTCCCTTCATCACCAGTGCCGAGAAGACGGCAACGCCGACGACAGCAATGAAATTCGCCAGGTGTTGGGCGGCCTGGTCGAGGTCCGAATTCGACCTGGCCGAATAGGTCAATCCGACTGCTGCTGCCAGGTCTTCGGCGGCCGTGACAACCTGCAGACCCAGGAAGGCGAAGCCGACAGCCACCATAACGGCATCGGCAATGAACCCGACACCGAAGTAGTGAGATCCTGCCCACACGGCCAGGGTTCCGGCGACCATCGCGATGGCGGCCGGAGAGATCATCATGGCGAACTCGTTCTGGAATTCGGCCGGCAGCAGCGGGAGGGTGCGATGCAGCACAGAGGTAAAGCGATCCTCCAGCGGCATTTCCGAGACCCGTTCTGTTCGGCGGATCGGGCCGGGCGTGGGTGTCGAACTGACAACCGATGTGCCGGTATCGAGTCACTGACCAAACAGGGGATCGTTGAAGATCGGTCCTGGAGTTCGTTCGCCGCCCATTGTGAGTCTCTCAGCGACTGCCTGCTTACTAGCGGGGGAGCCTCGAAGTCAGGAGTGGTCTCGAATCAGCCGCCGATGAGCACGGTCGGGCAGCCGACGGTAATCGCTCCGCCGTGGGCCGTCGAGTCGCCCATCCGCGCCGCGGGGGATCCGCCGATCAGGACGCTCATCGAGCCCATCACGATCGAATCGGGCGGTCCCACGCAGATCGCCATGTCTCCGATTCGTGCAGCGGGCACACCGCCGATCAGGACCGTGGGGCAGCCGACCGAAACGGGACCACCCACGTGGGGAATTGGCGGGGTGCCCGGTGTCACCATCGGACAGACGTGCATGTCGGAAATGCGAGCGGCAGGTGGCATGGCCTGGTTCCTGTTCCGTTGAGGGATGCTCTTGGGGCCGTCTAATCGGCGGTATTGTCCGAGGGAGGTGATTCCTGCAGGACGCTGACGAGTTCGAATCGCTCGAACTTCTGTGAAAACTCCTCGGTCGCAAAGATGCACCAGCCGCCCTCGTCGGGGGCTTCGATCAGGACACCGTCGATCCCGGTCATGATCTCCTCGACCACGTCCTGCTGGCTGTTTTGGAGGATCTGGTGCAGCAGGCTGGGCCACCAGTAGGCGAACAGCGATTCGGTTCGAGACTTCTTGCCGGTGGCCGGGTTGAAGGTGGCCAGTGAGCGGAGGTGCTGATGCAGGTCCGGGGTGGGCGACTGAGAGAAGATCAGCATTGCTGCGTCGTTGCCGGTCACCTCTTGTACGGCCGCGGGCAGTCGGTCGCGGTCTTCGGGCGAGAGCAGGACCGGAGAGTGCTCGGCGATGATTTCGGCGGAGAGCCAATCCAGCAGGTAGTTCGGATCGGTGAAGTCCTCGGGCAATGCGCTTCCACCGCGGGCAAAGTCGACGATCGCATGCAGTGGGCTCAGGCTCGAGAGCCGCTGCGCCATGGCCCACAGACCGGCCGTGTTGTCCGGGGCCGAGGTGGTCAGGACCAGCCCGGTCTGGCAGGTGACCTGGCAGACCGGAGACGCTGATCCCTCGGCATCGGGGGTCGAGCCAGAGTCAGCCAGGGAGACGCGGATGACGGAATTGTGGCCGATCTCGATTTCATCGCCATCGGAGAGCCCCACGATTTCGTCGACGCGACGGTGGTTGACCATCGTGCCATGGCTGCTGAGGTCGTGCAGTTGGCAGTCGGGAGGGACCAGCTCGATCCGGCAATGTTCTCGGGAAACAGACCGATCCTGTTCGATCACGAGGTCACAGTCGGCCTGGCTGCCGATGACCAGTGGCTTCCCGGCGGCCAGCGGGGCCGTCATCCCGGCGGCGGGGCCATGCACCACCTGCAGCGACCCGGGTGCCGGAGTCGCTTCGCCACTGTGGTCAGAGGACACGGGAGGCCGGTCGGGTTGTCGAGAATCCGGAGTCAATTCGCCGCCGGCGGCTGCGGCAGGAGCCTCTTCCACGACGTCGGCCGGGGGGTGCTCGGACTGAGCGGGTCCCTCGGCCGGGTCGTCCGCGTGGAGGCGGATGGCCAGGACGGTCGCATTTCCGATCTGAATCTCATCTCCATCGTGAATCTCAGAGGACTCAATGTCCGCGCCATTGAGTCGAGTTCCATTGGCACTGAGATTGGTCAGGCCGAGGATGGGCGGCAGCCATTGGACCTGGCAGTGTCGTCGAGAAACCACGGGATCGTCCTGGATGGTGATGTCGCATTCGTCGAGTCGTCCGACCAGCAACGAGTGGCCCGGGGGGACCGTGACCGTTTGTCCGGACGAGGTCCCACTGGTGATTTCGATCACGACCTGGAGGTCATTTTCGGCCATCGTTGTTTTCGCTTGTCTCAGCAGGACTTGTTACCGGTCTTGGAGTCGTCAGCCTCGGTGGGCTCCAGCAGTTCGACATCGGTGGTGCCGGAAGGCGAGGAGGGACTGGCGCCGCTTCCACTTCCGGCGGACCCGCCGCTGTTGATCATGACCAAAGTGCCCTGGATCGAGACGCCCGTTGGGCCGATGTTCACGTAATTGCCACCCACCTTGAGTGTCAGGCTCAGGCCAGCCTCGATCACCACGTCCATTCCGCCCTTGATGTGGATGGACTGTGCGGCTTCCAGAGCCGAGCTCTGGCCGACCTTCTGATCCAGGTTGCTGCCGACGGTCAGTGACATGTCGCCGCCAACCTGCTCGGACTGTGCCCCCCCGATGTCCAGGTGCGCGTCACCTCCGACACTCTCAATCACGTCGCCTTGGACGACGGTCTCCTGGTTCTCGGCGACCGTCAGGTACATGTTCTTGTCGAGCTTCTCGACGTGGTCGTTCTTGACGCCCAGGTGCTTGTTGCCGTGAACGAATTCCACCTGGTCGCCTTCTCCACCGTTGTCCCCGATGCCGACGATCAGGTGGCGATTGGCGACGACGCGTTCGTTGGAGTCGTTCTTGACGCGGACGTCCATGTTCCGTTCGGCGTGCAAGAAGATCTGTTCCTTGTCCTTCTTGTCTTCGATGCGGAGTTCGTTGAACCCGTCGCCGTTCTTGGAACTGTTGGTCTTGATGTAGCTGAGCGTCTGGTTGGCGGGCAACTCGTAGGGGGGCATCTGCTCCGCGTTGTAGACGCTTCCGACGATCAGCGGTCGGTCGGGGTCGCCTTCGAGAAAGTCGACGACGACTTCCTGTCCGATGCGAGGAATCGACATGAAGCCCCACTTCTTGCCGGCCGAGTTGTGGGCGACTCGAATCCAGCACGAACTGCTCTCGTCACTCTCGCCCTCGCGGTCCCAATGGAACTGCACCTTCACGCGTCCGTACTCGTCGGTGTAGATCTCCTCGCCCTTGGGTCCCACCACGACGGCGGTTTGCACACCGGAGATCATCGGCTCGGGGCTGACTCGAGCGGGGCGGAAGACGACCGAATCGGGAATGCAGGTGAACGAGTTGTTGTAGTCGTGACCAATCGGGCCGCCGGTTTCATAGGCCAGGGGCTCGTTGGCCGTGTGATGCACTGTCGTGATCACGAAGGACTGGTTCTTGTCGCCTCCGGCACGGTCACCGGTGATCGTGAACTTGCCACCGGGTGTGAACGACTTGCAGAGGCTCGTGGCGTTGATCGTGTCGTGTTCGACCTCCTCCTCTTCCATCCGCAGCTTGACCTCAGCATCTCCGTCGGATTTCTGCTGGTATTCACCCGGATAGTCGTAGACCTCGTACTTGTCGATTCCCGGCAGGCTGACGACGCTGTTGGAATTCGTCATCAGGTTGGTACTGGGAGTCTCGAAGTTGTGGTCTGTCTGGGCCCACTTACCCGGCACGAAGCCGAACCGATGCGACCAACTCATGATGTGGTCGGCGATCGCCACGCGACTCCGGGATGGCGGATAGTCGACCTCATTCTCTGCGCAGTCCTTGTACGCTCCGACCTGGTCGGCCAGCACGAGAGTATGTTTGCCGTCCTCGTGCCTGAAGTAATAGAAGATGCCCTCGCGTTCCATCAGGCGTGACACGAAGTTGAAGTCGGTCTCGCGGTACTGCACGCAGTAGTCCCACTGCTTGTGCTCTCCTTTGATCTCAGACGTTTCGTAATCGCTGAAACCAAGGTCTCCGAAGACCTTCTCGATGATCTCGACCACCGTCTGCTGCTGGAAGATCCGGCAATCGGCGGTTTGCGAGAGGAACCAGAGCCAGGGGACGAGAGTTGCGCGGTAGTTGCGGCGTCCGTCTTCGGCGTCGCCGGCGACCAGTTCGGAGATGAAGCCGTTGAAGAAGTGGGGTGATTCGTCGGTGAGCCTGAGGCAGACGGTGACGTTCTGGCCGACGATGTCGCTGGCCGCGATCGCGTCGTTGTCCGAAACCAGGTCGAGCTCGAACTTGAACAACCGTGAGAGATGTTCGGAGCCGTGGAAGCGGTTCAACAGCAGCTCGTTGTCTCCGAGCGGCGTTGTCAGTTCCAGGGCACGGTTTTCTTGGAGGAGTGCCATCGAGCGGACCTCGGAAGTACTGGTCTTTGGAGTGCGAAGTGTTCTGACTGTACGCGGGTCTGCCTGGTGTGACGGCGAGACGCAGGAGCCGGCCCAGTCGGCCTGCTCTT
>Ga0310125_10000494_pt1 | contig 18535 bp, 20 predicted proteins | sample CB11b_Tmax_Bot8__FD_203508 | JGI IMG/M metagenome (GOLD analysis project Ga0310125, IMG submission 203508) | Marine microbial communities from Western Arctic Ocean, Canada - CB11b_Tmax_Bot8 | ecosystem: Environmental > Aquatic > Marine > Oceanic | place: Canada: Western Arctic Ocean | collected... | reverse complement strand
CACCGTCTCACGGCCCATTGCCTGCATTTCTCGGAAGCGGTTGACCAGCAGATCCATAAACTTTTTCCATTTCCGTTGACCGGTTCGCAGCAGCGTGTCATTGATGAGATTCGTGCGGATCTTCAGCGTGACTGGCCCATGAACCGCCTGCTTCAGGGTGACGTCGGATCAGGCAAGACGGTCGTTGCGTTGTACGCGTTATTGATGGCATGCTGTGAGCGCAAGCAGGGGGTGTTGATGGCTCCGACGGAGATCCTTGCCGAGCAACATTATCTGTCAATTTCCAAGATGCTCGAGCATTCGGAAATTCGTATTGGCCTGTTAACCGCTGCAGCCAGCGAGGCAAATCGGAAGGACCTTTTGCAGCAACTTGGTGCCGGCAAGATCGACATCTTGGTGGGGACACAGGCCTTGTTGTCCGAGGATGTGGTCTTTAAGAATCTGGCGGTTGTTGTCGTCGATGAGCAGCACCGGTTTGGTGTTCTGCAACGTGCGGCATTTCAGCGGCCGGCGGTTGCGCAAGGTGTTGTTTACTGTCCGCACTACCTGGTCATGACCGCGACGCCAATACCCCGCAGTTTAAGCTTGACGCTTTTTGCCGACCTGGATATTTCCACGATTGACAAATTGCCACCGGGTCGCGGGCCGATCGTGACCCGTGTTGTCGGTAGTGATAAATCCCGCTCGGTGTACCAATATATGTTGGATCGCTTGGTCCGAGGCGATCAGGCATACGTGGTCGTTCCCACCATTGAAGATGGAATTTCCGGGCCGGGTTTACGACTTAAAAACTTGCGGCAACACACGAAAATGCTGCAAGAAATGTTTGTTGGATTCAACGTGGCTTCCATCCATGGTCAGTTCAAGAGGCAGACGCGTGAAGCGATCATGGGTGGCTTTCGGGCAGGTAGGATTGATGTGCTTGTTGCTACGACGGTGATTGAAGTGGGGATCGATGTCCCCAATGCCAGGATGATGGTGGTGGAACATGCAGAGCGTTTTGGGTTGGCCCAACTTCATCAGCTTCGAGGGAGGATTGGTCGATCAGGCGATGGACGCAAGAGCCTTTGTGTTTTTATTGCTGATCCGAGTACCGAACCGGCAAAGGAGCGGATGAAGGCGATAGGGACTACCCACGATGGTTTTAAGGTGGCGCAGTATGACTTGGAGATCAGGGGGATTGGCGATTTCTTTGGTACACGCCAGCATGGCCTGCCCGCATTACGCGTGGCGCAGATTCCTCGGGATATGAATTTGTTGCAGTTGGCGCGGCGTGATGCCCAGGCCATTGTTGAGACTGATCCGGCACTTGCCAATGAAGATCACCGGGTTTTACGGCAATTACTGGTCCAGGAGTTCGGTGTTGATATTGGTCTCATTCAGGCTGGATGATTGCATTGGTGACGGCATTGGGTTGCAAGGCCAGCCGGTCAGTCATTGGTGATTGTCCGGCCCTTGCCACGCAGTTTTGCAAAGAAGTCACGGAGAAGTTGGCTGCACTGATCTGCATGAACCCCGGCCGTAATTTGTACCCGATGGTTGAATCGTGTGTCACTGACCAGTTCGTACAACGTCTGCACGCAGCCCATCTTGGGGTCGGCGGCGCCATAGACCAGTTTTTCGACCCTTGCATTTATCAGGGCCCCAGCGCACATGGGGCATGGTTCAAGCGTGACGGCCAAACTGCAACCATCCAGCCTCCAAGATCCAATACGTTTGGCCGCGTCACGCAGAGCAAGGATTTCTGCGTGTGCAGTTGGGTCGGAACTCGACTCACGGGTGTTGTGGGCTTCTGCCAGAACCGTATTGCCACGGTAAACCACCGCGCCAACCGGGACCTCATCGTGTTCCATCGCTTTGGCCGCCAACTGCAGCGCTCGGGTCATCATTTCCTGGTCGATGGGCATTGTCATTGTCAACAGGCTACACTGGCCGGTGATGAAGATCATCTGCGCGCCAGATAGTTTCAAGGAATCGTTATCTGCGGCAGAAGCTGCCGAGTCAATGGCGGTGGGTATTCGGTCGGTTGCAATGGATGTGGATATTGACCTGTGTCCGATTGCCGATGGCGGTGAGGGGACCGTGTCCGCCTTGCTTGCGGCCACCAAGGGCCAGTGGCAGCAGGCTGCGGTTATGAATCCGTTGGGCGAGCCGATTGATGCTCGATGGGGCCTGTTGGGTCAGGCAAGAAATGAGCCGTTGACTGCCGTGATTGAAATGGCCGCAGCATCGGGGCTAGAACTTATTGAGGTGTCGCGTCGGGATGTCACGCGTACCTCGACATATGGCACCGGACAGTTGATCGCAGCCGCCCTGTCGGCAGGCGCTGGCCGCATCATCTTGGGGATAGGTGGCAGCGCAACCAACGATGGTGGCTGTGGAGCAGCGCAGGCGTTGGGCGTTAAGTTCCATGATCACGCAGGCAGGCAAATTATGGATCCGATGACCGGGGCAATGTTGTCAGGTGTGTCTCGTATTGATACCACGCAACTCGACCCTCGAATGGGCGGGGCCCAGATCGCTGTGGCTTGTGATGTGACCAATCCAATGACCGGTCCTGATGGGGCGGCCCATGTTTATGGTCCACAGAAGGGCGCCAATCCGCAACAGGTTGAACAATTGGATGCCGGGTTGCGGCATCTAGCAGTCCTATTTCGTGATCAACTCCATCAGGATGTTGAGGAACTTGCAGGTAGTGGGGCGGCAGGTGGCATGGGAGCCGGCCTGATAGTTCTTTTGGGTGGGCGGTTACAACCAGGCGTGGGGATGGTGCTGGAGGCTGTAAAGTTCGAAGAAAGGGTTGCCGGTTGTGATCTGTGTTTGACCGGTGAAGGTCGGATTGACGGCCAGAGTTTGTCGGGAAAGGCCTGCCTGGGCGTTGCGCAGGTCGCCAGGAACCAGAGTGTCGACACCATTGCCTTGGTTGGTTCGGTAGGACCCCAAGCGGAGCGTACTCGTGAAGCGGGGTTGAAGGATTTTGTGGTCATCGGGGAGGGATTGAGTGTTGAACAATCAATGCAACGGGGTGCGGAACTGGTTCAAAGGGCGGCGGGAAGGGTGGTGAGGGAAATGTATGGTGTGAGCCGATCATGACCTGGTTGCTTCGCATTGCGATCCTTTGCCTGTTGGTTGTGGTTGTTGGCCTGCCGGTTTTTATGTCGTCATCGCAGCGGGTCGGTCGGACGACGGAAGTGTGGTAGGGCTGAGCATCGGTTGGTCGTGCTGACGCCGCACAACGAGCAGATTCGGTACGAATTCTCTCATGCTTTTAACCAATACAGGATCCGCCAAGGGCGGCCTGCTGTTGTGTTTGATTGGCGGGTATCGGGTGGGACAAGCGAGCTGAGAAAGCTCACCTTCGATCGTTTTTCAGCAAAGGTGCAAAGTGGAAGTGAAGATTCCGGGATTGGGGTTGATCTGTTTTTTGGGGGTGGGGATTACGAGCATGGTCTATTGGCAAGGGGCATTTTCACACGACGCGGTGACCGGGAGATACATGTGCCGCTCACGATGCCGATCGATATTCCACCGGCGTTCTTGAATCAAGTATACCCGTCACAAAAGATCGGCAGCAGCGATCTGTATCATTCACGGCGGCGATGGTTGGGGGTGGCGTTGTCCAGTTTTGGTCTGGTTTACAACCGTGACGTGTTGCGCTGATTGGGGTTGGATGAGCCAAGGACCTGGAGTGACTTGGCGACAGGTGAATACTTCAATTGGATTGCACTGGCAGATCCATCCCATTCTGGTTCCATTGCGGTGACCTACAACCTGATCTTGCGGCGCTTGGGATGGGATGACGGCTGGTCGATGTTGCGTCGTGTGTTCGGCAACGCGAGATATTTCGCCTCCAGTGCGAGCAAGATCCCGATAGATGTTTCGGCGGGTGAAGCAGCGGTTGGCATGTGCATTGATTTCTACGGGCGGTTTCAGGCAGGTGCTATTGGAGGGGGGCGGGTTGCCTATGTTGCACCGAGATATCTGACCGCAATTACGGCCGACCCCATCAGTATTCTTCGTGGCGCACCCCATCCAGATCTGGCTCATGAATTTGTTTTGTGGTTATTGAGGCCTGAGCCGCAGAATTTATGGCAGCGCTGTTTGCACTTGCCGCGAGTGCGGGTTGCACCTGTTCGCTTCGAGCTAAGACGCCTACCGGTCCGTCGTGACCTTTACACCGATCAATACATACAGGGCTGGACGGACCAGGTCAATCCATTTGATCAGGCCAGGTCATTTCCCGTCAATATGCCTAGTTTCTATTCGGTTGTGGGCTTGGTTTGCCACGCCATGGCAATTGATATCCATGATGAACTTCGTGATGCATGGCGTGCGATTATTTCGTGCAAGGAGCCAGTCTGCCGTGAAAAGATGATTGGTGTTTTCGACCAAATGCCGGCCCAGTTGATCCTTCCATGGACGGATGACGAATTGCGGCGATCATGGCAAGAAAATTTGCAGGATGAGGGTCATGGCCGTCACCATGAGGTCGTGTCGATTCTTGCGAAATTCGTGGGGCCGTTGCAAAGTGGTATGCAAGGCCAACAATGGCGCGTTAAGCAACGATCACGCTGGATCAAATTTTTTCGGGCCCAGTATCAGCAGGTGCGGTGCCTGGCTGAAGAGGATTACTGGTGACCGGACACGTAGGCCACAATGCTTTGCCCCGCATGGACATGTTGGCCAGGCTGGACAACAGGCTTGGGTTCGCAGTTCTCCGGCAGGTAAAGTTCTGTCGTTGAGCCGAGTTTGATCATTCCGAACCGCTGGCCACGCTGAAAGATTTGGCCTTCACGAGCAACACAGACGATCGTTCGTGCCAATAATCCCGCCACCTGGCGCACGGCGGCCACACGCTCTGGTCGAGTTGGGTGGCATAGGATCAGTAGATTGGATTCATTCTTCTTGGCTGAAGCGGGTTTGAGGGCGTTGTGATGTGCCCCGGGCTGAAAGTGAACCGACTCGACACGGGAATGGCAGGGAGCCCGATTCACGTGGACATCAAAGACGCTAAGGAAGATACGGATGCACGTGGCTGGTCCTCCCAGTGGAGCATAGTGGTCCAACTGATGGACAGATGTCACCTTGCCGTCAGCAGGACTGACGATGGCGCTTCGTTCGGTAGGAATCCGGCGTTCGGGATCCCGAAAGAATGCCAGCAGGCAAAGGGTGATCAAAACGGTGGGGAATATGGGCCACCACAGCCCGACGACGGCAAGGCTGGCAGCCACCAAGAGGCCGATCGCCATAATCGTTAGGCACTCTTGTTTTCCGTAACTGCAGAGCATCGCGCGGTCGTGACTTGTTTAAGGAATGGGGTCGGCAGCAACTTGTCGGCCGTATGAATTGGCGATCGGTCGCCATTACCTGTTTTGCATTTTACCAATAACCAGGCCAACTACACCACAAACAATACAAACGCCGAGCAGAATGCCACTCCACATCATGACTGATGAGGTGCTTTCGGCAAGGGTGGTGGTCACGCGGCTTTGGACGCCTGCAACACCATAGATCGAGGAGATCAAGGCGGTAATCAGGCATGCCATCGTGCCCAGCAGGAGGCCGACGGCAAGTCCGTTGGCTGATGTGTCAATGGTTTCGCCTGCGAATGCGACAACCGGCGTCACGTTCCCGATGGGTTCCGTGTTATCTTCTTCGGTCGGTATCGGTATGCCCGATTCTCCTGCCATGGAGCCAACTTGTGTACTAGCGCTACTGTCGGCAAAGATATCGTCACCAAGTCCAGTGTCATCACCTTCGTTATTTAAATCAAGAAGGCCACTGCCGGAGCCGACACTGTCGAGAACCAATCCGTCTTCATCGTCATCATCAGAGACCTGAGTCTTTGCCGCTGAGTCGGCGGAATTAATTTCATCGGCATCGAAAACGCTCGCGCCGGTAGATTGGCCAGCTTCAATACCGCTGCCACCGAGATTAGTTCCAGAAGCGTCGGGCCCAGTGCTTCCGGTCAAATCGAGGGCATTGGTGTCCCCGCTGGCCTGTACACCCAAGCTGCTGTCAGTACTGCTCGCTTGGTTATCTGCAAGAGCATCGACCTGTTCTCGCTTGAACATCACCTGGTTGCGGTCACGATAGACCTGGAGATCTCCATTGGCTGCAAGAGCCTTGACTTCGTCTTCTGATTTGCCGAGTTGTTCAGCTGCTTCAGTGACTGAATAGAACAATTTGGCCATGGTGGAACTCCTGCGCTGGCATGTTCGTCATGCTGACTTGCCTCGAATACCTCCGAGGGTAGCCTACCGTGGCCCGAACCACACGGGACGGCTGATGACCGATGTGAAACTTTAAGATAATCACGCACAATAGGCAAGAATTTTCGTTGTGATCCTCACTAAAGTGTGATTAGCTTGGTTGCTTAACCAGAAGTGAATTGCTCGGAGTTGAATTTGAGGCAGCAGGTCAACTTGATCCAGTCCGTCAATCTTACGTTACCCACGCTTCCGGCTGGCCTCGAGGGCTTGCGTATTGCGCATTTGTCAGATCTCCATATTCGCCGTCGACGTAGGCGATATGCCAATCTTGAGTTACTTTCGGGTCATGTTGGCGTTGATTTGATTGTCTTTACGGGTGATTACATTACGGCTGCGGGGGATGAGGAGGTGGGTGTCGAGGTCATGGGGCAGCTTTGTGCAGCGTTGCGTCCGCGTTTGGGGTTGTTTGGCGTCTTTGGTAATCACGACACCTACGAGTTGCGGCAGATGCTTGAAGGTCTTCCCGTACGATGGCTAAGCAACGAATCCCACGTATTTAATGGCTTACCACTTCAAATTACGGGTCTTGAGGACGACTGCCTGGTCAAGCCGGATAGTGTGGCTTCACTATTTGATCGAAGTTTCGACGGCAGGGATTCGCGGGATGCGGCGGGTTCCGGTGATCTGCCATTACGGCTGCTGCTTTGTCATTCGCCTCACATGATTCCAGTTGCAGCCGATTTGGGGGTGCACCTGATGTTCTCGGGTCACACCCACGGAGGCCAGATTCGATTCCCCCCCAACCGGGCACTGGTGAATTCAACCGATCTGCCACTCGATTTAACTTCAGGTATTCTGCGGCACCGCAATACCCTGGGGGCAATCTCTCGCGGTTTGGGCGAGGTTCGATTACCGCTCAGGATTCTCTGCTCGCCGCATCTGCCGGTTTATACCTTGCGGTGTGGACCGCTGGCAGGACAGCTAACCGATTCGATTGTGAATACCTGTCCCTGGTGATCCCTCTGGATGGCATGGACATTACGCCATGAGGCGATACGGTTCGGATTGATGCCACAGCGATAGGCTAATAGGTGAAGTTGGTTGGCGATCATGGTTTTGAGAATGCCGTGGTTAAGCCATCGTCGCGCAGATGTCACAGCCGCTACGCGTGCTAGTTGAATGTGGCCCACACGCCGCAACCGGCAGACCAAATCAAAGTCCTCCATGATGGGCAACTGGCGGTAACAGCCGACACGGTGAAATACATCGGTGCGTAGAAATAAAGCCTGGTCCCCATACGGCATCTGTTTGAGACGGCAACGCCAGTACACCATGTGTTCAATCAGGCGAAAAAAGCATTGTGGCGAGTTGATTCGAAGACGAAATGCACCAGCTGCAACGCCGGGTCTGACCAGTATCTGCCTGATCTGTTCGCAGAAAGCAGGCGGCAAAATGGTGTCGGCATGAAGGAACAGGAGGATGTCACCCGTTGCCGTTGCTGCGCCATGGTTCATTTGCAGCCCGCGTCCGGGCGGTGACGAAAGGACCGTCGCCCCGTGTGAATGGGCGATCTGTGTCGTCTGGTCATCACTTTGGCCGTCTACGACAATGACCTGGTAAACGCCATGGTTCTGCAAGCGGCGTATTGCATGCCCGATGAGTTGCTCTTCATTCTGTGTTGGAATGATGACGGAAATCGTTGCTGGAGTATTGTGTGTCATGCCGATTCCGGCAGCTGGAAGCGTGGAGCAGTCATTTGCCGTGGGGTTTGGGGGGCCTGTTGGTCAGGTTGTTTAAGGTCCAGTCATAGTCAAGCCATTTGATTTCAGGGTTGCTTCCATGATTGAGATCCTTCTTGAGCTTCGGTGCATACCGGGCCGCATAAGCAAGTAGACTGGCGCCTTCCTGCTTGAAGTCATTTTTATACCATTTGTAGAGCGGGGTGAGGTAAACGAGCTGGTTTTGGACGTCGTATTTCAGCCAGCGTGGTCGTTGATGGGAATAAAGCATTTGGTCCTCAAGCTGCATTTCCAGTTTGGCCGGATCATAAGCTTCGTTGCGCAGCCTGGGACAGCCGATGGCGCCGCAGACTAGGGCGAAGTGGATTCGGGGTTCATTGAAATCAGGCCGGATCAGCTTATGTTCGATTTGATTGAGACTTAAAATTTCCGGTCCCAGCTGCCAGCGGACATGATCCCAACGTGATGTTGCAGGAATACCTCGGATCGATGTGAGTTTGCCGGTATCCCAAAAATCAAGAATAAGCCGTAGGGTGCAGGCATTGTACGCATTGATAAGAAACGCGAGTTTTTCATCACGCCCGAAATTCTTCCAGGAGGCGATGGCCAGAGATTCGATATAGGTGTTCAGTAAATCGGGATGTTTCTGAAGTTTCGCATAGTTTACGTACCCATCTTCATCGACATGTTCGTTGAGAAGCCGGCCGAACTGGTGGTGGTCAAATCCAGGTTGAGGATCATTCATTGCATATGCAATGAATGATCCTAGCGACGATGGTTTTAATCCGAAATAGGTAACGGTGATGCCCGCGGCAATCATGACGCTCGTGATAGTGATGATTGCCGGGGCAATGGCTTTGCCGGTCAAAATGGTAGGCAGCTGCCCTGTCGGCAGTCGCCACTGTTTGCCTGGTTGCAAAAGTGGCCTTTTGGTCATGATTGGCGTTTTCAGGTTAGAGTCCGGGATTAAACCAACATGTGTATGCATGGATGTCGGTGATATGCGTAATGTGGGTCGTGAGTGTCGGTGGAAAGATGCAGCAGGTCCTGTGATATGTCCTCTCCTGTAGCTCGTCTATCCACCGAATGCTGATAGTTCACTAGGGCCGACAATCAAGATATATAGATTCCGCATTGCGCCCGCAAGGATGAAATTACTGATGATGATGGCGACAAAGCTGGTTACAAATGCGTCTGTGGCGGCTTGTCCAACGCCGGCGGCGCCGCTTCGGCAACTCAAGCCCTTGTAGCAACTAATCAATCCAATTGCCAGGCCAAAGAACAAGCTTTTCACCAGGCCGGTAAACAGGTCGTAGGGTGTAATATATTGAGCAGAGTACTGCCAGTAGGCATCGGCACTAACGCCAAAACCACGTACGGTTACGGCATACCCACCATAGATGCCGAGCATATCGCTGAAGATTGTTAGCAGTGGGATCATGGTGACGCATGCAAATACTCTTGGGATGACCAGGTGGGCAATGGGGTCAACGCCCATCGCACGCATGGCGTCAATCTGTTCGGTAACACGCATGGTGCCGAGCTCTGCACTTACAGCGCCGCCAACACGCCCTGCTAACATGACTGCCGCCAAGACAGGGCCGATTTGTTTGACTACCGAGATATTGATGACACTGCCTATCCGTTGTTCCTGGCCAAGGGCCTCGAATTCCGAATAAACTTCAACAGCCAGAACCATTCCAATGAAAGCGCCGACGAGCATGATGACAGGGGTGCTTCGGGTGCCGATCTGGTAGAGCAACGGTAAAAGCAAGTTGGGGCGGCACCATTGACGGACACCGAACACAAACCATTGCATGGTGGTGGCACAGAATCGGGTAAAGGCTCCAAAGGCTTCAATGCGGTTGAATATGTAGGTCCCAAGACTAGTGAGTTGGTAGGCAGGCATGGCCAGAACATGATACGTCAATTACAAAATGGTTCTTGGTGATTTGGTCTGATCAATCGGGAAATTTTATTTTTTTGGATTTGGTCGGTCGGCCTGCCAGGGTCGGTCGCCATCTTGTGTTGCGGCAAGATGCTTGAAACTGTCAACGGGAAGATCCCACTGGAAAGTGGGAATTTCGCGTGTGACTGGCTGGTGGTGGGGCAACGCCATGCCCTTCGGGTCCTATACCAAGTTTGGCCACGGGGATCCGATGACGGCGTGTAGTGCCGGGGGTTCAATCTGTGCATTGGGCAAAGTGGTGGAATCAATTTGCGCAGATGCCCCCAGCCAGGGCAGTATACATGGCCAGTCACTCGGGGCTTGGTGGGAGTTATGGATCTAATGGCGTTCGGTGTTTAATATCAGGTGGTGGGTTTTGGTGATATGATCAAATTTTCTGATACGCCTCGGATTTGGTTGAAATGAATGAACCTGTTTATGTCATTGGCGTTGGTCGGACCAACTTTAATCGCAATCTGAAAAAAGAGGGTAAATCCATCCGGGATATTATCGTGGAGGCGGCACGCGCCAGCTTGCTGGATGCCGGGGTTGATCCGGGTGATGTCGAGTCTGGTGTGATCGGTAATTTTGCCAGTGGAATGTTTACCGGGCAGCTTCATCTGGGTGCATTTCTTGTTGAAGCCGATGAAAAACTACGGGGAATTCCAACCTTGCATACCGAGGCTGCTTGTGCTTCGGGTGGGGTGGCTGTTTTGACAGCGGCCCAGCAAATACGAGGCGGGATTTATGATGTTGTTCTAGTTGTTGGCGCAGAGCAGCAAAAGACAATGTCACCTGAAGATGGCGCTGAGATTCTCGCTGCAGCCAGCGATACGCAAACAGAGCGGTTGCTGTACGGCCAGCATATATTCCCCAAGATATTTGCGCGTATTGCGCAGCATTATATTGACCGTGAAGGTCTTTCGGAAAAACAACTCGCGAAGATTGTGCTCAAGAACTATGCCCATGCCCAGTACAATCCAAATGCGCAGAAAAACACATCACAGATGAGCCTGGAGCAGGCAATGACAGCCTGTGATCGCAACCCGAGGTTTGCCCCACCGTTGAAGGTTACCGACTGTTCACAGATCAGCGATGGGGCCGCGGCGTTGGTGCTTTGTTCGGGACGGTTCAAAAAGCGGTTGCGACGTGAACTGCCGTTGATGCAATTGGAGGGGTTTGGTCACACGACGGATTATCTTGCATTGCAGGATAGAAGTCCGTCGGAATTTCCCATGGCCCGCAAGGCGGTGAAGAAGGCATACGACATGGCCGGGTTGATGCCTGTTGATGTTGATGCCGCGGAGGTCCATGATTGTTTCTCGATCTCGGAACTTATTGCCTACGAGGTTTTGGGTTTGGCCGAGGTTGGACAGGCAGCGCAATTGCTTGAATCCGGTGCAACAAGCTTGCCCGTCGTACGTGACCGGGTCGGCGTGGGTCTCAAGCCTTCCAGGTCTATTCCAGTCAATACCGGTGGCGGCTTGATTGCGGATGGTCATCCGGTTGGTGCGACTGGTGTCCGGCAGGTGGTTGAGGCGTTCGATCAGCTTAATGAGCGGGCTGGACAACGCCAGGTGCCGGGGGCCCGTCGAATCGTGACTTATAACATGGGAGGAAGTGTTACAACGGTTGTCGCCATGATCTGGGGGAGATAAAAAAACCCCCGCCCCGAATGGTCGGGGCGGGGGGCATACGTTAAAGGGCTGCGTCAAAGCAGACCCGCCGGACTGCCCGTCCTACGGACGCAGCCCTCCGATACAGTCATAATGATTCACAGATCACCTCCCTTCAAAAAAGGTTAATCCAGCCGTCGCCTGTTCATTGCCACCTTGCCGGGCATTAACTGTCCGCCGCCGGGAAAGCGACGCCCTATGACGTCTCGCAGGGCACATCGCGTGTCTTGTCTTTTTCACGGCACTCGGTTGCAGACGGTTTATGCTGCCCGGTATGCGGTTTTCCCATACTTGGGGGCACATCGTTTCTGCAACGTTTTTATTATCGACGCATTGGCCAATTAATCAAGATGAAAATGGACGGTGCCGCGGTGATATGTTGAGCAGTTGGATCGTCGCGGGTGATTAGGCCGGTTTTTTTGATTTTGAGGCCTTTTTGGGTAGATGCGACTCAAGTAAAATCTTGTGTTTACGCTTGATCAGATCTACTACGGGCGGGATGTCAGCTGGATTTGTCAATGACCAAGTCGCCCAATAGATGTCAACGGCCCGGTCGGCTAATTGAATGCCGTTGCGGATGAGCTTGGTCAGGCGCCGCATTGGGAGTTTGTCAATAGTTTCGCGTAACAGGGGAATGCAGACAATTGGGGCCACGCGGTTGGGGACGATGTAACAGAGGGTATCCAATTGTTTACCGCCAGGCCTATGAACATTCAGTTGGATGGTCCATTTCCATGCAACTCCGAACCAGCTCAACGATTGTTTGACGTGCTTGTAACCGGAAATCTGCTTCACCAGGGTTTTTATGAGTGGGCAGTGTTCACTCTGAAGCCCATCAATCAATTGTTGGGTCTGTGGTTCAGACCAACGATTTTCCCAAGCCGGTTGTGGTTTAATGTTTATTTCTGGCATAACGTAAATTTAATATACGGCGTTAGGCGTTATCCTTCAACACTAAGCAGCCATTGGGGCGGTTGATACGTGCGGTCTAAATCCCCCAAGCTTGCTTTTATATTGTAGCCTTGTACGTCAATAAAATTGATCAGTAGGATCAAAAGGCGTCAATAACATTGACCTTCAGTCGTTTCTGGGTGGTTGCATGCCTGCGGTGGATCTATGGGGTAGGACGGTTCCCGCGGTATTCGGCAGCCTGCATCAGGCCAGTGAGGTAGCCAATTGTGTGCAGTCGACCCAGGAATGTATAACCGTCGGCCTTACCCCTTTCGCCGTGTAATTGTGGGACATGGTCTGGGCGCAACGGGCCATCGAATCCGATGTCGTGATAGGCCTGTATCGCAGTGACCATGTCGGTCGGTCCGTTGTCATGGAATGTTTCCTCAAATCGTGCTGGGCATCCTGTGGGATCACGGACATGGACGAAATGGATGCGTTGGCCAAATTGATGAATCAGTGAGGGAATGTCAGCGTTCATCTCCGAGAAGCATCCCTGGCAGAAGGTGATGCCATTGGCGGGGTTATCGACATTTGCCAGCAGGCGTTTGAAGTCTTCTGGGCGGTGCATGATATGGGCCATGCCGCACAATTGGCGGATGGGTGGGTCATCTGGGTGCATTGCCAAGCGTACGTTAGCCGCCTCAGCGACGGGCACAAGACGCTCGAGAAACCCTTCCAGGCGTTCCCATTGCTAGCGGAAAGTTGTCCGTCGGCCCATCGGGGTCTGGTGGCCAATCCTTGGCCGACTACCAGTCAAAGCCACTGGTCACATCCCCGCCTCGCTGTGGCACCTCAAAACTGGTGCGGGTCATGTCCAACTCGGCCATAAAGTTGTAGCAGAGAACCTTGATATCCAGTTTCCCCATGTTCTGAATCAAGCGGCTCATCTCATCGAGTTGTTGTTCGGCCCCGTCTTGTCCAAGGATAATTTGCCGTATCGGCAAGTCATCTTCAATGACTGAAAGCCGCAGTCCCATGTTTTCAATATGCCCTTTTAGACGGTGCAGGTCATCCAGTTTCGGACCTGGATAGGCGGTCACGATATCAGTGACACCGATCTGCCGGGCAATGGTCAGTTGCCCATCATTGGGTGGTTTGATCATAATTGCCAGCTGTGGCATGGGCGGAGCGTTCCTGATGATCTTCCAATGACCAGTTTGCCAGGGTGGTTCTGTGGTTGGGGCTATCCGGCTCCATGGCAGTGTTTGAATTTCAAACCTGAACCGCAGGGACAGGGGGCATTTCGTCTTGGGGGTGATTGTGCGGACGAAGCGTTGTCATGTTGGCCTGGCTGGTGGGTTCGGTTTGGCTTGCGCTTTTGGGCTTCATTTTGGCGTAAAACATCGGGTGCCGGTGGCTGTTGGTTTTGCCTTAGATAACCTGCAAGCCATTCGAGCCTGGGCATCGCATGTTCGTAAAACATGATGTATGCCTCGCACAGCACCGTTGGTTCCGGTGCATCGCCACCAAAGCTGCGATGTTTGGGGCAGCCGCCATGGCAGTATGGTTTCCATTGGCAGGACAGGCATTTTTCCGGTAGCAACTGTTTGCGTTGGGCAAAATGACCAAGACGGTCTCCATCGGTGCGGCCAAGCCAACTGTCATCAAGCGGCTGGTCATCGAATCGACTTCGGTTTGAATGGGTTGGCAGATCAGATTCATTGTGAATGTTACGACCTGCATGGGCCTCATGCTTCAGATATCCATCGCCATGGATGGTTAGGCCTACATCATGTGAACCATCCAAATTGATCGGGTTCTGCCATTTGGGGTTGCCCATCTGGGCAAGTTGCCAGCGTCGTTCAATGAAATGATCACAGCCAAAGACAGAACCGTCATGCTCAATGGTCATTTGGTTATGGCAGGCACCGTCGAGGATGCAAAATGGCATCTCGCCGAGGACGAGTTTGCTAAGGACTGCATCGAAAAAACGGACGCTTAAATGGGTCCGGTGGATTTCAAACCACAGGTCAAACACGCGGCACAGAAATTTTCCGTAATCTTTCGGTGGTGGTGAATAGGGGGCAAGGGCATTATGCCCAGGTCTTTCGGGGTCCGGTTCCCATTCAATTGCAGGGATAAATTGAACCCACCGGCTGCCGAGATTGAGCAGGTAGCGCAAGATCTCATCAGGGTGCTTGACGTTGAAATCGTTCAGCACGCATAGGATGTTGTATTCGACGGCATGACTCTGCAGTTTCCTTAGGCCTTGTAAAACTAGGTCGCTGGATGGATTTTGGCTATTGGTCAGGCGGTATTTGTCGTGAAATTTCGGCGGCCCATCTATGGATAGTCCGACCAGTACATCGTGGCGTCGCAGGAAGCGGCACCATTCATCATTCAGCAGGGTACCATTGGTCTGAAGTGCGTGACGTACCACCTGGTTTGGGCGTGCGTATTTCTGCTGAAACTCAATGGCCTTTTCAAAGAACTCAAGGCCAGCCAAGGTGGGCTCACCTCCCTGCCAGGCGATAGTCACCTCATCTGCAAAATGGGGCAGCAGTCCCGCAAAGACCTCTTCAAGGGTCTTGAGGGTCATCTTGTGTTCGTGACCGTCATAGACCGTTTTGGTCGGCAGATAATAGCAGTAGTGGCAGTCAAGGTTACACAGGGCCCCGACGGGCTTGATCATTACCGTGACCCGGCTGGGCTGAGAGACAGGAAGTTTCACTGCAACAACGTATCAGGAAACATGTTAAAGTCAAAATATAATATCTGCATTTCCTCTTATGCCGAGATGGAGGCCTGTTACCCAAGTGATTCAGGATGCTGGGAATCTACAATTAACCATCATTGTGATGGCCAAGCAGGCCATCGTGGGCCAGGTTAAGACCCGGTTGATTGGTGCGTTGACCCCGATCAATGCTGCGTTGCTGCATTTGGCCATGCTGGATTGCGTGTTATGCCTTGCCCAACAGTATGTGGTGGATCAAAGGATTCGGAGTCTACTGCTGGCGGTGGCCCGAGATTCAGAAGGTCAGGCGGGTAAAAAACTGGGGCCAATCACGCCTGGGCCGGCCTGGTCGCTCCTGGATCAGGTTGGCAGTGATTTGGGCCAACGGATGGCAAATGCCTGGCGGTTTGCCGGTGGTGGCCCGGTTGTTTTTCTGGGTGGGGATACGCCAGACTTGCCCGGTTGGCTGCTGGCAAAGATACTGCCAGCATTAGACGTTGCCGATGTCGCCATCGGCTCGACAGGTGATGGTGGCTACTGGACACTTGGTGCCAATCAGTTCCAGCCGGAACTATTTTGCGGAATTGATTGGGGAACAGATCGGGTGTACCAGCAGACCTGTGAGGCCGTGCATGGTGCGGGGGTCAATTTGGTTGAGTTGCCGGGATGGCATGATGTCGATGTGCCCATGGATGTGGTGGCACTTCAAAAAAGAATGCGTGCGAACGATTGGGCTGTTGAGCATGAGAACAACGACACTATTTGTGAAGTGTATTTACGATTGACAGACCACCTTGAACTGGTCTGTGGGGACTTGGAATCATGAATGTAAATGCAACCCCGAATTCTGCTGCCGTGCCTTCAGGAGACGCAACGGGGGCTGGCGGCAAAGTCGATCCGGCCGAACAGCCCAATACGGCAGACGATGATTTTGATCTAAGCCAATACTCGGTTTTAATCGTGGATGACAATGCGCAAAATGTAGAACTGCTTCAGGCCTATCTTGAAGTGTTGCCCTGCACCATAAGGACCGCGTGTGATGGGTTGGATGCCATCCGAATGATTGAAGGTTCCGGGGAGTCGACGCCGGATTTGATACTGCTTGATGTCATGATGCCAAAGATGAGTGGTTTTGAAGTGTGCAGAAGGATTAAAGAGGATCCTGCTACCCAATCAATTCCAGTCATGATGGTTACCGCCTTGAATGAGTTGGGGGATATCGAGCGTGGTGTTGAGTGTGGTACCGATGACTTCCTGAGTAAACCAGTCAATAAACTTGAGTTGATTACACGCGTCAAATCCCTGCTCCGGGTGCGATATCTCAAGCGCAAACTTGATCGCACGATGGCCTATATTCAGGATATTGAGTCTTCGGGTGATTTTTCGGAGGAGTCCTCTTTAGATACTGACCCGGATCGCATGCGGGATGAACCAGATCCTGGGCCGGCCCCAATTGGATGATCTCCAGGCGTCCTTAATTACACCTGTGCTGCAATGGTGATCGCCGATACCCGAATGGCCTGTGTCGGCAACCCGGTAGCGTGCTGTCGCCCGACAGGTGAAATCCCATGGACTTGTACCTGAACCGACACGCCCAATCACTCAATAACGCCCGGTCCGAGGCGCGGCGAGTGGAGGATCCTCCGCTCAGCAAGCTGGGCCGTGAGCAGGGCGCCTATCTGGTGCGGCATGTTGTGGCGCTTGGTTTGACGCGGATGGTGGTTAGTCCGTTTCTGCGAACACTGCAGACCGCGGAGTTATTGCGACCGGTGACGGGGCTGACCCCCCAGGTGGCGGTGCTTCTCCACGAGGTCGGTGGCTGCATGCGGGGGCCGTTGCCGAGCGAGATGGTCGGTCGACGCGGGCTAACCCGATCCGCCATCGAATCTGGTTTTCCGGACTACGAGATAGATCCCGAGATCGACGAACGGGGCTGGTGGCAGTCGCGGCCTAACGAAACGGGTGAACAAGCTGCGGTGCGGGCTCGCGAATTGCTTGCCTGAACGTATCGGCGCTTTGCCGGTACGGCCGAACGGGTTGCCTACGTGATGCACGGGGATATCGAGATGCTGTTTCTGAAGTGTCTTGAGGCAGCGGTTCCCACGGTGCCCTTCAATGCTTCGGTGACCCGGATTCAACTGACACCCGAGTTGGTCCAGTTGGAGGACTTTGACGATGTCAGGCATTTGCCTCCCGAATTGCTGATTGCGTGATGTGTTGCGGTTCGATGATACGGTCTTCATCGGCCCCGATGTGCCGCGGCGGTTTTATCACCTGTCCGGTCAAGGCATGTTAGACCGGCTCGCAACTACATCTGCAAACAACGGTCCGGTTATGGCGGTTGTCTGGTTGGTAGGGGTGAGGCGGTCTGTTGTGCCTGTAAACATTGCTTAAAACTTTAAACATGCTTCGCCGGTCAAAACCATGATTCAAGGGTGTAAGTCCGCCGATGAGAATTATGTGGCTCCTTGTGACGGTTTTGTTCTGGTGAATGATATGAACAGAGTGGTAGGGCATGATGGTCGTTAAGCAAAGAGTCGTGTGAAAGCTGGGGTTTCGTCAGCCTAATCGTTAGATCTAAATGTATGCAGCGAGATTGGCTCAGGTGGCCCCAGGCCCGTTGGCCCAGGCGGAGAAATGCTCATGAGTTTGTTTCGAATCAATAGTAACGTGAACTCTATCCTGGCACAGCGAGTTCTGGCGCAGCACAATCGAAACCTGAACAAGTCGCTTGAGCAACTAAGCACCGGCTATCGAATTAATCGGGGTAGCGATGATCCTGCCGGTCTGGTTGCCAGTGAGAACCTTCGGTCTGAAATGGTTTCGCTGTCCGCAGCCATTACCAATGCAGAGCGGGCCGGACACATCGCAAGCGTAATGGAGGGTGGCTTGCAGGAGGTTGGTGGCCTTTTGCAGGAGGTCCAGGGTTTGATCACCGCAAACAGTTCTACCGGGGGTTTGAGTGATGAGGAAAAACAAGCTAACCAGTTGCAAATTGACCAGATTCTCCAGGCAATCGATCGGATCGCCTCTACAACAACCTTCAATGGGATTAAACTTCTTAATGGTTCACAGGATTTCCACGTGTCCAACATGAACTCGATTGTCACGGACTACTCGATCAACAGCGCTAAATTAAAACATGGTAAAATGTTAGACGTTGACATGATTGTCATGGAATCAGCGCAACGTGGAACGCTCTTTCTTAATTTCATGGTGGATCATGTCATGGCGGGTGGTTCTAGCCAGGAACAACCCTTTACCGTCGAAGTGGCAGGAGCCAAGGGGACGCGGGAATTTTCATTTAGTTCCGGTACCCCTTTGGCATCAGT
>Ga0310125_10000493_pt1 | contig 18571 bp, 18 predicted proteins | sample CB11b_Tmax_Bot8__FD_203508 | JGI IMG/M metagenome (GOLD analysis project Ga0310125, IMG submission 203508) | Marine microbial communities from Western Arctic Ocean, Canada - CB11b_Tmax_Bot8 | ecosystem: Environmental > Aquatic > Marine > Oceanic | place: Canada: Western Arctic Ocean | collected... | reverse complement strand
ATCGGAAGTCTCTTCTGAATCGGAAGTCTCTTCTGAATCGGAAGTCTCTTCTGAATCGGAAGTCTCTTCTGAATCGGAAGTCTCTTCTGAATCGGAAGTCTCTTTGGCAGAGGTTTCAATCAGCGGGCCGCTCGACCCGAGCCCTCCCTTGAGGGGCTTGGAAGAGGTTGTGGCGGGTACCTCGACTGTGGAAACCGTAGCCGAATCGGCCGCTTCTTCGTCCTCTTCAGCCCATTCCACGCGTTTGCGGCTCAGACCAATCTTGCGTTCTTCGGTGTCGACACGCAGAATTTTCACCTCGATGGTATCGCCAACTTTGACAATTTCCTCGGGATTTTCTACCTTGTGGTCGGCCAGTTCCGAGATATGCAATAGACCCTCCAGATTATCTTCCAATCCAATGAAGACACCAAAGTTGGTGATTTTGGTGACGGTGCCGGTAACCAGCTGGCCTGGTGTGTATTTGCCTGGAATAATTTCGGCCCAAGGGTCGGTGTCCATTTGTTTCAAGCCCAAGGCAATTCGTCGCCGATTTTGATCAACCGAGATGACCTTACATCCGATTTCTTGGCTTTTCTCTAACATTTCGCTGGGATGACTGATTTTCCGAGTCCACGACATGTCGGAGACGTGTAGCAATCCGTCGATACCTTCTTCGATCTCAATGAACGCACCGTAATTGGTCAGATTGCGAACCCGGCCTTTGACCAGTGAGTCGACCGGGTAACGCGCGGCGACTTGGTCCCATGGGTTTTCTTGCGTTTGCTTCATTCCCAATGAGATTTCTTGTTTATCCTTGTTGATTCCAAGGATGACGATATCAATGTCGTCACCGATCTGCACGAGTTCGCTAGGATGGCTGATTCGCTTGGTCCACGACATCTCGCTGATATGAACGAGACCTTCAATTCCTTCCTCGAGTTTTACAAAAGCACCATAGCTCATCACATTGACAACGTTACCTTTGACAAGTGAAGAGACAGGATACCGATCTTCGACTCCCAGCCAGGGACTCGGAGATTTTTGCTTGAGCCCCAGCGCAATCTTCTCTTTTTCCCTATCGATATTCAGGATCTGAACTTCGATTTCCTGGTCAATCGCGACCAGTTCTGAAGGATGTCCAATACGTCCCCAGCTCATGTCTGTAATGTGCAAGAGACCATCAATGCCACCGAGGTCGACAAACGCACCGAATTCGGCAATGTTTTTCACAACGCCTTTCTGAAGCTGTCCTTCTTCCAATTTGCCTAATAACGATTCGCGATCCTCCTGCCGCTGCTTTTCAATCAAGGACCGTCGACTGACGACAATGTTACGTCGTGCTTCGTCGATTTTTAGAACTTCACACTGCACAACTCGACCGATGTAATCTCCAATATCATGTGGCCGACGAATGTCTACCTGGCTTGCCGGCAGAAAAACGTTGACACCAATGTCGACCAGCAGACCACCCTTGATTTTTCGAACGACGTTGCCGGTTACGACTTGACCCTCCTCGACTTCCTGCATCATCTGCTGCCAGTCGAGAATTTTTTGAGCCTTCTTTTTACTCAGCGTGATCATGCCGTGAGGATCGTCGGTCCGCCCCGTGGCGTCCTCAATATCCTCCACTAAAATTTGAATTGTCTGGCCAATTTCTGGTCGTTCTTCCTCCTCTTCCCATTCGGAAATCGGGATACTTCCCTCGCTCTTGTAACCAATGTCGACCAATACGAATTCACTGTCGACTCGGATCACATGGCCGTCGACAATCTTGTTGACACCAATCTGGCTTGCTGGTTCGAGAGTATCCAGACCAACGTCGTCGGTTCCCTCAATTGCAGTGGTGATTTCGTCAATAAGATCCTGATCATTTTCTAAATGTCGAATGAGGTTGCGGTTGACCATTTGCTTCTGCCAAGAACAATCTGCGCCCTCCGGAAAACGGGCCGCAAAAGTACCATCAACACTCAGCGATTTCCGGTTCGGAGACGCCCATCCGACGACAAGCCGGTGATGTGCCCCAGATCACTGAGATCTCTCCATACGGTTTCAATCAGACATCCCCAGTGAGACGGGACATCCAATTCAAGCAGGAGAGTCGAAACCCCACAGACTAGCAAATTGGAGCAAGATTGAAAACACCACAGGACGGCGGAAATGGCCCTTTGCCAGCTGCTAGCCAGCCCCCAAACCACGGTCAAAAGCGTCCTGTTCGCGAGAAAATACCGCCAAAATGGATTCGAAGGTATCTCGACTGATCTGCCAGGTTGGTTGTTGATCCGTATGTGCGTTGCAATGGGCTACCAACAACCGGTACAGGAATTTAAACAGGTTGCGGGGAACTCGCAACGAGCCCAGCGCTTCCAGCAGACGTTGATCGGTTACCGAATCGTCCAGCAAAGTCCTCAGATTGGGAGTTGAGCCTTCACGCGCACAGGCTCGGATCCGGGCGTTGGCCATGTCGTAGAGCGAGACACCAGTCCATTCGAGTGTCGGAATCATGTTCTGCTTATCCAGACGTGCTCGCTGATAAAAATCTCGGTCCTCCCGCTCGACAAACTCCGTTAGCTCGACCGGTAACATCAATTTCAGTCCAACTCCCGGCTGCTTAAGAAATTTATTATCAAGCATCGGCCACAGTAGCAGGCGCATGAGCTCTGCTGATCCATTGATCAAATGAGGTTCGTCGATACGATCAACCAACACGAAGATTCCCGTGTATCCCAGGGATTGAAGGATGCCTTGAAACTTAGCAAGCAATTCGTAGCGGTCATCTGTTCGATCCTTGCTAGGGAAAGGCTGTCCTTGCCAATCGTGAGTATAAAACCGCCTCAGGATTTGACGCAAATCAGATATCTTACCAGCTCCGACACGGAGGTGTTGATGAATCCGCCGGGCTAACAGAAAGCAACGAATGGTTCTTAAGAAGCATGGCACCCAAACCACCAGCAAGACCACTAAGTACAAGCAACAGTAGAAGGGGGTAAAAAAGGACCTGTCCTGGTAGACTGCTAACAGAATCATCGATAGACCCAGCAACACGGAACCTACAAGGCCAAGTCCAATGTCCCATTTAGCAAAAAAATTTCTGAAGCGAAAATGTTTTCGCAGTCCTTCCCACCGACCGATTTTAGTTTCGGCGGTGGACTGATCATAGCACGCTGCCAACAACAGCATGTCCCGACAGCGATGACGATCAAAACGGGTGGTGTTTTCGATTCCCTTCATGATGCGGTCAACAAGTTGGGACACACCAAGTACGAGAATGGCGTCCATATGATCCCAAAGTTTCCATTCGCGCAACAATCGGTCAGCGCGTCGCCGCCGTCCGCTGAACCTTTCGCGAAATCGATCCAAGAACGGATTGAAGTCATCATACTCGACGATGAAGACTTTTTTTTCGGGTATCGTTTCGTTGTGCATCTCGACATGCTTGGCAATCTGTAAACGTAGTGCTGTCTTTCCGGCTCCCTTTTCACCAAACACAATCGCTGACGCAGGCTCGGTAGGGTCCCCAAAGACTTTGTCCCATGCCGGATGGTAAGTCTCATGGATGCACAAGTCCTTGAAAACCGGATCTGTTTGCGCATCTTCTTCGGAGAAGGGGTTGCGAGCGATGTCATGATGTTCAAGCAATTGATGAATCTTCACGATGCGCAGTGTCGAGGGTTCCGGTTCCAGAGAACTAAGTCAGGTGTTTACGGGTGTTGGTTGTAGCATTCTGGGACGATTGCCCAAAGCGCGATTTGAACTCCATTGTTGGTTCTTGCGTTTTACATTGCAACTTGACCACAACAGAGCCTACTGTGATACGACCTTTTCTGAATGGAGAGTCCGGTTTTATTTCACGGTTAGACTGCTCAACATCTTTTTAAAACCGGCAGCATTTTTTTCGATGTTACCGGAAGGACCATAGAGCTTAATCGAAACCAGTCCGTACTTCTCAGTTTCAATCATTGCTGCCAACATTCGATAATTTGCGCGCATCTTTGCTGGCGCAAATGGCCCACGTTGATCTTTGTAGGTGCCGGTTAAATCCAGTAGATGAACCTTTTGGTCGGCGATGGTGGACGTTTGCGTTTCTGAATTGCCGTTGAGCTTAGTGAATTGTCCGCGCCAACGGTCTAAATTGGCTTTTACTGAACCACCAACCGACATGAATGTAATACGACCATCTGCCGGATCACCCTTCTCTCTGGGGATCAGATATTCGTAGTCGATAATTCTGACACGAGGTTTTCGAGCTTGCCAGCTTTCTGGCACTGTCAATTCGATGTGACCATCGGACAGCTTCAGTAGATGGTCTTCTGCACGGACTGACGAAGTGATTAATAAGATGGCAATGGTTACAATAACGGCCCAATAGTGACACTCTTTTGCAGTTTTCCAAAACATTTCAACCTCGCATGGCAACGTAATACAAAATGGGAATTAGAATGAGAATCACGACCAACAACAGCGACGTCCAAGCGAACACGTAGATAGATTTCAATTTTCGACGACGATTGTAATTGGCGTGTTGACGACGAGTCGTTTCAGGCAATTGGCTTTCATGATGAACGGAAAGCAGCGATTGTTCGGTAGCCGTCTTATTCAATGGTTTCAAATTGGGAATGACGGTGTCAGCCTTTTTCCAATCCACCCATCCCTCTCGCCACATGAGACAATCGGCGGTGACTCGACTCTCTTGGATCCACTTTCGGACCATTTCGCCGCTGGCTGGACCGTACTTGCCACCAGTTGGTGGGCAGACGTACCAAATTTGGCTTTGAGAATCAGCCCAAGGATCGTTAATGGTTTGGGGCATCAGCGAGGCGTCGACAGATGCTGCTGATCCATCGGTAACAAGGTTGGATTCCACGCCACGTTTTAACACGACCTGAGTTAACTCGGATTGTTGTAGATTGGTTGAATTTTGTTGTAAGTTGGAACTCGATACACGCTTTGCAGAGAATTGTTCTCCGTCCAAGGGTTTGCTTGACAGGAGTGTTTCATTTTCCATTGGATCCCCCCTATTTGAGGAGGTAGGGGTAAGGCGATTTTCCGGCAATTTCTCGTTTGGCTCACTGGAAGGGATCAGGACACTGGCACCACAGTGGGGACAAATTCCTTTCATTCCAGCCAAAAACGACTTGACGTTAAGTCGCTGGCCGCATTGTTGGCAATGGAATTTGATACCCATATTTCTACTACTTGAAGATGTCCAAAACGTGTTGAGTGTACCAAAAGCCCCATTAACCTAGAAATCCAGGCGAATTTACACAATTGACCGAATTGGTCTAAGCGAACAGACAATCACCGATTTTCCCACCTAACATTCAACGATCATGTGTGCAAAGTGGGTGCGATTTATTATACTGGTGATCAGAAAGTTGTGAAGTTTAGTAGGTTTGTGTCATTTCAATTGGAGTGGGTGGATTGACGTTTCAGGTGTGTTTACCGGATAACGTGCCCCCGTAACGATCGAAGAGTTTTAGCCAGTTGAGAGGTGGCTAGGTAGGATAGCTGACTGTTTGTTTAAATAAGCTAGACTAGTAAAACTACCTAATTCTCCAACCTGTACGTCAAAATGGTTTAAGGCTGACACTTCTGTTGTGGGAAAAGCCTCAGCAAGGGAAACCTCGAATGCTTAATTCTGATGATACTAACGAACTTAATTCTGATGATACTAACGAATATGAAGGTCCGCTGGAAATCGCATTCATGGGTGATTTGACGGATCACGAGTCGGAGCTTACCGAAAAATTGTTAGGTGTACCGTTTGGTGGTAAATGCACACTTTACATTGATTCACCGGGCGGAAGTCCCTATTGTGCCATGTCGTTGATGACACTGATTTTGATGCGACAGCTCAACGCTACGGGGATCGTTACCGGTGAATGTTCGTCAGCAGCTTTGTGGCCATTAGCATCATGTAAGAATCGAATTGTGACGCCTCACAGCGTGATGTTGTTCCATCCGATGAAATGGCAAAGCGAGGAGCACGTTGATTTGGCTGAGGCAGCTGAGTGGGCTAGGCATTTTGGCCAGCTTGAGTTGGACATGGACAGTCTTTTAGCAAAACTCCTGGACATGCCGCGCGAAAAATTGGATCGCTGGATCAAACCAGGTCGGTACGTTTCCGGACGCGAATTTGCCGAAGCAGGAATGGCTGAATTGCTGGATCTCAATTCGTTAGCTCAGCAGGCCTCAAAAGGGGTTTCCCCACCATCTAATAATGGTAACGGTGTCGCACAGCTCCGCAAAACGGCTGAGACTCGTGAATAGCCCAGCTTTGAAATAAGTTGGACTGTCATGCTTTAGGAGCATACGGGATAAGCTCACAGACCCTTTCAGGGCTGTGGTTTTCGGGTGTTACGGTTCTGTTAGCACTCATGGTCCGAAATTGAATTTTCCGATACTTGCAAAACGGTTTCGATTTCCAGGCTTGTTCGGCAAGCGATAGCTTCTGGAAAAAGATCAAGCGAAGTGTAAGCATGGTCGTAGTGTCTCTCGCGTGTATGAGATGTTGCCTTGGCAGATGAAACGTTGAATTTGTGAGCAGGATAGAGTTATCAAATTAAGCGGCCAGTCGTATTTCAAGTGTTGACCGGCAGCACGTCACCGAACAATGGATTCATTCCCCATTGCGGCGACTGTCAGGGAGGGCAGCAGTCATGCCATCATTCCGAATCACGTCTGAATCGAAGTTCCCAGCAAGCTGAGGAAATTGGCGATCCATGCCGGATGAGCTGGCCAAGCAGGTGCTGTTACAAGATTGCCATCGGTATGAGCGTTATCAAATGTCGCATTGGCTGGGATGTATTGTCCATCCGCTGATTCGACTTCTGGCTGAACTGCCGGATAGGCACTGCATTGTTTGCCTTTCAAAACGCCAGCTGCAGCTAATAGTTGAGCACCGTGACAAATTGCCGCAATCGGTTGATCCGACTTGGCAAAGTGCTGGATGATTTCGATGACCTTGGGGTTGAGCCTTAAGTATTCAGGTGCCCGCCCGCCAGGACCAGTCCATCGTAATCCGAGGTTCGGATTTTTGCGAACGTTGCATTCAATCTGAAATTATGCCCTCGTTTTTCACTATAAGGTTGTTCATTTTCAAAATCATGAATTGCAGTGGCTACCAGATCGCCGTCGCGGCGGTCTGGACAAGTAACATCCACATCGTGGCCCACCATGAGCAACATCTGATAGGGAACCATCACCTCGTAATCCTCTACGAAGTCGCCGACCAGCAGGAGAATTCTTTTTTTTCATGACGTGTCTCCAAATGTCAGAAGGAACCCAAAATTCCAGTAACCAAGGCGACTTTAGATTGATTCCTATCGCTGGCGTTCATCAACGTTGGGCGTCAATGAAACTTTGGCATGGCGGACCATGTTGCTGCGCTTGTGAATTGTCACACTGATTTTAGTGAGTACGGTGTAATTTTGGGATTGCGACTGGTTGGTAAAATTGTGTTGGGCCGGTAAAAGAATTGGCTTGGCGATCGCTAGCGATTCCATGATAGCAGGGCTGGCATTTCGAATCTATAAGTTGGATATCCATCAGGTTGACCAGGAAGATTGTCAGGACTATAATCTACCCCTTCGTGTGCTAAGGAGAGCACTACTGCCGGTTGCCCCAGAACCGGCGGATCGGACTCGTGTCACGGAAGAAACATTTTTGTCGTGGTGCCGTCGGCAGCTTTCCCGCAGCCTTTGCCACAGGAGATGCCGGTGTTGGTCGCATCACGCTACGACGACAAAGAACGAGTTCGCGAGTCGGTCGACATTGTTGATCTGATTGGCGCGTTTCTGCCCTTAAAACGCCAGGGCCGCAATTACGTTGCACTTTGTCCCTGGCATGACGACAGTCGGCCAAGCTTACAAGTCAATCCACAGCGCCAAACATGGAAATGTTGGGTTTGTAATGATGGTGGAGATATCTTTAGTTTTGTTCAGAAAAAAGAAGGTGTGGATTTTCGTGAAGCGCTTGAAATTTTGGCTGATCGCGCAGGAATCACCCTTCATCGCTCAGGTTCCCAGGATTTGGGGGCGACTGAAAACCGCAATGCGAAAAATTCTCTTTTTGCAATCATGCGGTGGGCAGCTGACCAATACCACCACTTCTTGATCCATTCGGCAGATGCCAAGCCGGCTCGCGATTATCTTGTGTCGCGCGGGATCTCCGAACAAAGTATTCACGATTATCAAATTGGTTATGCTCCGCACCAGTGGCAATGGCTTACCAGTCAAGGGGCCGAAGCTGGCCATTCCCGGAAGTCAATGGAATCGGTTGGATTGGTGATTCGGAGTGATAAGAACGGAAAATTTTACGACCGTTATCGGGGAAGAGTCATCTTTCCGATTCGTGATACTCAGAGTCGCACGGTTGCCCTGGGGGGCCGGATTCTTCCTGAGTTGTCAGACGATCGTTCACCAAAATACATCAACTCGCCCGAGACGCGTTTGTTTTCCAAGAGTGACCAACTCTATGGTTTGGATCTTTCTCGCGATGCCATTGCCAAACACAAGCAATCAATTGTCGTCGAAGGATATACGGATGTCGTCATGGCTCGACAGCACGGGGTCGACAACATCGTGGCTGTACTGGGAACCGCACTGGGCCAACGACACGTTCGTTTACTGCGGCGCTATGCGGATCAAATCACGCTGATTTTGGACGGAGATGAGGCGGGGCAAAGCCGTACCAACGAAGTTCTCGATTTGTTCGTAGCCGAACAGGTGGATTTGCGAGTCCTGACTTTGCCTGACAAAATGGACCCTTGCGATTTTGTTGCGACTCAGGGGGCGGAACAATTTCGCGCAATGATAGGTCAGGCAGTCGATGCGTTAGAGCATAAAATTCGTGTGGAAACTCAAGGTTTTGATCCCAACGAAGATCTTCATCGAGCCAATCTGGCATTGGAAAAAATTCTCGGAACACTCTCACGGTCACCACGGTTACAGTCGGACACGGATTCAACGAAAAGGTTGAGGGAACAGCAGATTCTCGCTCGGCTTTCGAGAGAGTTTCAGATTCCTGAAACTGAGGTTCGTCAGCGATTAACGATTTTGCGGCGATCTGTTGGCTCTTCGAAAAATCTGGATCAGGTTGACTCGGTAATCCAATCGCCGTTGGTACGTCAATTGGATGCCTGGGATTGTGAGCTTTTGGAGATCCTTCTCCAGCAACCGGAAACGGTGGCGACGGCGGTTGAATCCATTCCTGTCGAGCAGGTTTCCGAAGGTCCGGCACGTCTCATCTTTTCAAAATTTCATGAGCTCAACCAAGCTCAAAAGCCGGTCGATTTCCACCGTTTGTTGACCGAGCTGGAAGACGCCCGTTTGAAGTCTTATTTGGTCGAATTGGACGAACATGCCCAACAAAAGGCTGACCGCACGTCAGCAGCTCCAGAGGAAAGGCTCAAGGGGCTGATTGATTCGATTGGCCATCGTCAGCTTGAACGTGAGCATGTTGTAAAATTAACGAAGCTTGAAAAACGTGGAATGAACCACGAGGAGGGAATGGAACTACTACACCATTTGATCGATCAGCAACGCAAACAACAAGGTACTTCCGGGCCCACGGATGGGTAGGATGCTTTGTTCCCAGTCGGCGCATGATGGCAATCCAGGCCAAAATTGCGACGATTGGAATTGTAACTGGTTAAGCGCAAGCAAGCGCAGGAGGGAATGGCACGTGGAATATGTAGACCAGGAGTTGAAAACTCTCATAGCCATGGGAAAGCAACAGGGCTATTTGACATATGATCAAGTGAACGACTATCTGCCGGATGAGGCAGTCAGTCCAGAAAAACTCGACAACCTGTTGGTTGCATTAGACGATATGGGAATCACACTGGAAGAACAAACGGCAAGTTTGCCAGTCGAACCCACGACGTCATCAAAAGAGCCGGTCAGGCCGGAGGTTACACGTTCGGTTGAATTACCGCCATCGGCGACTGCCCAAGATATTCCCAAGTTAAGTGATGATCCATTGCGAATGTACCTGTCGCAAATGGCAGAAATCGATCTCCTGTCCCGTAAGGAAGAAATTGCCCTTGCTAAAAGGATCGAAGTGACACGAAAGCGATTTCGCCGCACGGTGTTGTCATGTTGCTATGCGATGCATGCCACGGTGGATACACTGACAAAGGTTCATCATGGGCAGCTGCCGTTCGATCGGACGATCAAGGTCTCGTTGACCGAACGTTTGACGAAGGAGCAGATTCTAGGTCGCATGCCACATAATTTGCCAACGCTTCATCGCCTGCTGTCCGAAAGCCGAGCAGAATTTGAAAAGCTAATTAACCGTCGGACACGTCCCACAGAACGGGCAGCCGCCCGGCAACGGTTTTTGAGGACGCGACGAAAGATGCTTCAATTAGTAGAAGAGCTCAGCTTGCGCACACGGCGGGTACATCCACTGATTCGGCAATTAGAGGAATTTTCACAACGAATCCAGCAAATTCGTAGCCGTTTGGATGTCCTACGCTTCGAGACAACGGCTGTGGAAGAACGTAGTCAGTTGCGCAAGGAGCTACGAGATCTAATGGTGTTGACGCAAGAAAGTCCCCATAGTCTTGCCAAGCGTTGTGCGGCCGTACGGAAGCAGTATCAGGAATACGAGCACGTCAAACGCCAATTGTCGAGCGGTAATTTGCGTTTGGTGGTATCCATTGCAAAAAAATACAGAAACCGAGGGTTGAGCTTCCTGGACCTCATTCAGGAGGGTAATACAGGGCTGATGAGAGCGGTGGATAAATACGAATATCGGCGGGGCTTCAAGTTCTCGACTTATGCTACATGGTGGATTCGGCAGGCAATTACTCGGGCGATTGCCGACCAGGCCAGAACGATTCGGATTCCCGTCCATATGATCGAGGTACTTTCCCGGCTCAGAAATGTTGCCAAACGGCTCTTGCAAGAAATGAAGCGAGAACCGACAACAGAGGAAGTTGCCATCGCCGCTGGGATGGCACTGGAGGATGCAAAACGGGTGCTCGAGATGGGTCGCCATCCGGTAAGCCTTGATCGTCCCGTTGGGGAGAGCGAGGATAGCAGTTTTGGTGAATTTATCGAAGATCAAGCCCATGAGACGCCAGTTGGCACTGCCTCCAACGGCATTCTTCGCGATAAAATAAACGGTTTACTCAAAACTCTGACGTACCGTGAACGGGAGATCATTCGGCTTCGTTATGGGCTGGGCGATGGTTATTCCTACACGTTGGAGGAAGTTGGCAGGATTTTCAAGGTGACGCGTGAACGGGTTCGGCAGATCGAGGCCAAGGCGGTTCGGAAATTGCAACACCCGGTTCGTGCCGGACAATTGGAAGGCTACCAGCGTAGTATGGCAGGTTAAACTTTGCCAGGATTCGATGCCGCCGGTTGAAAGACCGGCGGCTTTTTTTATGATTGAATGAAAGAGCTGAGAGTTCTTACCTTGACTTTTGCTATAATCGACCCCAATGGTGACTCAATAGACCGAGATAATTCATGACCATTCCAGCTGAATCACTACGAACGTTACACCGCATCCATAAGCAACTGGAGGATTTGCGAGATCGCTTGGCTCGTGGGCCGAAACAGATCAAAGCATCGGAATCGAATGTCACTCGGTTTGAAGAAGAATACGGTGCTGCAAAGCAAGCGATTATGAAGATTCGTGCCACTGCCGATGATCGACAGCTTCAGTTGAAGACGGCGGAAGACCGAATTATGGATTTAAAAAGGAAGCGTAACACTTGCAATAGTAACAAAGAGTATCAGGCGCTCATTGAACAAATCGCGGCTGACGAAATGGCCACCAGTGTGCTTTCGGATGAAGTTCTAGAATATCTTGAAAAAGCTGATCAGCAACAGGTTGTGGTCAATGAAATCGAGGGTAAAACGAAAAAGTCACATGATGAATTTGAAAAACTAAAGCTTCGGATTGACGAGGAAAGGCAAAGTTTGGAGGTCGACATCGCCCGTGTTACAGAAGAACTGAATCAGGCCGAGGCTTCTCTGCCCGAAGGTTTCAGGCGAGATTATGATCGTATTGTCAACGCGCGGCGTGATGATGCATTGGCTTGTGTCGATGGTGAAATTTGCGGAGGTTGTTTTCAAACGATCACTCCGCAAATGCTCAATGACCTGTTTTTGGATCGTCCGGTGTTTTGTAAAAGCTGTGGACGGTTGCTTTATCTTCCCGAGGACCGCTCAGTCGGTTCATAGCTCATCGAATTAGAAACTAACCAGGCAAAATAAAAACATTGCTGTGGTGGGAGACTTGAAATGTTGGATCGTATCCCCATCTCTCGTGCCGGTTACGACAAGTTAAAGTCTAAACTGGATCAAATGGAAAATGAAGAAATGCCCAAGATCGCTGAAAAAATTGCTGAAGCACGGGCCGAGGGCGATTTAAAGGAGAATGCTGAATATCACGGTGCTCGAGAAAATCAGGGGATGCTCCAAGCAAAAATTAATCTCTTGCGGGATAAACTTTCTCGTGCTGATATCGTGGATATGTCGAAGTTGCCTAAAGATGAAGTAGTGTTTGGTGCCACTGTGCGAGTCAAAGATCTGGACTTTGATGACGAGGAGGAATTCACGCTCGTCGGCCCGGGTGAAGAAGATTACGATATGGGGAAGATTCTTGTCACCAGTCCGATTGGCCAGGGCTTGGTCGGAAAAAAAGTAGGTGACCGTGCCGAAATCGACGTTCCGCGTGGGACTCTAAAATTCGAAGTACTCGAAATTTCGTTTGAAGGTTTGTAGATTCTATGTCTGCTCAAACGAGGGCAGCAATTGCAATGGATCTCTCTTGTATCCCCCCCGTAGAGCGGGAATTGCTGTTTTTTTACAGCAATCTTTTAGCGTGTGAGTTGTCGTTGCCGATCATTGTTAACGCGATATGAATCTTTCCCAATGTGCTCATCTTAAAAAGGGGTTGGGAGGTATCGCGGGAGGGCGTCATGCAAGCGTCAGTTGTGATTTTTCTCCTGTTCATCGGTTGAATGGTGCTGAGGACATCGTTAGCGATGAGGTTGATTTAATCGAAATTAACCATTTCTTTGATGAACATGGCAGGCTCGTCTTTGACCAAGTCATTTTTTATGACTGGTCCGACGCGGCGAATCGGTTTCAAGTTTGTGCCGGGAGATTACTTAAATCGCCAGCGCAAATTCCCCGGCGCAATTTCAGTCGCGGAGACTATCTGGCAACGTGGTATGATGGACATTTGTTGAGAAAGGTTCGTTCCCAGGGATTTCGGGAAACTTGGACACAGTATGATCCTGAGCTGGTGGAGCGGCAATTTCTGGACAAAGATAAACGACGAGAGTTAAGTAAAAAGCCCGTTCGGTTAGTGACACAAGATGAACGACAACAGGGACAACCCAAAACGTCATCCGGCGGCAATCTCCGGAGCCCAGTTGCTCGGACAATGCGAAATGCGCCGAGGTCGTCGGTCGGGACCGGGAGGACAGCATCGCAACAAAGTGGAAACGGCGGTCGAGTTTTGCCACCGGCCAACAGGGATTCGAGCTGAAGCATCCGAGCGTCGTAGTCAACACGCGAATCGAAAAATAGCATTTCGTCGACTTCGAGTGCGATTAGCGATCGAAGTTCGCAGTGAAATGATAATTCCGTATCGTCCCAGCTCGATCTGGGTGCAGCGGTCTCGTGAGAACCGCCTTTATGTCAGTCGTGACCACGAAGAGTTTCCAGCGGTGCTTGCCGAAGCGTTGGACGTGATTGCCACTTGTGATTGGGATACACGAACCGCCGCTCATCAACTCGGTATTAGCAGTTCGCAATTGACCAAGCTGTTAAAATCTGAACCTGCTGCATTAGAAAAGGTCAATGCAGAGCGCTCGGCACGTGGTCTGCGGCGGCTTCAGTAGGTGACGTTGTGCAATTATGGAATACTTGAAATTTTTTAAAGTCAGAGTCATTGAGTGACATCGCCGAGATGATGGATGCTTTTTGAAGAGTAGGTTTTACACGTCGCACAACTTTACAGCCTGTGTCAGACCTGACAACGGGTCACCGGTAGGAATGAATTCCTGTCCCACATAACCTTTGAAACCGATCTCGAGCAAGGCTTCCATACAAGGGATAAATTGGATTTCCTGCTTGTCGTCGAGTTCGCCGCGTCCCGGATTTCCTGCCAGGTGAACGTGGTTGATTACATCACCACACGTGTGGATTCGTCGGATAATGTCACCATCCATGATTTGGACATGGTAGATATCGAATAGCAAACCAAGTCGAGGGGAGCCAACTTGATTGATAATTTCCATGCAATAGTCAAGATGGTTGCCTTGGTAACCGGGATGTCTTTTCATTGAATGGCTATCGTCTCTCGTATTCAACATTTCCAACGACAGATTGCCCTTTTTTTGTTCAGCGTAACCAACCACTCGTTTGAACCCAGAAACACAATTACGGATTCCTTCATCGGGCGGAAGCACTTTATTTCCTGGTTGCTGCAATTTGGAGAGATCAGGAAGACCACCGCCGACTCAATCTCCCGTTTCGGCAGCATATCCCGTAAAGGCGATGACTGCAGGAAAACCAGCATCGGCGCAGTCATCGATGACCTTCTTAAGATGAGTAATACAAGCGTCTTGATAACGCGGGTAAACATGGGACCTTTTGCAAGAGCACACGTTAAGCCGTATTTCTTCGAAATATGCCAATCGTGAGCATCTACGATTTCTACGCTCTTGCAGCCCCAACGTTTTGCGATCTAACAGGTTTCTTCAACGCTCCAATAATCAGTAAAACACCAGTGAACAATTGATTGTTGAATACGTCCATTGGCCACGCCGTCTATTTTTGCTTGGGCTTTGGTTGCCAAACCCATGGTCCCCATTGCTGCAGCACTTGCCGCATAATGCATCCAGTCACGTCGGCCCACATCTATAGGATTTCGATAACGCATGCAGTGTCCTTTCGACCACCCGAAGAAAATCTCCGAGGTTCGTTTCAATTGTTTTCCACAGATTACACACGCTGCTGATGCATATCAAGCCAATTGAATTGCATCACCTTATTCGATGAGTTGACGCGCCGTTTGAAATACATCTCTCAGCATTTTTCGAGTAAGCCGTCCGGTGAAGGTGTTTTGCTGGCTGGGATGGTAGCAGGCCAGCAACCATTTTCCTCCAGAAAGGGACACCTGTTGGCCATGCGCAAACCGGGGCCGTCGACCAGTGAGCCAGCCGCGATAGAATGCCTGATCCAGCGTCCCTTTCCAGGCAATTTGGCCAAGCGCCAGGAGTACCTTCACGTTCCCTTGGTCGATCGTAGCATTGAGCCAATCGCGGCAGTTGTCGATTTCGTCCCGAGATGGCTTATTGGCAGGGGGTGCGCAGTGACAGATCGCCGTAATTGCACAATCTTTTAGTTTTAATCCATCACGACGGCTGGACGCTTCAGCCTGATTTGCAAAACCGACTTCAAACAGAGCTCGATACAGCCAATCACCGCTGCGATCACCTGTGAACATCCGTCCGGTTCGATTTGCCCCGTGAGCACCAGGTGCCAGTCCCAAGATCAGCAGCCGAGCTTTGGGATCACCGAAATTCGGCACGGGCCGTCCCCAGTAAGTCTCTTCCCTGTAGGCTCGTCTTTTGTCGCGTGCAATCGATTTGCAATGCTCGATTAATCTGGAACATTGTTCACAAGCTGTGATTGAGCGATTCAGATTTGACCAATTCAATCTTAATTCCAATCCTTTGCCATCACGCGGAGAATGTCTGCTTCGGAAATGACACCAAATAATCTCTGACTCTGATTGATTACGGCAATTGCTTGTACGCCAAATTGTATCATCATCATTGCCGCATCCCCCAGACACTTTCCGGGTGACAATATGGGGGTTTGGTTGGCTAAGCCTGCCAGACTAGATCGACTCTCATCATCAACACCGACTCCAAGAAATTCTCCTGTCGCTTGCCGACAATAGGCATCCCGAACTTGTCGCCGTGAAATTGCAGCCAACGGACAATCATCTTGTAACACAACCAAGCTATCTGTTTTCGCATTCATGATAACAGATAGTGCTTCATTTAAAGTTGCTTCAACTTCTATTTGCGGGATATTGGTGTGAGCATAATCGCTAAGTGGATGATCGCAGGATGGAAATCCACCAACACTGTATTCACGAACGAAATCCGTTGAATTGAGCATCCTCGAAATGGACTTATTGTGGATTATCGGAAGGCAGTTTATCTGCTGTTCGATCATCAACTCAAGAGCATGTTTAGGACAAGAATGTTCGTCGACCGTGACCATGTGATAGCACATGATGTCTCGTGCAACACTCTCTCGAACCGTCAGTGAGTCGATGGTTTGTCCGGATAGTGTCATCGTGGCAACTCGAAGCTCTTCGACAGTACGAATCACATCTTGTGCCGAAAGAATCCCGACTAACTCGTTTTCATTGATCACCACTGGCAAATGATGAAAGCCCGTTGCATGCAGTCGAATCAGCAGTTTTTCAAGAGTTGCATCGTCTGTAATTGATTGCGGATTGTTCGAAACGAAGTTTTTCAATTCGATGGTTAACATGGTTTCAACCCGATTGTGAGTCAATCGACTTTGCTTGAGAATTCAAATGTCAAACGTGCAAGTCTAGGTTATGGGTGAATGGTACTGTGATAATAGCAAGTGTTAAAGGTATGGGTTTGGCAGATACGGTCCTGTTGTAAATGGCTTAAGACGTTCTAGTCGGCTGGTGTTTGTCGATTGCAAGGTGGGTGGATACAATGCTCCCGTGTTTACCGGTTATGTCATTTTTTCAAAAGGGTCATTCAAAAGTACATGACTGAGCGCCTAAAAATTTGTCCTACAGGGCCTGTTCGTGGTACGATCCGCCCACCCGGTTCCAAGAGCATCACCAATCGGGCCCTTTTGTGCGCTGCCTTAGCCGATGGTACATCGACGTTGTTTGGTAGCCTTGAATCCGAAGATACGACCGTGATGGTCAATTGTTTGCGTTCGTTGGGGGCAAACATCGAGGGCAATTTAGCGGGTGGGCCACTTACTGTCGTTGGATGTAATGGGAAATGGCTGCAAGCGAATGTCGATTTGTTCGTTGGTAATAGTGGTACTACCATTCGATTTCTAACAGCCGCCGTTGCGCTCGGATCCGGTCACTATCGATTGGACGGCATTCCAAGAATGCGTGAACGACCGATTGGTGATTTGATTGAAACGCTGAGCGAATTAAATGTTGATGTTGAAGCCGAGATTGGGAACGGATGTCCCCCCGTTCTTGTCCGCGCCAACGGCCTATCCGGAGGACATGCGGTCCTCAACGGTAATCTCTCCAGTCAATTTCTGAGTGGATTGCTGATGACCGCTCCCTACGCTACTCGAGATGTTGAATTGAGCGTTCATGGCACACTTGTGTCAAAGCCCTATGTTACGATGACGATCGCAGTCATGTCAGAATTTGGTGTTGCTGTGCAGGCTCCGTCGTTTTCGAATATAGTTGTTACGGCAGGCCAAACTTATCAAGCCGTGGATTATTCGATTGAACCGGATGCATCGGCCGCAAGCTATTTCTGGGCAGCAGCGGCAATTACTGGCGGTGAAGTGACCGTGGAAGGCCTTTCAACCAACGCCATTCAGGGGGATGTCGCATTCTGTCATTGCCTGGAAAAAATGGGTTGTGACCTCACCATCAGCCCGGATTCGATCACGGTGACAGGTAAACCACTTAAAGGTATCTCGGTGGATATGAATGCGATTAGCGATACGGCTCAAACGCTTGCTGCAGTAGCCTTGTTCGCTGATGGTCCAACAGAATTGCGAGGCATTGCACACGTTCGGCACAAAGAAACTGACCGGATTGGTGACTTGGCAATTGAGCTTCGAAAACTAGGAGCTCGCATCGATCAATTGGAGGATGGTCTGCGTATCACGCCCGCAACTTTGCAGGGCACGGCAATCGAGACCTATGGTGACCATCGCATGGCAATGAGCTTAGCGCTGGTTGGTCTTCGTATCCCCTCAGTGGAGGTTTGCGACCCGGGATGTACAGCCAAAACGTATCCGGATTACTTCAAGGATTTGGAAACGCTTTGCCAAGAAGGTTCAGGTTGAGTCTCGTCCTGATAATCGTCAAGAGTCGCTTGAATCAAGCAATTCCTGTGCACGGCGTAACAACGTTAGGCTTGAGTCGCTTGGCGGGTAAAGTGAACTTTCCGGATCACACGCCTGAAACTGGCCTTCACAGTGTTGACAAGCAACTTTGCGTCCCAAATAGGCAACGCGAATTTGCAGGCCGCGGCCACACGTAGGACACTCCTGAACAAAATTCGTCGTCCCTGCCATATCGGCATCTCCTTCTACCGGTACGTGTCTCCAACGCATTCCAGGCGGTTATCTTAAGCAACGACCTAGGATGCGGCAAGACGCGCTGAGAAATACGGTAGTAACATTCGGCTGTGAAGTTGGCAAATTGCGAGGTTCGCAAAAAAAAACGAACCTTGGAGGGGTTGCGAGTTTCCCGTTGTATCCCTTGCCAATAGTCAGCGATTCTCTAGTTATGCACTGGTTAGAAAGCAAATCACGCATACTCATTCTTTGCAAAGCCCCAGTTATTGACTGTT
>Ga0310125_10000492_pt1 | contig 18571 bp, 22 predicted proteins | sample CB11b_Tmax_Bot8__FD_203508 | JGI IMG/M metagenome (GOLD analysis project Ga0310125, IMG submission 203508) | Marine microbial communities from Western Arctic Ocean, Canada - CB11b_Tmax_Bot8 | ecosystem: Environmental > Aquatic > Marine > Oceanic | place: Canada: Western Arctic Ocean | collected... | reverse complement strand
CACTTTCCTTGAGCATCTCGCCGCATACTCGATGCAGGCGCTGGCGTGATCTTGCAGCTGTCCGTTGACAGCCATAGCGTCATCTCCGGCATCGACAGCACCTTCACATTTCTGCGACAACGCGACATCGACTTCTACATCCTCACAAACGACGCCGCACGGGCACCACTCGAATTGGCTTCCGCTTACCTGGAGGCGGGGCTGGCAGAGGTCACCGAAGAGAAGATCATCTCCTCCGGCATGTTGGCATGCGAATACCTGCGTAACAAGATCAGGAGTGGCCCCGTCGCATTTGTCGGTACGGATGCCTCCGCCCACTACGTCGAGACCGCTGGCCTGACAGCGATATCCATCCAGGATCTCGAACTCGACGACGCTGCCGAGATCCAGGCCCTGGTCTTTCTCGATGATGAGGGCTGCCACTGGGAGAAGACACTCAACCACTCGGTCAACTTGCTGCGGGCCCGGAATATTCCCGTCATCGTTGCCAACACGGACGCCACACTCGAGACGGACATCATGGGTGGAAATCACTTCGGCATCGACACGGCATTGGTGTTGACGGGTAACACACCGCAGCGTGATGCCCGACTCATGATGGAGGCAACAGGCATTCTTCCCGATTACGTCTTCGCATCAGTCCTCGAGTAATCGTGCCTTTGCCGATATCTTCCACACGAAACAGCACACTCTTAAGGTGACAAATGACGGGCCGTATTGAGGCAGAAGCACTGCACGCGTGGACGACACAGGCTCTTGGCGCAGTCGGCGTCCCCGCCGAGGACGCCACTCTGATCGCGCGCTGTCTTGTCGATGTCGATCTGCGCGGGGTGCGCAGTCACGGCACACGTCAGTTGCGCCGTTATATCCCCGAATTTCGTGATGGCCAGGTAAACAGGACCCCCAGCATCACCGTGCTGCGCGAAACCGACAACAGTCTGCGCCTCGACGGCGATGGTGGCGCCGGATATCTGGTGGCGACTCGGGCGACCGACGGGGCCTGCACCAAGGCAAAGCAGGTCGGCCTCGCCCTCGCATCCAGCCGCAATCATGGTCACGTCGGCAGCGCCGGGATCTACGGGCGACGCGTCCTCAGCCATGGACTCATCGGTTGGTGCGTCGCCGGGGCTGCCGACTGGCTGCTGACGGAGGATCCCGCAGCTACGGTGTGGGACGGCATGAAGGCACCCCCCATGTGCTTCGTCGTCCCTGCTGACGAGGGCGGCCCGCCCCTCGTTCTCGATATGAACGCCAACCAGTTCGGTGCCGCGGCACAGGCGGAAGCTGCGATCGCTGCGGGCTTTGGCAAATCGGTCTTCGGCAGTCTCGGTATGCGCTTCATCTCGACGTTGCTCGGTGGCATCCTGGCAGGCAGCGCGGGAGCAGAGGAACCAGAACGGGTCTACGCCGGGGCGACACGAGGTTTCTTCCTCGTCGTCATCGATCCCGCCCTGATCGGTGACGCCGATGTTTTCCGTGCCCAGGTTCGTCGTATCGTCGACGAGAGCTTGACGCTGAAACCACTGGCTGGTGCCGAGATCGCCGCTGTACCCGGTACCCTGGAGTGGCGACGTGAGACGGAGTGGGGCACCGAGGGGATTCCCATCACCGAGGATCATCGCGATCTGTTGGAGATGATCGCCATGGAACTCGGCCTCGACTTACCAAGGTGGATCTGAAAATCTTTAGATCAGGTCCACGCGCCTTCCCGTCTCCGACGACTCCCGCACGGCCTCGATAATTCGCATCGTACCCACGGCGTTGGCCGCCGTCTGCATCGGTTCCACCTTGTCGAGTAGGCAGTCGTGGAAATGTTCGATGGCGGGAGCGAATGGTGGCACCCCTGCTTCGACGGCGACGGCCTCCTCCCGGTCACCGCGACAGACGACGAAGCCATCCTGCGCCTTGGGATGGCAGGGCTGGGGCACCGCGATATACCCCTTCTCCCCGTGGATGACGGCACGTTGTCCACCGGGTGCGTCGAAGCCGGACTGCAACGCCGCGTGGCGATCACCTGAAAAGGTCAACACCATCGACGATCGGGTATCAACACCATAGTCGGGATCGATGCGGCAGGCGGCCTGCACCGACACAGGTTCCTCGTTAAAGACGAAGCGAGCATAGGTGATCGGGTAACAGCCGACGTCCATCAGATTGCCGCCTCCCAGGTCGCGATTCATGCGGATGTTGTCTGTCGGCCGCTGTAGAGGGAAGGTGAAACTCGCCGTCATCTGCACAAGATCACCGATCGCTCCCTCTTCGAGGGTGGCACGCAACTTCAGCGATTTGGGATGATAGAGGAAAACGAAGGCCTCGAAGAGGAGCACCCGCGCGTCCCGGCAAGTCTCGACCATCTGTTCAGCTTCCGCCGCACTCACTCCAAGGGGCTTCTCGCAGAACACATGCTTGCCCTGAGCCGCCGCCTTTGCCGTCCACTCCGCGTGCATGCTGTTGGGCAGTGGGATGTACACCGCATCGATCCTGTCACTGGCCAGCATGGCGTCATAGCTATCGAAACTCTCCGGTATGCCGTGTTCGTCGGCGAAGGCCTGCGCTCTGGCTCCGTCGCGGCTGGCAATGGCGACGAGTTCTCCCCGACGAGCGTGCTGCAACGACGGGATAAATGCGGTTTCGGCGATCTTCGCCGTGCTGAGTATCCCCCAGCGAATTCGATCACTCATCAATCCTGGCTCCTGTGGGCGTTCGGTTGCGGTGTGGGACACAATCTACGAACTGGCGCCCGTCACTGAGGACGCCCTTCTGTTACGTCCCATGAATCGAGCAAATCTTGCGGCCCTCCTCATCGTGCTGTCATGCACCGCTGCCAGCGCCGAAGAGGTGGCACCAGAGCCATCCGATCATCTCTCGTGGTTTCGTGACGCCCGCCTCGGCATCTTCATCCACTGGGAGATTTATGCCGTCGATGGCATCGACGAGTCATGGGCATTCTTCAATAGCTACGTATCGTATGAAGATTACATGAAGCAGCTCGATGGCTTCACGGCAGAACGGTACGACCCAAAGGCATGGGCGAATCTGATTGAGCAAAGCGGTGCCCGGTACGCCGTGCTCACCACCAAACATCACGATGGGGTCGCGCTGTGGAACACCGGGCAGAATGACCTGAGTGTCGCCAAGGCGACACCGGCGCAACGCGATCTCGTCAAGCCATTTGTTGGAGCTCTACGCAAGCGCAACCTTCAGCAGAAGCGCTACACCGACGATCCGGAACGCTGGTCACGGTTCCTGCGCTTCCGCGAAGGCCAACTACGTGAACTGGCAACCCGCTTCGAACCGGATCTGTTCTGGTTCGATGATGACTGGGAGTTTGACGCCGAGCAATGGCAATCGGAGGCTCTCGCCGACAGTCTGCGGTCCTGGCGACCCGGTGTGATTCTCAACTCCCGCATCAATGGATAAGGCGATTACGCAACGCCGGAGCAGGGCCTGCCCATCACTCCGCCTGAGGGCACCTGGGAATTGTGCCTGACCATGAATGACTCCTGGGGGTATCAGGACAACGACCTCAACTACAAGACGCCCTATCAGATCATCCGCACGTTCGCCGATGTACTCGACGGCGGTGGCAACCTGTTGCTCGACATCGGTCCCCGCGCTGATGGGTCTATCCCCGAACAACAGGTCGATATCCTGCAACAGCTGGGACGCTGGACACAAGCCCATAAGGAGGCCATCTACGGTACCATTGCAGGCATCCCCGCCGGCCACTTCTACGGGCCAACAACACTGTCGAAGGATCGCCGCATCCTGTATCTGTTCCTGCCGCAGACCCCACGGGACCGGTCGTCGTCAAAGGCCTGAAGAATGCCGTCGATCGCATTCGTATCGTCGGCAATGGCACCAAACTGCAAGGGCAGATCCTGGGGGAACAGTACTGGAGTGAGGTCCCGGGTATTCTCTACATCGACGTGCCCGCCGGCGAAACGGACCCACTCATGACCGTCCTCGCCCTGCAGTTGAAGGGTCCTGTCGACCTCTACCGCAAATAGCTACATATTCAGTGCCCCGGGAAATCGCCCGAAGGATTTTCCCCCCAACCACAGTCGACGAACAGGTTCAACGTGAAATTGCTGCGCTACGGAGTCCGAGGTCAGGAACAAGCGGGATTGCTCGATGCGGACGGGGTGCTGCGCGACCTCTCCGGCCACATCGATGACATCGATGGCACGAGTCTCGACGACAGCACCCTGGCGCGCTTGTGTGCCCTCGACCACACCGCCTTGCCACAGGTGAGTGGTACACCACGCCTCGGCCCCCCCGTTGCCGGGGTCGGCAAGTTCGTCTGTATCGGCCTCAACTACTCCGACCATGCCGAAGAAACGGGCAACCCTATTCCGTCGGAACCGATCGTCTTCATGAAGGCCACCAGTGCCATCAATGGGCCCAACGACCCCATCGTCATCCCCCGCAACAGCAACAAGACGGACTGGGAAGTCGAACTCGGTGTCGTCATCGGCCGCGAAGCACGGTATGTGTCCGAAGCCGACGCCCTCGATCATGTTGCCGGTTATTGCACCGCCCACGACGTTTCGGAACGCTACTTTCAGTTGGAGACGGGGGGCAATTGGACCAAGGGCAAGAGCTGTGACACCTTCGGCCCCTTCGGACCGTGGCTGGTAACCCGTGACGAGGTCCCCGATCCGCAGAATCTGTCCATGTGGCTCGATGTCGATGGCCATCGATATCAGAATGGTACGACGGGGAAAATGATCTTCGGCGTCGCCTACATCGTGCACTACCTCAGTCAGATCATGAGTCTGCAACCGGGTGACCTCATCGCCACCGGCACACCTCCCGGTGTGGGCATGGGGCAGAAGCCGCAGATCTATCTCCACGCCGGTCAGCGTGTGCGACTTGGCGTCGAAGGCCTCGGCGAACAAGAGGCCGAGACCATCGACGCTGAATGACCGGTCTCGTCCTCAAAACCGAGCGCCTGTTGTTACCACAACGTGCGATGTCCACAATCACGCCTCCGCTCGAGTCCTGACGTAGATCGGTATGCGACAAGAGGGCACCCTGCGACACGACGCCCTGCTGCGAGATGGGACATGTCGGGACCATTTCGTCTTCGGCATCCTCACCGACGAGTGGCAAGCCATACGTTGAAACGAGCCCTCGTCGGTTTCGGCCTCCTGGTGGCACTGTTGCTGCAGACAGGGGTGATCGCCTTTTTCACCGGCTGGACGGCGATGGGTACATCTGCGTCGGGCGCACGACTGCAACGCATGCAGGCTTCCGAGCACTGGCAGGACGGGCAATTCGTCGATGTCCTGCCAAGGGTTGAACCAGGCCTTCATTGCCGCCATGAAGGCCTGGTTCACCGAGAGCAGTCCGTACAGCATACCCGTCGCCACGCCCCCATTCCTGCAGCGATCCGCCACCGACTTCAGCGAGCCCCCCGCCAGCGGCCTGCGCATCACCTGGCTCAGCCACTCGACACTGCTCATCGAAATTGACGGCCTCCGTGTGCTCATCGATCCGGTGTGGGGCGAGCGCGCCTCTCCCTTCAACTGGCTTGGACCGGAACGATTCTTCCCGCCACCCCTGCCCTTTGAGCAACTTCCCGGGCTCGACGTCGTTGTCATCTCCCACGATCACTACGATCACCTGGACTTTCCGACGATCCGCCGCCTCGTCGACGATGGAGTCCCCTTCGTGGTCCCTCTCGGCGTCGGCGCCCACCTCGAATACTGGGGCATACCGGCGGAGCGCATCACGGAGTTGGACTGGTGGCAGGAGCACAGCATCGGCGACCTTCGCCTCGTCGCCACACCGGCGCGGCACTTCTCCTGACGGTCCATGTTCATGGCCCGACCGCGAAGCCACCTTGTGGTCCGGCTGGGCCCTGCTGGGGCCACAACACCGGCTCTACTACAGTGGTGACACTGCCATGTTCCCCGGCTTTGCCGACATCGGAGATCGCCTCGGCCCCTTTGACGCCACCATGATCGAGTCCGGCGCCTACAATCCCATGTGGGCGGACGTCCACCTCGGTCCCGAACAGGCCGTCGAGGCGCATCTCATGGTCGGTGGTGGCGTCATGATTCCCGTGCATTGGGGGCTCTTCGATCTGGCCGTGCACGGCTGGACGGAGCCGATCGAACGGGTGTTGGTTGCCGCACACAAGCACGGAGTGTCCGTGGTCACTCCCCGAATATCGCCTGCCACTCGGATCAGCTGAGATCCCGGTGCCGCAGCCAGGGGTCCTCTGGGGATTCAATCTGGTCCGTGTCTATCGTGGTGCCGACGGCAACAATGCCCACCAACCTGATGAATTCGGCCTGTTGTTGTTCGAGTAGGGAACCCCGCTTACCGAAACATCCGGATGGCAAATTCGGCCGTGTCCTGTAGCCTCGTCAGTTCGCGCACACGGCCGTAGGTTTCGGGATTCATGTGCCACTTGTAAGGTGTCATCTCCACCAACCCCGCCACATCTTCCGGGCTGGACAGGATCAGAGGAAAGGTGATCTGCTCGGCAGTCATCAGACTGAATCCCTCCGGTATCTGTGCCTCCGCGTGGTGCTGCGGCTGGTCATAGATCATGCCCCGAAGCGTCTGCAGATGCCGCGGACCGGGTTTCACCTCGATGAACACCCCCTCTGAGCGCAACACCCTTCGCACCTGTTGTGGGTCGGATGGCGCAAATACCTGCAACAGCGCTGCCACCGAAGAGTCCAGCACGGGGAGACGATAGGTATTTCCTACGGCATGATCGACCTGCGGCGCCGCCTTGGTCGCCAGCCGCACAGCCTCCTTCGACACATCCACGCCGTATTGACGCACGCCTTGAGAAAGAGAGGTCGCTGCCCATTGTCTCAGGTAGTACCCCTCGCCACAGCCTACATCGAGAACGCTCTCAGGCGACGACCGCCCCAGCAGATCGGCAAGGGCTGCCGCCAACGGCGCGTAGTGGCCGGCATCGAGGAACAGGCGCCGGTGTTTGAGGCTTTGTTTGGGATCGCCAGCCACTGCCGATCGACGATGATGGACCAGCACCAGATTCACATACCCTTCGCGGGCGATGTCGAAGCTGTGGTCGGCAACGCAGGTGAAGCTTTTTTCGCCCCGATCGAGCCGTTGTTCGCACACGGGGCACATCCAGATCGATTCCTGCATCCATCACCCCGGAGTTGCCTGATGACACCTTCTGTTGATAGAGTTGTAGGACAGCAGCTCCAAGGGGGAGCCGACGGTCCGCGTGAAGGGTCCTACCCGCCCCTACGTTCATTCGCATGGTACCCTTTGCGTCGCGCTGCGGACAGCGACGCACCTCACGCACCGAGGAGGGTATGCCCCGTCCATTTCCGACCCAACCCAATCTCGAGCACTTCCGCAAACAGGCCAAGCAGTTGCTGCGCGATGTCCGTGCCGGAGACGGCGATGCCACCCGGCGCGCCCGGCTCAGTCATCCACGCTGGTCGGCGGGTGTCGGCATGCAACGCGGCCTGTCGCTACACGACGCGCAACTGGTCTCGTCGATGCCGTCGACCGCCGCCAGCAGAATGGCGATCCCTCACGCCATGTCATGGTGACCGGTGGCGCCGGCTTCATCGGCGACATCTGTGATGCCGAGGTGGTCGACACGATTGTCGCTGAGGCGGATGTCCTGTTTCATCTGGCCGCCAACTTTGGCCGCTCCTCGGGTAGCGATCCGGGGGCTTGTCTGCATGCCAATGTACACGGTACCGAGAATCGTACTCGAATCCGCCAGCCACCATGGCGTACGCTTTCTGTTGGCCTCGACGTCAGCGGTCTATGGCAATCTCGAACCGGGCGCCGTGCTGCGCGAGGATGACGTGCACTTCCTTGGCAGCTCGGCCGTTGCACGCCTGGGACTACGCGCTAAGCAAGATCGTCTGCGAGCAACTCACCTTCGGTCACGCTCGTCGGCATCACCTGCGGGTGACGGCGATACGGCTGTTCAACGTCGTCGGGGCTCGACAGACGGATCGCGTCGTCGTGCCCACATTCCTTGGCCAGGCTCGCCGCAACGAGGCCATCACCCTGCACGGCGATGGCACTCAGAGTCGTTGTTTTACCGATGTCCGGGATGCCGTCGAAGGTCTGGTGCGACTCGCCGACTGTGATGCTGCCGTGGACGAAACGATCAACATCGGATCACGCAACGAACTCAGTGTGCGCCAGTTGGCGCAGCATGTGAAATCCGTGACGGGCAGCGACTCCAGCATCGAAACCGTGCCCTACGACTTCCAGATGATACCCTCCCGGGTACCCTGTTTGGGAAAGGCACGGCAGTTGATCGGCTAAGCCGCCGTACACCCCGTCGAAGAGAGCATCCGGGAGATCATCGCCCTCGACGACGACTGATCTGACCGTCCCGAAAAGGCCGGGGTGTCCCTGGTGGCAACATCCTGCCAGTGACGCACCGGCTACTCTTGGCGCTTCCGCTTCTGCCGCCATCCCGTACATTTACTGCCCATGATTTCGATAACTGACCTTGAAAAGACCTACGGCGACCGCACTCTGTTCGCCGACGTCTCTGCCCAGCTCAATGGTGGCCAGCGTTATGGACTGGTCGGCGCCAATGGTTCGGGCAAGACGACGCTGCTCAACATGCTCACCGGCGACCTGGAGCCCAGCGCCGGCGAGGTAACGGTACCCCGCCGTCTGCGTCTGGGTGTGCTGCGGCAGGATCAGTTCCTCTACGAGGAGCACAAGATCCTGCATGTCGCCCTCATGGGGCATCAGGAACTGTGGCAGGTGATGGTAGAAAAGGAGAAGCTCCTCGCCGACGCCGAAAATCACTTCGACGCCGATCGCTTCTCCGAGTTGGAGGACCAGGTAATGGGCTTCGACGGCTACAGTGCCGAGGCCCGGGCGGCGATGATTCTTGAAGGCCTGGGGTTGCCGGCGGCAATCCACCACGAGCCCCTGTCGACCCTGTCAGGGGGCTTCAGACTCCGCGTCCTGCTCGCCCAGGTGCTGGCGGGGTCTCCGGACGTGTTGCTGCTGGACGAACCGACGAACCACCTCGATATCCTGTCGATCCGCTGGCTGGAGACTTTCCTGCGTGACTTCGCCGGTCCCGTCGTCGTCATCTCCCACGATCATCGTTTTCTCGACAATGTCTGCACGGACATTCTCGACGTCGATTACGAGACGGTGACGGAGTACACCGGCAACTACTCCGACTTTCTCGCTGCCAAATTGCGCGAGCGGAAGCGTCGCGAGAAAGAGATCTCCAAGCGCGAGATGGAGATCGCCCACCATCAGAAATTTGTCGATCGCTTCCGGGCCAAAGCAACCAAGGCCCGCCAGGCACAGAGCAAGTCGCGCATGATCGAAAAAAAAACCGACGAGCTCGTCTCCCTGCCACCGTCGTCGCGACGATATCCACACTTCAGATTTCAGCAGCAGCGCGACAGTGGCCGCGACGTGCTCCGCGTCAAGGGTATCAAGAAAGCCTTCGATGACAACGAGGTGTTGCACGGCGTTGACCTGCTCGTGCAGCGGGGTGACCGCATGGCGATCATGGGTCCCAATGGCATCGGCAAGTCGACGCTGCTGAAGATCATCATGAATGATCTGGCTGCCGACGAGGGCGAGATCGAGTGGGGCTACGAGACCCATCCCGGCTATTTCTCCCAGGATCACAGAGAGAAGTTCGGTCGGCCACAGCGGACGGCGGAGACTTGGATCTGGGAGGGTTGCCCGGAACAGAGCATCGGTTTCGTCCGAGGCCATATGGCGATGATGTTATTCACCGGCGACGACGTCGAAAAGCGCCTCGAATCCCTCTCCGGTGGCGAGGCGACGCGCCTCGTGTTCAGCAAACTCGCCATCGCCAGGCCCAACGTCCTCGTCCTTGACGAACCGACCAACCACCTCGATCTCGAATCGATCGAAGCCCTCGTGGAGGGTTTAAAATCCTTCGCCGGCACCCTCATCATCGTCTCCCACGACCGCTGGTTTGTCGGCCAGCTGGCGACCCGCATCGTCGAGATCAAACCGGGGGAGGTGCGTGATTTTCAGGGCACCTATGATGCCTACGTCCACCACTGCGGCGACGATCACCTGGACGCCGATCGGGTGGTGCTGAAAGCGAAGACCGAAAAGAAGCAGAAGAAAGCGGCAGCCAACGGTGCACGGAAACAACCCAATGGCGGCAAACCGAAGCGATCCAAGGCCAGCCTCCACCAGGCTGAGCAGGAGCAGTCCAAGCTGCTGGCTCGAATCGAGGCGGCAGAGACGCGGATGCAGGCAATCGACGACGCCTTCTGCGCCCCCGGATTCTACGAGGACACGACTGCCGGGCAGGTCAGACAACTGCAGATGGAACGCTCGGAACTGGAGCTCGAGGTGCAGAGCCTGACAAGCGAGTGGGAACGTGCCGAGTCCGCAGGCGTTCCGGGATAGTCCAGTGCCGCGGACCTTCGACGACGCGGGGTATTTCATCTGTCGTGGCTTGGTGACAGCTGAGCAGACGGAGGCAATCCGTCAGGGACTGATGCGCAAGGCGAGCGAAGTTGCCGCCAGTGGCGACTACGGCCGCGACAAGATCCTCGAAGACGGGGCGAAAGCCAGTCCCGATTCGGTCCCCCTCCACCAGCGCTTCCGCAAGCTGAACCAGCTCGACCTGTTGCCCGAATTGTGGAACCACTGGTACGCCGGCGCACCGGTGCTCGAGGTGGTGCGCCACTTCCTCGGTGATGACATCCTCAGGAAGTACGCCTCCGCGTTTCTCAAGCCTGCGCGTATCGGTGGCGCCACCCCCTGGCACCAGGACATCGGCCTCTGGCGCGATCGCAACGACGACGCCATGAATGGATGGCTCGCAATCGACGCGTCGACGCAGGCCAATGGCTGCCTGCAGGTCGTTCCCGGTTCACACCTGGGCCCCATTCTCGAGCACGTCGAATACGAAGACTCCATTCACGCCGAATTGCCGCGGGACCGTTGCAACGACCTGTCGGTGGAATATGTCGAACTGCAGCCGGGGGATGCCGTGTTCTGGCACAGCCGACTGTGGCACTACTCGGCGCCGAACAGATCGGAGACAGGCCGCATCGGCGTCGGCGCCGTGTGGGTGAATCCTGCCCAGATCAGCCAGCTGACCACTGCAAAACGTCTGCGCTGGGCGATGCGCACCGGCAGAATCCTGCCACACCCGGCACCGGAGCTGATCGTTACGACGGACTGAAGGAGCGTGTCCGAATATTCACGCAGTCTCCGCGTCGAACTCGGGTTCGAGTCCAACCCGCAAACGGCGACGTGCCTCGTGCAGCCGCCACTTGGCGGCATAATGACTGATGCCAAGAGCCTTGCCGATCTGCTGACAGGTATACCCCTCGAAGTGGAACAGGTTAACGACCCGATGATAGGCCGGCGGCAGGGCCTCCAGGGACAGGAAGGCACCCGGCTCGGACGACCCGTCCAGCGGACGTGGCCCTGCCTCATGGATGTCGCTGGGGCGAATTCGGGCATCCTGGCAGAGCAGACCAGTACCGCCCGTTGCACCACGACGATCCCGCTCCTCGCCATCACCGCTGCTGGGATGTGGTGATCCCGTTGCCCGTTACGTCGATACCATCCTCGCCATGGCCGCTCGGATCGCCGATCCAGCAACGCTGGCCATACGGACGGCGTAATGTCAAGCGAGAGCACCGCAGGTTTTGCCCCCCGCCGACCGAGATCCGGCGAGGGGCACGTTCAGCCTCAGGCTGCTTGTTCTCCCGTCGGTGCAGCCTCGATGCGGACCTGCTGTGCACCGATGTGGCCATCCACGGCGGCGAGGGCCGCCGCTTCCATCACGTGCCTGAGTTCTCGCACGTTGCCCGGCCAGTCATGGTTGAGCAGCAGCCTCAATGCGTCGTCACCGATGGTTGGCGCGTCCATACCACTGGCACGGGGGGCCGCTTCGACAAAGTGCTGCACCAACACCGTCAGATCCTGCTGTCGATCGCGCAGAGGGGGCAGATCCATGCGCATGACCTGCAGTAGAAAGTAAAGATCCTCTCGCAGAGCACCCGTGGCGACGAGCCCTCGCAGATCGGTGCTCGTCGTGCAGATCAAGCGTACGTCAAAAGGGTGCTCTTCTGACCCCGCCAGACGACGATATGTACCCTGTTCGATGGCTTCCAGCAAGCGCAGCTGGGCCGGCAGCGACAGGTCGCCCACCTCGTTGAGAACAAGAGTTCCCCCCTGAACCTCCTCGAGTTTTCCCGCTGTCGATACGTGCGCGCCGGTGAAGGCACCCGCCTCAAAACCAAAGATATCGCTCTCCCCGAGACTGTCGGGTCGGGCGTCACAACTGACGACGGCGACGGGACCACCGTTCAGCCCCTGCAGGACACGCGCCGCCAGACGCTTGCCGGTACCACGCTCACCCACCAGCAGCACGGGAACATCGGTGCTGGCCGCCAAGGTCAGCTGCTCCCGGACCTGCGCCAGTCCGGCACCCAGAAGTATGTCGATGGAGGAGATTGCTGTTGATCCTGTCGACGATTCGACCGCCTCTGTCAGACGCGGCCAGCTGTCAAAGCCATACTCTCGAGCGATGACGAGCTGCGCCTCCTGCAGCGACAGATCGACCAGGCTGTCGTCATTGGACCGCTCATGGCGTGGGTGGTTGGTGCGAATACGCGTCAGCGCCTCCGCATCGTGTGATGCGGAGGCTTTGCGCAGATCCTTCGCCTGGCTTTTCAGCTGGCGAAGATTGGCCTGTGGGGGAAGTTGCCGTACAGACATGGCCCCTCTTTCCATGGAAGCGCCTGTTGTCCGCATACTCAGGCAGGAAAAGAAGGAGATGTGGTTGCCGCCTGCTGCGGCGTCCAAAGCGTAGAGGGTGGACTCGGTCCTTACCGCGGACTGGCGGCTTCCCCCAGAAGCACTGCCGGAAAGGTAGCCAGCGATCGCCGCAGGGCAAGTCTATTCCTTGCGGCCGAACAGCAGGTAACAGAGACCAATCACGAGCCCCAACACGCCGAAGGTGAGAAACCCGGGTCGATAGCTGCCCTCGCCGACGATCAATCCCATACCGATAAACAACCCGATACCAAAAGATTCGGCGCTGAACCCACGTACAGAGCTCACCGTGGCGCGTATCTCCGAAGGGATCATGTGCTGCAACCGGCCCTCGACGATGAGTGCGATCACCTGAAAGACCAGGCCAGATGCCCCCAGCAGAAGGACCGACCACTGGCCCATCCACCAGGCGCTGATCGTCAACAGCGCGCCCCCGCCAAGAAATGCCGCATACAGCCAACGCAGACTGAGCCCCTCGAATCGATGGGCAACGAATCCCGCAGCGGCCTGCACGGCATAGATCGATCCGAGGAAGATTCCCAGCGCGTAACGGGGCAGACCCGCCTCGTTGGCAAAAATCGTATAAAACTCATCGAGCCCACCCCCGAGAGCGATTGCCAGCGATGCGAAGGCGATGAGTCGCAGAATCACCGGAGATCGCCAGGCGTATCGCACACCCTCACCCAGCACGGTGAAATACGGCCTGGGTGTCGTCGACTGTGTTGGTGGCGCAGGGGGTAGCAGCAGAGCCATGAAACTCGCTACCACACTGACAGCAACGCTGGCGCCGATCAGCACCGGATACCCGTAGTCGACCAATGCCGCTGCCGCGAAGGAGGAGAGGATGACCCCCGTGGTATTGAAGGCCAACGAGCGTCCGTTGACTTTGACGAACTGTGCCTCACAGCCAAAACGCTTGAGCTCGTCATAGATGAGCGCCTCGAATGTACCTGACGACAGTGCACTTTTCGTCCCCCACAGAACAAAACCGAAGAAAAATCCCCAGAAGCCGGGGAACAGACCCCAGCAGGCGAAACCGGAAACGGAGAACAGTTGAGCGACAAAGAGGATGAAGCGTCGGGAATACTTGTCGGCGAGCACACCTGAAGGCACTTCGAGGAGGAGGGTGATGCCTGCCCAGACGGTGAACAGCCATGAAATCTCCATCGCCGACAAGCCATAGTCGATAAACATGACCGCGTAGAATGGGTATATCACCATCAGCTCCTGGACCACACACAAGCCATAGAGCCGGATGAGGAAGGATGTCATACTGCCCACGGAAGGGGTCAGGGCGCGGCAATGTCAAACTGGTCCGGGTTGACAGCTGTCCCACTCGGTGACGATGGTCTTTCTATGAAACGACTCCTCCGACCATTTCCCAGCGTCGCTGCCGCAGTAATGATGTCGGTGCTGTCGCTCTCGGCGCAGAGCGACAGCACCGACTACGCCGCACCCATCACGGTGATCACCGCCACCCGCGACCACGATCTGGCGGACGAGCTTCCCGCGGCGGCGACCACAGTAGATCTGCGTGACATCCAGCGGGGCGAGAAGCTCGTGTCCCTGGACGAGGCACTGCGCCATGTGCCGGGTGTCATCGCCAGCAACCGCCACAACCTTTCCCAGGGCGAGCGCCTCACCGTGCGTGGTATCGGGGCAAGGGCTGCCTTCGGTGTGCGTGGTCTGAAGGTGTTACTCGACGGCATCCCTTTGACTACACCGGATGGACAGACCCAGTTGGGCAATGTCGATCTGAGTGCCGCTGGACGCATCGAGGTCTTGCGAGGACCCAGTTCCAGCCTCTATGGCAACGCCGGAGGGGGTGTCGTGGCGATCCACTCCGCCCCTGGCCGCGCCGGGGCATGGCACGTGCGACCGGGGCTCATCATCGGCAGCGATGCGCTGTGGCGCAGCCAGATACATATCGATGGCGGCAACTCAAAACATCGATTCTCCGCCGATGTACGGCGATTGCAATTGGACGGCTTCCGCCACCACTCCGAGGCCGTCGTCCAGGGCGCCAGCATCATTGGACATCACCAACTGGCCAGCACCTGGCAACTGGTCTCCGTCCTCAATATCTATGACGCGCCCTATCTGCTGAACCCGAGCTCGATGTCCCGACAGGATGCCGAGACTCGTCCACGGTATGCGCGCGGCTTCGTCGTCGCCCAAGGTGCGTCGAAGGTGGCACGCCAGATCCAGGGCGGCGTCACACTGCGCCACGATGTGAAAGAAACACGCACCGAGTTGACCCTGTACGCCGTCGATCGGAGTCTCGACAATCCCATCCCAGGTGCCATCATCGACCTCAATCGCGCTTCTGGGGGACTACGCGCCACCCATAGTCGCGATCACGCCGTACGAGGCATCCCCGTGCGCTGGCAATTCGGACTCGATGTGGAAGCCCAGAGTGACGAACGATCCGAATTCGACAACGAGGGACTTAGCGACACCGATATCGACGCCGCAGATGTACCGGACGCCGTCGTCCGCGGCGCTCTTGTCCTCGACCAGGAGGAACGGGTGCGCAGCGTGGCGCCATTCACCTCCATCGACATCCGCCCCATGCCAGAGTTGCTGCTTACCCTGGGTGGCCGTCTCGATCGCTACACCCTCGAGGCGGACGACGCCCTGCTCGCCGACGGTGATCAATCCGGCACACGAACGCTCTCTCAACTCAGTCCCTCGCTGGCGACCAGCTATCGGCTCGGCGACCTGACGTGGGCTTACGCCAGCATCGGCACCGCCTTTCAGACGCCGACGACGACGGAGTTGAGCAACCGACCTGACGGTTCAGGGGGCTTCAATCCGAATCTGGATCCCGAGTCCATCGTCAGCCTCGAGTTGGGCGCCCGGGGGTATTGGCTGCCCGCGAGGCTCGCCTGGGACGTCGCTCTCTACCGTATGGCCGTGGAGGACATGTTGTTGCCCTTCCAGGTCGATGACCCCGAAAGCGAAGTCATCTACTTCCGCAACGCCGGCCGCGCCCAGTCTGTCGGCGCCGAGGCCACTCTCCGCACCCAGGCGACAGAAAATGTCGATCTGCGACTGTCGGCGACATGGCTGGATTTCACCTTCGACGACTATGTCGTCGTCACCGACGATGGCCCACTGCAGTTGTCTGGAAACGAACTGCCTGGTGTACCCCCAGCGCACATTGCCCTGTCGGCCAATATCGATCTACCACGGGCTACGTGGGCTGAAATCGAGACCGAATGGACCGACGGGTACTGGGCCAATGACTTCAACGGGCCACCACCCGGCAGCACCGCCGTGGCACGCGACTTCTTCAATGACGGCTACGCCACGGTCGCGGTGCGACTCGGTGGCACGGTGAATCTGGCACGTTATCGGGCGCAGCTGTTTGCTGGCGTCGACAACCTGCTCGACAAACGCTACAATGGCTCCGTCACCCCCAACGCCTTTGGCAACCGCTTCTTCGAACCCGCCGCAGGTCGTACGTGGCATGCGGGCATCACTCTTGAGTGAAAATTCAATGCGCGTCATCGACGCCCACGTCCACACCCTCGACAACTACCAGCCCATGGCGCCATTTGAGGATATGGGACGTGTCGATCGCCTGTTGCACTGGATGGATGATGCCGGCGTCGACAAGGCGGTGATGCTGCCAGTGGTGGCCGACTTCTCTCCTGAAAACAACGAGGAGTGCGCCAATTGGGCGCGGAACCATCCCGAACGTCTGGCCGCCATGACGGACGTTCCATTACACGAGGCCAACGCGGCGGAGCGGGTGCGCGCCGCCCGCGAGCAGTATGGCGCCGTCGCCATCAGTTGTTACCCCTCCACACCCGACCTGGCCTGGTTGACGGAGCCTGACGCCGAACCTCTGTGGGACGCTTTCAAGGAGAGTGGCCTGCCCTGCAACTTGCACGTCACCCAACCGAACTACAGCCACATCATCACCGCAGCTCGACAGCACCCGGAGGTGCCCATCCTGCTCAATCACTTCGCCTTGCCCAAAGGCGGGGGGGTGACGAGCGACGATCCCTCCTACGGCGGCCTTGCGAGTGCGGCTGATGTACCGAATCTGTTCGTCAAGGTCTCGGCCTTTTATGCCGCTGCCGACACCCCCTGGGATCCGGCGTGCCCTGTGCCACTCGCCTACCTGCAGCGGCTGCTGGGAATTTTCGGTGCTGCGCGGCTGCTATTCGGCACCGACTGGCCACCGGCGGGAAAACACCTCTCCTACCGTCAGGGCGTCGAGATCGTACGCACCTACGCTGAGTTGAGCCCGCAGGACCGGGACCTCATTCTCAGTGGCACGGCGGCACGGCTCTTCGGCATCTGATGCCAGTCCTGGATATCCGCGCCTTGCAGCGTGTGATGACGCGGCGCAATGTCCTGTTCAAGCATCAACTCGCCAATCTGGTGGGAATCAGCTACGGGAGGCTGACACAGATCATCGCAAATGGCGAAAGTGATGTGGAGCAGGATATTCTCGATCGCCTGTGCACCGGGCTCGACTGCGAACCCGGCGATATCCTGACCCAAGACATGACAGAAAAGCGCCCCGCCAGCGGAGAAGGCTGACAGGGCCGCCGCAGTGGCACGGCGCGCCCTCAGACTTCTCGAACCAGATGCATCATCGGTGGCTGCCCTGCGCGACCGGCTGCAGCGATACGTGGATACTGCCCAGCAATGACGTCCGCTCCCAGCTACCCCACGCCACCCATCTTGCAGACCTGGGTCCACTCTTTCTCCGTCACCGGCTGAATCGACAGGCGCTGGCCCTTCTGGACAACCTTCATGTCCGTCAACTTCTTGTTCCCCTTCAAGTGTGCGAGGGGCACGAAAGTCTTGAACTTCTTCTTCCATTTCACATCGAATGAATACCAGCGTGGCTCGTCCTTGTTGGACTTTTCATCGTAATACCTCTCCTTCTTGTCGAACTGGCTGGGATCGGGATAACCTGCCGCCACGATCGTGACGATGCCGGCAACTCCCGGTTCGTCACAGTTGGAGTGGTAGAACAAGGCAAGGTCCCCCTTTGACATGACATCACGAATCGAATTTCGTGCCTGGTAATTGCGCACACCACGCCAGTAACCGGTGCTCTTGGGTCGTGTCTTCAACTCATCGAAAGAACACTCATGCGGTTCGCACTTGACCAGCCAGTAGGCCATGGATCTCTCCTGCCTTGGAACGTGGGCGCGGTTTGGGTGTCAAGTTTAGGTGTCAGGATGTGATTCGTGAAGCTCTTTACCACACGGCTGAAATTGCGGGAGTTTAAGCTGGAGGATATCGGTGTCGACGATCGAGTTGGCCGCCTCCGGCGAACTGATCGGCTGTGGCGGTGTCCGTCGTGCCATCGATGTGGCCCCCACGGCGGACACCGGCTATGAGCTAAACCCCGACTTCTGGGGCCAGGAGTACGCCACCGAGAGCGATGCGTTGCCTGACCGGCTTCGCCTTCGACGAGATCGGTCTGTGTGAACTGACAGCCCAGGTCGCGCCGGGCAATCAGCGCTCTGTTGGCCTGCTGGAACGGCTGGGTTTCACCCATACCTCCGCCCTGGCTGCTTCGATTCTGCAGTATCGCCGCACATCAACAGTAGTGGTCCCTGACGGATCAGTGGCCGGCGTCTTCGGTGTTCTAAGAGCCGGAGGACCTCATATTGCAGCGCGGTGGTCTGATGACGCTGCTCATCATCGGCATGTCCTGAGCCCGAGCTGCCGCCAACAAGCGCGTCCGCCTCCCGCAGGATACACGACAGAGGCTGAACGTCGTAGATTCCGCGGTCCCGATACGAGGGAAGGA
>Ga0310125_10000490_pt1 | contig 18595 bp, 14 predicted proteins | sample CB11b_Tmax_Bot8__FD_203508 | JGI IMG/M metagenome (GOLD analysis project Ga0310125, IMG submission 203508) | Marine microbial communities from Western Arctic Ocean, Canada - CB11b_Tmax_Bot8 | ecosystem: Environmental > Aquatic > Marine > Oceanic | place: Canada: Western Arctic Ocean | collected... | reverse complement strand
AGAGGCAACAACGCTGTAAGAGAAGCTATTCATTCTGTTTTCCTCTATCACGCCATAAAAGCAGGACTTAGTATGGGCATCGTTAATGCTGGCCAACTGGCTGTCTATGACGACATACCTGCTGAGTTAAAAGCGGCAGTAGAAGATGTTGTTCTTAACAAACATAATGATGCAACAGAAAATCTAATGAAAGTGGCCCAAAATTATAGCAGTGATGGAGCAAAGACTAATGCAGAAGACTTAAGTTGGCGTGAGAAAAGCGTTCAGGAGCGTCTTAGTTACGCCTTGGTAAAAGGCATCAATAAATTCATCGAAGGCGATACTGAAGAAGCAAGACTTGAGGCTAAATCCCCCATCCATGTAATCGAAGGACCGCTGATGAAGGGTATGGATGAAGTTGGAGATCTCTTCGGTAGTGGCAAAATGTTCCTGCCACAGGTAGTCAAAAGTGCTCGAGTTATGAAACAAGCCGTCGCCTACCTTTTACCCTATATCGAAGCCGAAAAGCTGGGTGCCGAAATCAAAACCAGAGGAAAGATTCTCATGGCGACTGTAAAAGGCGATGTTCACGATATTGGAAAGAATATTGTGGGTGTGGTTTTAGGCTGTAATAACTACGATGTTATAGATCTCGGGGTAATGGTTTCCTGCGAAAAAATCTTAGAAACCGCAAAGGCTGAGAATGTTGACATCATTGGGCTTAGTGGATTAATCACACCCTCTTTGGATGAAATGGTTCATGTCGCCGAGGAAATGCAGCGACTCAATTTTTCAATCCCCTTATTAATTGGCGGCGCGACAACATCCAAAGCACATACCGCTGTAAAAATAGAACAAAATTATCAGAACGACGCGACTGTCTACGTCCCAGACGCGTCTCGAAGCGTTAACGTGGTTAGTAATCTTCTCAGTTCCAGTAAAAAAACAAATTACTGCTCTGCAATAAAAGAAGAGTATGAAGTTATTCGAGTACGAACTGCAAATCGCAAAGGTAAGCGCCATCTATTACAGTATGACGAGGCCAATAGAAATAAATTTGTACCGAGCTGGAATAATTACAAACCAACAAAGCCTAGCTTTACTGGCACCAAAATATTTGACGATTATTCATTGACAGCGCTTATCGACTACATAGATTGGACGCCTTTCTTTATCACCTGGAGCTTAAGCGGCAAGTATCCGGCAATTTTAGATGATGAGAAGGTTGGCGAAGCAGCCCGTGATTTATTTAAGGATGCGCAAAAGCTTCTTAAAGAAATTGTTGACAACAAGCTATTGCGGGCGAAAGCAGTAATTGGATTCTGGCCGGCGAAAAAACATGGTGACAATGATGTTCGATTGCTAAAAGGCAACGCTAAAAACGGAGCAGAAAATGAACAATCGACATTAGCAACATTTCATTTCTTACGCCAACAGATGCCAAAAGAAGAAAACTTAGACAACTTATCTTTAGCTGACTTTATTGTTCCGGAAGACGAAAAAATTGATGACTATATCGGCGGGTTCATAGTAACCGCTGGAATAGGGGCTGATGAATTAGCGGCTAAATACGAAGCTGAAAACAATGATTACTCAGCCTTATTAGTAAAAGCCTTGGCAGATCGTCTAGCTGAAGCATTTGCAGAGCAAATGCACGCCAGGGTCCGAACCGAACTCTGGGGTTACGCTGAAAATGAAGACCTCTCCAAAACCGAGCTCATTCGCGAAAAGTATCAGGGCATACGCCCGGCCCCGGGGTACCCAGCTTGCCCTGATCATTCTGAAAAAGAGACTTTGTTCAATTTGCTTAATGCCAATGAAGAACTCGGAGTTGAGTTAACTGAAAACTACGCTATGACGCCTGCAGCTAGTGTCAGTGGACTTTATTTTTCTCATCCTGACTCAAGGTATTTTTCAGTAGGTAAAATTACTAATGATCAGGTAGAAGATCTTGCCAAAAGGCAATCCAAGCCTATTAGCATTGTTGCCAAACTCCTTTCACCTGTTATCGAATGAAGGTCAGAAAACTAACTTACAAACACCGAAAGCATTGTTTACAATGCACGCTCCTATTTACGAGAACAATTCCACGGGGACGATTTACAGGAATAAATGACAAAGTATGTACCAATACGATAATTACGATCATCAGATGTTGGCTGACAGGGTCAGGCAGTACCAGAACCAGACCGAAAGATTTTTGGCTGGCAAGCTATCCGAGTCAGAGTTTTTGCCACTGCGTTTGCAGAATGGGCTCTATGTCCAACGTCTCGCGCCCATGCTTCGCGTCGCTGTTCCCTATGGCATGCTCTCTTCTGCTCAACTTCGGAAACTCGCTTTCATAGCCTCTCATTTTGACAAGGGCTATGGGCATTTGACGACTCGCCAAAATATTCAATTTAATTGGCCTTCTTTATCGGAGGTTCCAGATATCCTTAAACATCTTGCCGAAGTTGAGATGCACGCAATTCAAACCAGCGGCAACTGCATTAGAAACACCACTACAGATCAGTTCGCCGGTGTTGCTGTTGATGAGCTCGAGGACACACGCCCTTATTGTGAAATCATAAGACAATGGTCAACTTTTCATCCCGAATTCGCTTACTTACCAAGAAAGTTTAAAATTGCTGTATGTGGCACCAAGGTCGATCAAGCTGCAACTCAAGTTCATGACATTGGAATTTATCTAACTCAGAATTCAGAAGGTTTAATAGGTTTTCGTATTTTAGCTGGAGGTGGACTTGGGCGAACTCCCGTCATCGGCAAGGAAATCTTCCCGTTCGTAGAAAAACAATACTTACTTTCAGCATTAGAGTCTATTCTTCGCGTCTACAACCGTGAAGGTAGACGGGACAATAAATATAAGGCGCGGATTAAGATCTTAGTTAAGGAAATAGGCGTCGAGGAATTTCAAAATAAAGTCATGCAGGAATGGGAGTTGATCAAAAATAGCGCCCTACTTCTTACAGATGACGAGATCACACGATGTAAATCCTGTTTTACCGACCCTAACTACGAATCACTTGCTGACACCCCTGCTAGCTTATCAGACCGATTACAGAACAATATTCTTTTTTCCAGCTGGCATACTCAGAATGTAAAACCACATAAAATCTCTGGCTACGCCATAGTGACCATATGCTTCAAGGAAACCGGAGTAGCTCCAGGCGACGTTACTGATAGACAGCTAAATCATCTCGCGCAATTAGCAGATGAATATAGCTTTGGAGAAGTACGTGTCAGCCATCAGCAGAACATTGTCTTCGCAGACGTGAGGCAGGACAAGCTTTATGATTTGTGGCTAGGCTTGCAGTCCGAATCCATGTCTAGTCCAAATCTAGGCTTGCTAACAGATATGATTTGCTGCCCTGGCGGAGACTTTTGTGCCCTAGCCAATGCTAAATCTATTCCCATAGCTGAATCCATTCAACGTGAATTCAATGATTTTGATAACTTAATAGATATAGGCGAAATAAATCTAAACATATCCGGATGTATGAATGCATGCGGGCACCATCATGTAGGAAATATCGGTATACTCGGTGTGGATAAGAAAGGCGAAGAGTTTTATCAAGTTTCCTTGGGCGGCTCTTCAAAGAATCAAGCCAGTCTGGGGAAAATTATTGGCCCCTCATTCGCTCAAGAAGAGATACCTGGGGTGATACAAAAAATTATTTCAATTTATAAGAGTCAACGAAAAGACAATGAAAAATTTATCGATACTTACAATCGTATAGGCATGGATCCGTTTAAGGAGCAGGTATATGCCAAAGCTGATTAAAGATGGCGAAGCCGTTAGCGATTACTGGACAGTTTTAAAAGAAGCCACGGGGCCTGAGGTCTTAAAGGCAGTTCCTGGGAAAAATTTTCTTGTCCCCTTAAGTTTTTGGAAAAACTATCAAGAAGAGCTGAACGATTACAACGGCAATATTGCTATTTGGTTAGACAGTCACGATCGTGTCAGTGATCTTGATGATTCAATTCATGATTTCCCTCTAATCGCCCTCAACTTTCCAGCCTTTTCCGATGGCCGCTCCTATAGCAATGCTCGCGAATTGCGGACCACGCGAAATTACCAAGGCGAAATACGCGCGATCGGCGACGTCCTAAGAGATCAGCTCTACTATATGCAGCAATGTGGCTTCAATGCCTTTGCCGTCCGTTATGATCAAGACATAGACGACTGCTTAACAGCTTTCGGAGATTTTACTACCGGGTATCAAGCGACTGTTGCAGAACCCACGCCCTTGTTTAGGCGCCGTTAACTAACTATAGTAAACCAACCGCTGATTCAACATAGCCTACTTTAGGCGAGCCATGGAACCTGATTCCTTACTCTTTTCTTTTTTTCTAATATTTAGTGGCGCCGCACTTCTTTCTACGTTTGCCCTGTTTTTTAGACAACCTCTCCTTGTTGCCTACATTTTCATTGGAGTCATTCTTGGCCCCTTCGGTCTACAGTATATTTCTGACCCTTCTTTACTAACAGACATTGCAGAATTTGGCATTATCTTCTTACTGTTCTTGTTAGGTTTGGATATGCAGCCAATAAAATTATTTACTACTCTAAAGAAAACATTCCTTGTCACTCTAGCTAGCTCGGTGATATTTGTTGCTCTAGGCTTTGCAACTGGCTTCTTATTCTCTTTTTCAATTATAGAGTGTTTAGTGATCGGTTTTAGCATGATTTTTTCCAGCACTATTATTGGAATAAAATTACTTCCGACGACCGTTCTTCATCAAAAACATATGGGCGAGTTAATGGTTGGAATATTGTTGATGCAAGACTTCATTGCAATATTCCTTATTACTTTTATAGACTCTGGAAACATCGACCAATCAAATGCTCTGAGCGTGTTGCTGGCCTTCCCCCTACTGCTTCTGCTCGCATACTTCGCTACCAAGTACATATTAGTGAAACTCATCGCCAAGTTTGATCACTTCAAAGAATATATATTTTTACTAGCCATAGGCTGGTGCTTAGGCTTAGCTGCATTGGCAAGTGAGATGGGGTTATCAGCTGAAATTGGGGCATTCGTTGCAGGTGTCTCTTTGGCTACGAGTCCCATCGCGCTTTTTATTGCTCACAGTCTAAAACCTTTAAGGGATTTTTTCCTGATATTATTTTTCTTTTCCCTCGGCGCTCAATTTAATATTTCATTATTATCTGAAATATTGGCGCCCGCAATACTGCTAGCAACACTAGCATTAACACTCAAGCCTATAGTATTTCACTATTTGCTGAGAAGGTTTAGCGAAAGGAATCGACTCGCATGGGATGCCGGTCTGCGTCTGGGTCAGATTAGTGAGTTTTCCCTGTTAATTGCTTTTGTTGCCGCACAATCGGGGATGATCGGAGAAGATGCTTCGCTAGTTATACAAGGCGCAGCGATAATCACCTTTTTAATATCTTCCTATATTATAGTTCTGTGCTGCCCTACTCCCATCGCTATTAATCCCAAGTTACGTCGGGATTGAGGGCGATGAGGTTTTTAGAGAGAGGATCGGCAACAACCGGATAGTGGGAAAGGTAAATCTAAAAGCTATTTTTCTAGATTTACCAGATATCTACCGGTAGCTTTTCCCGCCAAAACAAGAGAAAGGCACCCAGATACATCATCAAGACTAATCTCCGTAGCAAATGAATCTAGAGTGTCCAGACCCCAATCACCTGCAAGTTTTTCCCATGTCGCCCGCTTCACTTCTAATGGAAGCTCAACAGAATCAACACCTAATAAATTCACACCACGTAGAATAAACGGAAATACGGAAGCTTCAAACATTGGCGACTGGACTAAACCACAACAAGCCACGGAGCCTCCATATTTAATTGATTTTAAAACAGAGAACAGAGTATCGCCACCAACAACATCGACTGCTCCAGCCCATTGTTCTTTTAATAGAGGCCTTGGAGTTGGCTCATTGATTTCATTCCTATCAATAATTGCAATTGCGCCTAGTTTCTTCAAAAGTTCTTCAGCAGACTTCTTTCCAGTGCTAGCAATTACTTCATAGCCAAGCTTACTCAAAAGCGCAACTGCAATAATACCAACACCTCCCGTGGCGCCCGTAACTAGAATTGGTCCACTTTCTGGCATTACGCCGTTAACCTGCAGTTTCTCTAAACACAAAGCCGCTGTGAAGCCGGCAGTCCCAAATATCATACTATCTCGAATAGATAAGCCTGCTGGGCATTTTATAACCCAAGCAGCAGGTACTCTAATAAATTGGCCAAAGCCTCCGGCTGTATTCATACCCAAGTCATAGCCGGTTACAATGACACTATCACCTTCGGAAAATGAAGGATCATCTGAAGAGATCACAAGACCAGCGGCATCGATACCTGGTGTATGTGGGAATTGTTGTGTTACCCTTTTGTTGCCACTAGCTGAGAGCGCATCCTTAAAATTAATCGAAGAATACTGCACCTGTATCAGTACATCACCTTTCGGCAAGTCTTCAATTGAGCGTTGAACCACTCGCGATTGATATTTTTTATCTTCGACTTCTTCTACTTGTAAAGCTTTGAATTGTTGCACGGCCATATCCTATTTAACGCTAAAACTAGAAAGCTTACGCTTCTCCTCGATAACTAGTTACGCTTTAATTACCTCAGCATAAATACGAAGAGATAGTGACTACTATTGGTATTTGTCGGAAGAGGATTTATTAAACCAGTTTGAAAATACCTTATCTACTGTACCTTCTAATAGCGAGCCTAACTTGTCCTGAATTGATTTCCTAATCTCATATTCGACTTCGTATACATCCGCCGATTCACATAAAGTGACTATACATTCGTCACTAGTTCGAATTTCGTCAACCATATTTTTCTCTTTCGCCTGCATACCGATCCAAGTTTCACCAGTGGAAATTTTATCAATGTCCACACTTGGGCGATGATCTTTTACCCAGCTTTTGAAAATATCATGGATCGTCTCCACGTCTTCTTGAACTTTGTCTTTGCCTTTTTGAGTGATCTCACCAAAGGTTGTTAGGGTACGTTTAAATTCACCGGCACTAATTATTTCGTAGTCCACATCATGCTTTTTTAGAATACGATGAAAATTCGGCAACTGTACCAACACACCTATAGAGCCAATAATTGCGAAAGGTGCCGCTACTAGCTTGTCTGCAATACAGGCCATCATGTAACCGCCACTGGCCGCAACCTTATCGACACAAATGGTTAGGGGGATTTTCGCATTACGGATTCGCAACAATTGGGATGATGCCAATCCATAAGCATGAACCATACCGCCGGGGCTTTCTAAGCGCAGCACAACCTCATCTTTCGGCTCCGCCAATGATAGTACCGCTGTAATTTCCTCCCGCAGGGATGCCACCTCTTCTGCCGCAATATCACCATTGAAATTAAGAACAAATACGCGTTTTTTTCGTTCGACTGTAGTTTCATTTTCAGCCGCAGATTCAACGCTCTCTTTTATTACATCTTTTTCTTTTTCCTTTTCCTTTTCCTTTTCCTTTTCCTTTTTAAGTTGAGCCTTTATTTCTTTCTTTTGTGCTTTCTCATTTTTTTTCTGATCTTTCTCTATCAACTTGAGATTCTCTTTATCTAAGATATTGTGCCTCAAAGTATCGCGCATATCCTCGATCTGCTCATTTAAATGCGTTACTTTAATTCCACCCTTCTTGCCAGCTTTCTTTCCTCGATTTCCAGAGGAGGTCACCGCTCCTATAACAATAATAATAGCCACGACGATAGTGACAGCTTTGGCGAAAAACATTCCGTACTCTGTTATAAATTCCAAAGGGCCACTCCTCTCTCTTTACTGCAGTTCGTCAAAATTTTCATATTCTCTAAATTGTCACCTAACTAAGTATTCATTGATTTTATATGATTTACGTATAACTGAATGAGCTCGCCTGCAACGCTAATTCCGGGCGCTGGGACATTAGGCAGATTATTAACGTCATACCAGCCCACTTCTTCTATTTCGCCTGGTTCTGGGACAATATCTCCAGATTTATACTCTGCCAAATACCCTAGCATCAATTGCGAGGGAAAAGGCCATGATTGGCTTTTAATATACTGAATATTTTGTACCTCAATACCTACTTCTTCTTTGACTTCCCTCAACACCGTATCTTCAGCGGTTTCTCCAACCTCAATGAAACCGGCTAGACAACTAAAAAAACCACTCTTAAAGCGTGCACTTCGAGCCAATAATATTTCATTACCTCTAACCACCAGCATAATCACGCAGGGATTGATTCGCGGGAAATATTGAGCTTTACATGATTCACAGATTACCGCACGCTGCGATTCATGCTGAATTGTCAGCGTACCGCAGCTGCCACAGAAACGATGTGAATTGTACCAATCTAAAATCTGACTAGCCTTACCAGCAACAGTGAAGTCATCATCGCTCTTACCAAACAGTAAACTACGCAGAGAACGACTTTCTCCACCAATCAGACCCTCAACATTCTCTTTACAATGAATTGCTATATAAGACCCTTTACCTTCATCTATTTTTAGCAGCTCTGCATTTGGCCCTAACAGGACGCTAATTTCCGCACGATTCCAAATAAAATTGTCACCGCGCACAAAGATTTTATTTTTATGCAAAACGACAAATTTATCCGAGTCTACAAGTTGATGGGCTTGGGGGAAATAGTTACGCTTATTCATAGAACTTAAATTATCCTACTCAATAGCGTTTTCTTAATAGGGCACTCAAAAGCCCCGCTAAAGCGAGGCTCTTTTTACATTCTTGGTAGTATAAAAACTTCTCTAACTTCAAAACTATTCTGTAAGTCACCGAATGGGGATGTATTTCCCACACGGCAACTTCTTGCAACTTATTCTAGGGTGAGGCTACAACCAGTTATACATGATCACGCCAGCGGTTATTGTCGTAATTATAAAATACGGCAGAGCCATGAAAACCATTTTGACATACCCCAACCTAATCCGTGGCGCGATGCCTGACATCAACAAGAACAGGAAGGCTGCCTGTCCATTAGGTGTAGACATACTTGGAATACCAGTACCCATTACTACCGCAGTAGCTTGCGCTTCATACAATTCACGCGACAGAACACCTGCCTCCAATAGTGGCGTGATCTGGTCCATGTAGATAGTTGCCACGAATACGTTGTCACTAATGGCGGACAAAGCACCGTTGGTCAGGAACACCATAAACACCTGCATTCTGCCATCCATGGACAATACCCATTCCATAACTGGCGTGAACATCTCCTGATCATTAATCATTGCAACAATGGCGAAGAACACAACCAGGAGCGAAGCGAAAGGCAAACCCTCTACAAAAGCTTGTCCAAGTTTGTGCTCATTAGTTTCACCCAGCATAGAAGAAGCAAGAATGATTACACCGAGACCAATCAAGCCAATTTCAGCCAGGTGCAGTGATAAAGCAATGACCATTAGCACGGAAACAAAGATTTGAATCTTGATTATCAGCCGATCCCTGTCAGTTTCTGATTCCTGAATTCGCTGATCTTCTGCAGCGAGCACTTTTCGTACGTTTTCTGGTAGTTCAGCGCCATAGCCAAAAAACTTACCAAAGGGCCGAAAGTACTCCAGCAAGATACACATGATGAAACCAGACACCAGGGTTGGCATAGTCGCAGGTGCATTAACTAGGAAGAATGTTATGAAATCCCAACCGGTATGACCTCCAATAACAATATTCTCGGGTTCACCCACCAGGGTGCTTACCCCACCTATCGCGGTAGCAACTGCACCGTGCATCAACAGGCCACGGAGATATCTGCGAAAATCTTCCAGATCTTGCAGATGTGTTTCTTCAATATGGCTGTCATCGGAAGGCAATCCGGGCTCGTGCCCGACCTTGGTAATCACTTTTTCATACACAAGGTAGAAGGTGGTAGCTAGTGCGATGAGGACTGCAAGGATAGTCAAGGCATCTAGAAAGGCAGAAAGTACGGAGACAACAACCACCGTAGCAAAATTCATCATGACTCGAGATTTTATTCCCAGCAATACCTTGTTTATAAATTTGAATAACATTTCCCTAAGAAAATGCACCCCGGCCACCATGAAAATAACAAGGAGGATCACCGGTAGCCCGTGCAAAACCTCGTCATAAACATGGTAGGTATCTGTGAGCCCTAGAGCTAATACTTGTAATGCAAGCAAGCCGCCAGGCTGGAGCGGAAAACATTTCAGTGCCATCGCTAGAGTGAATATGAACTCAAATAGAATGATCCAGGAAGTGACGAGCGGTCCCAAGATAAAATAGGCCGGCACATTCAATACAAGCGCGGCTATAACCGCCTGCTTGTACCACATTGGCGTTGGACCTAAAAACATGTCCATAAGTGAACCTGAATTATGAGTGACAGTTGCAGTTGACATCTATTGCTTCCTTAGATTGAGGTTTGTCCCAACATTCTCGCGTCGAAGTTTAAGTAACTTCCGGCAAAAGAACAAGCTCTGAGCTGATTACGCGGGATTCAGGCCTTTCCATCTAGGCTTAGCCAGAGACAGCCATCTTCGCTACTACTGTCAATTGCATGAAGGCGGCTCTCGTGCTCTGCTAGCTCTTTTTCAGTAGCTAGTACCACAGGTAAGGGCTGACGGTTTGGATCGGGTTTGCGCGTCTTCCGGGCTTTGCGTGAGACTTCAGTTTGCTCTTCTCGCAATGACAAGCTGGATTGCCCACTAGTCATTAAAAGATAGACATCCGCAAGGATTTCAGCATCCAGCAGAGCTCCATGAAGCTCTCTTTGGGTGTTGTCGACGCCATAACGTTTGCACAGAGCATCAAGGCTATTGCGTTGGCCGGGATGCTTCTCTCTTGCCATTATTAGAGTGTCTGAAACCGAGCAAATTGTTTGCAGATCTTCAGCAGTAGCACTCGCGTTTTTCAATTCATGATTTAGAAAGCCCAAATCAAAAGGAGCGTTATGAATAATTAATTCTGAATCTGCTACAAATTCGAGAAAATCCGCTTCCACCTGCTTGAAGCTAGGCTTATCGGCAAGAAATTGGCTAGTGATTCCATGGACCTCGATAGCACCAACATCAATTTCTCGATGAGGATTTATATATCGTTGAAAGTGGTTCCCTGTTAGTCGTCTGTTCTCAATTTCAACACAGCCAATTTCGATAATCCGATGGCCTTGTAAAGGGTCAAGTCCTGTTGTTTCTGTGTCTAGAACTATCTGTCGCATTAAGTTTTCATAGTATGTTGAATTTATTTTCAGGTAGAACAACGACGGCTAAGGCTCATTCTATTCTATTAATTCGTCAATTCCTAAATTTGCTAATTGATCGGCAATCTCATTTTCAGTATGACCGCTGTGTCCTTTGACCCAACTCCATTCGACGCTATGCTGACTCACGAGCACATCTAGCTGTTTCCACAATTCAACATTCTGGACGGGTTTTTTACTCGCAGTTCTCCAGTTACGAGCTTTCCAATTGCTTAACCATTCCGTCATTCCTTTGAGCACATATTTGGAGTCGGTGGTAATCAAAACATGACTCGCACGAGTTAGCGCTTCCAGCCCTTTTATTACCGCGGTCATCTCCATGCGATTGTTGGTGGACATTAGCTCGCCACCATATATAGTTTTGTCAACATCACCGTAACGCAATAACACACCCCAGCCGCCTTTGCCTGGATTTCCCCTGCAGGCTCCATCGGTATACATCTCTACAATTTCAGTCATGTGGGAAACGCACTCTCTCTATTTTCGTTAATGTATCTTAGCGCGAATATTCTCTGCCGCCGGCATAGCAGTAGCACGGGCGCGCATCGGTTTCCAACGAGGAATTATCGGAGTTAATGGCAGCACGTGCTTCACACAAGATATAAAATACGCGCCACCGAGAGGACTCTTTATTCGGTTACCAAATTTTTCAATCTTATCGGAGCTTTTTAGTAACTTGGAAAATTTAAAAGGCAGAAAATGCAAACCATAACTAGTAGATTCAATTTGCAGATCCAATAGCTGCAGCCAATCTGATAATCTTCTTTTGGAAATAAAACGACCACACCAAGGTATATTAATTTTTCTCTTAAAGAACTTCCATAATCCCCAATAACTCCAAGGATTAAATCCGACAATTATTAGTTGTCCTCCAGGTCGTAGCACTCTAGTTACTTCTCTTAACAGCCGATGACTGTTCTCGGTAAAATCCAAAGCGTGATGAATAAGAATGACGTCAATACTGTCATTCGCTAAAGGTAGCTCTTCATTATTAGCGACCGCGCCGCCCTCACCAGCTCTAAATTGAGATGCAAATATAATTTTGTGGCCAACGGGGCTTTCGCTTATTAACGATATGTCATCGCTGCACCCGACCTGCAGAATATGGTAACCAAACATCATCTCAATTAAAGAATTTACTATCTTACGCTCGCTTTGCAAAACAGTGATACCTTGAGCGGACTGAAACCACTGACTAACCAACGCTGACAACATATCTGAATCCGGTAGACTCTGGAACAATCGACGCTTAGTTTCTTGTTTAGTTAGAAGGCTCAATTTATGCTATTCCGTTCATTATTTTGCTAGTTTGCGACTTGTAATCGTCCCACGCCTCTATAGTATGACCGTTTTTTGGCTAATTACTCAGATTATAAAGAACAATATACACTGGATAGAAGTATTCCCGGACAACTATATAGGAGAATTCTCATGCAAGAAGCACTGATTAATTCACTATATTTCACTATGGCCATTGCAGACACAGGATTTCGGGAACCCTTGCCCCTCTTCTAGTGTCCAAGGTGAACTAGATTTAACCATCAAGCAGTAAGGAGCCCATATTGGCGTAGAGAATTGAAAGCTCATCCTAGCAATGCCTCAGATAATGAAGTTAGAGCTTCCATCGCATTACGTCCATAGAAAGAGTGTTTATGATGCACCTTTCTCAACAATAATGATTTTATCAAATACTCGCAGTCCCTATAAAAATAATTGGTTTCGGGCATTTTGCCTCGGACTCTCACTCACTAGCTTAGTAGGTTGCCAATCAACCTCGGGAACTGCCGTTGTGGCTGAGGAGGATATTAATCAAGCGCCAGAAATCAAAGCCGCTGCCCCTGTTGCAGTAACTGATAAAATTGAAGCAATAATTATTTCCCAATCAGAGATTGAAATAAGCTATGAAGATCTATGGGAGAGGATAAAAGCAGGCTTTCAACTAAATGATTTTTATAATCAGGAAGAAGTAATCACTCAGCTTAATAACTATACAGATAATCAACGTTATTTTGATACCGTTACCGCACGAGCATCACCTTTTCTTCACTGGATTGTGGAGGAAATTGACCGACGGGGCTTGCCGCAAGAATTAGCATTACTGCCGATCGTGGAAAGTACTTTTAATCCTAACGCCTACTCTACGAAACATGCCGTTGGGCTTTGGCAATTTCTCGGTTCAACGGGTCAATCATTCGGCTTACAACAAGACTGGTGGTATGACGGCCGCAGAGACCCCCGAGCATCCACAATTGCAGCTCTTGATTACCTTGAACAACTTTATAGTCAATTCGATGAAGACTGGTTAATTGCTCTCGCCGCGTATAATACGGGTGAAGGAAATGTTCGCAAAGCAATACGCCGCTGGAATAAAAACAATGCTATTAGTGAAATAAACGACGAAAATTCAAAAGCAGAATTTTGGGACCTACCATTGGCCAGAGAAACACGTGCACATGTTCCCAAAATTTTGGCTTTAGCTGTCATCATCAGTAATGACAAAAAATTTGGTATTGCACTTTCGCCCATCCCAAATCAAGAACCCTTAGCGGTCGTAGAGATCGGCGCCCAAATTGATATTGCTCAAGCTGCAAATTTGGCAAACATGGACCATGAACTTTTACGTTCGCTGAATCCAGGTTACCAGCAGTGGGCAACCCACCCAGACTCACCACAGCACTTAGTTGTGCCTATAGAAAATTCCCAGGCTCTAATTGTCAATTTAGCCGACGTAAGCGAACAAGAGTTAGTCACTTGGGATAGATATGAAATTCGCTCCGGAGACACGCTAGGCGGCATCGCTGCAAAACTAGGAACCAAAGTAGACATACTACAAACAGTCAATCAACTGCGCAGTAGCAGAATAATTGCTGGCGACTCTCTCCTTATCCCGCGCAGCAGTATTAATGTTGCGGCTGCTATTCCCAACTACAGACGTAGAAACTCCGTTTCGATTCCCGTGCCAGCTAAACACACCGTCCGCAGAGGCGAAAACCTCTGGACTATCGCCAGGCGCTACGATATTAGGTCTCGAGATATCGCCCGACGGAACAACATAGAACTCAGTGAATTACTGCAGCCTGGCCAGATACTAAACCTAAATTTTGCTGATTCAGCCACAACTGCAGTAATCGAAGGATCCCCGGCTACCAGCACGAACGAATACAGCGTTCGTCGCGGCGATACTATGGCAAGTATAGCTCGCCGCGTTGGCGTATCTTTGGAGCAGTTACTTAGCCTTAATAATATAGCGATTGATACCATCATCTATCCAGGACAGTTGCTCAAAGTCAGTCCGTGATGTCAGAACTACAATAATTAAAATATAAGATTAAACACATGAGCGATACCTCCGTTTCTGCCAGTTCTTCAAATGAATTCTTCGGCCACCCTAAGGGCTTAGTTATTTGTTTCCTTACTGAGATGTGGGAACGCTTTAGCTACTATGGGATGCGCGCCCTACTTATCTTCTATTTGACTCAGCACTTTCTTTTTTCCGATGAAGCGGCTGCCGGCATATATGGCGCCTATATTTCCCTGGTCTACATTACTCCGGTTATTGGCGGCATCGTCGCCGACCGATATTTAGGCCCTTCTAAGGCAGTCATTCTTGGAGCAATTTTGCTTGTGACGGGGCATATGGGGATGGCGGTTGAAGGGTCGCAAGCTATTGAGATAACTGTTCAAGGAATAACATCTATTGAGCGCGACCCGTTTTATATGCAAATTTTTTACATGTCACTAGCCCTCATCATAATGGGTGTGGGCTTCTTGAAAGCAAACATCTCCACCTTGGTTGGGTCTATGTATAAGCGCCGAGACCCCCGCCGCGATGGTGCATTCACTCTTTTCTATATGGGAATTAACCTGGGTTCCTTCTTAGGCGCAATCGCCTGCGGCTTTCTACTTCAATATAAGGGTTTCGGCTGGGGGTTTGGTGCTGCTGGCATTGGCATGCTCTTTGGACTATTGGTTTTTATTAAAGGCAAGCATTTTTTTGGAGACGCTGGCAAACCCAAGCGACCAGAATTATTAAAACAAGTCCTACTTCCCGGCATAAATCGAGAAGTCGCTATCTATATTTTAACCTTGGTTGGGGTCTTGGTGTGTTGGCAGCTAATGCAGAATCGTGCAGTGGTGGGAGGGCTATTGGGAGCCTCACTTGTCACTATGACATTAGTAGTTGTTTTGTATGGCTTTTTAAAATGCGAAACACACGACCGAAATCGTATGCTGGTTTGTTTGTTTTTAATGAGTTACCAAATCGTCTTTTGGGGGCTATTTGAACAAACAGGCAGCTCACTAAATTTGATGACCGATCGCAACGTTGATAGAGTTATTTTTGGATTCGAAGTACCTGCTGCAGCTTTTCAATCTGTGAATGCTTTTTTTATTATAATTCTAGCCCCTCTATTCAATGCTGCCTGGATCTATCTTGCCAAAAAAGGCTGGGAGCCATCAACTCCAACTAAATTTGCTCTTTCACTGATACAACTTGGCCTGGGATTTCTGTTTCTTGTCTACGGAGCGTCTTTGGCCACTGACCCTACTCAAGTCGCGCTTATTTGGCTTGTACTGCTTTATTTGTTGCATACCACAGGTGAGCTTTGTATCTCCCCTGTAGGACTATCTATGACTACCAAGCTTTCCGTGCCTAGTGTGGTTGGTATGATGATGGGGTGTTGGTTTTTAGCTTCAGCTGCTGGCAACTATGTGTCAGGCACTATCGCAGCTATGACAGGCTCTGACACCATCGGCGGGGAAGTTGCTGATGCTGGAGCGGCTTTGTCGGCCTATGTGGAAGTGTACTCAACAGCTGGCTGGTACAGTATAGGTATCGGAGTGTTTGCGTTAATAATTGCACCCTTGCTCAAATACTTTATGCATGGCATCCAATAAAATGTCTAAAGCTCTTGCTACTTCTTAGTAGCTCGAACCTTATGAAGGGATCTGATGCTATAAGCAAATACTTGAGGTAGAAGCAGGATGATCTAAAACTGGCCCGCCGCTAACTCAGTTTGGATATCTGAGCTTTCCTTAAGGTTCCCCAAGTACGCCTGGAAATCGTTATTCCCAAAATCGACTAACATTGAATCAGTAATTGACTCACGTTCATCATCGGCTAGTATTTCCATGGACCCCGGATTCACTTGATTCAATTCAATTACGACAAAAGTACCATTGCTCAAAGTTAGGCTTTCTATTCCAACCCTTGATTCAGGTTTCGGCATCGCGAAGGCTTGATCAACTATCTGTCGATTCACCGCTGGAGAACTTCTAGAAACTGTTTCTTCGTTTATCCATTCTAATTCGTTTTCCACGAGAAGGGTCTCCACTATGCTACCATTTTCAATAACGCTTAAAAGCTCATCACCAAGCTCCTGTACAGCATTGCGCTCCATATTGGAGCGCAATATCACCGCTATTTCGGGTTGAACTTCGGCTAAAGGCAACACCATCGCGTCTGTAAACTCCCTTAACCTGATTACTGCTGATTGGGTGGCACTTAATTCAATTACGTCACTATTGTTTCCCTCTAATAAAACGTCATCGGAAAATGCAGCAGCAATTAACGCCGGATTTGAAAAGACCCCACTTCCACCTGTACGAGAAAATGCCTCGCTTTGTAATATTTCCAGACTCAATTCTTCCGAAATAGTAATGAGATCTCCAGTTTCAAAAGCCAAATTCGACAAGTCTGCGAGACGTTCGGAGTAAATCAGCTCGACTTCAGCACTCTTAAGTTCCCGCTCAAGACGACCGGAGACTTCCTCGAACGACTGGAAAGCGCTTTCGATATCCTCAGTGAGTTTAACCAGGTGTACCCCGAATTCCGAAACTATAGGGTCTGATATTTCTTCAAGCTGAAGAACTTCTAAAGCTTCTTCTATTGATTCCGGAAAAGCAGTGCCATTTGTATAGCCAATATCACCGCCTTCCTCTGCGGAAACGATATCACTGGAGAGCTCTAATGCTAACAAAGCAAAATCTTCACCCGCAACGATTCTTCCTTGTGCCGCAACAGCGGCCTCCATCGCCTGCTCCTCAGAAAAACTGGCCCCAACTTCGAACAATATATGTGAAGCTCTCTTTTCAGCAGAACCTTCAAATGACGATCGTTCAGCTTCGTATTGTTCTAAAATAGAACCTTCTTCCAGTTCAATCTCCGCAGAAATGACGTTCTTATCTAAAAGTACATAGCCCAAGGAAACAGCTTCGTCTTCCCGGAATTGATCTTGGTTTTCGTTATAGTAAGCCCGAATTTCCGCATCATTAATTGCTGTTCCCAAGGTTCTAGTGCCCATTGGAATTGAGATATATCGAAAATCTCGAGTTTGCTCTGCTAATTCGACCAACCTTTCTAATTCAATATCGATAACAAAATTGGAACTGGAATAGGCGTTAGCTAATTGAGCTAGTATAAATTGCTGACGAAGCGACTCTCTATATTGAGGAACAGTGTAACCCTGGAGTGCTATTGTTCTAGCAGCTAGATTATCGTCGAAAACACCACCTACCTTAAATTGCTCTGTTTCAACAATTAATCGATCAATGCGGTTATCCGAAATCGACATGGATGCACTCTCGGCTGATTGCCGCAAGACGATTTCTTCAATAAGTTGATTTAGAGCTATTTGCTCAACTAAATCTTGATCAAGTGAGCTAGCTGCAGCACCAATCGAAGCGAGCAACTGCTGAGAACTAAACTGCAATTGCGCTTCCGTGATCTCTTCTCCATTTACTTCGCCCACAGGAGGCGGAGAACCCAACCCAACAACCCCCACCGCACCTAGCACAAAAACGACGACGATAACTCCAATAATAACTTTCGCCGCCCAACCTTGGGAATTATCTCGAATACCTTGCAGCATAATTTTGCCCAATTAAAATTCACAAAAACCAAAAAGGCGCATCACTGATGCGCCCTCTGAATATTGCCACCGCACCTAAATTTTGCGGGTAGATTTCCAAATCAGGTAACAATGTTACCAAATCGGGGGGCTGGCAAGCAAAGACTCTTTTAGTCTAAATTGCTAACACAGGGAACTGGCGATTAACCAGATCTAGTAGGAATTAACAGAATCCTTAAGTGCTTTACCTGCTTTAAAGCTTGGCACACGTGCTGCTTTAATCTGGATAGGCTCACCAGTTTGAGGATTGCGGCCAGTACGCGCAGCCCTGTCTTTAGTTGCGAATGTACCAAAGCCAACAAGTACAACTGGTTCAGTTTTCTTAAGTGAGCCAGTAATCGCATCAATCATTGCATCAATTGCTCGACCTGCAGCAGCCTTAGGAAGGTCTGCACTAGCAGCAACTGCGTCTATTAATTCTGATTTATTCACGTTATCCCCTTTTTTTAAGAAGTTGTTTCTATGAAGTAGTACCTAAAAAT
>Ga0310125_10000489_pt1 | contig 18605 bp, 13 predicted proteins | sample CB11b_Tmax_Bot8__FD_203508 | JGI IMG/M metagenome (GOLD analysis project Ga0310125, IMG submission 203508) | Marine microbial communities from Western Arctic Ocean, Canada - CB11b_Tmax_Bot8 | ecosystem: Environmental > Aquatic > Marine > Oceanic | place: Canada: Western Arctic Ocean | collected... | reverse complement strand
GGAGCAGCGCATTCCGTCTGGGGTCTGGCGGCTCTCGCAGTTCCATGAGGGTGACGGTGTTCACGCCAGGGTACGAATCGCGCCAGTCGGTTTCGAACCCGGTCAGAGACGCGCCGATCGCCTTGTCGAGCAGCCCCCGCGCCAGGAGCGTATCGCCGGCGGTAGCGGCCGCCTCCCAGCGGTCCTTGTAGACCCGCCCCAGCAGGCCGGAGGTCTCGCTACTCGCGCCGCGTTTCTCGAGTAGTTCGAGGAGCACTCGCTCCGCCTCCTCACCGTCCCCATTGCGGTTGAGCGCGAAGGCGAGCTGTTCGCGCACCATGGCCGTCGTCGCCAGCGGAGGCGACATCCGTTCGACCAACGCGACCATCTCGGGCCAGGCCCTCACCGCGCGATACGACAGAAACAGATCGATCACGACCCCCGCCTCGGTATCGGCGATGCGGGTCTGAGCGGCTTCCACCGCTCGGACCGCCTCGACGCCCTCGGCGCGAGCCGTCCGCAGCTTCGCCTTCGTCTCTTCCGAATATCTGACCTGGTCCCGGAACGCGTCGGTCTTCGTGTGGTCGATGGGGGCCGGACGCAATCCCTCGACGAGCTGAAACACGGGGCTGTCAATTGCCTTCCCACGGGCTTCGCGCAGGCACCCGGTCAACGCGTCACGGATCGGACCGCCATCTGACAGCGAGCCGTCAATGCCGAGGTCATACATCAGCGTACGCAAGTGGTTCAGGTCGAACGGCAGCCGGGTGGTCTTCGACGCCAGTGTCACCGTGCTGTGCGGCCGGACCGCGTGACGCACGCCCAGCTCGTAGAACACATTCGCGTTGGCCGTGGTCAGATCCGCGACGGCATAGTCGCAGAACAGCAGCCGCTCATACATCGGTTTCTGGATGATACCCCCGACCTTTTCCTCGTCGGCTCGGATCGGCGCCAAGTCGGCCGCGTCAATCGCCTGACGAATCACATCGCGATACAGGGCGTCGAAATCGATCGTCGCACCAGCCGCGTCCTTTCTTCTGGCCGAAGGGCATCAGGACGAAACAGTAGGGTCTGGTCATGTCGCGGATCGAGCGCCAATCAGAGACCAGAAAACCCGCGGTCGTAGACGGCCCGTGACCGCCGGGGGTTACGTGGCGAGACTACGCGGCGGGTTCCTCGGCCTCGATCGCTTTCAGCAGCTCATCACGAGTCTTGTGCACCCGGCCATAGCTGCCAGCGGAGACGACGTAGTACCAGCTGGCGAAGCGAGTGGAGAGCTCTTCGGCGCGTTGCCGGCCATCGTCGGTGCGCCGCTCCCACCGGGCGTGGAGGTCGGCAGCGGTCTTGTTGGCGCGGTCGGCGTCGGTCCACTGCGGCTCCGCCTTGTTCTCGAAATCGCGGTTCCCGGGTTGCTCCGGCTCGGGGAGGGCGTCGGGGTCGAACTCGACGGTAATGAGCACGTAGCGGTTTTCACCGGAGCCAGTGTCTTCGTCGTCGCTTGTATCGTCGCCAATCGCGATGGCGTTACCGCTGCCATACAGAATCTCGCCGAAGCGTAGCGTATAGAGCACGCCGAGGTCGGTTCGCACCAGCAGTTCACCTTCATTCGACAGCATCTCGCCGCTCTGGGTCGGATAGAAGCCGCGCGACTGCATCGTCTGGAGATCGGCGTTGGTGATGGTGCGCGCCTCGAACGCCTGGCGAAGGTTGCCGGTGAGGCCTTCAGGCTTGGGGCGGACGCCGTCGATTCTCAGACCCATGAGACCGCCGACGAGCAGATTCATCTGCACGTAGTCGACCTCCATGCCGTCGGGAATGTCGTTGGCGGTCCAGGTGTCTTGCTCGACCCAGTCGACCGTGAACTGACCACGCCGGCGCACGCCACCGCTACGCTCGTCGATCTGATATTCGTTGAGCTCGACGCGTTTCACCTCGTCGCGTTGGACGCCCAGCAGGTTCGTCTCGATCCAGTCGCTGAACTGGGTCGAGAGGCCGATGTCGGTCTGGGCCGCGTAGACGCGGTTCTGGTCCGGCACCCGCACGAACCGGAATCCCGGTCGTCCCTCGACCCGGTTGCCGATGATGAGGTCGGCCAACACTTGCTCACTGGCCCCTTTGAAGGTGACCCGCTGGCCCCGTCCGCGGAGCGTACTGACACCGTCGTCGAGCGGGTCGATGACCCCGAACGACTCGTGGTCGGTCACGTTGTCGGACCGGAAGTCGTCTTTGGTGATGGCAATGACCCCGGCGGCGGTGTTCGCCAGGCGCTCGGCCCCGTCGGCCGGATAGTCGTGATGCGACGGGATGGTCCACAGGCCGTCGCGGTTGGTCACCTCGAAGGTGGCAGCAGCGGCGGTGTCTTCGTCGAACTGGATCACTTCGAGGGTGGTGGCGGTCTCCGGGTCGGTGAACTCGGCGAAGAAGGTCTCACCGACATCGAAGAATGCGTCTGGTGCGGCGCGCCGCGGAGTAGTCAGCAACGCCAAGGCGACGAGGACGATCGCCGCGCCACCGAATACCGAGGTTTTCTGTAGTTCGCTCATCGGGCTACTCTCTCAGCCGTTTCGCGGCGGCGGCGCCTTCGCGCTCGCGGCGTTGCCGGCGGACGAAGATCATGACGCCAAACGCGAGCACGGGGACGGGTGGCAGCAGGATGGCGAACGTCTTGATACGGCTTTGAATAGCCCGGATCTGCGTTTCCATCCGTTCGAGGCTGGCGCGAATCTGGGTTTCCTTCTCCGTCTGGATGTTCGCCGAGAGCACCTGGAGACGCCGGTTCTCCACCTCTTCGAGGTTGCGGGCCATGATCTGCTTTGCCTGCGCGTCGATGTCGTCGCGGTTCTGCACCTCGGCCACGCGCTCGTTCAGCCGGTTCTGCGCATCGGTCAGCGCCTGCTCCGCGTCGGTCTCCGCCTGCTGCTCGTCCAGCGTCCGCTGCTCGACAAACTCGGCGGTCTGCGCCTCGACCCGCTCCAGCGTGCGGTGACGGGCGCGGCGGCTGCGGAGCGCGATGAACGAGTCGTCCTCGATCAGCGAGTCCATCGCATTGAGGAAGAACGTCACGTTGTCGAAGTTCAGATTGGCCGGCGCGGTCTCGCGAATCTGGAAGAACTGCTCGCTGATGAAGTCAAGGTCAGCAATCACGACGAGATTCAGCGGGCCGTCGGTGACCCACGGCGATGCGCCCTCTGCCAGTGGATCGGTCGGCGCGGCCGCAGGCTCACCGGCCTTGCGGACGCGCGCGGCCAGGACGAAGGTCTCGTCGTCCTGCTCACGCGGAGGGTTGGGATTGATCTGGGGCCCAAAAAAGCTCTGCTGGACGAGCGTGAAGTACCCGCTGTGCCCAGACACGACACCGGTGTGGAGCAACGGCTCGAACTCGACGTCCAGGTCCTCGCCCGGTCCGAGGAATCCAGGGTAGAGGAACACCAGTTCCTGCAGGTCTTTGGCGATGTCCGCCTCCGGGTTGAACGTGTCGGCGTTCTCGTTGCCGCTCCCGAGAAACACCACCTCTGATGGCATGTACGACAGATCCGGATGCGGGTTGTAGCTGTCCCAGACGATCCGGGTTGGCTCCCAGTCGACACCCATGTCGGCGATCCACTGCCGGACATTGCCACGTGGCCCAGGTCGTGGCTGGCCTGGGGGGTAGGTCATGGGATTGCCGTCGCCCACCCATTCGGTGGGGGCGAGTGTGGGGTTCACCGCCGGCAGCGGGTCTACCAGAATCATCGCGGGGTTGCCTTGCCGGATATAGGCGGCGACATTGGTCATCTGGTCCGTCTGCATCGACGACGGCAACGCCACGATGAGCGCGTCGATATCGGGTGGAATCGGGAACTCCGCGTTCACCTCAACCACCTCGTATTGCTTCTGCAGCTCGTTGACGACCGACCACCGCGGCATCTGCTGTTGGCTCGTCAGATTCTGACCGCCAAAGATCTTCACCATCGTGTCGACCACACCGACGCGCTTCCGCTCGGTGCCCGCGACGACCCGAATGGTCCGCATGATTTCGTATTCGGTCGGCAAGCCTCGGTCGAAGAACGGAATCACCTGCTGCGCGGCGCCGGCGGTGAACGCCACCCCCAGAAACACTTCGTTGATCTCGGCCCGCCCGGCCGCGACGTCGCGCATGGCGCGCGGTCGGATGCCGAACTTCTCGCGCGCGTTGACCGCCGCATCGGTGAACGGCTCGGTGTCTTCGATCAGCACCTGGACCTTTCCCCCGCTCAGCGCATCGATCTCTTCGAGCATGCCAATGAGATTCGACCGGGCCTGCACGAACGGTTCGGGAACCGTGGGGCTGAGAAATGCCTGGATGAAGACCGGTCGGTCGGCCGGCAGCTCGGCCAGCAACCGGCGAGTCTCCGCGCTGACCGACGACAGCCGCTCACCGGTCACATCGAGCCGGAGCGGCGCGCGGCCAACCAGGACATTGGCCGCGACCAGGGCCACCACGATCGCCACGGCGCGGAGCGCGTGGTGCGACCACATCGGCAGCCTGTCCGCCTCGCGGGGCCAGTGGCGACGACTGGCGACCAGCGTGTTCAGATACAGAAAGAACCCGCCCACCGACGCGAAGGCGAGCAGACCGGACAGGGTCAGCACCCCTTTCGCGAAATCCCAAAACGGCGTGAAGACGCTGAGCAGCGCCGCCGACCGACCGGCGTCGGCGCTGAACGACCCGACGACGGTATCCACAAAGATGACGCCACCGCAGAACACGGCGCCCAGGATGAACGCCACGGTCATATTGACGGTGAGGAGCGACGCCAGCATCCCGACCGGGATCAAGGCCGCGCCGACCAGCCAGAAGCCGACGTAGTTGCCGAACATCAGACCGAGGTCCGGGCTGCCAAGGAAGAACAACACCAGCACGTGGCTGAGCGAGAGCACGAGCGACGCCGAGTAGATACCCAGGGTCGCGGCGTACTTGCCGAGGACCAGCTCGAGATCGGTAGCGGGCAGGGTGAACAACAACTCGTCCGTACCAAGCCGGCGCTCCTCGGACCACACGGACATGGTCAGGGCCGGGATGAACAGCAACAATAAGAACGGAAACACGCCGTTGAGTTGGTCGAGGTTGGCCAGGTTGTCGAGAAAAAAACGGTCCTGCCAGAAGGCGGCGGCCGCGCTCAGAAAGATGAACAACGTGATGAACACATAGCCGGACGCGCTGCTGAAATACAGCCGCAGATCGCGCTTGGCCAGCGCTCGTACGATTGCGAAATTGACCCTGCTCCCCATGATGTCGTGTCTCGTCCGGTCAGGCCGCCGGTGCTGGCGTCTCGCTGGAACCGACGGGCGCCTCTCGGGTTAATCGGTAGAAGGGCTCTTCGAGCGAACCGTCTTCTTCAAGCTCCGTGCGTGGCCCGTCGAACAGGAGCCGCCCGTTGTGGATCAGCATCACCCGGTCCGCGACGGCTTCGACTTCTTGCAGGATGTGCGTCGAGATGAGCAACGTCTTGGTCCGACCCAGGCGCTGGATGTTGTCGCGAAACTGCTTGATCTGATTCGGGTCGAGCCCGGCGGTCGGCTCGTCCATGATCAACACCGCGGGGTCGTGCAGCAAGGCTTGAGACAACCCGACCCGCTGCTTGTAGCCTTTGGACAGCTTGCCGATCGGCTTCTCTAGCACCAGTTCCAGCGCGCAGATCTCGACCACTTCCTCGATCCGTCGTTTCAGGGTGGCCGCCGACATTTCGCGCGCCTCGCCGAAGAATCGCAGCAGTTCGAGGGGGGTCATGTCGGGATACAGCGGCCCGCTCTCGGGCAGGTAGCCGAGCCGTCTGGAGGCTTCGATACGGTCGTCGCGGACATCGAACCCCGCGATGGCCGCCTGACCGGCGCTGGGCGCCAGAAACCCCGTCAGCATCCGCATCAAGGTGGTCTTGCCGGCCCCATTCGGGCCGAGGAACGCGACGATTTGGCCCTCGGGAATCGAGAACGAGGCGTCCTGCACGGCTACGAACGGTCCGTAGTATTTGCTGAGCCCGTGGGCTTCGATCATCGCGGCCGGCGTTGTCACCACCGCAGTGTCCGGGCCGGGCGGCGATGCGCTGGGCTCGACGGGCTGTTCCGGCTGAACCTCGGGTTCCTGCTCCACGTTGTGTCCTTTGTTCCAGACGACCTTGTTACCGTCTGCGCGGCCCTACCTGCTGCCAACGCCTTGACGAAGGCGGGAGGGCTTGAGATCAGACGCACCAGAAGCCGGCGACCCCGAGGGACCTGACCTTCCCAACGCATCCAGGCTGAAGGGTGGGAGCCTCAAACGCAGATGGTGGACTCTCCGACGCGATGCACAACGTCAGAGCATAGCCAATCGCCCAGAGGTTCAGCAAGTGGTCACCGGGACGCGCGTCCCGGTGCGTGGTACCATCCGGTCCCTTCCTCCGAGACGAGACCAGCGATGACGCAGATCCTCTTTGTCGGCATGGGCGGATTTCTCGGGTCGATCGCGCGGTACCTCTTGGTGGGGCTGGTGCAGGGTCCGGACACCGGCTCGTTCCCCTTCGGTACGCTGGCGGTCAACGTCGCCGGCTGCGTGCTGATCGGGGGGCTTTCCGAGCTGCTCGACGCGCGGCCGTTCCTGACCGGTGATGGGCGGGCATTTCTGGTGATTGGCCTGCTGGGCGGATTCACCACCTTCTCCGCCTTCGGGAACGAAACCGTCAACTTGCTCCGGCACGCCGGGCCCGCGCTTGCCGGCGCGAACGTGCTGGCCAATGTGGCGCTGGCTCTGGGCGGCGTCTGGGCGGGTCGATCCGTGGCCCACCTGTTCGGCTGAGACGAGCGATGACCGGCACTCCGGACCGCGATGACGGCGGCACCACGCTCACCGATCAGTTCGGCGCGATCGATATCTACCTGTTCGACCAGCTACTGCGCACTCGCGTCACGCCCGACATGACCGTGCTGGACGCCGGCTGCGGGAACGGCCGGAACCTCGTCTATCTCTTGCAACAGGGGTGCCGGACGTATGGCGTCGACGCGTCGGTGCGGGCGGTGGCCGCTACCCGTGAGCTGGCGTCTCGACTCTCCCCGAATACACCACCCGACCGCTTTCGGACCGAGTCACTCGACGCCATGTCGTTTGAAGACGACTACTTCAACGCGGTGATCTGCTCGGCCGTGCTGCACTTCGCCGAAGGACCGGACCAGTTCGATCGGATGGTTGACGAGCTGTGGCGAGTGCTGGCGCCGGGAGGATTTCTGTTTACCCGTCTCGCCTCATCGATCGGAATCGAAGACCGCGTCGTGCCGCTCGGGTCGGGACGCTATCGGCTGCCAGACGGCAGCGACCGGTATCTGGTCGACGAGGCTCAACTACTGGACAAGACCGAGAGCCTGGGTGGTCGCCTCGCGGACCCGCTGAAAACCACCAACGTGCAGGGGCAGCGGTGCATGACCACCTGGTGTCTCTGGAAACCGCCTAGAGGTTTCCGAGCGAGGCGTCCGTAGAGGGCGAACGTCGCGGCATCGGCTCAGGGGGGTCACAGCCCACCTGGCTGCTCCCTCCTCGCGCCTGGCTAGACGGGCGCCTCGTCAGAAAACCCCCGGCGGACCTTAACCGGCTGGGTTTCCGACGAGAACCCCCCGCGCACGGTCCCCACCGGCGGCGGCCACAGCATCCGGCTCGTCTCCGACGGTTCGTGGACCGAGATGCACGCTCCCACCGCCCGCTCCTGGGTCTGCCACTCACGCCAGCGGGGCTGCTATGCTCACCCCTACATACACGGAACGGGACCGGCCGTGACATGACACAGCGCTGGCAATTCTCCCTCGCCCTCGGCACGGCGACCATCATGGCCGCCAGCCTCGCGGTCCGGACATCGCAGGGACAGATCCGGCCGGACACCGTCATGAATGACCTGGCTGAACGATACGTGAAGCTGGTGCTGGCGATGGGGCAGCACGACACCGACTATGTCGATGCGTACTACGGCCCCGACGAGTGGCGCACGGAGACGGAGCGCGCAGGGCTCAGCCTCGTCCAGATCGGAGCCGCGGCCGAGGTCCTCATCACGGAACTTGACCAGACGGCCGACGGGAGCGGACCGGACAACCGGGACGACCCGGACGGCTTGGTGCAACTCCGCCGGCAGTATCTGGGAAGGCAGCTGCAGGCCCTGCGGACACGGGTGCGCATGCTGGGTGGTCGGGCGCTGGCGTTCGACGACGAATCGCGTGCGCTGTACGACGCGGTCGCTCCGAGCCACCCCGAGGCGTATTTCCAGGAAACGGTCGCCAGGCTCGAGACCCGGTTGCCCGGGCAGGGCTCCGTGGTCGATCGATACGGCGCCTTTCGCCGTGCGTTCATCGTGCCGGCCGACCGCCTCGACCAGGTGTTCGACGCCGCCATCGCAGAGTGCCGACGCCGGACGTTGGACCACGTCGACCTGCCGGGCAGTGAGAGCTTCACCGTCGAGTACGTCACCGACAAGTCCTGGAGCGGCTACAACTGGTATCAGGGCGACTTTCGCAGCCTGATTCAGGTGAACACCGACCTGCCGATCTACATCGACCGCGCCATCGACCTGGCGTGTCACGAGGGCTATCCCGGGCATCATGTCTACAACGTCTTGCTCGAGCAGCACCTCGTGCGTGACCGGGGGTGGCCCGAGTTCTCGGTGTACGCGCTGTTTTCCCCACAGTCGCTGATTGCGGAGGGCACCGCCAACTACGGCATCGACGTGGCGTTTCCGCAGGAGGAGCGAGTCGCCTTCGAACGAGACGTGTTGTTTCCGACGGCCGGACTGGACCCCTCACGAGCGGCGGAGTACTACGAGTTGCAGGCACTGGTCGGCCAACTCGACTACGCGGCGAACGAGGCGGCGCGTCGATATCTGAACGGCGAGATCGACCGCGCGGCGGCCGCCGAGTGGATGAGCCGTTACGCCATGATGGCTCCCGAACGCGCCGAACAGCGGACCAGATTTTTCGATCAATACCGAAGCTACGTCATCAACTACAACCTTGGGAAGGATCTGGTCGCAGCGTATATCGACGCGCAGAGCGGTGGGGACGCCTCGAAACGCTGGAACGCTTTCGTCGCGCTGCTGGCGTCGCCCAGATTGCCCTCGGGGTTGCGCGACAGCAGCCGGTGAAGTCTGGAGGAGTCGTGAAGAAGACGTTGCTTGGCGCTGTGACTGCCATCGTGATGTCGGGCGCGCTGGTCGGCGGCTGGCCGGCGATCGCGCAAGACGACGCACCCCAGCCGGCACCGCTGGTCATGAACTGGAAGACCGCGGAGTGGGGACCGCCATCGCCCGCACGTCCCGGATTTCCGGCCGGGCTGCGAAACTCGCAGATCGGGACCGATCCGACGACCGGCGGCCCCACCTACCTGGCGCGGTTCCCGGCCGGGAGCCGGTTCGAGATGCACTGGCACACCTACGCCGAGACCGCGGTCGTCATGGAAGGCTCGGTCGACATCATTCTCGACGGCATCCGTCACACGGCCACCGAGGGCAGCTACATCGTCATTCCCGGCAAGGCGCACCACGAGTGGATTGTGCCCGAGGAGGCTGACGTGGTGCTACTGGCCCGTCGGGACGGACCGGCGGACTTCCACTTCGTGGAACCCTGATCCCGTGACCGCCCGATGGAGATACACGCATTGAGCGGCGAGCGCGTGGAGCAGGGACGTGAGCGTCCTCGTGCGCAATTGGATCGCCGATGCGGCTCCCGCGGCTTCTTGGGGTAGGCTGTTCGGAACCGGTCCTGGCTTCCCGACGAAACCGGATGTACCCATGACAAAGCTTGCTGCCTTCCTGGCACTTCCGTTGCTCGCGACCGCCACTGCGAACGTCACCACCGCTCCGGCTGAACCGGATACGGAGGTCCGCGCCATCATCCGTAAGGCGGTCGAACGCAGCGAATGGGCCAGAGAACAGAATTTTGCCAGCCAGTATCGTCAGGCGATGACCCAGCGCGCTCTGAGGTTCAATGGCGACGGCGAGGTCACTGAGGACGAAACGCACGGCTACGCTATCGAGCCCTACGAAGGGGTCCCCTACGCCAAGCTCGTCACGAAGAATGGTGAAGCCATTGCCGGGAAGGACCTGGAAGAAGAGGCGAAGCGGTGGGAGCAGTTCCTTGAAGCGCTCGAGGACCCGCCCGAGCCCGACGAGGATGACACCAACGTCATCTTTAACGCAGACCTGCTCAATCGATACACCGCGGTCCTGACAGGCATCCGAGAAGTGCGCGGACGGCCAGCCTTCGTGCTCGCGTTCGAACCCAAACCGGGAGACCTTCCGGTGCGTCGGCGGATCGACAGCGCACTGAACAAGTCACACGGCGAGATCTGGATCGACCAGGAGACGTATGAGATCGCGCGGATCACCTTCGAATTGATGGAACGCGTGCGGCTCTGGTGGGGCATCCTGGGAAGCGTGTCCGAGGCCAGAGGCAACTTCGAGCGAACCCCCGTTGGCGGCGATGCCTGGTTGGCGTCCGAAGTGGACATGTATTTTCAGCTGCGAGTCCTCTTCCGCACCTCCAGGCAACGCGAAACCACGCACTGGAGCCAATTCAAACCGCTCGGCGACCAACCATGAACCACCCTGCGTGGGGTCCGGGGCGAAGCGCTGCAAGACGAATAGAGGACGCGTGACTCAGTCGAGCGGGCCACCGGCAGCATCGTCCGGGACCGACGGGTCCGCTGACGACGAGGCGCTGTCGTCGGGGCCACGCCGTGCGGCGCCGCGGCGCCGCCGCGGGCGGATGTCATGGCGCTTGATCATCTCGTTGAGCGTCGTCGGTTTGATATTCAGCATCTCGGCCGCCCGTTTCTGGACCCCGCCGGCGGCGACGAGGGTGCGTTCGATGAGCTGGGTCTCGAACGCAGCCACCACCTCCTTCAGCGAGATGCCTTCCGCCGGCATGACAAACTCGGGAATCTGGAACGCTCGTGAGGTGCGCACCGCATCCGGAATCAATTCCGGTCCGATTCGAGTGCCGGTCGCCAGCACCACCGCCCGTTCGATCGCGTTCTCCAGTTCACGGACGTTGCCCGGCCAGTCGTACTCTTCCATCAGGTCCAGCGCGTCGGGCGTCAGCTCGAGACCCTCTTTGTCGTTCTCGGGCCCGTACTTGTCCAGGAAATGGTGGACGAGCAATCGGACGTCATCCGGGCGGTCACGTAACGGAGGGAGTTCGACCTTGATGACGTGCAGGCGGTAGTAGAGGTCCTCGCGGAAACGGCCGTCCTCCACCATGCTCTTCAGGTCGATGTTGGTGGCGGCAATGATTCGGACGTCAACCTTGATGGTGTCGACGCCGCCCAGACGCATGAATTCGCGCTCTTGAATCACGCGGAGAAGCTTTGCCTGGGTCTCGAGGGGCACACTGCCGATTTCGTCGAAAAAGATAGTGCCACAATCGGCAAGCTCGAACAGCCCTTTCTTGGGAGCCACGGCTCCGGTGAACGCCCCCTTGACATGACCAAAGAGGTTCGACTCGAGCAGATCCGGTGGCAGGCTTCCGGAATTGACGGTGATGCACGGTTGATCGGACCGGCTGGAATTGGCGTGTAGGGCGCGCGCGACCAACTCCTTGCCGGTGCCGCTCTCCCCTTCGATGAGGATCGTCGTCCGGCTTGGCGCCGCCTGGGCGATGAGGTCGAAGACCTTCCGCATCGTTCCGCTGCGGCCGATGATTTCACTGAACTGATTCGACTGCGCCCGCAGTGTCTCCCGAAGCGTACGGTTCTCCGCCACCAGACGCCGCCGCTCGACAGCGTTGCGAACCACGACCAGAAATTTGTCGTTCTTGAACGGCTTGGTGATGTAGTCGAACGCGCCGCGCTTCATCGCGGCGATCGCGTTTTCGACCGACGCGTACGCCGTAATCAGGATGACCGGAAGATCGGGATCGAGTTTGTTCAGTTCGTCCAGCGTCTCGATGCCGCCGATACCCGGCATCATCACGTCGACGACCGCCACATCGAACGACCGCGAACGCGCCAGCTCCAGACCCGCCTCCCCGGATGCGGCCAGAGAGACGGTAGAGCCTTCGCGCTCGAGCAGCGTCTGCAGGATGTCCCGCATGATCTCCTCGTCGTCGATAATCAGCACAGAGGCGTCACGAAGCATCAGTTGTCCTTATGGGCGGTACGCATGCGCACTCTCGCGCGCCTGGGCGTGCGGCGGCAGCGGCAGTGTCACGATGAAACGCGTTCCCTTGTCCGCCCCGCTCTTGCACTCGATCGACCCATGGTGCTCCTGAATGACGCCGTAGGTGATCGACAGCCCCAATCCAGTCCCCTGCCCAACCGCTTTGGTGGTGAAGAAGGGATCGTAGATGCGGGTGAGCGCGTCACCCGAGATACCGGTGCCGGTGTCGGCCACCTCGATCACCGCCTGCCCATCCTCGACATGGGAGGTCACCGAGAGCCACCCGCCGGTGGGCATTGCGTCTCGCGCGTTCAGGAACAGATTCAGAAACACCTGCTGTAGCTTGAACTCGATCCCCTGCACCACCGTTGGGGCCGCCGACAGTTGGCGGCGAATCTGGATGTTGGCGGTCTGGAGCTGATGCTCAAGCAACACCATGACGTCATTGATGACCACGTTGACGTCGACCGGACCGGCGGCGTCGGACCCGCCGGGTCTGGCTAGATTGAGCAACCCGTTGACGATCTTCGCGGCCCTGAACGTCTGTCGCTCAATCTTCTCGAGTAGTGGCGTGCGCGGATCGTCCGGCTCCGTGCTCTCGAGCAGCAATTGCGTAAAGCTCGAAATGCCGGTGAGCGGCGTGTTGACCTCGTGGGCCACGCCGGCGGCCAGGAGTCCGATCGACGCCATCTTGTCGGACAACTGCAACTGCTCTTCCAACTGCACGCGGGCGGTAATGTCCTCGAGAATGATCATGGCGCCAGCGGTGTCGCCCTCCGGATTCCGCAGCGGCGCCAGGGCGACGTTGAGGAGCAGGCGGTGCGGCTCTTCCTCATGACGCGAGACGAGGGGGACCCGATACAGCGCAGTCCCGTCCGGCTGGTCACCCCGATCCTGCCACAGCCGGTCGGTGAAGGCGGCGTCGAAGAGATCGGTCAGCCGTTCACCAACGGCCGTCTCATGTGTCACACCATACAAACGCTCGAGGGCGGCATTCCAGCGCAAGACGCGATCGTCGAGGTCGAGCACTACCAGGCCGTCATTCAGTGATTCGACGATGTTCTCGTTGAACTCACGGATGCGGTCGACCTCGGCGGCCTTGACCTGCAGCTGTGTGTAGAGCCGACCGTTCTCGATGGCGGTCGCCACTTGACCAGCCACGGCCGACAACAGCGCGACATCCTCGCTACTCAGCGGTTCGCCACTCGGCTTGCCACCCAGCGCCAACACCGCGATGGTCCCCTCTTCTGAGATGCAGGGCACGAAGTAGTGGATCCCACGGTCCCGCCAGGAGACCACTTCAGCGTCGGGATGGCGACGGGCGGAGGCCGGGTCGTCGAGCATGACCGTGTGGTGACTGACCAGTCGCGCGCCGATACTCGAGGCGCGTTCCAGCGACGGCCAATCGGCCGCGTCAACGAGGCCGCTCGCGTGGAACGGCGTGAAGGCCCCCGCCGCCTCCGGCGGTGACAGCATCAGCACGGTATGCTCGATGGCCAGAGTCTCGGTCACCCGGTTGACCAGCCGCTCGGCCAGACGGTTGAGGTCGAGGTCAGAGTTGAGATCGCGCGCAAACTCTACCAACGCACGACGATAGTCGTAGCGATCGCGGTAGTAGGCGCGGTCAAGCATCGACTGAATGGCGTTCTTCACCGGGCTCGCCACCAGCACCACGACCGCTGTTGCGAGCAACGCGATGATTGAGTCGTGCTCATCGCCCTCATGCAGGAACATGGCGCTGGCCAGACGCGACAAGACGAAATAGATCGCCACCATCGCGGACACCGCGGCGGTATAGACCAGACCGCGCTTGATGATCACCTCGACGTCGCGCAGACGGTAGTGGACGATCGCGGAGGCGAAGGCCAGGGGAATCAGGCTCAGCGGAATGGCAGTCAAGTCGAGCGGGGCCGAATTGAATCCAAGCGCCCAGGGAAAGGCATAACCCAGCGCGAACGGCAGCCCGCCAAGCACGGCGCCCCAGACAATCCATCGCAGCTGGCGCTTGGAGGTGACCGACGGTACCTGTCGTAGCGTCAAGATCATCAACGCCAGGCCGGCGACCACGCACCCCGCCAGATACCCGAACTCCAGCCGCTCCACCGTTTCGACACGGGTCGTGAACAGGCCGCCGCTGGCGTCACCGGCCACGACCACCGCCTGCGTCAGCCCCAACACCACGGCGGGGGCATACACGATCGGCAACATCAGACGGCCCAGGCGCTCCTGAAACCAGCCGGGCGCCCGCTCGGGGAACACCAACGCGAAGTGCACGAACATTGGGGCGAGCACAAGGATCGCGATGGCGTCCGCCCAATAGAAAATCCAGTCGAGCCGGTCGAGACGACCGCTGAACGAGAAGGCGAACACACCGAAGAACGCCACGGTGAGCCAGAAGAAATGCAGCGTCGCCTGTTTACCCGGTCGTCGCAACCGGACCGAGGCGCCCACCAGAAGGGTAAAGACGCCGATCCCCACGAGCACGAAGTAGATCTGCGTCTGACCCGCCGGCACGGGCTGCAGCGAGACCTCGAGCAGCTGCTCCTCACCGAGACGCAGCAGCGTGTACGTCAGCGGGGCATCGACCCGGCCGGCATGCAGGTGGGCCACCACATCGGCGGCCGAATCGACCAGCGCGTCATCAATGGCCAGCAACAGGTCGCCAACCTGGACACCGGCCGTCTCGCCGGCCTCTCCAGGAGCGATCTCGAGGGCAGTGACCGCCTCCGCCCGGTCCACCCAGAGGACGCCGTCGACCACCTCGTTCCAGTTCACACGCACCACCACGTTGGCGGCTGCGAGACAGATCAGGGCCGCGACGAGGGCGACCGCGAGCGAGGGCGGTCCCCACACGTTCCACCGGATGGGTCCGATCAGGGCGGCAGGGGTGCGAGTCATCGGCGGCCTGTCGGGCACAGCCCGTGGCACGTTATATCCGAATAAATAAACGTCGTGACGGAAGTGGGGGAATCACGGTGACAGGAGATTAGAAATGCACGACGAGACCGCCGACAACCTGCCTCGGAGAGCGAGCGACCAGGAGTTCATCGAACAGGGAGGCCACATCGCGCGGTTCGAAGAACAGACTGCGCACCGCAAAGAGCACCTCCCAGCGACTGCCGTCGAACGGTGAGAAAGGCAGCGCCTGATTGACCCGCACGTCAAATCTGGCATCCGCCCCGATCGGCTCTCCGACGTCAGCGCGCGCGAAAGCGGTGCTCACACGACAGCGCACGAACACGCGAGTATCCGTTTCGGGAATCTGGGTCTCGATGACCCCACTAACGTCGTGGAACCGTTCGTGGGCCTGCCGCATCGCCCCGGGGGCGGCCGCGCCCAGCGCGACATCCGCACCAGCCTGCGTCCAATCGGCGTCAGCAATCGTGTAGTCGACCCACCCGGTCACCCGGTCGCCCAGCTCCCGTCTGAGCGTGAGCACCCACCCTCGGCTCGATACCGCACCGGCCCGGGCCACGTCGTAGTGCCCGGTCGGAGCAAGGCCGATCACATCCACGCCGAACAGCGTTGACATCTGGTCGCGCACGTCCTGATAGAAGCGACGTACGCCGACGACGTAGTCTTCTGTCAGGTCGTGTTCCAGGGCGACGTCAAGGTGCCGGGTGCGCTCGGGATGCAAACCGCCCTGGGGCGAGAGGGCCGCGAAGGTCCGCTCGGGTGGCAACCACAGCCCCGATTGGGACGGAGGGCGAAACTCTTCTGCGCCCGGTGCCACGTGCTCCTGCGAGGCGACCACCCGCACGCGAGTTCCCCGCATCGGTGTCACGGTGAACCCGAGGCGCGGATTGAACAGCGCGTTTTCCTCGATGTACCCGTACGTCGAATACCGGCCACCGTACTCCAGCGACAACAGCGGCGACACGGTCCAGACATCGGTGACACCGAAGCTAGCGGCGTATCGGCGCTCGGAGGCGAGGGTCAACGCCGCCGGGTTGCCGCCCTCGTACTGCTGGCGGCCATAGGATGCCGTGACGCCGAGGTAATGAGGACCGCGACTGTCTGACCGATAGGCGCCCGACGCGACCCAGGACGAGACCACGCCAGTAGTCATGGCGCCTTTCGCCGACCAGTCCCCATTCCAAACCGGGGCCCCGACCGCGACGTTGGCGATGTTCGCCGTCCGGGCTTCTCCTGTCAGGAGATTCATCCCGCGGGTCAGCAGATTGACCTGGCCGGACAGTGGCAGGTCGCCCAGCCCCGGTGTAAAGCGAGAGCTCGACAGACCGCGGCGTGCGGCCAGAAGGGCGACGGCGCCGACCCCGGCGTCGCCAGACGTCACCGGCGCGCCGGCCGCGACCCACGAGTCAGCCGTTTTCAGCACGCTCCGCCTGGCCCGACGGAGTCGCCACGCCTTGGGGCTGTGATCGTGGGGCGCCGCACTCGCGGTGTTGTCTGGCTCCTCGGCCGTCTCGCCGGGGTCGTCCGGCTCTTCACGCTGGGCAGACCGGGCCACCCCGACGGTGGCCGCGATGGACGCGACGGCGACCTCCGGACCAACCCGGCTCAGCGTGATGGTGTGCGGCGAGGGCGTCTGTGCCGCTACCTCAATCAACTCGCGAGGTGACGCCACGAATCCAGACAGATGCGCTTGTACCAGATAGCCACCCGGCGCCAACGAGCCCAGCAGAAAGCGCCCGGTCCGATCGGACACCGCGAGCTCGGCACCAGATGGTCCGAACGCGGAGACCATGACGCCCTCGAGCGGTCGTCCGTCCGCATCGGCCACCGCCCCCACGATACGGCCGGCCGGTACGGCCGCCGTCCGCGCCGCCAACACCTCATCAGCGGCGACGGTCTGGGCCCGCTGCCCGGCCGTTGCCTCAGCGGCGCCCCCCCCCAGGGTGGCGACGACGACGGCGATGAGCATCTGCTGGGAACGAACCATGGTGCCCTCTTTTCGAGGTGTCGTGATGTGTCGTAACGATAGGTCAGTGATGACGCCTGATCAGGACGCGGACACTGTGAAGTCTACGTTGTGGACCAGGGACACGCCGTTTGTATTGTCAGTGACCTTGATCTCAAGTCGATAGTCGGCGGCAGGAAACGCGCTCAGTGGTACCGCTTGACCCGCGACCAGTTGGTGCCCCGCGGCCATGTCGAAACCGGCCGGGAGCGTCTGCGCGTTGAACGCCTGCGGATTCGTCACGTTGAAGAGTTCGTCACCGACGAGGGCTCGCGTCGTGAACGTGTATTCGACATTGACGTCCGGCATGCCGGTCGTGGCCAGACCCACGTTGTAGACGAGGAACACCATCGAGATGTCCTCGCTGGTCAGATAGTCGAGCGTGTTCTTGGGCACGATACGCAGGGTGCCCAAGGTGTACGGGTTCGACAGCTGCTGCTCGGGTGGCGGCGGTTCGGAGAGCGACTCGACCCGCTCGGCCAGAATGACGGTGCTGGTCGAGAGCCGGTCAGACCACATGTTCGGGACCGACAATGGCTTCTTCAGCATCATCGTCTTGGCCTCAGTCCCGTCAGGCACCCCGCTCTCGCTCAGCGCGACATACACATCGTAGTCACCAGCGGGCGCCCAGAATCCACGACGCACCTGGTAGAAACCTTCGGCGTTTGGGGCGCCCAGTTCCAGGTGATACGCGTCCTCGAACACCGGCATCGGGAGCTGCGTCGCCCCGTCTGCGCCGGCGGTGGCCTTCGCGCCCCGTTCGGAGACGAAGAGATAGAGCGCGGCGCCCGGCGTGGTCACCTTGGTGCGCTCGATCGACAGCGTGAACGGCACGAAGGTGGTCTGGTCACTGCTCTTCAAGAAGTCATTCGCCCAACCGAACGGTTCACCGGTTGGTACGATTTGCCCCTGCAGGGCCGCCCCGACGATCGTCGCGAGCGACACATATTCCTGCTGCTGGGCCTCGGTGATCTCGTCTTGAGCGTAGCCGAGGGAAGCGGTGGCGATGATGCACACCAGCGCGACGCGGAGGGATAGCCACGCCGGACGGCAGCGACCAATCGACATCATGGTGCGAGTGTCTCCTCGGAGCGCGGCGTTAGGCGAAGATAGTGACGTGTCTTGTTGGATCATAGGTGACCATAAAGGAACAAGTCAAACGCACGAAACTCCGTGTAATTCATTGCGAAAACAGAACTTTTCGACCCGCTTCACCCCACGCCCCTCTCGCGCACGACGTGGTATCATCCGCTGCTTCGCGGCGCCTTGCACCGCGGGCCGCTACTCCCTGGCGATGCAAGTCCCGCGCCGTTCAGGGAGCGGCGATACGCCAGATGGAGGCGCGGCACGGAGACAAGACCTCGAGGTGCCGGAGAGCGACCTCTCACACTGACCACCATGTCGACCGTCACGAAGCATCCAGAGTCGCCCGTGGTGCTCATCGTCCTGGATGGATGGGGCGAGAGTACCGAGCGGGACGGCAACGCGATTCTCCAGGCTCGAACCCCGATCTATCGCGAGCTTCGGGAGCGGTATCCCTCGTCGCTGCTCACCACGTGCGGCGAAGCGGTCGGGCTGCCAGC
>Ga0310125_10000487_pt1 | contig 18617 bp, 22 predicted proteins | sample CB11b_Tmax_Bot8__FD_203508 | JGI IMG/M metagenome (GOLD analysis project Ga0310125, IMG submission 203508) | Marine microbial communities from Western Arctic Ocean, Canada - CB11b_Tmax_Bot8 | ecosystem: Environmental > Aquatic > Marine > Oceanic | place: Canada: Western Arctic Ocean | collected... | reverse complement strand
ACAGCGACCCTGCTGCGCTTTGCGGGTGTCGACTTGCCGCCATGGTATGACTCGGTGCCACTACCCGGACTCGGTCTGCAGGGGGCCGGACGGGAGCGCATCTTTGGTTTTCTCGGCAATGCCTGCATGATTTTTGACGGTCGATTCAAGTGGGTGAAGTATGCCGGCGGCGAACAGATGCTCTTCCGACGGGACGCCGACCCACAGGAGATCGACGACCTCGCCGACACCGACGTGGGCCGTCAGATTGCCCGGCGTCTGGATGGAGAACTCACCACTCGCATGTTGCGCTCCATGCAGGCGGCACACTCCGAGCGCGTCGTCGCCCACGAGCCGTTATGGGACAGTCCCGCCTTCGGGCAACGGGGCTGGCAACGCAGGTATCCACAATCGATGCCGGGGGACTGACCGATGTCGACCTCCTACGACCGTTGGCTGCAGCCGCAAGACTGGCAGCGTGATGGCGACGCCGACCCGGTGCTTGGCCTGGGGGCTGAGGGGGCCTTCGATGACATGCATCTGTTCGCCCCCTGCGCCTTGTTCGAAGAGGGCCAGTATCGCCTGTATTACCCGGGGTCTCAAGGTGATGTGGTGGGTAGGGTATTTCGCCTGGGTCACGCCTCCAGTACCGATGGGATACACTTCCGCAAACATCCGGAGTGGCCGATTTTCGAAGTCGGCGACGACGCCCACTCGGTCCTGACGCCGGCGCTGCTGCGCCGGGGGTGTGGTGAGGTCGTGCGCGAAATCGATCGTCTGCGCCTGTGGTTCTCCTCCTCCCACTTCGCCGCTGGCACGGGTCGCCATACGTTGCACGACACCACCAGCGGCGATGGCTTCACCTGGGATCAACCGTCGACAGCACAACTTGAGAACTGTTATGCTCCCAGCGTGCTGAAGGTGGGGGCGACCTATCATCTCTGGTACTCTGACGTAACCGCCGAACCCTGGAGTGTCCGGCATGCCACCAGCACCGATGGCAGCTGTTGGGATGTCGATGCCGAACCCTGTGTCACCGTCGACCAGGACTGGGAGCACGGACGATTGTTCTACCCCTATGTGCTCAACCCGGAACAGGATCTGTTCGTCATGTGGTACGGCAGCTACTCACAGATGGACCCGATGATGACCGCCCTCGGTGTCGCCGTCAGTCGGGACGGCACATCCTGGCAGAAGAGCACACACAACCCCATCTTCGGACCCGACGGAGCACGGGATTGGGAGTCGCACTATACGACAAGCCAGACCGTTATCCGTACCCCCGATGGGCGCTGGCGTATCTGGTACGGGGCCAGACCCAAACCCCCATTCGCGCACAAATACTTTGCCATTGGCACCGCCTCCTGGGGCGGCCCGGGAGACTGAGAATCATCATGGCGACCCACATCGACGCGCACCTGCACCTGGCCTGCGATGGCGATATTGGTCTGCAGTTGCTGGCTGGTCTTGACCTCAAACTGCTCAATATCTCCGTGCCACAACCCGACCGGGAGAAGTGGCGGGCCCGCACTGACGTCTTTCGCACTCTCGCCAGACAGCATCCGAACCATTTTGCCTGGGTCGCCGGCTTCGATCTGCCCACGTGGGATGCTGATGGCAATCTCGAGAATGGATATGTCGACCGCTGCATCGCGGAAGTCGACGCCGAATTGGCAGCCGGCGCCGTGGGGGTGAAGATCTGGAAGAACGTCGGCATGGAAGTCCTCAAACCGTCAGGGGAATACCTGATGGTGGACGATCCCCTCTACGACCCGATCTACGAATTTCTCGCCGCCAAAGGCACCACGCTGCTGCTGCACATCGGTGAGCCCCGCTCCTGTTGGCTGCCACTCGATAATCCAGAGGATCCGCACTACGGCTACTACAGTCAGAATCCACAGTGGCATATGTACGGCCGCCAGGACATGCCCTCTCATCAGGCCATCATCGACGCCCGCGATCGAATGGTCGCCGGACACCCACAGCTGCGTGTCGTCGGCGCCCATCTGGCCAGCCTGGAGTACGATGTCGACGCCGTCGCCCAGCGTCTCGATGAGTTCCCGAACTTCGCCGTCGACACTTCGGCTCGACTCCTCGATCTCGCCTTGCAGGAACCAGCCAAAGTCCGGGCCTTCGTCGAACGATATCGGGATCGCATTCTCTTTGGCACCGACCTCGTCGATGACACGCCCTGGTCGACGCTGGCGACCGACACTGTGGCGACCAAGGGACCAGCTACACAAAATCGGATCGCCACCGAGCTGGCATGGTACGGTCAAGACGGACCGATGCAGTTCCGCGATCGTACGATCTCCGGGTTGGGTCTGGGCTCAGACACCTTACCCGACCTGCTGGGTCGCAACGCTGAACGCTGGTATCCCGGTCTGTGAACGGGCCACTCTCCCTCGACGACCTGGCGCGGGAACCGGAGCAGTTCACCTGCGACCTGCACACCGCCGGCGGTTCACCCTTTACAGCACGGTTGTTGCGCTCCGACGACGGCGATCGGCTCGGTCTGTATTTCGATAATCTGGGCCCATCGGTACGCGGTATGTACGGACCCCATCCACTGCATGCGGCACATGCTGCTCTACTCTGTGGCAGCATCGATTGCGATCAACTGCTGCCCTTTGTCGCCATCGTCAACGATCCCGACGACGCAGAATCGCATGCCATTGCCGGGTACTTCCTGGTACAAGTTGGGCTTCGCGATGGCGATCGCCAACGCTACATCGACCACGGTCATCCACTCACAGAACAGGAGTGCTGCACCTTTGCGCCCTGCATCGCTGATGCCTGGCAGAGTCGAGGGCTGGGTAGCGCCCTGTTCGCCCACCTGGCGACATCACTGCGTCGACTCGGACGGCGACAGCTGGTATTGTGGGGTGGCGTACGGAGCGACAACCCCCGGGCCCAGCACTTCTATCGCAAGTTCGGTTTCCGCCACGTGGGCGACTTCGGTGTGAAAGGCCTTAACAATCTAGATATGGTTCTTGACTTGTGACGATGGTCGCCGATCTGACGGGTGAAGATGAGCGCGCCTTCCGGCACCGGGCTGGCTTGAGCGCCTGCTCGTCGTCGCCGAGCAGGTCATGGCACTGGACCCAGGGCAACCCATACCTGGATGGTGGCGATGGGCGACGGGGCCATCGCCACCACGCACCGTTGTCGTTGATGGGTTTCATCGCCGACCACTGTCCTGTACATCGCACCTTGCACAGGGAGGTGCAGGTACATACGCGTCTACGGGGAGAAGACGCTTGAACTCTTCAGGCTACTGTGGTGCCACCATCGAGCTGTTGTAGCACCTCGTCCATCGTCCACAGACGCTCCGCGTCTTCGAGCAGGGCATCGATGATGAAGGGATGAGCCTTCACCGTGTGACTGTCGATGAATTCGAAACCTGGTGACCAGTTCCCTTTACCGTCTTTGACGAACATGCCCTTGTCCTCGATGACGGTGATCTCGTCGGCGCTTCCCTGGGCTTCCTTGTACCGAAACTGTGGCATTGGTCTCCCTCCTTGTTGAGCACGATAGGGTGGGTCATCGTCTACCAAAACTTCAGCTAATACCGTGCCAGCTCTCGACCTGGACGGGCGCAATTCGGTTATTCTCGCCCACCTCTCTCTGACTAGGTCGGCAACGGATCCCATCTCCTTTGTGATATTGGTCACAGCCTGGTCAGCCACCGGCAGAAATCCGCTGACCGATTTTGCTCAAAAGAGCTCCTGAGTAGAGTCTTTTACTAACTCAACATGAGAGCCAACAGGCAGTTACGCTACATTCTCCAGTCCGGTCTCCGAGTATGAAATCAGCCTGTATCGGGCTGTCGAAAACTTGAGGCCAACCCTCAGTTTTTATTGCCGACCAGATACTTCTTCAGCCACAATCGCAGATTCCTGCCATAGTGGCATAGACCTGCTGGTGTGTCTGTGTGCGAATTCACGGACAGGTGGCATTTTGTGGCGTTAATTTGCGCCAACATTTGCCGGCGAAAGTGCAAAAATCGCCGGTCCGGTACCGACATGTGCAAAAATTGTCATTCTTTTCAGCCCCTGACGGCGGCCTCCATGCTGATGCTGGGACAGATGAATTGGTGCACATACTCCATCATCTTGCATTGCGGTGCTCCCTTTGACGGATGATTTGTACATGCTACGCGTTGAAATCTACTGCAGTCCCTGGTGCGTCTGGTGTTGGCGGAGTCGCCTGCTACTGCGCAGCAAGGGCATCCACTTCGACAAGATACCAATACGGATGTGGCTGGGAATCAAGCTTCCCAGCAAAAACTATCGGCGCATGGTGGAGCGCACCGCGGGTGACGGCACCGTGCCGCAGATCTTCGTCGACGGTCACTATCTCGGGACGGACGACACGCTGGCGGAACTAGACCGACAGGGCCGTCTCGACGACATTCTTGCAGGCCGAGTACCGGTCCCTACCCCAGGTTGAGCGGATCCGACAGTTTTATTGTCAATGGCAAATATGTTGTCGATCTGTGTATGTTTTTGTTTTATTTGAGGATAGATACAGTTTCTCCACCTTGGCCGTCAACAAATGTTGGCGTTCTGGACGAACCTACGCACGTTTGACTCGACTTCTGTTGAGCATGCATATCTTCAGCATTTTTGGTAAGTTATAGTACATCCGAGCGAGCAAGCACGCCCACGCCGGGCACGTTCCTTGCGTGTCAACATGACCTCCATCTCCTTTCGACTCCACCTTCGTAGCTTTGCGCTGGTCGACGGCGATCTGAGGGACTGGCCGCGGCATCTGCTATCGGCAACTCGGTGCGAGACGCCCCTCTTGACGACGATGACCTGAGTGCCGCATTCCGTGTTGGCTACGATGTGTCACAGAACCGACTTCTTGTCGCGGTCGAAATCATCGATGACTCCATCGTGATACCCGACCAGCCAAGTGTTGATTGGACCCATGTGGATGGGTGCGAGCTGTATCTCGATGTCACACACGGGCAAGGTTCCGGCGTGCAGTTGGCGCGTTGGGGGGCAGTGATGTCCGTCCAGGGCGACGCCAGAGAAATCCGCTACGGTGTGGAATCGTCGGTGCGCCCCCGGCGACGGGTGTACGAGTGGTGGGTCGATGTCTCGACTCTGGGTCCTGGCCTGCAGTTGGAACCCGGCGTCGACATTGGCTTCGACGTTGCCGTGGAAGACCGGGACGCGGACAACTCCTTCACCTGGACATCCTGGGGACCACGGACCCAAAAGCTGGAGGGAAACCGACGCCTCGGCGATTGGACCTACGAGTTTGAGCGAGCCCTGACCACATCGGGCGACCCGGCTTGAGCGACAAGCCCCCCTCTCGTATCACGCACGATCCGTACGCGCCATTTCGCATCCCCGCCTTTCGTCGCTACGCAGTTGGAGGCATTCTCACGCGCCTGGGGACGCGTATGCAGTCCGTCGCTGTCGGCTGGGATGTCTACCAGCGCACCGGCGAGCCACTCGCCCTTGGGTTGGTGGGGCTTGTACAGGTGATTCCCGCCATTCTGCTCGCCCTGCCCGCCGGCTGGCTGGCCGACACCTACGACCGTCGCAAGGTCGTGCTGCTGAGTCTGCTGGGGATGACGCTGACCTCCGCTGGACTCGTCCTGCAAGCCGCACTCGGCGCCGACGTGTGGGTTGTCTACGCACTGCTCGCCGCCGACGCCGTCGTCGGCACTCTCGGGCGGCCGGCGCGGTCATCCCTTGTGCCGCGCATCGTTCCCCGTGAGCTATTTCCCAGCGCCGTCGCCTGGAACAACAGCATGTTCCAACTCGCCGGTGTCCTCGGCCCCGCCGTCGGTGGTTTCGTCATCGCAGCCTCGATTTCGCTGGCCTACGGACTGGCGGCAGCCAGTTCGCTGCTATTCGCCTTCCTGCTGACTCGCATTCCCGAGGCCGCCGGTGTTGCTGACGAGGGTGGTGGTCACGCGACACTGTCGACCTTGTTTGATGGCATCCATTACCTGCGTCGAACACGCGTGCTGCTCGCCATCATCTCGCTTGACATGTTCGCCGTGCTGCTCGGCGGCGCCGTGTATCTGTTGCCGGTGTTTGCCGAGGACATCCTCAGCGTCGGTGTCAAAGGACTTGGATATTTGCACGCCGCTCCTGCCGTGGGCGCGCTGTTGACGGCGCTGGTGGTCGCCCACCTGCCACCATTGGGAAAGGCGGGACGCGCCCTGCTGCTGTCGGTCGCCGGCTTCGGTCTGGCAACGATCATCTTCGGACTGTCCTCGAATCTGTACCTGTCGTTGGCTATGCTGTTTTTGACCGGTGCCTTCGATCAGGTGAGTATGGTCGTCCGTCACACCATGGTGCAGCTGACGACACCGGACGCAATGCGTGGCCGTGTGTCTGCAGTGAATGGCGTATTCGTTTCCGCCAGCAACGAGCTTGGCGGTTTCGAGTCAGGCCTTGTGGCGCACTGGTTCGGACCTATCATCTCTGTGATCTCAGGTGGCGTCGGCACGCTGATCGTGGTCGGCGTAACAGCCTGGGGCTCCCCGCAGTTGCGGCGCTTCGGTTCGCTCGGCGAAATCCGCACCAAACAGTAGTACTCATGCAAGGACGGTGTGATGAGTGACAGACGATACCGCGCCGCCATCGTCGGCCTGGGGTTTATTGGTGGCGCCGACCAGGTCTCCGGTGACGCTTTGGGTCAGCGCGTTGAAGATCTCGATGGCACCCATGTGATGGCATTGCGGGGGCACGAACGCGTCGACCTGGTCGCCGGCAGTAGCCGCGATGAGGGGCGGCGTCAGCGGTTCAACGACCGCTTTGACGTACCCGTCTTCGCCGATTGGCAAGAACTGTTGCAAAAGGCGGCGCCTCTGGACATCGTCAACATCGCCACCTACACACCGGCCCACGCCGAGGTGACGCATGCGGCTTTGGCCGGCGGCGCTCGAGTCATCTACTGTGAAAAGCCGATCGCACCTACCGCCGACGAGGCTCAGGGCATGGTCGATGCCTGCCATGCGGCGGAGGCGCTGCTTGTCATCAATCACAATATCCGCTTCCACCCCTCCTTTCGACGCTTGCGTGACCTGATCGCCGCAGGCGGCCTGGGTACTCTCACCTCAGCCAGCGCGCAGTGGCCGACGGGACGCCTCGGCAACGTCGGCACACACATGATTGACGCCGTGCAGATGGTGACGGGGTTGGCCGTGACCGGCGTCTCAGGTACCCTTGATCTTTCGGCCAAACCGGACTGTCGCGGTGACGCCTTTCGCGACCCGGGTGGTTGGGGTGTATTGCGCCTTGGCCGCGAGCTTGCAGCGAGTCAGAATGGACCAACCGGCGATCTGCACTGCAGCGTCGATGCTGGTGACTATGGCGTCGTACCGTTGCGGCTGCGCTTTCACGGTACCGAGGGGTATGCCATCTGTCGCGGTCGCGAAATATCGGTGCTGCGCGGCGACCACGAACAGACCTGGAAGAACGAATTCCCGAACTCGGGGATGGATCGTGCCGTAGATGAAGCCGTCCACTGGCTCGATGGAGCGAGGCCGTTCCCATATGACGCCAAGGAGGCGGTACGCACTCTGGAAACAATCATCGCATTCCATCTCTCCCATGAGCGGGACGGCGCCCGTGTTGCCGTGCCACTTTCGGGTGCCCAACGCCAGCACGTACTGCAGAGCGGCTGAGGAGCAGAGATCGAAGGAAAGCTCGGCGGAATTTTTGACCGCTATAATTTGACCACAGTGGAGACGACGATGTTTGGAGAGATACACAACACCGAGGGGGAACGGCTCGATTACAGCGTGCACGAGGGTGGCAGCGAAGGGATCGTCCTGCTTGGGCATGGTGTGACGGGCAACAAGGACCGACCCTTCGTCGTCGCCCTGGCGGAGAGCTTGGCTGCGGCAGGAATGACGACTTTGCGCTTGTCCTTTGCGGGTAATGGTGAGTCCCAGGGGCGATTCCAGGACTGCACGATCAGCAAGGAGGTCGCCGACCTGGGGTCTGTGCTCGACGTCGTCGGCGATCGTCCTGTCTGTTTCGTCGGACACAGCATGGGCGGTGCCGTAGGCGTACTCCGTGCCGCTACGGACAGGCGCATCCACTGGCTCGTCTCCCTCGCCGGCATGGTGCACACCCGGGACTTCGCCGAGCGCGAATTTGGCGCAGAGACACCGGACACGGGCTTGATGTGGGACGAAGAGTCCTGTCCACTGTCGCAGCTCTACATGGATGACATGGCCAACCTCGGCTCCGTCGCCGATCAGGGCGCGCAGGTAGCAGTCCCTTGGTTGTTGATCCACGGCTCGGAGGACGACGTAGTACCCCTGAAGGATTCGCAGGATATCGTCGCCCGAGCGCCCCATGCCCAACTGGTCGAACTGCCTGGGGCGGGCCACGTGTTCAGCGATGCCGCCACAGCACCGATGGTCGACGCCGTCGTGCGCTGGGTGCGCGAACAGATGAGCCATTGATGTGAGTTGGTCCTGGTCAGAGCGGCATATCGAAGAGTATCACCGCCAGGGGTATACGGTCTTTGAGGCCATCCTGCCACCCTCCCTGATCGGCGATCTGCGTCGCGCCTGCGACGCGGCTCTGGTGCTTGCCCGCGAGCGCAGCGGGCCACAGGCCCAGAGACTGCAGCCGGTGTTCGGCTTTGACATCGACCATGCAGCCTTTGCCGCCTTCGCCGAGTTACCCGTGCTCATCGATGCCCTGCAGCAGACGCTGAGCCCGCTCCATACCTACGGTCACCGCGATGGTCTCGGCGTGCTGCTGGAACCGGCCGAGTCGGCCTGGTGTACTCCGTGGCACCGCGATTGGCGCGACAACTGCAGGGGACTCGATCTCGATCGCTGGGAGGCCGATTTTCGCGATGGGGACCTGTTTAATCAACTCAATTGCGCTCTGTACGAGGATAGCTCCACCTGGGTCGTGCCAGGCAGTCACCTGCGGCCGGATCTGCCCTGCGAGAGGGCGCGCTTCCCCGACCGGCCAATCCCGGGTCCCGAACTCGACGGCCTCGACGCCGAGGTACGGGAGCGGGCCTGTTGGCAGTACTGCACGTCCCTTCCAGGTGCCCGACCGCTGCATCTGGCTGCCGGTGACTTCTGTCTGTACCGCAATAGCCTCTGGCATATCGGCAGCTACGTGCCCTACCGCAAGCGGGCAACCCTGCACGATTTTGTCGATACGCCTGCATATCGGGTCTGGCGCGAGCAGGCGGAGACGGGTTAGACGCTTACATGCAGCGGTGCATGACGATCCTGGAGCGCCGATACGTAGTACAGACCCGCTTTTGCCATGACGACATCTGCCAACGCCAACAAACACCTGCAGGCCCTCGGGCCCACCTACCGTTCGAGCAGTCGCCCATAGGTCTCTGGACGGCGGTCCTGGCGCAGGAATTGCGCCGCATCGCCGACCTCTCCACCGAAGGAACGCTCCTTCACGCGTGGCTGGTCCAGGTCGATGATGTGTGTCGCAACACCGACCCGTGTCCCCGTATCGGCCAACACGGTACCTTCATAATCGACGATGCAACTTTTGCCAGCCGTCATGCCAGGTAACCAGGCGACGGCCTGTGGCGTACCATAGCTGGAACGGGCAACGTAGACGCAGTTGTCGATCGCCCGACTGCGAATCTGAATGTCCAGACCTTCTGCCGTCATCCGTCGCTGCAACGAAGGAAAGCAGATGATCTCCGCGCCCTGCAACGACAGGATGCCGGCTACTTCGGGGAAATGGCCGTCGTAGCAGGTCATGAGTCCGATGCGACCGAAATCGACATCGAATACGGGGTAATGATCTCCCCGCTTCACGCCCTGGTCTTCACGTTCCACAGCGGTCAGGTGGGTTTTATCGTATCGTCCCACGACAGTGCCATTGCGATCGAGCAGAAAGCAACTGTTCGTCTTGCCAGCGGCGCCTGTCACCAGCAGGGGTAAAACGACATACGACGCGTGGCGGCGGGCGAGATCGGCGACACTCACCATCAGCGACGCCTGGTCGGCGGTGGGTGGATCCTGCCACATCTCGTCCCGCTGGCCCATGGCGTTGAGATATTCGGGCAGACAGATGATGTCCGCGCCAACCTTGCCGGCGCAGTCCAACAGCGACAACGCACTGTCGCGCATCATTTGGTGGGACACCTGGGGGCCAACGGCGGGTGGTTGCACGACGGCGATATGGACTTCACGACTCATGATGGTGATCCTTCGAGGACGGTGAAGAATGGGCGCAAGGCGGACCGGCCTCGCCTTTACAGACGGGAATCGATGACATGGCACTCAATGACAAGCAACTGCGGATGTGTTCCCAGTCAACCTGGGATTTCTCCGACTTGAAGGCGCTGTGGAGTTGCTCCGACTCGTCGATCACGACATGACCCAGCAGGGCTGGGCGACGGATGAGTGGGCCGGCGATCTACGAGAAGGTGAAGGCCGCCCATATCCTGGTTGTGGACACCTCCATCTGGCTTGGCGAAAAGACTTCGGTCTGCACACAACTGCTTGAACGACTGTACTCCAGTTCCGGAGATCTCAACGAACATGGCCAGTATGCCTACTACGGCAAGACGGGGGGCTAGTCACCGGCAACGAGGACGGCGTCAAACACTGCTCCATGTCGGTCTTGTACGCACTGCAGCACATCGGTTACGCCATCGCGCCACAGGCCGACGCCGGTTGGATCGGGGAGGCGGGCCCGGGACCCTCCTATCTGGACCAGAGATCGGGTGGACCCGACAACGATTTCACCAATCGCAACACCACCTTCATGACCTGGAATCTGCTGCACATGGCACGTATGCTCGTCGATGCCGGTGGCATTCCTGCCCACGGCAACCAGCGTTCAGAATGGGATGCCGGCTGCCGCTTTGACTTCGACAATCCAGAATATCGCTATAGACGCACGTGTGTCGGGCTCTATGTGGTCAATTTCTTTGCCCGAGATGGGGGGATAGCTCTGATGATATGGTCAAATTTTCACGCGTTGGCAACAACCATGGCTGATGAGGCCAACTATGACGAGTCCCTCGTCCCCGACTATGTCCTGCCGGATGCACTGATCGGCTCCGACGGTTGCGCGGTGACCACTGGGGGCGTCTGGCAGGCGCAGCGACGGCCCGAACTCCTGCGACTGTTCGAGGAGCATGTCTACGGCGGCATGCCTGATCCGTTGCCGGAGACGCACTCTGAGTTGTTTGACGAGGATCCCAATGCACTCCGGGGCCAGGCCCTGCGCCGCCAGTTCAGCCTCCGCTTCGGCGCCGGGGAGCAAGTGTCGACGATGGACCTGCTGCTCTACCTGCCGCATGCCATCCAGCAACCGGTACCGGTCTTTCTCGGACTCAACTTCGCTGACCGTAACCTGGGCTGTTGAATGGCCATGCACGCCGATCCCGCCTTCTACCTGCGCCCCGTCATCGACCTGCTCAAGACGCACTGGCCCGAGAACCGCGTCGTCAACATTGTGTGCCATGGGCACAGTGTGCCGGCGGGGTACTTCGCCACACCCAGGGTCGACAGCCTCAACGCCTTCCCGCATCTGTTACGTGTGGCCCTGGCGGAGCGCTTTCCTTATGCCGTCATCAACGTCATCGTCTCCGCCATCGGCGGTGAGTCCTCTGATGCCGGCGCCGAACGTTTCCAGCGCGACGTGCTCACCCACAAACCGGCGGTCGTCACCATAGATTACGGCCTCAACGATCGGCGTCTGGGTCTGCCGGCGGCCCACGCCGCCTGGGGGTCGATGATTGTGGCAGCCAAGCAAGCCGGCGCCGCCGTTCTGCTGCTGACACCGACTCCGGATCTGACACAGCGTGCCCATGCGCCAAGCGAAGAAAGCCAGCCATTGCGCGACCACGCCGTGCAGATCCGACAACTTGCTGCAAAGCATGACGTGGGCCTCGTCGATTCGCAGTGTGCGGCGGCTGCGTACTGCCAGCACACGGGGGAGCTCACCGATCTGCTATCCTGGTCCAATCATCCAAATCGTGCCGGACACGTACTCGTCGCCCGGGCCTTGATGCGCTGGTTTACGCCGGCATGACGGATTGGATTCTGTCACGTTCGCAGACGCCGATTCTGCCCAACCACAAGCCTTGGGAGCTTGACGCGCTGCTCACGGCCGTCGCCCTCGAACCCGACCCTGAGGGTGCTCAGTTGCGTCTCTACTACTTGGTCGCGCACCGACAGCGCCCCCTCGACAATGTGCTCTGCCTGGCGCTGTCCACCGACGGGGACCACTGGGACAAGCCAGATCTGGGGGATGGAACCAACATCGTGATGCGCAGTTCCGGGCAGGATACGGGATGGGGCATGTTCATGCCCATGCGCATCCTGCACGAGCCGCAGGAACCTCGACTCGACTGGCGTTGGAAAATGGCCTACTGGGAGCGACCGACGGCGAATTCTGCCGCCGGCATCTGTCTCGCCATCAGCCCAGATGGGTTGTCGTGGCGGTCGCTGCATGAGCGCCCCATCATCACCAACGCCAACGATGCCATGTCCATGGTCACCGCCCTTCCCGGCGTCGAAACACCACTCGGAGAGGCGGGTTGGTTTCTTTATCAACAGACGTGGAAGCACAATGCCAGCCTGCCACGACAACGCGACAATCTCAAAGGCATCCACCGGCGCCTGTCGATCTGGCGCGGACCGAGACAGTTCGATGGCTCTTGGGTTGGGCCGGTGACAGTGCTGGAGCCTGACGGGGAGGACCCACCCGATCTGCAACACTATTGGATGGTGCCGTATGCCACCGACGGTGGGTATGGCGGATTGTTGTTGTGCCACCACACCCAGGACCAGACGATGGACGTCCAACGTGTGGCCAGCAAAGATGGCTGGTCCTGGACGCGCTGTGACGAACGGCAACCCTTGTTGCCATTGGGCGAGCGCGGTCGATTCGACTGCGGCATGGTGACGACGAAGGCACCCCCTTGTGTCTGGCAGGGGCGGGTGTTGTTACCGTACAATGGGCGACCGAGTTGTCACGACCAGGCACCACGATTTGCCGACGACCCGGAGGTCGCGCCCGGCATCGGTATGGTCGAATTGGACCCGGCCGTGCTAGCTCAATGAAAAGAGACAACCCATGACCGACCGTCCTCTCGACGCCGTCATCGTCGGCGCCGGTCACCGCGCCATGACCTACGCTTCCTATGCCAAGACCCACCCGGAACAATTGCGCATCGTCGGTGTCGCAGATCTGATCAAACAGCGTCGGCAGATGGTTCAACGGGAATATGGGTTGGCGACAGAACACTGTTTCGACACGGCGGAACAACTGGCACAGGCACCGAAGTTTGCCGACGTCATCATCAATGGCACCATGGATCATCAGCACGTGCCGACGTCACTGCCGCTGTTACAAGCGGGGTATCACCTGCTGCTCGAGAAACCGTTTGCCACCGATATCACCGAGATGTGGCAGTTGGTCGAGACCGCCAGGACCCATGAACGCCACGTCTCGATCTGTCACGTATTGAGGTATGCGCCATTCTATGCCGCCATCCGGCAACAGGTCGCCGACGGGGTCATCGGTGACCTGATCAACATCCAGGCCGTCGAGCACATCTCCTATCATCATATGGCCGTCGGTTTCGTACGGGGCAAGTGGAGCCGCGAACAGGTCTGCCATTCGACGATGCTGATGTCGAAATCCTGCCACGATCTCGACCTGATCGCCTGGATGCATTCCGGTGTTGCGGCGACGCGGGTGTCCAGCTTTGGCACCAATCTGCAGTTCCGTGCCGAACGCGCGCCGGTGGGGGCTGGCAGTCGCTGCCTGGTGGACTGTCCCATCGAGGCGGAGTGTCAGTACTCGGCACGTAAACACTACATCGACCACCCGGATCGCTGGTCGTTCTACGTCTGGGACTCGCTCGAGCACATCGACAAACCCACCATCGACGACAAGATCGCCTCTCTGAAGGGGGACAATCCCTACGGTCGATGTGTCTGGAAATGCGACAACAACGTCGTCGATCACCAGTCTGTCGCAATCGAGTTTGCCGATGGCGTCTCGGCGACATTGAACATGATCGGTGGGTCATCCAAACCGACCCGATCGCTGCATCTGATCGGTACCCAGGGCGAGATTCAGGGCGTGATGGAGGACAGTCGCTTCGTCATCCGGCACATCGATCCGAGAGCAGGTCACGAATTTTCGGAGCAGGTCATCGATCTACGGCAGGGGGGCGACATGACCGGTGCCTTCGGCAGCCACGGTGGCGGCGACATGCGGCTCGTGGAGGACTTTCTAAAAGTTGTTCGCGGCCAGTCACCGTCGTTGTCGACAACCAGCCTCGAGGATTCGGTTACAGGACACCTGCTCGGATTCTGTGCCGACCGCTCCCGGCGCGAGGGTGCGGTCATCGACGTGCCATCGTCGCAGTGAGCACCTCTGCCGTGCACGTATTCGCCTATGGGTCGCTGATGATTCCACGGGTCATGGACCGGGTTGCCGGTCGCTTGTTCGTCCAGGAGCCCGCCCAGCTGCAGGGATACGCCCGCTACGCACTACGCGGCGAGACCTACCCCGGCCTTGTCGAAGAGGAGGGGGTCGCCACCGACGGTGTGTTGTGGCGTGACATCGGCGACGACGATCTGCAGCGACTGGATACATTCGAAGGGGAGTGGTATGAACGACGTACGGTCTGGGTCGTCGTCGGTGCCGACCAGGTGCAGGCCGAGACCTATGTGCTGATCAGGACCCAGCAGCATCGTGTGTCGCGACGAAGCTGGAGCCGCAATCGCTTCGAGTCTCGGTATCTGCAGAATTTTCTCGCCAACTACAAAGGCCCCGACCAATGAATGATAGTGCACGGCTGTTTGTGACCCTGGGCGCGGCCGGCATGGCTCTCGCCGTTGTTCTTGGGGCCTTTGGTGCCCATGGCCTGAAGTCGCGCGTGACCCCGGACCAACTCGGCGTGTGGCACACTGCGGTGCAGTATCACCTCGTCCACGCGCTTGGACTGTTCGTCGTCGCCGCCTTGTGCCACGTATCGCCCGCAGCCGGCGTGCGACTGGCAGGATGGATGATGGTTGCCGGCGTCGTTTTGTTCTCAGGCAGTCTGTATGGCCTCGTCATTTCCGGCGCCCGCTGGCTCGGCCCGATCACCCCCTTGGGTGGAATCGCCTTTGTCATCGCCTGGCTGCTGCTGGCGTGGAGCGCCTGGCGTGGGCATGGAACATGATCTTCGACAACCCCCAACTGCGACCCCGGGCGCGGGAAGCGGGCATCGTCATCGGCGACCTGCCCACGGGCGCGCTGAATGCCATCACTGACGTCCCCGGTATCCGCGTCGGTCATGTGTCCTTGATCGAGGGCGACGGTCCGTTGCACATCGGCCAGGGACCGGTGCGCACGAGTATCACCGCATCGAGACGCCCATTGCGCTGACCAACACACTCAGCGTCGGTTCCGTCTATGAAGGAATTGTGCAGTACATGGTTGACGACGTGTTCCGTAGTCTGGGACACGTGCCGTGGTTCAACCCCGTCGTCGGTGAGACTTCCGACGCGTTTCTCAACGACATCGTTGGCGAGCGCGGTGGCACCTCGATCATGATCATCTTCGCCACCGACCTGCCACTCTCCGGTGGCGACCTCGACCGCGTGGCCAAACGGGCCACCTTTGGTCTGGCACGCACCGGGTCGAATGGTGGTCACGGTTCAGGTGATTACGTGATCGGCTTTTCGACGACCTGGCGACAGCCGGACAGGAAGAAGCTGATACGGTCGGCGATGCGCGATAACGAGTCCCTGATCGACAAACCCTTCGTCGCCATCGCCGAGGCGACGGAAGAGGCGATCCTCAATTCGTTGTTCAAGGCGACAACGATCGTCGGCAGGGACGGTCATGTGCGCCAGGCGATGCCGGTGGACGAGGTGTTGCAGCGCTGGCGGGTGGCGAAGGGCTAGGCGGTTCCCGCAGCCACTACCCTTGGAAGCTGCAGGCCGGCACTCCCGCCACTCCTGGATCCAATTTCACCAGACTGCCCGCGAGTGGCTGTTCAGCCAGGGTCTCGTCGTCGAGGCCGACGACGGCGGAGGTGACGTACAACTCGTCGAGGTTGGCGCCGCCGAAAGCACAGGAGGTGACATATCCGAAGGGCAGACGCAGGTCCCGTAGCAACTCCCCGGTGTCGGGGTCATACCGACGCACGTCCCAGCCGCCGAACACGGCGACCCATAGTTTGTCCTCCGCATCGATCGCCATGCCGTCGAAGCCACCCTCACCTTCGTTGGTCACCACGACCCGTTCGTTGCTGATCTCTCCCGTGTCGACATCGTAGTCAAATGCACGGACCGTGTCAGCGAGAGTACAGATGTAGTACATCGTTTTTGCGTCCGCCGTCCAGACGATGCCATTGGAGATCGACACCGGTCGCAGTTTCTCCGAGACATTGTGGTCGGCATCCAAACAGTACAGGGCCCCGGCGTCTTGCTTGCCGTTGAATTCCATCGTTCCCGCCCAGAAGCGACCCGCGGGATCACACTTGCCATCGTTGAAGCGGTTGGCGGGAATGTCACGTTCGGGATCTGCGATGGGTGTGATCTTCTCCGTATCCAGGTCGAGAAATGCGAAACCGTTGTGCAGGGCCAGCACCAATCCGCCAGCGGCCCGTTTGACGACGGTGCCGACAGCCTGGCAGGTAGGGATCGTTCGGTTGGTCCCCGTCGCCGGGTCGTAGATGTAGAGTTCGTGGGAGAGGATGTCGATCCAGTAGAGGACGTTATCCTCCGGATCCCACAGCGAACCCTCGCCTACGAGTGTACGCTTGGCCACCACCTGCTCTGGCGTAACCTGTTCGCTCATGTCAGCTTGTCCTTCGAAGAATGGCTTGGTTGTCTTATCGTAGAGAACATGTCGCTCGTCGGCAACCTGCCGTTGCTGGCGTATTGATGACGACGGAGAGAGTAAATGCCGATCGATGCAAAGGACCGCCGCGCCCTGGACCGGCACGGTTTTCTGTTGCTGCGGGGGGCCTTCGATGAAGCCCGTCTGCGCGCCCTGCGTGCCGGCGTCGATAACCTGATTGCCCGCGCCCGCGCCGGGGAATGTACGGTGCCATGGATCGACGAGGGGGCGGGGATTCTGGACCGCACGTCACACATGATGCATCCGGACAAATACGAGGCTGCCTGGGGCGAGTGGCTCGATGAGGATGTGGCCGACGACATGGAGCAGTTGCTGGGTGGACCGGTCCGTCACAGCCTGTTCGGCATGCTCGCCAGCGGTGGGGGTCGCGACTATCGCATGGCCTGGCATCGCGATATCGGCAAACCCGGCGCCCCGGATGAAGAGCAGTATCTGCGCCTGCATCACGGGCACGTGCTGCAGTTCAACGCACCGATCGCGGCGACCGACAGCTTTCTGCACGTCGTCCCCGGTTCGCACCTGCGCGCCTCTACGGAGGAGGAGATCGCCGCCGCCGGCGCCGGCGTAGCAGGTGAGATCAGTGCCGGCATCGAGGTGTGCATGGAGCCGGGAGACATCCTCTACTACAATGCCAACCTATGGCACCGTGGCTGGAATCCGGAGGGGCTGCTCCGCTGGACGATGCACGCCGCCTATTGGAAGGTGGGCTATCCGATAATGAAACACGAGGCGGGCCAACATGAGGCACTAAAGTCGAGCCATCATCTGGCTCGCCTGCCGGGACGCGCCCGACAGTTGGTGCAGCGCTATCTCGACGCCTGTGACGACGACCCGAAAAGCTTGCTGCAGTTATGACCAAGGGCCTCGAACACGTCGACTGGCGACTGGACGCGGCCGGTTGTCTGATCTGCCGGTGAGACTGCCCATCCACGAAGTCGAGGCGCAGCTGCTGGCCGCGCTCGAGACGTCAGGTGCGGCAGTACTGACTGCGCCGACGGGATCGGGAAAGACCACACAAGTCCCACAGATGCTGCTGCGCGGTGGAGTCGCGGGTCGGATTCTTGTCCTGCAACCGCGGCGTCTGGCGGCGCGGGTCGTGGCACAACGGGTTGCCGACGAACTTGGCTGTCGGGTGGGGGATCTGGTCGGATACCAGACACGACACGATCGGCAGGTGACAGCGGCGACGCGGATACTATTCCTTACGGAGGGACTGTTCCTGCGCCAGTTGCAGGCCAATCCGACGCTGGACGGCGTCGGCGCCGTACTCCTCGACGAGTTCCATGAACGATCTCTGGCTGCCGACCTGGCTCTTGGTCTGTGTCGCCGACTGCGCGCCGGGCGCCGTCCCGACCTGCGTCTCGTCGTCATGTCCGCCACCCTCGAGGCGGATGTCGTAGCTGATTTTCTCTCCTGTCCGGCGGTGCGTGCCGAAGGTCGCATCCACGACGTGGACATCAGCTATGATGACGCCCATGGGGAGGCGCCGGTGTGGGAACGGGCGAGTCGTGCTCTGCGGCGCTGGCTGGACGAAGGGGGTGCAGGGGATGCGTTGCTGTTCCTGCCAGGTACATATGAGATCCGCCGCACCGTCGAGGCCTGCCGACGTCGGTTGCGACCGCAGGACGGGCCCATCGTTGTGTTACCCTTGCATGGCAACCTGTCCCCCAACGAACAGGACCGCGCCGTGCGGGGGGGTGGGGGCGAACGGCGTGTCGTCGTGTCGACCAACGTGGCTGAGACCTCGATCACGATTGATGGCATTCGCTGTGTGAT
>Ga0310125_10000483_pt1 | contig 18734 bp, 18 predicted proteins | sample CB11b_Tmax_Bot8__FD_203508 | JGI IMG/M metagenome (GOLD analysis project Ga0310125, IMG submission 203508) | Marine microbial communities from Western Arctic Ocean, Canada - CB11b_Tmax_Bot8 | ecosystem: Environmental > Aquatic > Marine > Oceanic | place: Canada: Western Arctic Ocean | collected... | reverse complement strand
TTTTGATCATCAAGTCTCTATGCCTAATGTTTTGATGCCTGAATTGCTTCTTACAGATTTCCAGCAAGCTGAGAAGCACAAAGATGATTTTCCAGATAAATATAAGCTGTTCTTAAAAGCTCATCCTGAGATATTTGAATTTAAACCTGTAGAAACACCAATTTTTCTTCAGAAAAAAAATCAAGCTCCAAAAAGCCACTTTTGGTTCAGACTAAAAGACACAATAAATAAGCCTCTTTCAATACATCATCAGTTATTAGCATTTGCCAGTGACTATGGACTATTATCAACTTCTACATTACCCCATCGGGAGGAAATATCATCTTCAATGGCTTATTATGCTAGTTTAGATCATGCACTGTGGTTCCATAGAGATTTTTCAATTAACGATTGGCTACTATATGATGTAGAAAGTCCAAGTGCTTCAAATTCAAGGGGCTTTTCAAGAGGAAATATATTTAGTGTTGATGGGACAATGATTGCTTCTGTAACTCAAGAGGGATTAGTTAGAAAATATGTTAGCCCCTAATGTTTAGATTTTTAATAGTCTTAATAATCCTCTTTGTAGGATGTCAAAAAGAAGACTCCTCAAATATTAAGAATTCGGAAATTGATTCATCAATTATTGACAGAGAACTTAAAGACTCTATTTTAGTTGGCAACAATATTTTTGATATTTCATATAATGAGATTTTTGAACAACCAAATTGGGTTAAATATCAAGTTAGAGATATAGAAAAAAATGCCGATAGGGATGGGATGAATTTTTTTAAAGTAGATTCTGTCCATACATCTGATGATAATGACTATTATAATAATAGATGGGATAGAGGACACATGGCTCCGGCAGGTTCATTTAATGATTCTTATTCTAATCTATTAGCAACTTTTTCTTATTTAAATGTAGCCTTACAATATGATGATCTCAATAGAGGTGCTTGGGTAGACCTTGAAGAAAAAGTTAGAGAGTGGGCTGAAACATTAGGTGCGATACAAGTTGAAATTAATTTAGAATTCAATTCTGATCATATTACTTTAGATACAGGGGCCCATGTTCCAACAGGCTTTTATAAATTCTTGACTTTCCCAGATAATTCTAAAAAATGTTATTACTTTCCTAACGTTACTCCAGAGAAAAATTGGGAAGAATATGAGATTAGTTGTAATTAAAGTTTTTATATTGTTAACATGAAAATAAAGTTTTTACTTTTAATTCTCTTTACAACCTATTTAAGTTCTCAAGAACAGTCAAAAACTTTTATGGCCCCACAAGGTAATATCCTTATAGGTGCGGACCTGCACACCCATACTGTTTTTTCAGATGGGATGGTATGGCCAAGTATTAGAGCTGAAGAAGCACAAAGAGAGGGGTTTGAACTTATAGCAATTACTGATCACCTAGAATATCAGCCAAAGAAAGAAGATATCCCAAACCCTGATTTTAACAGATCATATCAGATTGCAAAAAAATCTGTAAGTGGCGGAGATTTAATAGTTATTCCAGGTTCTGAAATAACTAGACACATGCCTCCAGGTCATTTTAACGCCATCTTTATTAAGGATGCAAATAAACTATTAATTGAAAGTGATTCTATTGCTGGAATCTATGAGGCTAATAAACAGGGAGCATTTGTTTTTTGGAATCATCCTAATTGGACTAGTAAGGAAGACGGAAGAATGGATGGTATTGCAAAACTAGACCCAGTTCATAAAAAACTTATAAATGAGAATTTACTCCATGGCTTAGAAGTCGCCAATGAGCTCACTTTTTCAGAAGAAGCGTTAGAGATAGCTTTGGAAAATAATTTAACCATTCTAGGTGCTTCTGATATTCACGGAATTGCTGATTGGCTTTTTGAAATTCCTGAAGGAGGGCATAGACCCTTAACCTATATTCTTTCCAAAGACCTAAATCACAATTCTATTAAACAAGCATTATTTAATGGAAACACTTTTATCTGGTTTGAAGATATAATAGCAGGAAAAGAGAAAATTTTATCATCAATAATTAATTCAAATTTAAAGGTTAAAAGTAATGGATATGTTGGTGAGACAACATTGCTGGAAATAAGTTTAACTAACTTAAGTAGTCTTCCTCTTAAACTAAGTTATATTGGAGAGTTTACATTTCACCAATATTCAGACTTTATAGAAGTTCCTGCTAAGAAAACAGTAAAAGTTCAAGTTAAAACAATTGAAAAATTAAAATCTCTGGTTATGCACTTTAAGATTCTTAATGCAATAATAGGAAGAAAGAAAAACCTTCATGTTAGCTATAACTTGGATATTCAATAAAATATTATTAGTTAACTATGGCTGAAAAAAAAGAATGGAGACCACTACCAGATTTTCTTACTATCAAAGAGAGTAAAATCGAAGGTTTAGGAATATTTGCTACTAAGGAAATTAAAGAGGGTTCAGACCTTGGAATATCTCATGTATATGATGATAGATTCCCAGATGGATACATCAGATTACCTATAGGAGCATTTATTAATCATCATGAAATGCCTAACTGTAAGGCAATTGTTAGTGAATCAGACCCATTACTTGGTAAACTAAAACATATAAGGATTATCGCAATAAAAGATATTGAAGAAGGGGAGGAAGCAACGCTTAATTATATTATAAATAAATTAGAAAATCCTCTTTGGGAATTCGAGTATGAGATTTCCCAATAATTAATCAACTTTTTTCCCAGCCAACTCAAACATATCTGCAAGATATCCAGTTATCTCATCACCCTCAACATATAGTTCAAAGAAAATATCATATTGGTTTTGTATTAACACATCAATATAAAGAATATCCTCTTCTATCTCAGTTTCTTTAACAACAATATCTTCAGCTAGTTCTCCAGACAGGGATTCAAATACAGAGGTCAGTCCATCTTCATCTTCTTTAACAGTGAGAGACACTATTACATCACCTGACATTGGTAGATCAAAAATTTGAAATTCAAAAGTGCCAAGAAATTTTTCATTTGGATTAGTGCTTTCTGCAACTTGAGAAGCGGGATTAAGCAGGGCTCCACAGGATAGAATAGAAACACTTAAAATTGTCAATAATATATTTTTCATATTTAAAATTTTGTAGCAATATAGAAACAGAAGTGTTATAATCCAATTAAATATTGAAACTTCACAAAAAATTGAGATTGATTAACTCTCATAGGATCAAAATCTTCTGGATCAACATTAAAATCATGAATTGAATTTTGATTACCCCCAATATAGAATATTGTTGATGGATTTGGATTCCATTTTAATAATGGTTGGATGAAGAATGTTTCATTAAAATCATTATACTCTGAAATAATCCTGAAGCTTAAATCATTATTAAACTGATAACGAACGGCTAACCTAGATATATATCCACTAAAAAAATTATTGGATTTATTAAGTCTTTCAAGTTTAGCATAATTAATTGAAGGCTTAATATTAATATTTTCTCCAATTTTATATTCTAATGCAATATAAGCAGACCTTTCCCTTCCAATTTCTGGAATATCTTCATTATATGCAATTTCCCTTCCAAAAGTAAACTTTGTTACAAAACTTAAATTCGATGTAGGGAATCCCAAAATCATTAGATCTGATTTTCCCACATTTTTATAATCAACACCCAGATAATTTCTTAAAAAATTTATATCGTAATTATACTTTATTTCTGTTTTTCCAACGGTCACAAATGATAAATCAAAATCAAGATTTCTAGATTTTAAATCATTATCATAATTATATGTAATGTCCCCTTTGAGGCTAGTTTCTAATTTTGAGATAATCCCTTTTTCAAATAAGCCTTCATACCCCTGTGAGAATGTTAACCATTTTCTATTATTTTTTGGAGTAAATCCAACATCCGCTCTATATCCAGGTGTAATACCTCTATAAAAAAAAGATGAATCCCAGTGTTCTGTTTGTCGTGAAAATCTAAAATATGTAGCACTTCCACTAAACTTTTCACCATCAAGTCTTACTGTTTTATTTAAAAAGGTATCATTACTATCAATCCAATCTTGGATTGGCTCTTTGTTAAAGTTTTTAATTAATTCAAATTGTATTCTCCAGATTTTATTAATAGTAATTAACCCATCTATACCAAACAAATTTCCATAGCCTCCACCTTCATAGAATCTATTTGTTGTAAAGGCTCCAAACTTGGTTCCAGAATTAAATAATTTTTGATGTCTAAATGCATTTACATAGCTTACTGCTCCATCCCCAATATATGATTTGTCTTCCCCTCCAATTAGATAAGGTGAGGTTTGATCTATAGCTGTCAACATTATAGTACCAGATGATTCACCGTGATTAATAATTTTTGAAGATATCGAAGGAGAATTAATTGTTCTAGAGTAAAATGCACCATCCATAAATTTTAACAAGTCCATTCCCTTGTTAAAAAATGGTCTTAGTTCAGGATATTGAAGAGCATAAGCAGAGTTTATATCCAGTTGAGTTTTATCAGCTTCTACTTGAGAGAAATCAGGATTGATTGTTAATTCAAGTGATGCAGAAGAGGATAAATCATAACTTACTCCAAGACCAACCTCGCCATTTATTTTTCCAAAATTTATAGGATCATTAAGTGAACTTTCTCTTTCTCCAGAAAGATTTCCAGATATGTATGGTAATAATTCAACTTTCCTTTTATAAACTACATCTTTCATGATAAGCCTGTCTGTTACTTGACAAGCCCAACAAGGATCACTTCTATCAAATCGTTGACTTTGACTTCTATGAAATATACCGTCAAGAGTATAAACTCTTGAAAGATTGAAATGCCAAATTTGATTTTTCCCTTTTGGATATGGAATTGAATTAAGAGGAATTTTAAATTCTAGAATATATCCATCACTTACAATATTGCCTTTGGTTTCATATATAGTATTATAATTTGGATCAAAGGTGTCTTCTTCAGTTGTTGCATTTTTAACTCTAATATCAAGTTGGCTACCATAAGCATTTGCTCCGATTATATAATTAGCTCTAGCATCTTTAAAAGGGTCAAACCTGATAAAAACAATATCTTCATTTTGATACTCAACTTTATCTCTTGGTCTAATTTGTCCTCTAATATTTTGAGGGTCCGAATAAGCTTTAATACCAAAATAAAGATACGAATCAGTATAGGTTACATATACATCAGTTTTAACTTTGGTAGGGGTATTATCTCCTGGTTCTTGTTCATATTCAACAGGAACCATAACTCCAATGCTTTTTTCTTCTTTTGACAATACACCATCAATAATAATATTAGACTCATCAGCTTTTAAAAGAATAAAATCTTTTTGACTATAAAGTGAAGACTGTAAAAAAACAACGAGAAAAAGGAGGGTGACCTTTGGCATAATAATCGGCTAAATTAACACAATATTTTTAATCTAATACCTGTAGGTTTTCATTTTGTCAATTTTGATTACACCTTCATCTATCCATTCATCAATTTGGCCACTTTCTTCCCACTTATCAATTATATCATCAAGAACCATAAGATTAAAAATGAATAAAATAATACCTATAAAGAATAAGCCAATTAATCTATTTGAAAAATTGTTTTTATTAATGAATAAAACCTTTGTAATAATTATAATTATAAATAACAATGCTACTATTAGGAATGAAAAAATGGATAACTGTAGATAAAATGGTAATTCAGCAATTATAATAGATAGATTAATACCACTTATATATACACCATCAATACTTCCAATTATAAAATCTTGATAACCCATTAAGTTGATAGCTCCTAGTGTAAAAAGTATTAGAAAAACAATTATAACAATTGAAAAAACAAATAGTATAAAGCTTAGTAATATTTTTAGGATAGGTATAATTATACTAATTATGCCAAGTATTATTGGACCAATTATTCTAAAGGGGAATAAAATTATTTTTACAAATAAATTTTCCTCACCATCTTTTTTAGAAAGCTTCTCTTTAATAAACTTTTCAATATTTTCCAAAGTAAGAGGGTACCCCTTCATATTCATCTTTTCACCAACTGTTTTTGCCTCTGGAATTGATACCCATAGAATTAAATATGCTAATATTCCAAAGCCACCAATAAATATTGATAAAATAAAAAGCACTCGAATAATAGCTGGATCTATTCCAAAATAATTTCCTAATCCATATGCAACTCCACCCAAAATTTCATTGTCACCATCTCTATACAACCTTTTGTTCTCATTTATTTTACCACTGTCATTTGCAGGAATACCAATCCAAAAAATTATATATGCAATAAGCCCAAATCCTGTGAAAAGAGAAACAATAAAAATTAATCTGAAAATAATAGGATCGACACTAAAGTAATTTGCTAATCCTGAAGCGACCCCAGCAATGACTTTATCACTGGTATTTCTGTATATCCTTTTTCGTTTTCCTGTTGTTTTGGATTCATTATTTTGGTTATTGAAATCATTTGTGTCAAAATCATTATAGGCTTCCTTGAAATCATCAAGAGTCCCCATTTCTTTAATTATATTGTTTATATCATCAATATTTAATGATTCTTTATTTTTTAATATTGAATTAAATTTTTCTGAAATTCTATTTTCAATATCTTGAAAAATATCATCTTCAATATTTATTTTTTGAAAATATTTTTTTATTGACTCCAGATATCTAGAGAGTAAGTCATAGGCATCCTCATCTATATTAAAAACTCTACTCCCAATATTTATATTTAGTGTTTTTTTCATTTTAATTTAATCATTAACATTCCTTTATTAATATTTGCCTCTATATCATAAGGAACTAATTTATCATCATCAAAGACCCAATATGCAGTGTCACCAAATTCAATATCCTGTTGATCACTAGTAGCATCTAATATTAAATAGCCTTCTTTATTTATATACCAATTAAACACTACTTTACTTTCTGTTTTTTCATCTGTAATGACTATTATTGAAGCAGTATTATTTTTTTTAAAATCGATTAATATTTTTGTCTTATCTAAGGCTTTTTCAATAATCCCAGAAAAAGTTCTCGCAGCTAATTTTTCAAACCCGTTTAACTCATCTGAGTTTTTTATCACATCTTTTATATTAACCTTAAACACCCATTCTCCAATTAAATCATTTCTTTCAATGTTTTGTGATTGAATAGTTGAGACAAATAAAAGTGTTAAAATCAAAAATATTTTATTCATTATTTTTTAGTGTTTATTATTTTTTTTACTGCCTTATCAACTTCAATCCATGATAGATGTAATTCCTTAAGATGGTCTTTTCCCTCTTTTGTTAATGTATAATATTTTCTAGGTGGCCCCTGAGTTGATTCTTTCCAAGAATAATCTGCATGGTTGGCTGCCTTAAGTCTGTTTAAAAGAGGATATAGAGTTCCTTCAACTACAATAATTTTTGATTTCTGCAATTCATCAATAATATCAGAAGTATAAACTTCGCCTCTTGAGACTATTTGTAGAACACAAAATTCAATTAAACCTTTCCTAATTTGTATTTTAAAATTATCTGTGCCCATATATTACCAGGTACTATGTAATGCAAAGTACATAAAAATAATTTAAATAACCTATAATAATTCAAAAATTTATTTTTATTAATATTGACCTATGCTGTAAACCTTCTCGGCATTTAATTTTTCAGAAGTAACTAATTTTATGACTTGTTTAATGATTAATTTTTATTCATAAATTATCTAATAATAAACCTTCTTCTTTTGATTAATTTGCTTTAATATATACTGATATTGCTATCTTTAATTTAAAATTTAATCATGTCGAGAATTGAAAACTCTAATTTATCGTTAAAAGATATTTATTTTCTTTTAGAGAATCCTGAGAAAATTAAATTAAATGATTCACTTAAGACAAAGATTAATCAAAGTTTTAATCGTGCTCAAAAAATGGCTAAGGATCCAAAACCTATCTATGGAATAAATACAGGTGTTGGACCTTTATGCACAAAAAAAATTAGTCCTGAAGAAACTAAATCTTTACAACGAAATTTGCTATTAAGTCACTCTGTTGGTGTTGGAAATCCAATAAGCCCAGAACTCTCAAGAATAATGTTGCTTTGTAAAATTAAGTCTTTATCTCGTGGATTCTCTGGAATTAGTTTAGACTTATTGGACCGTCTTATTTATTTTCTTCAACATAATTTGACCCCTGTTGTTCCTGAGAAAGGTTCTGTAGGAGCATCTGGAGATTTAGCTCCACTTGCTCACTTGTTTCTCCCAGTTATTGGAGAAGGATTTTTCTGGAATGGAAATGAGAAGATCAAGTCCAAAACAGTTTTAAAACAACACAAACTAAAACCACTAGATTTAAATGCAAAGGAAGGGCTTGCGCTTATTAATGGTACACAGTTTATTTTAGCTCATGCTATTAAGGCTATATCTAAACTAGATTATCTAATGGATTTAGCAGATTTAGCTGCTGCCATGTCTCTAGAAGGGTTTCAAGGAAGTCTAGCCCCTTTTAGAAAAGAACTACATGAGCTACGACCTTATAAGGGAAGTATAAAAGTTGCTAATCGTATTTCAAATTTATTAGATAATTCTCCAAACTCAAACTCACATATAGACTGTGACAGAGTTCAAGACCCATATTCTATAAGATGTACACCTCAAGTTCATGGTGCTTCAAGAAATGCATTAAATCACTTAAAAGAATTAGTGACTATTGAAATTAACTCTGTTACAGATAATCCAATAATTTTAGATGATAATTCTGCCATTTCTGGTGGTAATTTTCATGGACAGCCCCTAGCATTAGCACTTGATTATTTAAAGATAGCTGCATCTGAAATAGGAAATATATCAGACAGAAGAAGTTATTTGCTTTTAGAAGGTTTACATGGTTTGCCTCCTATGCTAACTGAAAACCCAGGCCTTAACTCAGGTTTTATGATTACACAATACACTACTGCAGCTTTGGTGTCAGAAAATAAATCACTTTGTTTTCCATCATCTGCTGATAGTATTCCAACAGGAATGGGTCAAGAGGATCATGTTTCCATGGGCAGTATATCAGCTAGAATATGTCTTGAAGTTATTAATAATCTTGAGAAAATTCTTGCAATTGAATTATTACATTCGGCACAATCATTAGAGTTTAGACGTCCTAACAAATTTTCTCTCCCAATAGAAAAGACTTTATCTAAAATACGTAAAAATGTAAAAAAATTAGAAGGAGATAGAGTGTTAAATATTGATATTGAAGTTATGATTAATTTAATAGAGAAACAAGATTTAAATGTATTCCCAGAACTATGACTTTCAAAGAACAAATCATTCAAGGAATTCCTAAAGAACTTCCAACACCTAAATCAATTGATTCTAAATTGAACCCAGCTCCAAAGAGAAAGCAAATCTTAAATATTGAAGAAAAAAAGTTAGCAATAAAAAATGCCTTAAGGTATTTTCCAAAAAAATGGCATAAGGAACTTGCGCTTGATTTTGCTAAAGAATTAGATATTTATGGTAGAATATATATGCTTCGTTTTAAACCTGATTACGCTATTCATGCTCGTTCTATAAATGAGTATCCAGCAAAAATTAATGAAGCAGCTGCAATAATGTTAATGATTCAAAATAACTTAGATAAAGAAATTGCCCAACATCCTCAGGAACTTATCACTTATGGAGGAAATGGTGCTGTTTTTCAAAATTGGGCTCAATACTTGTTAACCATGAAGTATTTGGCTGAAATGAATAACAATCAAACTTTACATCTTTACTCAGGTCATCCTATGGGATTATTCCCATCTTCAAAAAAGTCTCCTAGAGTTGTTATCACAAATGGAATGATGATACCTAATTACTCAAAACCTGATGACTGGGAACGTTTTAATGCATTAGGCGTAACTCAATATGGGCAAATGACCGCTGGATCCTTTATGTATATTGGACCACAGGGAATTGTTCATGGAACAACTATCACGCTAATGAATGCTTTTAGAAAAGTTCTAAAAAAAGGAGAATCTATAAAAGGTAAAATATTCCTTACTTCAGGGCTTGGAGGAATGAGTGGTGCTCAACCAAAAGCAGGAAATATCGTTGGTTGTATTTCAATTACTGCAGAGGTTAACTATATAGCTGCAAAAAAAAGATATGATCAAGGTTGGGTTGACAAACTTGTATTTGATATTAATGAATTAGTTAAGTTAGCTAAAGATGCCCAGTTGAATAATAAAATAATATCTTTTGCCTACATAGGAAATATCGTTGATGTTTGGGAAACTTTTCTTAAAGAAAGTATTAATGTAACTATTGGTTCAGATCAGACTTCACTTCATAACCCTTGGTCTGGTGGCTATTATCCAGCTGACTTAAGCTATGATGAAGCAAATAATCTATTAAAAGATGATCCTTTATTGTTTAAAAAGAAGGTTCAAAAATCTTTAAAAAGACAATCAAAGGCTATAAAAATGCATGTTAAAAAAGGCACTTATTTCTTTGACTACGGAAATGCATTTTTATTGGAAGCATCTAGAGCTGGTGCAGATGTAATGAATGAGAAGAAAACAGAGTTTTGTTACCCATCATATGTTCAAGATATTTTAGGGCCTATCTGTTTTGATTATGGCTTTGGTCCATTTAGGTGGGTTTGTGCATCAGGAAATCCTAAAGATCTTGAAGAAACTGATGAAATTGCTAAAAAAGTTTTATCAAAAATCAGAGAAAAAGCACCAAAAGAGATACAGGGTCAATTAGATGATAACATAAAATGGATTGAGGATGCACAAAAAAATAATTTAGTTGTTGGCTCAAAAGCAAGAATTTTATATGCTGACTCTTTGGGAAGAATAGAAATTGCAAAAGCTTTTAATTCAGCTATTTCAAAGAAAAAAATTGGCCCAATAATTCTTGGACGTGATCATCATGATGTTAGTGGGACTGATTCTCCTTACAGAGAAACATCAAATATTTACGATGGAAGTAAATTTACTGCAGATATGGCAATTCAAAATGTAATAGGAGATAGTTTTAGAGGAGCTACTTGGGTGTCAATTCACAACGGTGGTGGTGTTGGTTGGGGTGAGGTAATAAATGGCGGTTTTGGAATGCTCTTAGATGGCACTAAGCAGTCTGAAAAAAAATTAGAAAAAATGTTATTTTTTGACGTAAATAATGGAATTGCCAGGAGAAGTTGGGCTCGAAATAAACCAGCTATTATAGCAATTAAACGTGAAATGGAACGAACAAATGAACTAAAAGTTTCAATTCCAGAGAATGTTGATGATACTATATTAGATTCTTTATACAAATGAAAATTCTTTTTATAAATATTAAAGGTCTCCTTCAAACTCTTAAAAAGAACACCTTATATTTAAAAGGTCATCAAATGAAAGATCTTTCTCAAATCAGTAATGCATATCTATTAATTAATAATGATCAAATTATAGATTTTGGAGAAATGACTTCATCCCCTAATATTGAGGTAGATAAAGTTATTGATGTTAAGGATAGGTTTGTTCTTCCTACTTGGTGTGACTCTCATACTCATATAGTTTATTCAGGTTCAAGAGAAAAAGAATTCGTTGATAGAATATCAGGAGTAAGTTATGAGGAAATTGCAAAAAAAGGAGGAGGTATATTAAATTCGGCAAAAAAACTACAGAAAGTATCTTTTGAAAAATTATATTCAGAAAGTGCTGCACGTCTTGAAGAAGTAATGAAATTAGGAACAGGGGCAATAGAAATAAAATCAGGTTATGGTCTTGAACTATCAGCAGAAATAAAAATGCTAGAGGTTATTGATAAATTAAAGAAAAATTATAACGCTTCTATTCAACCAACTTTTCTTGCAGCCCATGCTGTTCCAACAGAATATGTAAATAAAAAAGAAAAATATATTTCTCAAATTATTGATCAATGGATTCCAAAAGTTTCAGAAAGAAAACTTGCAAAATATATTGACGTCTTTTGTGAGAAAGGATATTTTGATATTAATGAAACAAGATTAATAATAAAGGCTGGAAAAAAACACGGACTAATCCCAAAAATTCATGTTAATCAATTCAATTCTTTTGGAGGTGTTCCTCTTTGTATAGAACTAGGCTCTCATACAATCGATCATCTCGAAATTTTAAATGATGAAGACATAAACGCAATTAAAAAAAGCAATACCATGCCTGTTGCATTACCTAACTGCTCTTTTTTCTTAAAAATCCCATATACGCCTGCAAGAAAAATTATTGATAATAATATTCCACTAGCTTTAGCTTCTGATTACAATCCAGGCTCATCTCCATCTGGAAATATGAATTTTGTAATTTCTCTAGCCTGTACAAAAATGGGAATGACACCTGAAGAAGCAATTAACGCAGCTACAATTAACGGGGCATTTGCAATGGGCTTATCTGAAGAGGTAGGAAGCATTACAATTGGTAAAAAAGCAAACCTGATTATTACAAAAAAAATATCTTCATACTCTATGATACCATATGCATTTGGATCAAATTTAATTGACGAAGTGTACATTAATGGAAAAGCTATAATAGGTTCGTGAATAATTTAATCAAATATTATCGCTCACCTGATCCAGCATTATGGAATGGAAGATTGTCAGACCCCTCTCCACTTAATCAATATTGGCATGAAGTAATAAAATTGTATCATGATGGTCTTGAGCACTTAAAATCAGAAAGATTAAATAGTGATTTTGGTATTTTAGGCTATGCATGTGACGAGGGAGTTAAAAGAAATAATGGAAGACAAGGCGCTGTAAATGGTCCAAAAGCTATAAGAGAACAGCTAAGTAAATTATCAGCACATTTTTCAGAAAAAACAGTTACAGATTATGGTGATATTGTTGCTCATGAAAATAATATAGAATTAGCACAAAAATTATTTTCATATGTTATTCAAGAAATAATTAAATCTGGCCAATTAAGTATAGGAATTGGAGGGAGCCATGATCTAGCCTATGGTCATTTTTGTGGAATTCAAAAAGCTTTACCAAAAGTGAAATCAACCAAAATAGGAATTCTAAATTTTGATGCCCATTTTGATTTAAGGCCTACAATTAATAGGTCAAATTCGGGGACACCTTTTTATCAAATAATGAAAGAATTTGGAACTACTGTAGAATATTTAGCATTAGGAATTCAAAAAAATTCTAATTCTAATTCATTATATAAAATTGCATCTGAATTTGGAGTAAATCATATTCCTGCTGAAGACTGTACTTTAGTTAATCTTAATAATGTTATTAATATTATTGACAACAATTTTAAAGAATGTAATTATTTATATGTTAGTATAGATCTTGATGGTTTTACTTCTGCACATGCTCCTGGTGTTAGTGCTCCTAGTCCTTTTGGTTTTTCTGTAAATTTTTTTAGATCTGTTTTTGAGCATGTATTAAAAACAAAAAATGTAGTAGCAATAGATATAGTGGAGCTTAATCCTGTGTATGATATAGACTCAATAACTTCTAAGTTAGCTGCTCAGATAATAGATATTACAATAAACAAAAAATTAAAATAGATTTAGTTATTACATTCTCCCTCAGTCCAATTAATTATCCCCTGTGATTCAGCAACACAATCATTAGAATAAGTTAAGCCATCACAACCACAAACAGGCCTATACTCTTTTGTACAAGCAATGTCAAGTGATTGTCCTTTACATACATCATCTTTATCATTTTGTGAGCATCCAATAAAGAGAATAATGATAAATACAAAATATTTGTAAAGGGTATTCATATAATTATTAAATTCATACTAAAGTATAATTTTTTGGATAAAAGAAATTTCATAAAAACATTAGGAGGGTTATCTTTATCTCCTTTTTTAATGGGCTCAAGCTCTAAAGAACTTTTATCTTTATCTAATTATTTGCCTAAAATTGAAAATGATGAAGAATTATGGAAGGTTGTTAGGTCTCATTATAAATTAAAGGATGATTATATTAATCTTGAAAGCGGATATTATTGTATCCTTCCTCAGCCAACTTTAGAATACTTTATAGAACATGTTAAGTATGTTAACTATGAAGGGTCTTATTATATGAGGAATTATCTAATTCCAAATAAAGATAGAGTAACATCAAAACTTGCAAAACTAGTCAATACTAATTCAGAAGAACTTGTAATAACAAGAAATTCAACAGAGTCTTTAGATCTAATAATCTCTGGATTTCCTTGGAAAAAGGGAGATGAAGCAATTTATGCAGAGCAAGATTATGGGGCAATGATAAATATGTTTAAGCTAGTTGCAAAAAGAGAAGGAATAACTAATAAAGTTGTATCTGTCCCAAATCATCCAAAATCTGATGAGGAGATTGTTGCTTTGTATGAAGGTCAAATTACAAATAAGACAAAACTCATTATGGTGTGTCACCAAATAAATATTACTGGACATATTCTCCCTATTAGAAAAATTTGTGATATGGCTCATAGTTATGGCGTAGATGTATTGGTTGATGGAGCGCATTGTGTTGGTCAATTTGATGTTTCTATTGATGACTTAGGTTGTGATTATTATGCTTCAAGTCTTCATAAGTGGCTATCCACACCATTAGGTGCGGGTTTACTATATGTGAATAAAAAAAATATTGGAAAAATTTGGCCATTTTTTGCAAGTGGATCAAAAGATTTAAATGATATAAAAAGATTAAACCATACTGGGACACATCCTGTTCATACTGACATTGCTATATCCAATGCTATTGATTATATAAATTGGATTGGTGTAAAAAAGAAAGAAGAGAGGCTTAGATTCTTACAAAGATATTGGTCTGATAAATTACGAGGAAAGAAAAATATTATTATAAATACACCTGAGGATATCCAAAGAAGTTGTGGTATTGGAAATGTTGGTTTAACAAATATAAGTCCTAGTAAAATGGCTCAACTTTTATTTGATCAATTTAAAATTTTTACAGTCGCAATTGATGGAGCAAATGTTAGGGGATGCAGGATTAGCCCGAATGTATTCACTACAACTGAAGAATTGGATTCACTTGTTAATGCTGTCACTGAGCTTTCAAAATATAATACATAATAAATCCTAACCTATTCTTAACATTAGCATAAACCTTTATTAATCTATCAATATTAATTTTGTTGAAAATCACAAGCAGTCTATTTGAAAAAATTAGTTTTTGTTTTACTGTTATTCACATCTATAACTTATTCTCAAAGTAAGGAATCAGGGCAGCTTGCATCCACATCATTTATCAGTTATGAAATGAGAACTAATGGTAAATCATATCTATCAATATCATATAAAGGAATAGCGCTTCGACATAGGAATGATAAATTAGAAAATAGAATTACTTATAAGCGTAATTTTTTTAAAGATTCTTCAAAATTATATTTATCTATACCATTACACTATAAAATAGAAAAAAGTGAACCGACCTTAGAGCCAGCTTTAATATACCAATTTCCAAAAATTAATCTATTGATACAAAAAGAGTTTTGGTATAAGTCATCTAAGAATGCAACTATCGCAATCGACTACCCGTATAAAGCAGTTACATTTAGAGTTGGTTGGGATACATCAGACACTTTCAGATTTCATTTGAAATACAAATTTTGATTCTAATATCCATTTTATATATCTATTCTTATAACAATCCTATATATTTGATGTTAGAATACTAATTAAATTAAAATAAATTTAAAGTAGTCTAAATGAAAAATCTTAGCTATAAAGAATTAAAGAAAAAAGTAAGGGAATCAGATAAAAAAGATTTTTTTAAGTTATTATTTGTTGTTTATTGGATTACTGGTATTTTTGGAATACTATTTGCTTTTTGGGTAAGATTTTCAGCTCAAGTAAAAGATTTTTTTACAAACAAGTAAACTTTTTTAATTAAATTAGAAGGAAAATAAAATTTCATGAATTTCAAGCCCCTCATTTTTATTTTTCTCTGTTCATACTCATTTTCTCAAGAAAATATTTTGAATCTTAATAAAGCTGATGAGTCCAGTTTTGTTTTGGATGGAACCCTATCTGAACAAGAGCTTGAGAATTCTATTGAGCTAGACATACAATATGAACATGAGCCGGGTTACAATATAAGTCCATCATATAAGACAGTAGGATATTTAGTTTATACAGATACATTTCTATATGTTGGATTTAAAGCTTATAGAGATGAAGTAGTTGCGTCTATCCATCCTAGAGATAATAGGTCTTTATTTGATGATGATTTTGCAAACATTCATCTTGAGACCTATGGAGATGCAAGAAATAATATTGGATTAACTTCTAATTTATATGGAAGTCAAGCTGATGGTGTAAGGGTTGAATCCTCAGGATATTCAGGGCAGAATTCCGGGTGGACTCTTGATGCTAATTTTGATTTTAAATCTTTAGGAAGATATACTGATTTTGGATATGAGATAGAGTTTATAATTCCTTTTTCAGTGATTCCTTTTCCCAGTGGAAATAATCAAAGATGGAAAATTAACTTAAGTACTTATTATAGGGATATTACTAAACAAGGAGCAAAAGCTAGGGTTTACAGTAGTAAACAAGATAGAGACAATACATGTAAGCTGTGTCAGATTGATCATACAATTGTTATGAATGATATCAAAATAGAGAAGAACTTTGACCTTTTACCATATATAAGCTCAAACTTATCTGGGGAGAGGACTAAATATTATGATCGTATAAATTATTTAACGCCAAATTTAGAATATGGGATTGGCGCTAACATAGAGTTAAGTAAGAATTTATCTTTAGAAGCTACAATAAATCCTGATTTCTCTCAAGTTGAAGCAGATGAAACAAAAATCGATATTAATTCTCCAACCGCAATAAATTATCCTGAAAAAAGGCCTTTTTTTAATAAAGGTATAGATGCTATGGACTATAGTCTTGATGTTTTTAATTCCAGAGCTATTAACAATCCATCTTTTGCTGGTAAAATATTAAACCAAGGAAAAAAATCCAGGCTGTATTTTTTGTCTGCTTTTGATGAGGAGACTCCATATTTGGTCCCAACTCAATATGAGTCTTTTTCTGGGGTTGGAGGAAAAAGCTTTAGTAATGTGATTCGATATCAAAATTTTATAAATTCTAATGCTCAAATTGGTATTTTAAATTCAAGTAGATCTTATGAAGGTGGCGCTTATGGTAATTTGTTTGGAGTAGATGCGCTTTTTAAGATTTCTGATATATGGAAGTTCGAGGTAGAGTATTTTATTAATAATAATAAAGAGCCAATAGCAGATTGGATTGAATCAGACAAAAAATTTGGGGATTACACAGTCAAGTTAGATGGAGAGAAAATTAATGGGAATGCTTTTTATGCAGAGCTAAGAAGAGAGACTCAAAATTGGAGATCTTTTATTCAGTACACAAACCTTTCAGAAGGATTTAGATCAGATAATGGTTTTGTAACTGGAAATGATTTAAAAAAATACTCTTTTTGGCATAGTTATTACCAATTTCCAAACAGTGCATTATTGAAAAACTATAGAATCAGTCTTAAGCAAGACTTTGAGTATAATCAAAATAATGATTTGTCTAGATCTAATTTTCAAGCTTACATTCAAGTATTGACAATATTAAATACAGATATCCTTTATAATTATGAATATAACTTTGTAAAAACACATTTAGATGCTAAGTTTGAAGACTTTACAAATCATTGGATTAGAATGTCTACTAGACCTTCTAGTTTTTTAAACTTTTCTTTATTCTATACTTGGGGTCCAGATATTTCTTATAGGGATCTAGCACTAGGAGACAGAGAAAATGTTAATTTCTCAGTTGAAGTAACAGTAAATAATAATTTTAGAATAAAGCCTTCAATAAGTTATTCATCGATAAGGAAATTAGACGGTGATGATTTTTATTTTAAGGGTTATATTGGGAGGCTTGATTTAAGATACCAATTTACAAAAGATCTTAACCTTAGATTTATATCTGAATATAATGACTTTTCAAAAAAGTTTTTCTTTCAACCACTTGTTTCATGGACGCCAAATCCAGATACCATCTTCTATATTGGTGGAAATCAAAATGCTATTCAGGACTTTCCAGATTATAACTCAAAGCATTACATTGCTAACCGTTCGCAATTATTTTTAAAATTCCAATATTTATTTGGCTTATAGCCTCATTTTTAAGCTTAATAAGTTGTTTAGTATCTATTTTTTTTTACTTTTAAATAATTATAAGCAAGTATGACAATTAATTCTAAAAGTATTTTTTTAAGAAGAGTTCAAGAAGCATATCTTCTTAAGAAAATTAATAAGAAAACTGCAACTCACTTTAAAACTGTTTACAATGAATTTGATACTAAAAAAAGATCTGTTGCTGACGATAAAGCAGATGAATTATTGTTAGAGCTTATTTCTGAATTAAAAGTTAGGGTTCCTAGAAAATAACTACTTATTAACTGCCCAGCATTCTATTTCAATCTTTGCATTTAAAGCTAATCCACTTCCTGCAAAAGTGCTTCTAGATGGTTTTTCGCTTTCTTCAAAAAACATTCTGTATGCTTTATTCATTTCTGAATAATCATTAATGTCAGACAGCATACAAAGACATTTAAAAATATTGTCAGCTGAACTTCCTATCTGATTTAGTATTGACTTTATATTATTAAGTGCTTGTGTTGTTTCAGGTCCAATACCTCCAGAAATTAATTCTGTAGTGCCAGGGAAGTTTCCTACCTGTCCTGAAACATATATAATATTATCTACTATAGTAGCGTCAGAAAATGGAAATCCAAGTTTTTCAGATTCAATAGACGTAAAATGTGTTATGTCAATACTATCTTCTTTTT
>Ga0310125_10000482_pt1 | contig 18755 bp, 14 predicted proteins | sample CB11b_Tmax_Bot8__FD_203508 | JGI IMG/M metagenome (GOLD analysis project Ga0310125, IMG submission 203508) | Marine microbial communities from Western Arctic Ocean, Canada - CB11b_Tmax_Bot8 | ecosystem: Environmental > Aquatic > Marine > Oceanic | place: Canada: Western Arctic Ocean | collected... | reverse complement strand
TCATCGCGGTGCCGCGGACATGAGGCCGACGCCCCATCCATCGCTTGCGACCCGCTTTGCCCAGGACGACGAGGCTGTGTTCGAGGTTTCCGATCTGGCCGATGGTGGCCCGGCACGAGACTGGCAGGCGGCGGACTTCACCCGAGGGCAGAGTGATCTGGGCCCACTTCTCTTCGCGGGCATTGAGGACTCCGGCGGCCCCGGCACTTCGGCACAACTGACCGCCTCGACCCGGCTGCATCTCGATGTTGTGGATGGTGGTCCCTAGAGGGATTCTGGAGAGCGGCATGCAGTTGCCCACCTTCGGCTCGGACCCCGGGCCACTCATGACCTGGTCCCCCGCTTCCATGCCCTCGGGAGCCAGGATGTATCGCTTCTCTCCGTCGGCATAGTACAACAGCGCGATCCGAGCCGTGCGGCACGGGTCGTACTCGATGAAGGCCACCTTCGCCGGCACGTTGTCCTTGGTCCGCTTGAAGTCGATGATCCGGTACCGCTGCTTGTGACCCCCACCGCGGTGCCGCGTGGTGATCTTGCCCTGGTTGTTCCGACCGCCCTTTTTCTTGCGAGGCTTGGTCAACCGCCGCTCGGGCCGCTTCTTCCGATCGGTCAACTCGACAAAATCACTCACCGTCGCACCGCGACGTCCCGGAGTCGTCGGCTTGTACTTGCGAATGCCCATCGTGGTTGACTTTCCTGGCTGGCCGAGCCCCCCAAGGCAGGACTCGGATGCGGTTGAAACGGGGTCGGGTACTTTTTTGTGTCGGGTGTCGGTTCTGAGACGTGCCGGGCCTAGAAGAACGTGATGTGGTCTTCGTTGTGCAGCTTGACGATTGCCTTCTTCCAGCTCTTGGTGTGTCCGAGGTGAGTCTTGTGTCGTCGGGGCTTGCCGTGCCTCTTCTGAGTCCTCACGGCCACAACCCTCACGTCAAACAACTCCTCGATCGCCTCCCGGATCTGCTCCTTGCTCGCCTGATGATGCACCTCGAAGGTGTAGGCATTGAGGTCATTGTCCTGGGACTGCTCCATGCTCTTTTCGGTCACGACCGGTCGCAGGATGACCTGGTAGGGTTCCAGATCCAAGCCGCTTCGACGGCCCGAGGAGTTCGAGGAATTCTTGGTGGATAGGTTCATCGTGCGTTTTCCCGGCCGACTCAGGCGGCCTCCTCCTCACCAGAATCATCAGTCTCAACCCCTGCATCAGTCTCAACCCCTGCATCAGTCTCAACCCCTGCATCAGCCTCAACCCCTGCATCAGCATCAGCATCAGCATCAGCATCAGCATCAGCATCAGCATCAGCATCAGCATCAGCATCAGCATCAGCATCAGCATCAGCATCAGCATCAGCATCAGCATCAGCCGCCACGGGCAGCGGCTTGGGCGGTCCTTCTCTGAGCAGATCGAGCGTCTCAGTGGTCAGCACGAGCTGCTTTTGATGCAGCAGCTTGTAGACGGTGAGATCAGCGGCCGGGGAGACCCACAGGTTGGAAATATTCCGTGCGGCCCGCCAGACATCGGCATCGTGAGTCGAGATGGCCAGCAGGCTGGAGATCTCTGCGAGACCCACGGCATCGAGCACTGCGGCGACGTGCCGGGTCCTGGGTTCAACGATCGTCAATTCCTGCAGCAGGGTCACTTCTTCGTCGAGGAACTTGCTGAGCAGTGCCTGTCGGGTGGCCTGCCGGATCGCCTTCTTGGGCAGGCGGTAGGACCAGTCCTTGGGTCGCTTGGCGAAGGTGTGTCCTCCACCTCGCCGCACCGGAGTCCGGCTCGACCCCGCCCGCGCCCGGCCGGTTCCCTTCTGGCGGTACAGTTTCCTGGTGGACCCCTGAACTTCGCCGCGAGACTTGGTCTTGGCCGACCCCTGCCGCATATTCGCCTCGTACATCACCACCACATCGTGCAGCAGCTGCTTGTTGATGCCCGGGGCAAAGTCGGCGGGGTCGAGATCGTAGGTCCCAACCTCGGCACCGCTCATGTCGTGAATCGGCAGGGTGATCATTTCAAAAAGTCCACTTCAGCGTCTCGCCCCGGCTGTCCCGGGGTCGTGATATTGTTGCGTCTCAGCCCAGCTTGTTGGTCGGTCGGATCACCAGGTAGCCCCCCGGGGGGCCGGGCACCGCGCCCTTGATCAGCAGCGTGTCGGTCTCGGAATCGACGCGGACCACCTGCAGGTGCCTGACGGTGCTCTGGGCGTTTCCATACTGGCCGGGCATGCGAGTCCCCTTGAGGACCCGCGCCGGATCAGCACTCATGCCAATCGAGCCCGCGTGCCGGTGCACACGTTTCACACCGTGGCTGGCTCGCTGGCCCGAGAAGTTGTGTCGTTTCATCACTCCGGAGAAGCCGCGTCCCTTGCTGGTGCCGATCACGTCCACGTGAGACGTCTCGGCAAACAGCTCCACAGTCAGGGCCTGGCCCACTTCGAAATCGGCGTCTTCACCGTCGACTCGGAATTCGCGGATGAACCGTTTCGGCTCACTGCCAGCCTTCTCGACCGCCTCGACCCCCGCCTCGGCGCGGGCCTTGGACCTCTTGCTCGAAAGTGCCGCCACGTGACCCCGTTCGCTGCGGCGGGCCTGTCCGCTACGAGAGCGACGGCCACCGACGGGACGTTTCTTGTCGTCGTAGCCCAACTGCACCGCTTCGTACCCGTCGCGTTCCAGCGTTCTCAGCTGCAACACCACGCAGGGACCGGCCTCGATCACGGTGACCGGGACCATGTCCCCGTCCTCGTTGTAGACCTGCGTCATTCCGACCTTTCGGCCCAGAAGTCCGACCGGCATGGTTCCCAATTCCTTGTCGTGGTGACCTGCCGGAGCAATCCGGCCCGCAGGGGCCGGATCAGCCGGAGGCCTTGATCTTGATGTCAACTCCGGCCGGCAACGACAGCTTGTTCAAGGCGTCGATCGTCTTGCCGGTCGGATGGACGATATCGATGAGCCGCTTGTGAGTCCGAATCTCGAACTGCTCGCGCGACTTCTTGTCGATGTGAGGACTTCGCAATACTGTGTAGCGTTCGATCCGCGTCGGCAGAGGAATCGGACCGTGCACCTGGGCACCGGACCGCTTGGCAGTGTCCACGATTTCCAGCGCAGACTGGTCCAGGACCGAATGGTCATAGGCCTCCATGCGGATCCGGAACCGCTTTTGACTGGCGTCGGCCACTCAGGCTTCCCCTGCTCTTTGAGGTATCAGCGACCGGTCGCCGACACCAGGTGTCTGATGCGCCAAAACAACCGCCGCCACGTTCCCGCTCTCGGCTCCGAATCGTCGAAACGACCCGGCCTCCCCGACAGGTTCCCGTGGCCTCTTACGGCCTCTCTGGCAACCAACATCTTCCCCCGCCGGCGCCTCGATCCGGTCGACAACGCCGACCGGGCGCAAAGCATTCCCCGATGGTGGAAAACATGCGATGTTAGAGACGCCCACGAGATTTGTCAACGAAACTCGAGAGGTGAACGGGGCTGGGATCGGAGGGAAAACAGGTCGAGAAACACGCCATCAGCATGTCCTGCCCACACCTCCGATTCTCACCGAGACGGGACGCTCAACCGAGCATCGTTTCGAGCACTTCACGAGGTGCCTCGCGGTACTTCAGCGGCTGCATCGAATAAGTGGCCCGGCCCTGCGAGAGACTGCGGGCCTGGGTCGAATATCCGAACATCCGCGACAACGCGACCTCGGCATTGAGCACCGCGAGATCACCCCGGCGCATCGAATTGACGATCACCGCGTGGCGGGCATTGAGATCGGCCTGCAGCGGGCCGAGGAAGTCGTCGGGCGTGACCACCTCCAGTTGCATCACCGGCTCCAGCAGCACGACTCCCGCCTCAGTCAACAGCCGGTGCATCGCATCGCTGGCGGCCGCATGCAACGCCATCTCGGTCGTCTCCCCCTCCCGAGCCTCCACTTCCAGCAACGCCACCCGCACGCTGATCAGCGGATACCCCAGCGCACCGCCACCGGCCAGTGTGTCGTGGAGCGACTGCACGAGTGCTTCGGCGAGGACCGGCGTGAGCGTGGAGGTGTCAAAGCGGACGTCCAGTTCAGCGGGACCTTCTGCAGAGACCGGCTCGATCGAAACTCTCACGCGGGCAAACTGCGACACGCCCGCCGAAGTCCTCTGGAATTCACCGGTCACCTCCGCCGGCTTGCGAATCGACTCGCGGTAGCTGACTCGAGGCTTGTGCACCCTGACGCTCAGGCCAAACTCCCGCTGGATCCTGTCGCGAATCACCTCCAGGTGCAATTCGCCCATGCCGCTGATGATCGTTTGGCCGGTGTCTTCGGAGACATGCGCGGTGAAGGTGGGGTCCTGCCGTGCCAGCCGCTCGAGCGTCTCGGCCAATTTCTTGCGTTCGGCGCTGGTGTCGGGCTCGACGGCCATCGAGATCACCGTTTCGGGGAACTCGATCGACTCGAGCAACACCGGTTCGGCGGGATCACAGAGCGTATCTCCGGTGACGGCCACCTTGGGACCGATCACTCCCACGATGTCACCGGCGATCGCCTGATCGGTCTCGATCCGCTCGCGATTATCCGCCTGCACCCGCCAGATCTGGTTGATCAGCTCCTTGTCGCCGGTGCGGGCGTTGATCACTCGGCTGCCGCCGACGAGTGTCCCGGAGTAGATACGGAGGAAGCAGAGATCCCCGTGGGTATCGGCCTGGACCTTGAAGACCAGCCCGCAGAAGGCCGCCTCGGGATCGCACAGTCGCTCGATGCCGGTCACCTCTTCGGCGGCCCCTCCCTGGAGTGCCGCCTTGCGGGCCTGGCGACGGGCCTGTTTGCCCGAGAGCTTGACGGCCTCGGCCGGGATCCCGACCACCGCGGGGCGATCCAGCGGGCTGGGCAGACAGGTGGTGATCGCGTCCAGCAGCGGCTGCACTCCGATGCAATCCAATGCCGATCCACAGACGGTCGGCTGAAATGTCCCGGCCAGGGTCCCCTCGCGGAGCAGCCTGTGGATCTCCTCGGTCGGCACATCGTCGGTCTCGACGTAGGTCTCCAGCACGTCGTCATCGAGCAGCACCACCGCCTCCAGCAGCTTGCGGCGCCAGCTCTCGACCTCCTCGACTCTCTCCTCGGGCACCTCCTCGACGGTGATCTCCGACCCGTCCTCCTGGGCATCGAATCTCAGCACCCGCCGCCCGACCAGGTCGATCACCGCCCTGAAGCCCTCACCGGTTTCTCTCAACGGCCCCTCGCCCAGCGGGAGTTGCAATGCCAGCGGTTGACCTCCGAGCCGATCGATGATCTGGTCGAAGGTGCGTTCGAAGCTGGCGCCCATGCGATCAAGCTTGTTGATGAAACAGACCCGGGGGACATCGTAGCGGTCGGCCTGACGCCAGACCGTTTCGCTCTGAGCCTCGACACCCTCGACCGAGCTGAAAATCATCACCGCCCCGTCCAGCACCCTCAGGCTCCGCTCCACCTCCGCAGTGAAGTCGACGTGGCCGGGAGTGTCGATGATGTTGATCGTCAACTCGTGCCAGCGGCAGGTGATGGCGGCCGAGTAGATCGTGATGCCGCGACGTGCTTCGTCGGGATCGAAATCGGTGACCGTGGTGCCGTCGTCGACGCTGCCCAGCCGGTGCGAATGCCCGCTGTAATAGAGGATCCGCTCGGTCGTGGTCGTCTTGCCGGCATCGATATGAGCCACGATGCCGATATTGCGGACCCGCCCGATCGAGTCCACTTCGCCGAGCGAGGCCGACTTACCAGGCAAAATGCGCGAAGGCCTTGTTCGCGTCGGCCATCCGGTGCACGTTGTCCCGGGTGGTCATCGCGTTGCCTTCCCTGTTGGAGGCCGCAATCAACTCCTCGGCCAGACGCAGGTGCATCGGCCGACCCTTCTTCCCGCGGATCGCTGCCAGGATCCAGCGGATCGCCAAGGTCTGACGCCGCTTCGTATTGACCGGAGTCGGCACCTGGTAGGTCGCTCCACCAACCCGCTTCGAACGAACCTCGATACTCGGCTTGACGTTCTCCACCGCCGTCGTGAAGACCTCGATCGGCTCCTCACCCGAAACCCGCTCACCAATCACGTCCAACGCGTCGTAGAACACCCGCTGAGCCACGCTCTTTTTGCCGTCGTGCATCAGGCAGTTGACGAATTTCGAGGCCAGGATCGAACTGAACCTGGGATCGGGCTTCAACTGCGAGGCACTGGCGGTAAAACGCTTGGACATCGGTGACGACCGGGAGAATCGAGGGGTGGGGGACGGGGGGAATTCAGTAAGTCACGGGGAGGTGCGGGAGGGGTCTACTTGGGCTTCTTGGCCCCGTAACGGCTGCGAGCCTGGCGGCGGTCTTCGACGCCAAGTGTATCGAGCACTCCGCGGACGATCTTGTAACGAACACCCGGCAGGTCTCTGACCCGGCCACCTCGGACGAGCACGATCGAGTGCTCCTGCAGGTTGTGACCTTCGCCGGGGATGTAGGCGGTAAGTTCCTTGCCATTCGAGAGACGCACCCGAGCGACTTTCCGCAAAGCCGAGTTGGGCTTCTTGGGGGTGACGGTCTTGACCTGCAGGCAGACGCCTCGCTTCTGAGGACAACCCTCCAGCAGCGGCGTGTTGCTCTTGGCTCGCTTCCGTTTTCGCGGCTTGCGAACCAGTTGGTTGATCGTCGGCACGGGGATCGCCAGAAAACAAATAGGGCCAAAGGCAGTGAATCGGCCAGTCTATTGCACCCTCACAGTGCCGTCAAGCGACGGGAATCCGAGCCCACCGGGTCACCCCGAAGGTGACTCGACCGGGCCACTCTCGGCCGCCGCCGGAGCGATCCCCGCGGCAGCAGCCTCCTCCTCACCATTGTACATCTTCATCCGAGCCAGCCTCAGACGCTCCTTCTCAGCCTCGAGTTCCAACAAGGCCTCGGGCCGGATCCGCACCTCCGAATCCCGGTGCATGCGGAACCCGGTGCCCGCCGGAACCAGGTGACCCAGGATCACGTTTTCCTTGAGCCCCACCAGGTAGTCGCTCTTGCCGGCCAGTGCCGCCTCGGTGAGCACCTTGGTGGTTTCCTGGAAACTCGCCGCCGACACGAAGCTCTCGCTCTGCACCGCCGCCTTGGTGATTCCCAGCAACTGGATGGTCATCGTGGCCTCCTGCGGCTTGGTCGACGTGGCCACCGACTCGCCCGCAGCCTCGATCTCAGCGTTCACCTCCTCGAACACCTCCTTGGGCACGATGTCGTCGGCCTTGTATTCCGATCCGCCTGGCTCGACCACCTTCACACAGCCCCGCACGCGCTCGTTGGTCTGCTGGAACTCGAGCTTGTCGATCACGACGCCTTCGAGTAGCTCGGTGTCGCCGGCATCCTCGACTCGCACCTTCCTGAGCATCTGGGCGATGACAATCTCGATGTGTTTGTCGTCGATGTCGACTCGCTGCGAGCGGTAGACGTTCTGGATTTCGTGCATCAAGTACCGCTGCACCTCCTCGACTCCCGAGACCCTGAGGATATCGTGGGGGACTAGGGGGCCTCGGACCAGCGCATCGCCGTGGCGGACGAAGTCCTTGGCATGCACCAGCAGCTGCTTGCCGTGAGGGATCAGGTGCGCGGCGGGTTCTCCGACCTCGTCGGGCGGGTGGATGTTGATCACCCGCTGATTGCGACGAGTCTCCTCGGCAAACTCGATCTCACCGTCGATTTCGGCGATCACCGCCGGGTCCTTGGGCCGCCTGGCTTCGAACAACTCGGTGACTCGCGGCAGTCCGCCGGTGATGTCCTGGGTCCGGCCCGCTTCGCGAGGCGTCTTGGCCAGTTCGTGTCCCGCGGCGACCTTCTGTCCGTCATCGACTTCGATACTCGCCTTCTCGGGCAGGTAGTAAAACGCCTGGGTCTCTCCCGAGTTGTCGACGAGGCTGATCTGGGGATGCTTCTCGCCCTTGTACTCCATCACCGTACGGCGGACGTTGCCGCTGGGGTCGATTTCGACGTTGATCGTCTTACCTTCCTTGCAGTTATCCAGTTTCACGATCCCGTTGACCTCGGCGATGATCGGAACCGAGTGAGGATCCCACATGCACAGGGGTTGTCCTTCGAGACAGACGCCCTTGATGTTCTTGAGCGCATTGCCTTCGGTCTGTTTGGGGAGCTCGCAGTTCTCGTCGCTCGCATCCCACTCCTGGACCAGCAGCACCGCCCCGTTGGGCACGCGGTATCTCTCGAGTTCCCGTTCACGGCCCTCGCGAGGACTCAATTCCAGGATCACGATTTCGCCGTTACGGCCCAGGGCGGTCTTCTTGTCATCGGGACCCACGCTCCGCACTCGCTCGAACCGGATCCGGCCGGTATGTCGAGTCCGCACTTCGCTCTCCTCGACGTCCCGCGACGCGGTGCCACCGATGTGGAAGGTCCGCATGGTCAACTGGGTGCCCGGTTCGCCGATCGACTGGCCGGCGATGATGCCCACGGCGAGTCCTTCTTCGACGATGCTGCCGCTGGAGAGATCCATGCCGTAGCAGAGCTGACACATGCCGAGTTTCGACTGACAGGTCAGAGGGCTGCGGACCTTGATCTTCTCAACACCCATCTCCTCGATCTGCCGCGCCTTGGCGTCGTCGATCAAGTCGTCCTCGCGGACGATCACCTGGTCGGTGATCGGGTTGACGATGTTGGTACGGCTGACCCGTCCGCGGATGGCATCGGCCAGGCCCACTTCGACCTTCTCGCTGCGGTAGACCACACCCTTGGTGATTCCCTCGGTCGTCCCGCAATCAGGCTCGGTGATCACCACGTTCTGGCAGATGTCGGCGAGCTTGCGAGTCAGGTAGCCACTGTCGGCGGTCTTCAATGCGGTATCGGCCAGTCCCTTGCGGGCTCCGTGCGTCGAGCTGAAGTACTCGAGCACCGAGAGACCCTCGCGGAAGTTCGCCTTGATCGGAGTCTCGATGATCTCACCGGACGGCTTGGCCATCAGGCCTCTCATCCCGGCCAACTGCCGGATCTGCTCGACACCGCCGCGGGCCCCGGAGTTGGCCATCAGGAAGATCGGGTTCACGTATCCGTCTTCCTCGGGCCGCTCGTCGTGCTCGAACTCAGTCATCATCTCCTTGGTGATCTGCTCACGGGCGTGGGTCCACTCGTCGAGCACCGCGTTGTAGCGTTCCTGGTCGGTAATGATGCCTCGGCCATAGAGCTTCTGCTGCTTCTCGACTTTTTTCTCGGCCGCGTTGATCACCTCGTCCTTGTTGGCGGGGGTGCGGAGGTCGGAGGTGGCAAAGGAGAGTCCGCTGTGAGTGGCTTCCTGGAAGCCCAGTGCCTTCATCCGATCCAGCAGGCTGATCGTGTCGCTGCGTCCCAGCAGGTCGTGGTGGTAGCAGTCCGAAATCACGTTGGCCAGGTCCTTGCTCTTCATCGTCAGGTTGTAATACGCCATCCGTGGATCGAGGATGTCGTTGAAGAGCACGCGGCCGGCGGTGGTATCGAGCAATCCGCCGGGGCGATAGTCCTCGGGAGCGTGCGGCCGGATTTCCTTGTCGGCGGGCAGACGGAGCTTGATGCGGGTGTGTCGAGTAACCACGCCCTGCTCCAGGGCCATGAAGACCTCGGCCGGCGAGACAAACTTCATGTCCTCACCCGGACGGTCGTCCCGCGGCATCGTCAGGTAGTAGCAGCCCATCACGATGTCCTGGCTGGCACTGATGATCGGTGCGCCGTTGGCCGGGGAGAAGATGTTGTTGGTCGAAAGCATCAGCGTGGTCGCCTCGACCTGGGCCTCGATCGACAGCGGCAGGTGCACCGCCATCTGGTCCCCGTCGAAGTCGGCGTTGAAGCCCTTGCAGACCAGAGGATGAATCCGGATCGCGTTGCCTTCCACCAGCGTCGGCTCGAAGGCCTGGATCCCCATCCGGTGCAGGGTCGGGGCGCGGTTGAGCAGCACGGGGTGATTGGTGATCACCTCGTCGAGAATGTCCCAGACGTCGTCGTCCTTCCGCTCGAGCATCCGCTTGGCACTCTTGATCGTGTCGGCGTGGCCGAGTTCCTTGAGGCGTCGGATCACGAACGGCTGGAACAACTCCAGGGCGATCTTCTTGGGCAAACCGCACTGGTGCAGTTCCAACTCCGGACCCACCACGATGACCGAACGGGCCGAGTAGTCGACCCGCTTGCCGAGCAGGTTCTCACGGAAGCGACCCTGCTTGCCCTTGATCATGTCGGTCAGGCTCTTCAGCGGACGGTTCGACGAACCGAGCACCGGCCGCTTGCAACGGTTGTTGTCAAACAGAGCGTCAACCGACTGCTGCAGCATCCGCTTCTCGTTGCGGATGATGACCTCCGGTGCATTCAAATCGACCAGCTTCTTCAGCCGGTTGTTGCGGTTGATGATCCGGCGGTAGAGATCGTTGAGATCGCTGGTGGCGAAGTTACCTGAATCGAGCAGGACCAGGGGCCTGAGATCGGGAGGGATCACCGGGATCACGTCGAGCACCAGCCAGTCGGGCCGGTTCTCACTGTCGCGCAACCCCTCGATGATCTTCAACCTCTTGACCAGGTCCTTCTTCTTCTGCTGGCTGCCGGTCTCGCTGAGGTCGATTCGAAGTTGAGTGGAGAGTTCGGCCAGGTTCAGACCCAGCAGCAGCTCCTTGACCGCCTCGGCACCCATTCCCAGCGTGAAGTACTCCTCGCCGTACTTCGCCCGCGCGTGCCGAGCCTCCTCTTCGGTCAGGATCTGGCAGCGGCGCAACGGAGTATCACCGGGGTCGACGACGACGTAGTCCTGGAAGTAGATCACCTTCTCGAGACTGGTGGTCTTCATGTCCAGCAGCGCACCCAGACGACTGGGCATGCTCTTGAAGAACCAGATGTGAACGACCGGAGCCGCCAGTTCGATGTGACCCATCCGCTTGCGGCGGACTCGACTGTGAGTCACCTTCACACCGCAGCGGTCACAGACCATCCCCTTGTACTTCATGCCGCGGTACTTGCCGCAGGCACACTCCCAGTCCTTCTCCGGACCGAAAATCCGCTCGCAGAACAACCCGTCCCGCTCGGGACGGTAGGTGCGGTAGTTGATCGTCTCGGGCTTCTTGACCTCGCCGAAGGACCAACTGCGGATGTCGTGCGGGCTGGCGAGCCCGATCTTGACGGAGCCGTAGTCGTTGATCCGGTCGTAGCTCGTCGCTTCACCAACGCTCACGTGACCTGCTCCTGGCACTCATGCCGTTTATTGACTGTTGCTGCCATCTGATTGCACCCCCTGCCGCCTGCCGCTGACCTGAAGCCTCCGCACCGGGCGGAGGCACCCGCGGGTCAGAGGGTCGATTTTTCGAGCTGGAGATTCAGTCCCAGCCCACGGATCTCGTTGTTGAGCACATCGAAGCTGGCGGGTGTGCCGGCCTCGAGAGTGTTCTGTCCCTTGACCATCGATTCGTAGATCTTCGTCCGTCCCTCGACGTCGTCGCTCTTGACGGTCAACAGCTCCTGCAAAATGTACGCCGCACCGTAGGCCTCCAGGGCCCAGACCTCCATCTCCCCGAATCGCTGTCCGCCGAAGCGGGCCTTGCCACCCAAGGGCTGCTGGGTGATCAACGAGTAGGGGCCGGTGGCTCGAGCGTGAACCTTGTCGTCGACGAGGTGGTGGAGCTTGAGCATGTAGATCTGACCCACGGTCACCCGCTGCTCGTACTCCTCACCGGACCGCCCGTCAAACAGCGCCGTCTTGCCGTCGCGGGCCAGTCCCGCCTCTTCCAGCTTGTCCCGGATCTCCTCCTCGGGAGCCCCATCAAAGACCGGGCAGACGGCCCGGAAGCCCAGCTTGCTGGCAGCCCAGCCGAGGTGAGTTTCCAGGATCTGGCCGACGTTCATCCGACTGGGCACACCCAGCGGATTGAGAATGATGTCGATGGGCGTGCCGTCCTCGAGGTAGGGCATGTCCTCTTCGGGGAGCACCTTCGAGATGACTCCCTTGTTGCCGTGACGACCGGCCATCTTGTCGCCGACGGAGATCTGCCGCTTGCTGGCGACGTAGACCTTGACCATCTGCAACACCCCGCTGGGCAATTCGTCGCCCCGCTTGAGACTGTTCAACTCGCGGTCGCGGATCCGGATCACCTCGCGGACCGCACCAAAGGACTCGCGGCGGAACTGGTCCAGATCCTTCTGCTTCTGCGGGCTGCGGATGTCGAGTGAGGAGAAGTGATCGTCGAACCGATCGGCGAACTCGGCCAGCACGCGATCGTCCTCGCTGCTGCGAAGCTCCGCACCCTCCTCGTCGACCAACCGCCGACCCAGCACCCTCTCGAAGCCCTCCAGGAAGGCCCGGAAGGCCGTCGCCACGCTGGCATTGCCCGCCTTCTCGGCCCTGCGCACCACCCCCTCGAACCTCTTCCGCTCGTCCTCAGGAAGGCTCATCCTCCGAGAAAATCTCTCGGTATGGATCACGATCCCCTCGACCCCACTGGTCACCTCCAGCGACTCGTTCTTCACATCCTCGCCGGCTCGACCGAAAATCGCGTGCAGCAGTTTTTCTTCAGGAGTCAACTCGGTCTTGGCCTTCGGCGAGACCTTGCCGACCAGGATGTCACCGGGGTGGACCCGAGTCCCGGTCGTGACGACTCCGTCCTCGTCCAGGTGACTCAGAGCCTTCTCGCTGACATTGGGGATGTCGCGGGTGAACTCCTCGCGGCCCAGTTTCGTCTCGCGGATTTCCACGTCGAACTCGTCGATGTGGATCGAGGTGTAGACGTCCTCCTTGACCAACCTCTCGGAGATCACGATCGCATCCTCGAAGTTGTAGCCCTCCCACGACATGAACGCGACCAGCACGTTTCGGCCCAGGGCCAGCTTGCCGTCCTTCGTCGCCGCGGTATCACACAGCAGGTCCCCCGCCTTGACCGTCTGTCCAACCTCGACCACCGGCTTCTGGTTCTTGCAGGTCCGTTCGTTGAGACCCTGGAACTTGTCGAGTAGGTGAACTTCGTCGCCGATCTCGATTCGCGTCGCGTCGACGTAGCTGACCCGACCCGCCTTCTGGGCCTTCAGCAGCATCCCCGACCGCTTGGCGACTTCTTCCTCGAGCCCCGTGCCGACGATCGGCGGCTCGGTGATCAACAACGGCACCGCCTGCCGCTGCATGTTGGAACCCATCAGCGCGCGGTTGGCGTCGTCGTGTTCGAGGAAGGGAATCAGCCCGGCCGAAACACCCACCATCTGGTTCGGAGCCACGTCGATGAACTCGACCCGCTCACTGGCAACCACCACCACGTCGTTGTTGTAACGAGCCAGCACTCGCTCCTCGACAAGCCGATCTCCCTCGGACCGGGTATCGGCCGGCACCACGTACCGCAACGCCTCCTCGTCAGCACGCAGGCGAACAATCTCCTCGGTCACCCGACCATTCTTGACCCGGCGGTAAGGCGTCGTCAGGAACCCGTAGGCATCGACCCTGGCGTGAATCGACAACGAGGAGATCAGCCCGATGTTGGTCCCCTCGGGGGTCTCGATCGGACAAATCCGACCATAGTGAGAAATGTGGACATCGCGGACCTCGAACCCGGCCCGCTTGCGGTTCAGACCACCGGGGCCCAGGGCACTGAGCCGGCGTTCGTGAGTCAGCATCGAGAGCGGATTGGTCTGGTCGACGACCTGCGAGAGTTCACTCCGGCCAAAGAAGTACTCGATCGCCGCCGAGACACTCTTGGGATTGACCAGCGTCCGAGGAGTCATGTCCTCGACATCCTTCAGGCTCATCCGCTCCTGCACCGTCCGCCGCAGCTTCAGGAACCCCTTGCGGATCTCCTCGGCAGCCAGCTCGTCAAGTGTCCTCAGGCGGCGGTTGCCAAGGTTGTCGATGTCGTCGGTCTGGACCAGGTCGTTGCCACCGATCTTGAGCAGCACCAGGTAGCGGATCGCGTTGACGAAGTCCTCGGGGCACAACGTCATTGCCGTGTCCGGGATCCCCTCCTGCTCGAAGTTCTGCTCGAGAAACTTGTTGTGATCGGCGGTCTTCTGGCCGTCGGGCTTGAACTTGCGATTGATGCGGAATCGACCGACCTTGCCGAGCCGGTAGCGGTTGACGTCGAAGAACTTCTCGCGGAAGAGGTCCTGGGCCTTCTCGAGCTGAGGCGGGTTGCCCGGACGCAGCCTCTGGTAGATCCGCAGCAGAGCCTCCTGGTGGCTGGCGGTCTCGTCGTTGTAGAGGGTGTTGAGAATCAGGCGATCGCGGACAGCCTCGGCGGGGATGATCTCGATGTCCTTGATCCTGGCCTCCACGATCTGCTTGGCCCGATCCTCGCCAATCGGCACCACGTCCTTTTCGCCTCCCACCGTGTTCCGAGAATCGGCAATGATCTCACCGCAACGCTCGTGGCCGGCCGGGTAGACAATGTCCGCGGCAGTAAACGAATTGGCGATCCGCTCGATGTCATTAGACCTCGGAGCCTTGAACGAGATGGTCTCGTAGAACAGCTTCAGCAACGCCGTGTCGCTGCCGTATTCCGGACCCATCGCCCGCAGCAACGTCAGCGCCGAGAACTTTCCGCTCTGGTCGATCCGGACGTCGAGCATCTCCTTCTTGTTGACGACCAGCTCGATCCAGCTCCCCCGCTCGGGGATGACCCGGCACGAGAAGCTCGGCCGTTCGCCCGGTTCGGTCGTCTCGACAAAGTCGACACCCGGTGAACGGTGCAACTGGCTGACCACGACCCGCTCGGCCCCGTTGATCACGAACTCGCCACCCCCGAGCATGATCGGCATGTCGCCCAGGTAGACCTCCTCCTCGATCGGCTGCTCCTTGTTGAGCCGCATCTTGACGCGGAAGGGCTTGCCGTAGGTCAACCGCAGCTGGCGACAGACGGTGGTGTCGAACCGAGATGGCAACAGCTCGTAGCCACAATAGTCCAACCGGTACTGCCCGTCGTAACTCTCGATCGGGAAGACCTCCTGCAAAATGCCCTCCAGCCCCTGGGCCTTCCGCTCGTCCGACTCGACGTCCTCCTGCAGGAACCGGTGGTAGGACTTGGTCTGGATCTCAGTGAGATCCTGCAACAGGTGACTCACATCCCGCCCACCACCAAATACCTCGGTGCGGTCAGTCTGCAGAATCCGTATCGAAGGAATCGGCATATCAGGCTCTCTTCTTCCTGTACTCTCCGGCCCGGAGGGCTCGGGTCACGCCCCATCCGGATCACCCTGATCGGACAAGACGGTCGTTTCGGAACCGGTTAGAAATCAGAAGGGTCTTGTGGCAAGGCAGCAGGTCCGGTCGCGGTGCGATAATGCCCCCCCCCACCCCCTCGGCACGAAACATGCCGGGGCGAAGGTCGAGGATTCCGGGGCTTGAGGGGCCGGCAACGAGAAACACAACGGGTCCGCAGGCTCCATCTCTCGGCTACGATCCGCGGGTGGGTTCCGGTGAGACCGGACCCGAGTCCGGAAGTCAGTCGGAGTCAGTCGTGGCAGCGGGGCAATCGGAGTCAGGGGGGCAGTCAGTGAGGCAGCAGGAGTGCGTGGGGGGGTAGGTGGGCAGGTTGGGTGGGGGCAGAAACGGCGGGGACGACGCGGCCATGAAACAGAACACACAGCGAGACAGCCCTGCACGAGACGACCGCTACCGGGGCGCCCCGCAACAGGACGCAGGCTACTTGATCTCGCACGCCCCGCCAGCCGCCTCGATTTCATCCTTGAGCTGGTTGGCCTCGTCCTCGGGGATTCCTTCCTTGAGTGCCGCGGGGGCGCTTTCAACCAGATCCTTGGCCTCCTTCAGGCCCAGGCTGGTCGCGGCGCGAACCGCCTTGATCACCGGAATCTTGCTGTCGCCGAAACCGGTCAGCAGCACGTCGAATTCGGTCTGCACAGCCTCTTCGTCAGCGCCACCGTCAGTACCTCCAGGCATCGCGGCCATCATCACGCCGCCACCGGCGGGCTCGATGCCGTGTACGTCCTTGAGATAATCAGCCAGAGACTTGGCCTCCAACAGCGTCAGGCCAACCAACTGGTCGCCAAGCTCCTTGGTGCCGTCGTCGAATTCTTTCACGGTTGCTTCGTCGGTCGCCATCGCTTCTGGTCCTCTCGATACGCTCTCGCGCTAAGTTGTTACTGTACCCGGTTTTCGCTCGTTCGCCACCACTCAGACGTCTGATTCCTCGGATTCCAAATCCTGATCCTGATCCTCTTCAACTTCAGCCTCTTCGGCCGCTTCAGGCTCATTCGCCACCGCTTCAGGCTCGTCCGCAGCCGCTTCAGGCTCATCTTCGGTCGATGCGTCCGCCTGGGCATCACCCGAGTCGGTTTCGGTGGACTCTTGGTCTGCGGCTTCGGCCTCCTCGGTCGCTGCGTCTTCGGTCTCTTCTGACTCCGCACCGTCGGCCATCGCCTCGAGCGATCCGGCCACGAGACCGCCGGGTCCAAGCAGTGATCCCGCGATGCTGGCACCTGGTGAGAGCAGGAGGCCGGCGATCTGGCCGATCAGTTCTTCCCGACTGGGGCTCTTGGAGAGTTCATCGACGTCGCTGGAGGAGAGCGTGGTGCCTTCGAGCATCCCGCCCTTGATCTCGAGCAGTTCGCCGCCGAATTCCCTAGCCCACCCGGCGACTTCCTTGCTCAGCGAGACAATATCTTCGCCGCCGAAGATCAGGCTCGAGGGTCCCTGTTCGAGGATGGGATCCAGCGCGGTGACCTCAGTCGAGTGCAACGCGCGGAGTGCCATCGAGTTCTTGACGGTCAGGATCCGGATGTCTTTTTCGCGCAACGCCAACCGGAAGCGGTTGTCGCTGATCGCGTCGAGTCGCGAGCTGTCGACGACCAGCATTTCGCTCGTATCACCGATCCGCTGCTGCAGATCGGCCACCAGCAGTTCCTTGATCCGCTTGCTCATCGGTTCTGGATTCTCAATCTGCGTTGCTTGGGGGCGTTGCTCCTCGAGGAGCCTCCGGCCCATTCGTCATGTTCCTCGGCCTAGGCGGCGACCGAGATCCCCGGCGTCATGGTGGCCGAGAGTGTCAGTGTTCGGATGTAGATGCCCTTGGTCGAGGAGGGCTTCATCGACTCGATCAGCCGCTTCAGTGCCTGTGCGTTCTCGATCAGCTGTGTTTCATCGAAGCTCAACTTGCCGACAACCGAGTGTACGATGCCAAACTTGTCGACTCGAAACTCGATCTTGCCCGCCTTGTATTCCTTGACGGTTGCCGCCACCTCGGCGGTGACCGTGCCGGCCTTGGGCGAGGGCATCAATCCTCGGGGTCCGAGCACGCGTCCCAGCGGACCGACCAGGCCCATCAGGTCCGGCGTGGCGATCGCCACGTCGAAGTCCATCCAGCCACCCGAGATCTTCTCGGCCAGCTCCTTGCCCCCCACCTCGTCAGCACCCGCCTCCTCGGCCGCGGTCGCCTGGTCGCCCTGGGCGAACACGACGACTCGCTGGGTCTTGCCGATTCCGTGAGGCAACACCAAAGTGCCTCGGACGATCTGATCGGCCTGCCGAGGGTCGACCCCCAGCCGAAAGACCAGTTCGACGGTCTGGTCGAACGCGCACTTGCGGATGCCCTCGGGCAATGAGGGCTCCATCGCCTTCAATTCCCGAACCGCCGTCTCGAGGTCGACAGATCCGACCCCCAAGGCTCGTTCCCGCAAGAATGTCATTCGTTTGGAATGCCCGCCCATCGCTGTCCATCCTTACAAACGCCGCGCCGCGAAACCCTCTCTTGTAGGCCCCCCGGGCCCGTCAGTCAACCACTTCGATCCCCATGTTTCGAGCGGTTCCGGCGATCATCAACGCCGCCTGGTCGATATTCGGTGCGTTGAGATCCTCGAACTTCACCCTCGCGATTTCCTTGAGCTGCTCGGTGGTCACCGTGCCGACCTTTTCCAGCTTGGCATTCCCGGAACCCTTGGCGATCTGGGCCGCCTGCTTCAGCAGCACCGCCGCCGGCGGACTCTTGGTGATGAACTCGAACGACCGGTCACTGAAGACGGTGATCACCACCGGGACCGTCATCCCGGCCAGCTCCTTGGTGCGGTCGTTGAATTGCTGCACGAATTGACCGATGTTCACACCGTGCGGTCCCAATGCGGTGCCAACCGGAGGAGCCGGGGTGGCTTGACCACCGGGCACCTGGACCTTGATCTTGGCGATTTCCTGCTTGGCCATCGGAACCTCAGACCTTTTCGACTTGCCAGTATTCCAGTTCCGCCGGCGTGTGCCGGCCGAAGATCTCGATCAACACCGAGATCTTCCCGCTCGTATTGTCGATCTCGTCGATCTCACCCTCGAAACTCTCGAAGGGACCGTCCTTGATCTTGACCACGTCCCCGGTCGAGAAATCAATCTTGATCCTCGCCGGTTCCGCTTCCTTCTCCTCCTCCTTGCCCAACATCCGCGAGACCTCCTCGTCGGACATCGCCACCGGCTTCCCGCCGGCACCGGTGAAATCACCGATCCCGCTGGTGCCACGCACCAGGTACCAGGTCTCGTCGTTGAGTACCATCTGCACGAAGAGGTAACCGGGGAACAGCTTCTGCTCCGAAACTCGCTTCTTGCCAGCCTTGGTCTCCACCACGTTCTCGGTCGGGATGATCACCTCGGTGAAAAACTCGTCGAGACCCTCGCGAGCAATCCGCCGGAGCAATGCCAGCCGAATCGACTTCTCACGGTTGGTTGTCACTTTCAGCACATACCACTGAAGCCGCTCCGAGTCCTCCTCCTCAGCCACAGGTTCCTCAGCCACAGGTTCCTCAGCCACAGGTTCCTCAGCCACAGGTTCCTCAGCCACAGGTTCCTCAGCCACAGGTTCCTCAGCCACAG
>Ga0310125_10000481_pt1 | contig 18766 bp, 12 predicted proteins | sample CB11b_Tmax_Bot8__FD_203508 | JGI IMG/M metagenome (GOLD analysis project Ga0310125, IMG submission 203508) | Marine microbial communities from Western Arctic Ocean, Canada - CB11b_Tmax_Bot8 | ecosystem: Environmental > Aquatic > Marine > Oceanic | place: Canada: Western Arctic Ocean | collected... | reverse complement strand
GTCCGCTGAGTCCCTGGAGATCGAGTATCTTTTCTCCGCAGGTGTGCGGGACCGTGGGGAACAGCTCCTCGACCCGTCGACCGACCATCATCGAGACGATTTCGGCCTCGGTGGTATCGGTCAGTGTACCCGTTCCTGCGACCTGGCCGTCTCGCAGCACGGTGTAGTCGTCGCAGAGTTCGCGGACTTCCTCGAGGAAGTGGCTGATGTAGACCACTCCGATGCCGTCCTCGCGGAGCCTCCCGATGACCTCGAAGAGCCGTCTCACGTCGTGCCCGGCCAATGAGCTGGTCGGTTCGTCGAACACGATCACGCGGGCCTGGCTAATCAGGGCCCGGGCGATTTCGACCAGCTGCCGGGCCCCGACGGAGAGTTGTCCGACGAGGGTGTCGGGTTGGAGTTCGGGGTGACCGAGTCGGTCGAGAACCTTGCGGACACGAGGTCTCTGGAGGCTGCGGGCGAGGAGCCCGCGTCGGTGGTCCTCCTGTCCGAGCATGATGTTGTCTTCGACCGAGAGGTCCGGTGCGAGGTTGAGTTCCTGGTAGATCATGGCGATCCCAGCGTCCCGGGCCGACGAGGGGCCGGTGGGCTGGTAGGGCTTGCCGGCGACTTGCATCGTGCCCGAATCGGCCGCGCAGGCACCGCTGAGCACCTTCATCAGAGTGCTCTTGCCGGCTCCGTTCTCGCCGATCAACGCCATCACCCGCCCGGCGGAGAGCTCGAAGGAGACGTCGTCCAGTGCCTGGGTGGCACCGAACCGTTTGGCGATGCCGGACATGCCCAGCAGGGCGGCGGTCTGCGGGGTGTATGAATTGGAGGGCGAGTCCATCTAGGGAGCATGTTTCTCGGGGTTGAGGACCGAGGCCATTTTCTTCTCGTTGCGGTTTTCTGCCGTGGCGACGTATTCACCGGTCGAGATCCGTTTCTCGACTTCCTGGCCGCCCAGGTGAGCGGCCATCGTCTTGACGGCGACGTAGCCCATGTTGACCGGGTCCTGCAGCACAACGCCATGCACCGTGTCGTTGGCCAGTCCTTCGATCATGCGTGGACTCGAATCGAAGGCGACGAACTTGACCTTCGAGGTCAACTTGTTGTCTTCCAGCGCCGCCAGCATGCCCTTGTTGTGCGGTTCGCAGACGGTGAAGACGCCATCGAGTTCACTCTTGTACTTCAGCAGCATCGAGGTCGACTTGAGTTTTGCCTCGTTGATGTCCGAGGTGGCGCGCTGGTTGTCCGAGAGCACCTTGATGCCGGGGAACTCCTTGGCGAGTGTTTCCAGGAAGCCCTTTTCCCGGTTCTCGGTGCTCTGGCTGCCGGCCTGGTAGCGGAGCATGATCACGTTGCCCTTGCCGCCAAGCACTTTGCCCATCCGCTGTGCGGCCATCACTCCGCCCTTGTAGTTGTCGGTGGCCACGTAGCTGACGTAGACACTCTCGTCGGCCAGTCCACTGTCGAAGACCACGGTGGGGATCTTGCGGTCTCTGGCTCGTGAGACGACCGGGATCATCGCCTCGCGGTCGATCGGTGCCAGACAGATGCCGTCGACGCCCTGCACGATGAAGCTGTCGAGGATCAGGATCTGGCCCTCCTTGTTGTCTTCTTTCTGGGTCCCCTTCCAGATCACCTCGACGTTGCCCAGTTCCTTTGCGGCGGTTTCAGCACCGTGACGGACCGAGAGCCAGAAGTCGTGCGAGGTGCCCTTGGGGATCACGGCGATGCGGTACTGTTTGGGCGAGCCATCGGTGTTGCCGTCTGAGGAGTCCGTCGAAGAGGGGCCGGGTGTCCCGGTTGCGTCGCGGCCCTGGTCATCGCCGCCGCAGCCACAGACCAGCAGTACGCCAGAAACCAGGACCAGGTGAAGCAGGCAACGCATGAGCGGGACTCCGGGGAAACTTCGGGTCGTCAACCGGGTCATCGTATCAGCCGCTGTGAGGCATCGAAAGCAATCACGCCACAGCGTGGGATCGAGACTGTGTGTGGCGACAACCGTGGTGTTCGCGAAGTGGCAGATCCGATAGGGTACGTCGCTCGCCGAGACCACCGGGGCCGCCTCGATGTCGATGTCGCAGTTTGCCAGGGACGACTTGCCGCCGCTTTCGCGAGACGGCTGTTTCTGGGGCATGACCACGACCCAGCTGTTGGGCGCCTTCAACGACAACCTCTTCAAGCAACTGGTGCTGTTGTATTGCCTGACCGCGGCGGGTGAACAGGGGGGCGAATACCAGCCGGTCGCTTTCTTCCTGTTCTCGATTCCTTTCGTCTTCGGTTCGGGGTTTTCGGGGTTCCTGGCCGATCGCTACAGCAAGCGGACCCTGATCATCTCCTGCAAGTTCGGCGAGATCGCGGTGATGGTTGCCGGGGTGCTGGCGTTTGGAATCGGGGGACTGTGGGCTCCGTTGCTGGTCCTGTTCCTGATGGGTCTGCAGAGCACGGTGTTTGGTCCGTCGAAGTACGGGATCCTGCCCGAGATGCTCAGGGCCCGGGACCTGCCCTCGGCCAATGGCATCATCCAGATGACCACGTTTGTGGCGGTGATCTTCGGAGGCGCCCTGGCCGGCGTGTTGAAGGAGTTGGTCGACGAGCACAAGGTGGCGGGCCTGCAGTGGATCTGCTGGGGCTGCGTGTCGATCGCGGTTGTCGGCACGCTGCTCTCGTTTACGGTGCGTCGCACGCCGGTGGCGGTGCCGGGGCTGCAGTTCACCTCCTCGATGCTGTGTGCACTCGATCGGCCGACTCGCACGCTGCTGCGAAAGAATCCGCTCGTGGTGACCGTACTGTTGATCTCGAGCTTGTTCTGGTTCGTGGGGGGAACAATGCACCAGCTGGTCAACGAGTTTGGTGTCTACCAGTGGAAGATCGGTGACGCGAAGACCAGCCTGTTGCTGGCTTCGATCGGTGTCGGCATTGCGTTCGGCTGCATTTCCGCCACTCTGCTGTCGCGGCACCGCATCAATTTCAGGCTGGTCAACCGCGGTGCGTGGGGCATGGCCGGATGCCTGGTGTCGTTGTGGGCGATCGGGTGGGCGGCACCCGTTCCTGTGTCGGCGATGTGGATGTGGGCCGCCGGTGGCGTGTTGCTGGTGCTGGGTTTTTGTGCCGGGATCTTCGTTGTGCCGTTGCAGGTGTTTTTGCAGGTGAGTCCGACCGAGGACCTGAAGGGTCGGATGATGGGGACGATGAACCTGATCAACTTCTGCGGGATTGTCTTCTCGGCGATCGCCTTCTACGCGCTCCGCAGCCTGTGGTCGGAGATCGAGGCCCCGATCAGCTGGACCTTCCCGGTGCTGGCGCTGGTGGTCTTGCCGGTGGCCGTGCTGTTCCGGGCTCCCGAGCAGGAACTGTAGAGGCCCCAGGGGCTGGCTCATCGCGAGGCGAAGCCGAGCAGGGTGCCTGTCCCGAGCATGAACGGTTGCTGTGGCGATTTGTAGAGGTGTCTGTTGAAGATCTCTTGGGACAGGCACCTTCTCGGCTGCGCCTCGTACGGAGCCAGTCCCCGGGCTACTGGTCCAGCTCCACGACCGGGAGTTGCTGATCCTGCAGTTTCCGGGCCGAGTCGTCGTCGACAAGGTCGCTGTGGCAGGCGGCCGGCTCGTCGTCCTCGCCCTGCATTGTGCCTCGCGTCTTGGCCGCCAGGCGATGAATCGCCTCGGGGCTCAGCACGCCGCGTTGCTCGAGGATCTGCTGCTGGTCGTCGCTGAGTGCATCCGAGACCTTGGCATTGTCCCAGGCGTAGGTTTCGTCGTTGCCCGAGAGGAAGTCGGTGATCTCCTTGGAGATCCTCACGCTGCACCAGTCGTGACCGCACATGGCACAGAAGTCGGTGTCGACATCGAGGTCTTCGTCGTGAAGCGCCCGGGCCGTGTCGGTGTCGAAGGCCAGTTCGAAGTGCTTCTGCCAGTTCAGCGCCGCCCGGGCCTTGGTCAGCTCGTCGTCATGGTCTCGCGTGCCGGGGATACCCAGTGCGATGTCCGAGGCATGAGCGGCGATCTTGTAGGCGATGCAGCCCTGCTTGACGTCGTCCTTCTTGGGAAGGCCCAGGTGTTCCTTGGGGGTGACGTAGCAGAGCATGCTGGCACCGTGGTAGCCGGCCGAGGTGGCACCGATGGCGCTGGTGATGTGGTCGTAGCCGGGGAAGATGTCGGTCACCAGCGGGCCGAGTACGTAGAAGGGAGCTCCGTGGCAGAGATTCCTCTGCAGCTTCATGTTGTATTCGATCTGGTCCAGCGGCACGTGGCCGGGACCCTCGCACATCACCTGCACACCCTGCCGCCAGGCCCGCTCGGTCAATTCGCCGATCACGGCCAGTTCGGCCAGTTGGGCCGCGTCGGTGGCGTCGGCCAGGCCGCCGGGACGCAGGCCGTCGCCGATCGAGAAGCTGACATCGTGTCGCCGCATCAACTGGCAGATCTCCTCCCACAACGTGTACATCGGATTCTGTTTTCCGTGGTGGATCATCCACTTGGCCAGCAATGATCCTCCCCGGCTGACAATCCCGATCAGGCGTTCGCGAACCAGCGGCAGGTGTTCGCGGACCACCCCGGCATGGATCGTGAAGTAGTCGACTCCCTGCCGGGCCTGGTGCTCGAGCATCTCGAGGATCATCTCGCGGTCGAGGTCCTCGATCTTGCGGTCGACGATCATCGAGTACAGTGGCACGGTGCCGATTGGGACGGTGCTGTTGCGGATGATCGCCTCACGGCAGGCGTCGAGGTCGCCGCCGGTGGAGAGATCCATCACGGTGTCGGCACCCCAACGCTCGGCCCACTGCAGCTTCTCGACCTCCTCGTCAGTCCCCGAGGAGACGGGCGAGGCGCCCATGTTGGCGTTGATCTTGGTCTTGGAGGCTCGGCCGATGGCCATCGGGTCGAGTTGATAGCCGAGGTGATTGATGTTGGCCGGGATGATCATCCGCCCGGCGGCGACCTCGTCGCGGACCTGCTCGGCAACCAGGTGATCCTCACGCTCGGCCACTCGTGCCATCTGAGGGGTGACGGTGCCGAGTCGAGCGTGCTCGAGTTGAGTGATCGCTGAGAAGTTCTCGGGAGGCTGCCAGGCCTCGGCCGTCTCGCGGTTCGATTCGAAACCCGGCCTCAGCGTCCAGTCGTCGGGCATGAAGTCCCAAGCCGTCTGGTTCGACGGCAGCGGCATGCCGGGTGTGTCGGGCGACGAATACGTCCAGGCACCGGCGTGGCCGGGTGCGATCCGAGGGGCCAGGGCGAAGCTGCCCGGGGTAGTACCGGCGGCGTGGCTCGAGGGGTCTTGCCCCAGTGGAGGCAATTCGTAGTGTCGGCCCTGGCCGGGTACGGGTGTGGCGTCTGCAGTCGGCTGATTGGTTTCGGTGCTCACGCGACCGGTCCTCCTCCGTGAGTGCGGATAGCGCCATTATCCTATCCGCCCGCAGCGAAAATTCAATGCGTCGACCGATACGGGACAGGCACCCTGCTCGGCTGCGCCTCGCGATGAGCCAATCCCTGGGCCCAGCAAGCAACTCATGGAACATCCCCAGAAGTTCGGGAAGCTCCGCCCAGGCGGCACGTCAAGCGGTTGTATGCTCCAATGACTCGATCCACTCTCAAAGGGCAGCCTCATGGCAGACATCTCTCACCAGCTGATCAGCTTCGCCTCAGCGTTTCCGGTCGTGCTGGTCCTGATCGGAGGCACGGCAATGACCCTGACCCGGATGTCTCACGATCCGCACGGCAGGGCCAAGGTGCTCGGGGCGGTCGGCATCCTGCTGGGCGTACGGTTCGTCTTCCCCTTCGTGACTCCATTGGTGCTGAACTTCGGACCGATTGAAGAGATCGGGGTGAGGATCATTCTGGGCGGCCTGATGCATTCGATTCCGGTATCAATCGCCTACGCGTTGCTGTTCTGGGCGTTGCTGGGCGAGCGGAGGCCGAGGTACCCGGACCAGATGTCGACGAGGTGAGGGCGGGTGAGTCGAAGCTACTGGCGTCGGGTCAGCCGTTTTCCGGTCGCGGTCATCCAGACCTTGACCGACCGATCGAAGCTGCCCGAGACGAGTTGTTTTCCGTCGGGCGAGAAGGCGAGGCTGTAGACGGTGTTGGCGTGTCCGGCGAGCGAGCGGATCAGCCGGCCGTTGGCCGCGTTCCACAATCGGATCTCCCCGGACTGGCTGCCGCTGGCCAGTTGCCGGCCGTCGGACGAGAGAGCAAGGCACTGGACGTAGCTGGCGTGGGCTTCGATGACGCGGTTGACTTCGCCGGTGCGGCTGTCCCAACTGCGGATCGTCTTGTCCTGTGAGCCGGTGTGGACGGTCTTGCCGTCGTTGCTGACGACAACTCCCTCGATCGCCCCGTTGTGCCCCGCGAGTGTCAAGCGGGGCTTGGTGGCATCGGGATCGATGAGGTAGGCGTTTGAGTCCTTGCAGCCGGCGACGCTGTAGCCGCCGGCGGAGGCTGGTGCCGAGGCGACGGCCAGGACGGGTTGTTTTGCAGGTGCAACGCCCTGTCGTTTCGATCCGGTCGGCGTCCAGACACTCAGCGAGTTGTCGTAGCTGCCGCTGACGACGCTCTTGCCGTCGCGGGACCAGGCCAGGGCCCAGACGTACATCGAGTGAGCCGAGACGGTGGTCGTCAGCGAGCGGGAGGTGACATTCCAGATCTTGATCGAGCGATCGAGGCTGCTGGAGAAGAGGGTCTTGCTGTCGGGCGAAAAGGCGACGGCGCTGACCCCGTCTCCGTGGCCGGGCATGCGGGCAACGAGTGTTCCGGTGGCGGGGTCCCAGAGCTTGACGGTGTTGTCGAGGCTGGCCGAGGCGATCAGCAGTCCATCGGGCGACCAGTCAACGCCATAGACGGCGTTGGGGTGCCCGGCAAGCAGGTCAGCGGCGGTGGGAGCATCGGCAGGCATGTCGAGGACCATTCTCTCATGAGCGTCATGTCAGTCAAGACGACCCCCACCCCAGCCCGCCACAGGCGGGCGACATGTCTTAGCCCGGGCCGTGAGACCCGGGACTTCGAGAGATCGCCGTCGCTTGTCCCAATTCACACGATGTCTGTTTCCCATGCCAGGCAAAACGAATGACGTAACCTGTGTGGTTGAACTGACTTGCAGTCACGGACGGTCCCGGCTGGTTGACGCCGCGCAGAAACCCGATATAAGAAGGAAGCGAGATGGACGAACAGATAGCAGGGCACTGGATTTTCTTGTCAGCAACACAAGGGGGCGATTGGATTCGACTGGGTCACCGTAGGTTGAGGTGGCGTGCCGTGGTTGATCAGCTGGCCACGTAAAAAGCTGATCACACTTTAACTGCCAACAAGCAGTTTGCTTTGGCTGCGTAAACGCAGTCCCGGCCGATGGATCCTTGCCCGAGGAGCCTGAAGGTCGGTCAAAAATCGGGCTGGTACCAGGTCAGCCGACCACTACGCCTGGTACGAGAAACCGTAGTGGACTAGCTGCCAGGCGTGTCTTGTCCGTGGAACCGTCGGCAGTGAGACCAATCAACGGAATACGCACGTAGAGGCTTTTTCTGAGGGATCACAGGACGCGGGTTCGATTCCCGCCGCCTCCACTTTTCCCCGTCCGTGCCATCGATGGCCACGGAGGGACAAACGGCGTCTAAACCCCTGTCACCGCAGGGGTTTTCGTCGTTAACGGTGGCCAGTTCCATGGTCACCCTGTTGCCAGCCGATGACGGCAAATGACAGGTTTCGCCGCACGGTTCACTCCTGAGACACTCCTGAAGTTGAGGGGCGTCTGACACCTTCGCCTGCGGGGTCCGGGGGGCAGGAATTGCCGCGACCGCCCTGGCCTGATCGTCCAGGCCGATGTGGGTGTACCGCATCGTCATGCGGATGTCGCTGTGGCGAGCCAGTTCACGGGCCTCGACCAGGGAAGCACCGTTTCGCAGCAGTTCGGTGATGTGAGTATGCCGTCCCACTGCGTGGAAGTCGGCGGTTCCCTCTTCGGTTTCATACGGGATGCCAGCCCGCTCGAGGTCCTTCTTGATCATCAGCCAGGTTCGCCGCTTGGCCAGCCTGGGGAAGAGAGGCTGACCTGCTGGAATGCCCTTCAGCCACCCTGGGAGCACTCTGATGAGATGCGGGTGCAGGGGGAGAATGTCTTTCCTGCGGTGCTTGGAGTTTTTTGCTTCGATGGTCAACGTGGCCGTTTACAGGTTCACTGGATGGAGCGTACGTTTTGACTACTCGGACATCATCGAGGCCAAGCGGGTCGATGTCAGCTGGAGAAGTTGGGGCGGCTTCGGCTGGCGATGGCGTCCCGGCCGCATCGGGTACCTCGTTCGCAGCGGTCCCGGAGTCAAGATTGCCACCAAGCGATCTCGTCGCACTTACACGTTCAATTGCCAGGACCGGGATGCGTTGTTGGCCGCGCTGGGTAATGCGGGAGTCACCATTGCGGATCGTCCAGATTGAGTGAGACGTGTTGCGAGTCCTGATCGTCCCTTCCATTTTTCGCCGTTGGTATCGTCCGGTGCCAGGGGCGGACGAAGAACCTGAAAACGCCTGTCGTAGCGGGCGGACGTTTACAATACCTCCAGCTTTGCGTTCACTGGGGATTGCGAGAATGGACTCGCGACGGAAAGATCTCATTCCCGGTCCTGGCTGCAGGAAGAAATGAAAGAGACACGCGAGCATATGAGTGGTCTGATGACATCAGTCGCGGTGACAGTCCTGGCAGTTGTGTGCTCCGCATCCGTTTGCGGAGCTGAACCGCCGGGCGACGTCCAGGCTGATCGTGCGATCAGGAGGATTGTCATTCCCGATCGTGAAACGGCGGCAGAACGTCACGCGGCCAACGAACTGGTTGCCAACATCGCCTTGATGACCGGGCGATCCGTGTCGGTGATCAAGGAGTCGTCGGCTGCCGGGAATGCCAATGGTGGCCGCGCGATCAACCTGGGCCGTACGCGGTCCAACCTCACGCCTCACAACCCCAACTCATGGCCGACGGACACCATTTTCATCGGCTACGGTGAAGGCGACATCGCCATCCTTGGCCAGGGACTGCAAGGCACGCTGTTCGCGACTTTCGAGTTCCTCCGTGACCAGGGGTGCCGTTGGTATATGCCGGTGACATACCACAAGCTGGAGGTCGGGCGGCACATTCCGAAGCGTGCAACGCTCAGGCTCTCTGGCAAACCGAAAAAGCACTCGCCGTCCTTTCCTGACCGCGGTTGGCATATGACGGCGGTGATGCCGGGTCCGCATTTTCGTGACTGGGCGACGCGGAACGGCGTCAATGCGTTGACGACCGGAGACACGTGCATTTTGTATCCGGAACCACTGGGACGCGGACTGGAGAAGCAAACCGGGCACACCCTGGCCTGGTTCGTTCCGTCTGGTGCTGAGTCATCGACGATCGACAAGGTCAAGAGGCGGTTCGACTCGCATCCCGACTGGTATCCCCTGGTCGGCGGCAAGCGGACCTGGAAGTACCGGGATGGCCGTCGCGTGCAGGCCTGTCTGTCCAATCGGGAAGTCGTCGATCACGTTGCTCGTGAGGTGATCCGGTACTCGGCCGAAGGGTACAAGGATCATGAAAAACCCAACTGGCGGCTGATGTCGATCGGTCACAACGACGAGCCGACGTTCTGGTGCGAATGCAGTTCCTGCCGCGCGATGGACGGCCCCGGCAGCACGTGGAAAGCCAACGACAGCTACGACGCCTATCCCAACGATCCGAAGAACAAAAACGGCACCGGTCCACTCGGTCAGCGGTACGCGACGTTCGCCAATCGCGTTGCCCGGCAGGTTGCCAGGCAACGCCGTGACCTGTTGGTCAGCTTCTACGCGTACGGTTCCACGGTTGCTCCGCCGCGCGATCCGAAACTGAAGCTGGAAGACAACGTGGTGGTCGAGTTCGCCTACAGCGATCACTGCCTGAAGCACGATATCAACGATCCCGCCTGCCCAAACAACGTCCGCCTGAAAGCGTGGATCGAGGACTGGTCGCGGCGCGGCAAGGTTGTGTTCTATGACTACCCGCCCACCGGGAGGCATATCCACGTTCCGACCGGTTTCTTCGGTCACTACCAGAAGCTGCTCCGGTTCTTGCATCGCAACGGCGTGATTGGCCTGTCGGGCGAGAGCCAGGGCGTGTGGGCCGGTTCCTCATTGTTTCACTACATCCGGGCTCGCCTGATGTGGGACATCGATTCTGACGTCGACGAGTTGATCAAGGAGTTCTGCCGGGATCTGTTCGGCGATGCTGCGAAGACCATGCTGGCCTATTACCGGCGATATGAAACGGGGCTCGCACATCACCCCGGGCACATGATCTGGGGCGGTTGGGTCGCACAATTTGATCCGCAGGTGATCCGCGATATGCAGGATCTGCTCGATAAGGCCAAGCGTGAGACCGATGATCCCGCGGTGCAATTGCGTCTGAAGCTGGCCCAGGTGTCACTGAACACGTTTGTGATCACCCAGGTCGAGAACACGCCCGCCCCGAAGGTGACTGCCAAACAATTTGATCGATTTCGCAGGCTGCAGGCAGAGACGCTTGGCATGATTCGGAGGATGAATCTGCCGTACCCGATGGCGGCAACCGGTCCGTTTATCGACCGTCTCAAGAAACACGGTTACCGTCCGCCGTTTGAGGCTCTGCGGGGCAAACAACGTCTCGTGCTTCCGGTGGTCTGGCGATTCCGCACGGACCCCGACGACGAGGGCGTTAAACGAGGCTGGCCTCGCTCCGTCGACTTTTCTGCCAAGCCATGGCAAGACATCCGGGTCGACGACTTCTGGACGAATCAGGGCATTCGTTATCACGGTGCCGCCTGGTACACGACAACATTCACGGTTCCGAAGAAAATCAAAGAGAACCTGTGGTTGTTGTTCGACATGCTCGACGGAGCTGCGGAGATCTGGATCGATGGAAGGCTCGCTGGGAAGACGCCGGCTGCTCCGTGGGACAAGCCCAAAGCCGTCGATCTCACGAAGCTGACCCGGCCTGGCGCCACGCATCAACTCGTGATGCGGGTCGTCAAGAAGTCCCATGCTGCGGGAATCAAGGGACGCGTGCGACTGATGGAAGCGCTAAGGATCATTGGCGATCGCTAGATCCTCGGGTTCGATTCACGCCGCCTCCATTTTGTATTTATGTAAACCGTTATATACAACATGTTGAAACTTTCGAGGACGCGGGTTCGGACCCGTGTCCTTTTTAGTTCGCACAAAGGGGAGCAATTCGTAATCTCAAGGCAGCATTGATGTTGTGCGCGAGGTTGCTGACCTTTGATTCCTTGGGCAATGTCCGCCTAAGAACGAAGACGCCCCAGAAACACTGCCAAAACGCTGCCAAGCAAACCGCCTTGCTGATCGGAATGTGGGACCGGTATCGAGCCGCTTCCGACACGGTGGACAGGCCCCAACTGCCATGAGGCCGAAATGAAGGACGGCCGTCTCATACCTGTACCTCGCCGCCATATTCTTCGCGCAGACCAAACTACAGAGGTCGGTTTCACCGACGCGAGTTGGACTCAAGCGCAATTCGCCCAAGTCGATGCAACCGCCGCGCGGAGCTGTTTTGGCGAATTGCGTTCGGTGTGTCGAACCGACGCAGCTCCGAGCCAGTCGATTGGGCGCTCATGGCACGCCCATATTGGTCAGTCTTCTCAGAATCCAGGAGCTGCGATCGGTGGGATTTAGGCTTTAAATCGATTACACGGCCGCGGTCGTGCTGCTGAAGGACTTTCTGACTGGCGTATTGATCGCGCTGGTGATCTACGCAGTGCTGCACCGGTTTTTCCACAAGCAGAACGAGACGGCCAACGAAGACGCGGATCAATCGCCTCCGCAACCCCTCACGAAAGAAGGCGTGGCTTAAGACGTTGAAGGCTCTTGTCACCACGGGACATGTGCGGACCACTTCAGTTTTGTCAGCTCCGTATTAGATGCCCAATAGGAGGTACACCAGCCGTGGCGCGATTTCGCCACGTGATGGTCGGACTGAAGCGGACGCAGCGCGACACCGACTTAAGTCGATACGCCTCCATGCTGGCCCGGTTGGACACGGCGGTTGAGGTGCGATTTCAGTGCGGAGAACGAGTGATCGTTTTCCACGGTATCAGAGTTCGCCAATCACTGTGAACGAACGCCGCATTTCTGGAAATTGGTGTTCGGTCGCTTCACTGCACAATGAACCGATCCGGCTTACATTGACCAACGATTGCAAATCAGGTGCGCTCGAACTGCCCAGATCGCACATTGTAGGAATAGATGCGTTGCGTATCGTCGTCGAGCAACCAACCTTGGACCCGTATATTCGCTCCGGTGACATCGATGTCCGCCAACACATGCTCTAACTGGATCAGCACGTTTTCTTGCGCGCCCACGTCAACCATCTGCTGGTGCGTGAGGTGCGGATAATGTGCTTGGACTAGGTCTCTTAGCCGGTCACCGTTCTCCAACCAAATAACGCTTCGACTTCCCTTTTCGAGGAAATGGCCCACCGTGCGGCAGCTCAAGTGGCCGCAAACGATAATGTGTTGTATCTCCCTTTCAGTCGCCGCGATCACGCACCGGGTCTCGCCAGCCGTGACGCATGAGTTAGGCAACACGACGTTCCCGAAGTTCTGGACGATAAACAGTTGGCCCGGCTTGAATAGTGAATTCGAATCTGGGGCAAATCCTAGCTCGGAGCACGTCACCATCATCGCCACGCAACCGTCCCGAGTCGGGGATGTGCGTTGGAGTTCACTGATGTCATTAAACCTACTTGTGTCGAATCTGTGTAATGCGGGGTTAAGCTGCAATAGGCTCACGATGTGGGTCCGCCGTGTTGCTGAAGAACGATCAGGAAAACGAGGAATTGTGAATTCAAATCCAGAAACAATATCGTATTCGAAGTATTCGACAAAGCCAGCGACATTCCTACGTGAAGTACGTCCAGGTTTCACTTTCAGGAACGACACTCACGAAATCATTGATGGGGGTCGCTCCATCTGGGATCAGTTGCCAATAATGGTTGCGGCATGCTACCTTCTTCCTCGTTGCAGGGATCTGCAAAACGGCAATTGAATAGGTTGAAGGAACAATCGTATTTCCCATCTGCAATCGGCCGTACCGAACCCTAGGGTGAACGGGGCAGAACGTGAGGAGCTTCGAGCCCTGGTGGCACGGGCGGTCGAGGCAATTCCTCCGAACTGGCCGATTCGAACGTTCGCCTATCGCAACTCCTTGATGGGGTTCGAGCATCTGCCCTTTCATGACGCGGTCTCGAACGCGAAGGAACTGCTGGGAGGAGAAGGCTATCTGTCCACGGCGGAGTACCGAGCTTGCTACGCCGAGGGACGGATTTCCGAGAAGGAGCTGTTGAGCGCCCTGCGATCGCGGGAACCGGGACTCGCATCCCACGACATCGTTCGTGCGGTTAAGCGGAGTCTCGATGCTGAAGAAATCCTGCTAATCCACTTTGTGTACGGCATCGATCCGCTCGACCCCAAATTGTTGCAATGGAAGCTCGCCGAAGAAGACGCCACCCGCCTGATCCGTTCTGATGTTCCCGAGCCCATCAAGGTTCGGCTGAGGGAAGTCGGGAGCGACCATGAAGCGGTCTACATCCGTTCGCTGTGGTCCGGCGCCTTCAAGGCACTCGATCTCCCTGAGGATGGGCCAGCGGGAAACGACGGGCATTCCCCCACAACAGCCGTGGCGGGCGACGCTGTGCATGCCAAGCAGGAACCGACAGAGCTGGGCATCCGCACGGCAGCCGAAATCATCGACACCCTCACCGTCTCTGATCTGGTGCGGGAGATCAACGAACATCTCATCAAGTGGTGCGGCGCGTTTCTGGACGAAGGGATGGCGGATTGGTCGATGCCGTCACGCGCGAGCGGATTCTATCTCACCTGGAAGAATCTTGCGCCCCACGAGGCTTCCGGATGGACCACCGGTATCTCCGACTGGGCTCAAAGGGTGCAAGCGCTCCCTGACCACGCGGAAGAGGCGCTCGTGTCAAGCCTGAACCGACTGCAGGTCCCCGACGAGCAAAGGGAAGATTACGTGCGTCGGCACCTCGGTCAGTTGCCCGGCTGGGCCGGCTATATTCGCTGGCGAGGCAACAACCCGGATTATCCTGAACAGGGCCGGCACCCGATCGATCCGCTGGAATACCTGTCCGTGCGGGTTTTTTATGAGGCCGAGCTGGCCGAGAAAGCCTGTCAGCGCACGTTGCGCATCAACCCGACACTTCCCGAACTCCTCGAGCGCGCGAGATCCGCTGATCTGGAGAGCTCCAATTCACACGCGCACGACACGTACACGGAAGTGGTTTGCCGAGACGTCTGGCGCCTCTTCCATCTGGCTCAGTTCCTCGAGCTTCACCCGGAAGACCTACAGGCGATGTCACCGACTGACGCCCGGTCACTGCTGTCTTGCCTCGATCGGTATCCTGCTGACGCGCTGCGTCCTATCTGGCACGAAGCCTACGAGGCACGGTATCGAAACTCCCTGCTCACAACACTGGCAGGTCACCGTCAGACATCCGAGGACGATGAGGGTAACGAGCGTCCGAGACCCCAAGCGCAAGCTTCGTTCTGCATCGACACCCGCTCCGAGTCTTTTCGATACCATCTAGAAGCGCAGGGCGAGTATGACACGATCGGGTTCGCTGGATTCTTCGGCATACCAATCGACTACCGCAAGCTCGATCGAGAGGAGCACCTTCCGCTCTGTCCTGTGCTGATCAAACCACAGTTCACGGTGAGGGAGATACCGCGGCAGACTCATGACCCCGAGGTGCTCCGATTCATGCTGGGAGACCGTTGGAACCAACTCGGTCAACACCTGTTCCATCAGGTTAAGGCCAATCCCACCAGTTCCTATCTCACGTTCGATCTGTTGGGATTCGTGTTCGGACTGGCGATGCTTGGAAAGACGATGCTGCTGAAACCCTACGAGTATGTGCGCGGGCGGTTGCAAAGCTGGCTCGTCCCACCGGTCGCGACCCAGATCCCGGTGGAGAAACTCGCTGACCAGGAGCGTGACGCATTCATTGCCGACAACCAGCGGGCTCTCATCGCCGAGGTCCTCGAGCAGCGGCTGGGCCGTCGGAAAAGCGCGGTTGCACTCTCGCAGTCGGAACTCGAAGAATTCCGACGCGCCGCGCTGGAGGGGACCGAAGGACACGATCGTACGACGCGACGGACGAAGGCCTCCGAGCGACTCGATTTTTCGGTGGAGGAAGAGCACGCCTCTCTGGATGAGCTTCGGTACGAGTTCGGGATCAACTCCGACAACCACGAGCTACAAGTCGAACGCTTCTCGGCGCGCAGGTTCACCCCGGCAGAACAAGCGACGCTGGTCGAAAACTCGCTCCGCGTCATGAGCTTGACCCGAGGGTTCGCGCGGCTGGTGCTGCTCTCCGGCCACGCGAGCACCACAGAGAACAACCCTTACGCGTCGGCGTACCACTGCGGGGCGTGCGGAGGGAATCCGGGCGGACCCAATGCCAGGGTAATGGCAGCCATGGCCAATAAGGCGCATATCCGACAGGAGCTACGGAACGTGGGGATCGAAATTCCGGAGGACACGTGGTTTGTCGCCGGTGAGCACAACACCACCACGGACCACGTCACCTTGTTCGATCTGGAAGAGTTACCCGAGACACACCGCGAGGATGTGCTCCGATTGCGAGAGGACCTGGAAACAGCAAGACGCCTGAACGCTCAGGAGCGGTGCGGTCGATTGCCAAGGGCTCCCCACCAACCCTCGCCCCAGGCTGCCGCGGAGCATGCATGGAAAGCCAGCCGTGATTGGTCCCAAGTCCAACCGGAGTGGGGACTCTCGAGCAACGCGGCGTTTGTGATTGGACGCCGATCGCTGACACGAGGTCTCAAGCTTAACGGTCGCTCCTTTCTGCACAATTACGATCAGTCCCAGGACGAAACCGGCAAGGTCTTGGAGGGCATCATGACCGCCCCACTCGTGGTCGTGCAAATGATCAGTTCTCAATACTTCTTCTCCGCGACTGATAGTTGGGCGTACGGGAGCGGGACCAAAGTCTTGCACAACATCGTCGGCGGAGTCGGCGTGATGCTGGGCAGGAACAGTGATCTGCAAACCGGGCTTCCATTTCAATCCGTGACCGCGGGCGCTCGCCGGTATCATGAGCCGCTGCGTATGCTCAATGTGATCGAGGCGGACACGGAAAGACTCTCAGAGATTGTTTCGCGTCACGTGGTTCTTCAGAATCTCTTCGACAACGAGTGGGTATATCTCGTTTCCTGCCATCCCATGACGGGAGAGTTCTCGCAGTATCATCCAGGGGGAACCTGGAAGGCGATTTCACAAGCGATAGCATGATGATAGACACCGCTTACATTCTTATTCCGGCACTCCCTTTCGCGGCCTTCCTGATCATCGCCCTGGGTAGCCGGCTGTTCGGCGAGTCGAGCCATCGGCTCGCAATCCCGGCGGTCTGGGCCTCGTTCATTCTCTCGGTCTTTGCCTGTATCGACGTGTATCGAAACGGCGCCAGATCGATCCCTCTGTATACCCTTATCGAGTCAGGCAGCTTGACCGTCGAAGCAAGTCTCTACGTCGACGCGATCACGGTTATGCTGCTGCTCCTTGTCACTGGTGTGAGCAGCCTCGTTCACGTCTTTTCCAGCCGGTACATGCAGGCGGACCCGCGTTACGCCCGCTTCTTCGCGGTGATCGCGCTCTTTACCTCTGCCATGGTCATGCTGGTCATGAGCGCGAATCTGCTGATGCTGTTCATGTTCTGGGAAATCATGGGCTTGTGCTCCTACCTGCTGATTTCCCATTGGTCACGCCTGCGGTCGGCCTGCGACGCCGCGACGAAGGCCTATCTCGTCAACGCGGTGGCGGATATTGGTCTAGCATTCGGAATCTACTTAACGTGGGCCACCTTCGGCACGCTCGACATTCAGACGATCTTGTCGGCTGCACCCAGCTTCGCCGATCAGACGGTGAACCTGCTTGGATTTCTTGGTCTTGATTGGCAGGTCCCCATCCTCTCGGTGATTGCGTTGCTGTTGTTCATGGGACCGATTGGCAAGTCAGCACAGATTCCCCTGCATGTCTGGCTCCCATTTGCGATGGAAGCGCCTACGCCGGTCTCCGCACTGATCCACGCGGCGACCATGGTCAAGGCGGGCGTGTACCTGCTGATCCGCATGGGGCCGCTGTATCTTCTGGCCCCGGAAATCATGACCGTGGTGGCGATCATCGGAGGCCTGACCGCCCTCTTCGCCGCCGTGGTAGCCCTCACTCAATTCGACGCCAAGCGCATTTTGGCTTACTCGACGATAAGCCAACTTGGGTTCATGGTTCTGGCGTGCGGCGTCGGCGCATATGGCGCCGCAATCTTTCACCTGCTCACGCATGGCGCGATGAAGAGTTTCCTGTTTCTCTCCGCAGGCAGCGCCCTTCAGAGTTTCGGGGAAACCCAGCATAGCGAACACACCGAACACGGGCACCGACCGCGAACACGGGTTTCACGGCAACATCTGCCCCTTTACGTCGGCGCCCTCGTCCTGGCGTTGATTCCACCGATCATCATTTTCTGCGGACCCTACGAACAGTTGTGGGTCGTTTCGCAAGTCGTCCAGGCCCGCGTTGTCTTCTGGATCTTGGGACTGGCAACAGTGTTTTTCACAGCGTTCTATCTGTTCCAGGGGATCATGGACTTCTTCAAGCCACCCGGTCGTGTCGACTGGTACGAAGGATTTCGACCGGGGCAGATGCGGTCTCGACTTTTCTCGGCATCGCTGCTGCTGGGACTGATTCCCATGACAGCAGGACTCGCCGTTTTCCTCATCCTGATCTGGAGTGGCTTTCTCGAATTCATCATTCCGGCACTACCAGGGACTGCCGCTGAGCAGGTGAATATCTCGAGCGCAGGCTGGACGCCCTTGAGCATACTCGTCGGCCTCGGCGCCGCGACAGCGGGTTGGGCTGCGGCGTTCTATTTGCATCTGTTCCCGGCACACCCTTCGGCATGGTTGTCAGAGCGCAAGAAAGCGCTTTATGTGTTCTTTCTGAACAGAGGCTACTTCGACGAAGTAATCGAGGCCATCATCATTCGCCCCAGCTTGCGGTTTGCCTCGTGGCTCTGGAAAGTGATGGATCTTGGGACAATTGACCGGGTCTACATGGCATCGGCTCATGCCACGGCCGTGATGAGTCGGTGGCTCTGGCAGCGTGTGGATGTGATTCTCATCGATCGGCCTGCTAACGGGCTGGCAACCGCATCGTTCAAGATGGCAACCGGACTATTGAAGGCCGTTGGTGGCAAAAGGACCGCCGCCGAACCAAGCCTGACCAGCATTCTTCTGGTGCTTCTTGTCGTCCTTCTCGTTTTGGTCGCAGTCATCGAGTTCGTGTTCTCGCTGGTCGTGGGATGAAAGGGTAAACATGGAGAGTCCTTCGCTGGTGAGTTGGATTGTGCTGACCCCCTTTATCGGGATGGTCATCGTGGGATTGCTCCGCCGCGCCGAGACCATTCGCTGGGCGACCCTCGGCATCACCCTGCTCACATTCGGGCTGGCGATGGGGCTGTGGGCGGGCTTTGATCGCACGGCCGACGGGATGCAGTTCGACGATCGCTTGGGATTAGGGCCTTTCTCCTTTCAATACGCGGTTGGCGTGGACGGCATCAGCTTGCCGCTGGTCCTTCTCACCGCGTTCCTTACTCCTTTGTGCGTGCTGGGCTCCTGGAAAGGCATCAAGGAGAACGTGAAGTCATTCATGATGCTCATCCTCATGGTGGAAGGAGCCGTGGCTGGCGTGTTCACCTCTCTGGATGCCTT
>Ga0310125_10000478_pt1 | contig 18817 bp, 20 predicted proteins | sample CB11b_Tmax_Bot8__FD_203508 | JGI IMG/M metagenome (GOLD analysis project Ga0310125, IMG submission 203508) | Marine microbial communities from Western Arctic Ocean, Canada - CB11b_Tmax_Bot8 | ecosystem: Environmental > Aquatic > Marine > Oceanic | place: Canada: Western Arctic Ocean | collected... | reverse complement strand
CACCCGCAGTACATGTGTGACTATCTGTACCCAATAGAATTTCACCGGGTCGGCAGTGTCCTTCTTCCGGAAGGGCCTTATGGCATACACCTTTGTAGCTGGTCTGGGTCGGATCCCGGTAAGGGTTGGGCATACCCTGCCCCTTGATGAAGTCTGGGTCATAGTAGTAGCGGAGGCCCTGCTCAACCACAAAATCGCGAAGAATTTCGATGTTGCGATGGCATTTTTCTTCGGCAGTGAAGATGTAATGATCGGGAATAATCACCACGCGATCTGGATCCCAGACCTTGGCCTTGGCGCCAAATCGCTCCTTGAAAATGCCAATGGTGCCGGGACCACAGACATCATGGGTCATGAGAATGTCGATATCCACCCACACATTCTGCCCAGGCCGAACTTCCGACTGATCTGTATGAGCAGCGATGATTTTTTCCGTCATGGTCATCGGACCTGCCATCAGGGTTCTCCTTGTCCAATACTGGGAATTACATGAAATTAAATAATCCAGCAAAGTACTAGTTTAACAGCCACAAGCAAGACCGACCACATTCCAGAAAAAATACAGTCACAACGGGGTGTTGGCTCATTTACATTGACGATAACTTGCACGATTCATATGATTGTCGCCCATGACCATACGATGCCGCCGGGTTCTATTGCTGTCATCCTTCGGTCTATTAATACTTCCCAACGGATGCACATCGCCACTTACGCGTGATCTTGACCAGGCACTACGCGAACAGATGGCAACCACCGCGAGCGCCTATCAGCAAGCAGTGGAAGACACGGCAACGGTCGAGTTCTCGCAACATAAAAGTCGGGTCCGCAAAGGGCTCAACCAGCAACGCATCAATGAACTGGAGGCGATGAGCGGCCTGACCGCAAATGCGACACAGACAATGGATCTTGGACCTGACCTTTCAGGCGCCAATAGTAGACCTGCCGTTCATTTAACTCTTCAGCAAGCGATTGAGTTGGCAATCCAAAACAATCGCCTGGCTAAACTTTCGCAACTCGTGCCCGCCGCCAACCAAACCCGCCTAACACAAGCTGAAGCGGTGTTTGATGCGATATTCTTTTCCGACTTTAATTTCTCTGCAACAGATACACCGCAACCCGATACGCGATTAGGTGTATCGAGGGCCTTTGGAGCTGTAAACCAAAATACTCGCAGTTTGCAGACTGGCATTCGTAAACAATTGACTTCCGGTGGCCAAATCGCCGTATCCACGACCATTACACGTGACCACCGCAGCCCCTCTTTCTTCGATGTCAAAACAACCTTTCCAACGGTCGTTGACTTCACCATTGAACAACCCCTACTACGCAATTTCGGCCAGGATGTAACACGCGGGCAGATCTTGCTCTCCCAAAATGCGCTTGATCAAAGCATGGCCGATCTGAAGCAACAACTTCTCGATGTTGCCGCAGGCACCGAGCAAGCCTACTGGCAGCTCGTGTTTGCGCGTGAAAGCCTACTGATTCGGCAGCGGTCCGGGGGTCGGGGCAAAAAGAGTCTGCGCCAGATGGAACTTCGCGCCGACTATGATGCCGATTCAGTCCAGGTAAGCGAGACGCGAGCTGACGTTATGGAGCGCCAACTCCAGGTCATTCAGGCTTGGCGCGCGATGCGTGATGCAACCGATCAGTTAAAACAACTCATCTACGCCGATGATCTGCCGATTTCAGGCGAGCGCCTCATCATTCCGGTGGACAAAATGGTCGACAATCCATTTTCTTTTAATCTCCTTGACGCAGTTACCGATGCCCTGCAGCAACGGCCTGATCTTCAACGCGCTTTGTCGCAAATCAGTGACGCAACTATCCGGCAGCGTGTTGCAGATAACCAACGACTGCCATTGATGGATCTGTCGGCAACTGTCCGCTACAACGGACTAAATGTCGATGCTACACACGACTCATATGACAACCTAGGCGAAGGTGACTTCATTGACTACCTCATGCGTCTGCAGGTGGAGATTCCGATTGGCAACCGACAGGCTGAAGCCCAATTTGCCGAAAGCAAGATTAATCGGCGTGGCTCGGTCCTGAATTATCAGGTTGTCGCGCAAAATGCTATCGTCGAAGTCAAATCCGCACTGCGGCGGATTGGAGCCGACTATGCCTCTATCAGCACGGCGCGCGATGCAAGACTGGCATCCGCCGATGTTGTTCGTGCAGTACGAGTTCAGGAATTGGCCGGTATTCAGCTTACACCGGCGTTTATCGACCGAAAGCTCCGCAATGAAGAAAGCCTGGCCAACAACGAGGTCCGTGAAATCCGGGCACTGATCGACTACAACATCGCCATTGCCTTGTATTACCGAGCAATCGGTACGCTGCTAAATCAATATGGCATTGTGCTTCAGGAAGAACCCACTGAATAGCTCATGGTGATAACTGATCCTGGACATCGAAGAGGGAATCGTCGGTCAAGATCTGCTGCATTTCATGAAATAACCGGCGTGCAGCCTGACCTCGATGACTAATGCGATTCTTCTCTGAGGGACTGATCTGAGCAGTCGTCTTGCCAAATTCCGGTAAGAAAAAGAGCGGATCGTACCCGAATCCATTCGTGCCACGTCCCCGAACACCCGGCCCAGCTTCATCAGCCGTTAGAATGCGACCTTCGATCTCGCCTGTGACTTGAGCTATCATCCGTGACGACTGACCAACTGCCGATAATATCGGTGGTATTGCCACCGCCATCGCACATACAAACCGGGCGCTGCGACGTTCAACCGGAATATCGCCCAAACGTTGGATGAGAAGTCGATTATTCGCCGGATCCACCACTTGGCGAGACCCGGTCATACCACTGAACCGAGCGCTCTTGACACCCGGCTCCCCACCGATTGCGTCCACCTGCAAACCACTATCCTCAGCGAGGCACCAGTGACCGGTTCGCTGTGCATAGTAGCTTGCTTTCAACGCAGCATTTGCCGCAAACGTAGGTTGATCTTCAATCGGCTCCGGAATCGACTTGCCAACAGCCTCCAATCCGAACAGTTCATACGACAACGTGGCGTTTGGAGACGACAAATCGGCCAACACGGCGATGATCTCTGTGATCTTGTGAGGATTCGAACTGGCCACAAGGAGGTTCATCGCCTTAAGATTAACATTTCACGTGCCAAAGTAACATATGACGATCCACAGATTTAACACGCGAAACCGCAAGTCATGACAAGCGTCAAGGTCAATCAGTGCTCGCCACCAAAAGTCGATGCAAAAGCATCGCTTGATCTATCAGGTAAGCATGTTCATTTCGTCGGCATTGGTGGCTGCGGCATGTCAGGGCTAGCTCGCCTCACCGATCAGTGCGGTGCCATCTGCTCAGGGACGGACCGGGTTGAAACCGAATTAACGGTGGCACTGGAAAATGACGGTATCCAGGTGGCTTTTGCACAGTGTGCCGAAAGCGTACCTGTGGATTGTGACCTCGTGGTGGTGTCGGCTGCTATCGCTTTAGACCATCCCGAACTAACCGCAGCCAAACAGCGTGGCATTCAGATAATGAAGTACGCTCAGCTTCTGGGCCAGTTAATGGCACAGAAAACAGGTGTGGCTGTTGCGGGGACCCATGGCAAATCAACTACCACCTCACTGCTAAGCCATATACTGATCCGGTGTGGTTTGGACCCCTCTCTGATTGTTGGTGCTCATTGTCCACAGATCGGTGGTGGCTGGCGGGTTGGCAACAGCAACCTGTTGATTGCTGAAGCGTGTGAGTTTGATCGTTCATTCCATAACCTTCACCCCGAACATGCGGTTATCCTCAATATCGAGGAGGACCACCTCGATATGTACCGTGGTATTGACGAAATCATCGAGGCGTTCACGGTATTCGCCGAGCGGATCCCACCGCATGGCTCACTACTGATTCATCATGAAATGCCCCACCGGTTGGCGGTTACGGCAAAGCTACGGTGCGATGTTCAGACGCTTGGTTTTTCCCCACAGGCTGATTGGCGCATCGAATGGGTAAAACCAATTGCATCCAAGGGTGGACAAGAGGCGACCTATGTCCATCTTTTTGAATCCACTAATAAAATAGCGGCCCAATGGCGTAGCCCGATGCCAGGTGAACATATGGCCTATAACACGGCGGCAGCAGCTTTAATCGCACACAGGCTTGGTACTTCCTGGGACGCAATTACCGATGCAATTGAAACGTTTGAAGGGCTCGATCGTCGCATGCAATGCCTTGGACGCCATCCCATTGACAATGGGGCGGTAACAGTGATGGACGATTATGGCCACCATCCCACGGAAATTGATACTACACTAAGGGCTCTACGATGCCAGTATCATCCAAAACGACTCATATGCGTGTTTCAGCCTCATCAACATAGTCGGACCCGGTTTCTCATGGAACAGTTCGCCGCTAGCTTTGCTGAAGCTGATATCGTCATTGTGCCGGAGATCTATTTCGTCCGCGATAGCGAAAAAGAACGCCACGCCGTACGGGCTGCTGACCTTGTTGATCAATTGCGACTTCGAGGAAAGCAAGCAATGCACCTCCATCCTTTCGAGGCGATCGTGGAGCAACTGCAACTCATTGCGCACGATGGCGATCTACTGGTCACCATGGGTGCTGGTGACGTCTGGAAAGTCGCCCACCAATTTTTAGGCCGTTAATGGCATCGCCAAAATGCCTGCCCGTTCCACCAATGCGCAAGTACGCTCACATGCTATCCGTGAGGACCGATCCCAACCCCGCATGGAACCACGGGTATCCCAGGCGTCGTATCATCGGCGGCAAAGGACATCAGCCACTTGTCCGGAGTTGTCTAGGCTGGTAAGGATTGTAGACTGTTCGCTTACCTCGGAGTGCTTGGGGAGGACGGATACTGGGATACTACGAGGTGGGGGTCCGGACTCATGAGAGGATCGGTGGGCAGGTTGTTTTAACGTAGTGTTTGCACCATATAGTCGCATGCAGCCTTGTCTTTGAACATTCCCCTAAATCAGCAGAATTGTGATCGCCACGCGCCAAATCCGTAAACTTTTTCATGAAAAGGTTTTATGCGGATCTGCACACGCGAGTTGGGCGGACATGGCGTGGATCTCGGGGCTCTCTTGGTACCTGGGCAATGCATAACAAATGGTATTGCGGTGGAGGACATTCTTGGGGTACTCAACCGCGGAGGTTGTTTGGATTGGGGAGCATCTTTTTCAGATGCCGCAGAATAAGTGCCTGAGGGATAGGTGCATGAATTTGAAAGGGAATGAACGTGATATCAACACAAGTGATCGCACTGGCGACGAAAGGGGGGATGAGTTCTTTGAAAGATATTTCATAGAGTTTCCAGGAGCATCGCGATATTCCCCGATGTCCACCTCGGCCATGGGGAAATGACTTTCGCCAACAATCGTTGATTAAATGGCTCAGTCATTCAAGACTGCCAGGGCACTCAAGCATGGGGAGTAGCAAGGTTAACATGAGGGCTTCTAGACAATTATCAAAATCAACAACGAAAGACACACGGGTACAGAAAAATGAGTAAACACAAGTTGGAATACATCTGGCTCGATGGTTACAAGCCGACGCAAAGTTTGCGTAGCAAAACCAAGATCGTAAGCAATTTCACGGGTAACGTTGAGGATGCAGGCGAATGGAACTTTGATGGATCCTCCACCGAACAGGCCGCCGGCAATGATTCGGACACGCTCCTAAAACCCGTTGCGGTATATCCAGATCCGGATCGTTTTGGTGGAAACGGATGGCTGGTCATGTGCGAGGTGCTTAACGCCGATGGAACCCCACACGAATCCAACGGTCGTGCCACCATCACGGATGATGACAATGACTTCTGGTTTGGGTTTGAGCAGGAATACACCCTGATTGATCTGGATACCGAATTGCCGCTTGGATTCCCCAAGAGCGGTTACCCAGCTCCACAAGGCCCCTACTACACCTCAGTAGGTGCACGTTACGCCATTGGCCGTGATATGGTTGACGAACATTTACACCTGTGTCTTGAAGCTATGCTCAACGTGGAAGGGATCAATGCCGAAGTCATGATGGGTCAGTGGGAGTTCCAGATATTCGCCAAAGGTGCAGCAAAGGCCGGAGACGAAATTTGGGTGGCGCGGTATCTCATGGAGCGCACCGGAGAAAAATATGGTGTGGCTGTGGATTGGCACCCCAAGCCCGTGCAGGGCGATTGGAATGGCTCTGGTATGCACGCCAATTTTTCGAATGGCGCGATGCGAGATCAGGGCGGCAAGGACATGATGATCAATATCTGTGAAACCTTCGGTAAGAATATTGATCGCCATATCAGTGTCTACGGTGCAGACAATGACCAACGCCTCACCGGTCTTCACGAGACTCAATCTATCGACAAATTCAGCTATGGCGAATTTGATCGTGGTGCTTCGATCCGTATTCCAGTGAATACCATCCAGGACGACTGGAAGGGTCGCCTGGAAGACCGCCGCGCGGCATCCAATGGTGATCCCTACAAGATTGCTGCGGCCATCATCAAGACCACTAAGGAGGCGCTTGCCTGAATTCGAAATCACATTAAATCAAAAAGACCGGTAGACAACTGTCGGTCTTTTTGATTTAAAATTTCGTCCGGACGGAATAACCGATCCATCACCTTCATACAATCGGCAAGTTGACGTTCTAAAGCACCCATTGCCAATCGAATCTCGGTCAATTACTAGATTGCAAAGGCTTTGAGGCCGTCTTAGGATCGCTTTTATTAAGAAATCCGTGATCAAAATCGGATTGTTGCGACGCAATGGATTGGCTGCCTTGGAGGGGCCTATAATGGCCCGGCGGTGTCCCCCATGCCTGATCCCGATGACCTCCTGCGTTTTCTCTGGCTGACCGGGCTTGTACTGATGATTTGCTTGGTAGGCATGTTGATCGTGATCACCATCCGAACCATGCTAGGTCTCAATTGGCGATTCGGCAGGTTGGATTCCAAAAAAGGGGCAAGTCAAAATACCGGCAACCCGGAGGACCCCTGGAAGGCGTCAGCACAGCGACTGACCATTGCCAAGCTACGACAAGCACAAGGTGAAGATCATGACGACAGTAAAACTGACTGATAAGGTTGCGCTCGTCACTGGCGGGGCGCGGCGAGTCGGACGTGCTGTCGCGCTGCAACTTGCCGAAGCAGGCATGCACATCGCCCTGACCTACCGCCAAAGCGCCGAAGAAGCCCAACAAGTTGTAAGGTTGATTGAGAAATTAGGTCGACACGCCGTGGCAATTCAGGCCGACTTGTCCAAGCCAGATGTCGCTGAATATGTACACGAAGTCTTTTTATCCCACTTCGATAGCCTCTGGACATTGATCAACAATGCCAGTCTTTTTGAACCCTCACCCATTGGCGAAGTGGAGGTCGCCTCCTACGATCTCCAGATGGCGGTTAACGCCCGCACCCCGCTTATGTTGAGCCAAAAGTTCGCACCCCTTCTTGCAGCGCACGAACAACCTGGTCGCATTATCAATTTCATTGATATCCACGTGTTGGGCCAACCGCTCTGCCAATATATAGCGTACAACGCTTCCAAAGCGGCTTTACAGGAAATCACCATGACCTGTGCCATGGAGTTGGCACCCAAGGTGACCGTCAATGCGATCGCGCCGGGCGTTGTGGCTTGGGCTGATTCCTATACGGAAGAGCAAAAACATCAATATATAAAACGGGTGCCAATGGCGCGGTCTGGCACGCCAGAGGACGCCGCAGCAGCAGTACTTTACCTTGTCCGCGATGCAGATTATTGCACAGGCCAGATTATCAAGATCGATGGCGGCCGCCTCTTGACATAAAAACACCTGCAGGCTCTATTTCTAAAACCTCTTCAAGCCTGCAGACATTCGTCAATTCGCGCCTGGACAATTTCAACCATTAAAGGATGGATGCCCAGTGGCTGCGTTACCTGGCATAAAATGCCACGATGCCGCGAAGCTGCTTCCGCTACAAGCTGCGGAATATCCTGACGCCAATGATTTCCTGGTGCCAAAAAGTAAGGTGCCACCACGATGTGCTCAGCGCCACGTTCAACACACCGATCAATCGCCGTAGCGATTGAAGGCTCAGACAACTCCATATGAGCCGATTCTATAATCCGAAAGGAGGCGCGAGCTTCAAACAGTTGAACAAAATGGAGTAGCATTTCATTCGCCTCATCACGCCGAGAACCGTGATCAACGATCACGATTGCAACCTGATGGGCGTTAATCTGTTTGCCGAACTGCTCCACTTATTCACCCGTATCCAAAACTGCCATAAAAGCCGTTTGCGGAATATCCACCGTCCCAACACGTTTCATTCGCTTTTTCCCCTCTTTCTGTTTTTCGAGTAGCTTGCGCTTGCGCGTGACATCACCGCCATAACACTTCGCAGTTACATTCTTACGCATCGGACTAATGGATTCTCGGGCGATAATCTTGCCGCCAATGGCCGCCTGTAATGGAATCTCAAACATATGTCGATCAATCTCCTTCTTGAGGCGAACAAGCAAGGTACGACCCCGCTGTTCCGCTTTGTCGCGATGAACAATCACCGACAAAGCATCAACCGACATCCCGTTGACCAGAATATTCATTTTCGCCAATCGGTCAGATCGAAAACCCACCAAATCGTAATCCATAGTGCCGTAGCCACGAGTGATTGACTTTAATTTGTCATAAAAATCATAAATGATTTCCGCCAGTGGCAACTCGTAGATTAGCATCTGTTTTGTCTGCGATAGATGCTGCTGACTCTTGTAAACACCCCGCCGTGATTCGCACAGCTTCATCAGATCGCCAATTGAATCATTTGGCGTAATCACCTCTACCCTTACCAGTGGCTCACGAATCTCCTTGATGGTCGAGGGGTCAGGAAGATCCGCGGGGTTTGTAATCTTGGTGACCTGATTGTCGGTTGTCAGCACCTCATAGGTAACTGTAGGTGCCGTCTGCACGAGTTGGATGTCACTTTCACGCTCTAGTCGTTCCTGGATTATGTCCATATGTAACATGCCAAGAAATCCACACCGGAATCCGAACCCCAGGGCATCACTAGTTTGGGGCGCAAATGTGAAGCTGGCATCGTTCAGATGCAGGCGTTCCATGGCATCCCGCAACTGTTCGAACTGTGTCTCGCCGGCAGGATAAAAATCACAGAAGACCATCTGCTGCGGTTCGCGATACCCCGCCAGAGATTCATGGCATGGATGGTTTTCGAGTGTGATCGTATCGCCAATATGAACTTGATCCAGGGTCTTAATTGCCGCGACCATGTATCCCACCTCGCCGGCAGTCATGGGTTGCTTGAGCGGCGTCATCTTGGGCATAAACTTACCCAGTTCACCAACAACATAACTCTGCCCGGTACTTAACATCCTGATCTTTTCACCCACCTTTAATTGACCATTAAACAGTCGAAAGTAGACAATCACCCCGCGATAGTCGTCGTAAAGGCTGTCAAAGATAAGCGCCTGTGTCTTGTCCGATGCCTTGCCGGCGGGCGCAGGAAGCCGGTCCGCAATCGCTTGTAATAATGCGTCTACGCCGTCACCAGATTTCGCCGAACAATAGATGCAATCCTCAGCCGGCAAACCCAGGATCTGCTCAATTTCCATTGCCACATCATCGGGGCGGGCAGACTGCAGATCGATTTTGTTCACTACTGGAATAAGGTCAAGATTTGCCTCGATGGCCATGTAGGCATTGGCCACAGTCTGGGCCTCTACTCCCTGCGTAGCATCAACAACCAGAATTGCGCCTTCACAGGCTGTTAGTGCACGACTCACTTCATAGTGGAAGTCTATATGCCCAGGGGTATCGATAAAATTGTATAGATACGGCTTGCCATTTTGGGGATGCTTATACTCAACACTAACGGCTGACGCCTTAATGGTGATACCACGTTCACGTTCCAGATCCATTCCATCAAGCACCTGATCGCGCATTTCACGCTCACTAATCGCTCCAGTGCGCTGCAACATCCGGTCGGCAAGGGTGCTCTTGCCATGATCAATGTGAGCGATAATGCAGAAATTACGAATATCCATCAGTTTCGTTATTGTTGTACAGTCCCGGTTAATCGGCAAGAAGACGATTGTACAAATCAATAATCGCATCTACCTGCCGGGCAAGATTAAAGGTCCGTTCGGCATGGCGACGAGCTTGTTCTCCCAACTGACGGCGTTTTTTATGATCTGTTGCCAGTAGAATGATTGCCTCCGCCAGATTCTTCGGGGTGTCGTCAATTACCAGCCCACATCGCCCATGAGGTACAAGATGGTTCAATATCCCACGGCGAGCAGCAATCACAGGTCTACCCATTGCCATTATTTCACGAACGGCCCGACATGTGCCGTCAGACCCTGGCACCAAAAACACGCTGAAATCGAGGCCAGCTAAATGGTCAACATAATCGGTCCGACGTGCTCCTGTAAGCATAACCCGGTCATTAAGGCCGAGGCGATCAATGGGCTGGTGGGCCACCGCAGTTGTGTGCGTGCCGGCACCGATCACAAGGAAACGTAGATGCGGCACTCTGGCACATGCCTGGGCCAGCGCTTCAAATAGCACCTCAAATCGTCTATGTCGCTGTAAACGGGCAATAATCCCCCCCACCACAAGGTGAGGTTCCGACCACCCTAGATCGTTGCGTATATTACGATACTTCTTGCGTGGATCGAACCGGTCACTGTCCACCGCCGGTGAAACCACGGCAATTTGATCCTTGGCAAGCGCAAACGATGCCGCATCAATCTGAGCTGATGACGGATCAAAACCCAGGTAACCGTCGGTAAGGTGTTTCCACACCCACCGACTTACCGGTGATGCATGCAAAGAAACTGCTTTATGGTTGGTGCGGATCACGCGCACGATTCGGCCCCCTTGCTGAGATCGCCGTGCAGCTAAACCGCCCAGAATATGATCATGCGGAAGATGGGTATGCACAATGTCTATCTTCTGATCCCGAACATACTCCGCGAGTCCACGAACCGATCTCACCGCCGACACCATCAGTTGCCTTCGATTAAGGCCTGCATAGATTTGGGGGTTAACGCCTCGTGATACTGCCCCCCCAACTAGACTTCCGGACTTTTCTGCACACGCCAAATCAACGTGTATGCCACGTGCACGCAGCGCGACCACCATATTGACCACCGCTTCCACCGGCCCTGTCCAACGATATTCAGCCATCAAATGTAAAACATGCATGGAATGATGCTCAACAGTAGCTGGCGTCAACCTGCCGGGAACTGACGTTCTAACCGCAAACGGCGAATGTGCCGGTACTTTCCAAGCAGCCTGTCGATCTGCTCAGCCGCATACTGCAACCTGTGTGGCTGATCATGCGCCACATTCTCATTTTTTGCTAGTGCGGCACGCAAGCACGCCACCTGCCCCTTGCGATCCACATAGCCAATGATCTCGGCCGACCAGGCCAATGAGGCCATCATTCGGTAGAAATGGCGATCTGACCGACGACATATCACACGGGCCGGATCGATGATCAAGGGTGCAGCCCTGCCAGATTCGCACACAGAATCAATCAGCAGATTGGCGATCTTGTGATCCCGGTTAAAACAACCAACCGCACTGAGATGTCCGACCTGCGTCCCGATAGACTTGGCCAGTTCAAGTCGCTGGTGGCGCACCGATCTGTCGTGCGTTACCGTCAGGCCATACTCCTGGATCCATTTTTGAAGACTTGGCGCAGCGATATAGGGGGTGATTAAAGTTTGCGACCAATGGCCCCAACGTTCTTCGTGAGCCAACATGAAAATATCCACAACACGCGCTGACGCATGGCGTAAATGCTGGGCACCAAACCACTCACGCCAGGCTGGCGTCCGGCGAACAAAATGATAGTGCAGGACCCGCCAAGGTGTGTCGTGATAACGCTTAACCACCCAGTACTGGTTACGCCATTGACAAAGGTTCACCGTTGACCGGCGGTCATCCTTCAAAGTCTCGACCCACGTCGCAGAATCATCGAGCAAGCCATTTGCCAATTCTGATATGGCCTTGGGATCCAGTTCGACTTCCAGCTTGGCGGCTGTGCGGCAGTTAACCCAGCAACGACGTTTCCCAAAACGCGCGGACCAGATTGCATCAAATGAGGAGGAAGTTCTCATGGGTTGTCAAGTCGGGAACAGAGATCTTGTGTTAGGGGCTAAACATTTTATATGTAACCAAGTTTTTTCATGGTTTCGCCGGCATATTCCATGAATAGCAATTCATCCTGCTTAGTGAACCACTGACGGAACTTACCAGTACCGCCTCCTTGACCGCCTGAAAACTGACGATCCTTACCGGCAGCATACTGAGCGAAACCCTGGTTTACACGACCCACTGAAGAACGCTCAACAGCAGCCGTGATACAGTCTTCGGTAACCTCAGTTCCAAAATGATTCAATACCCGCTTGAGTTGCGTCGCCGCATCAACCAGTATGTCTTCATAACGCACGATCAGAAGTGATGGATGGGATTCATAAGACAACCAATTGCAGATGTGCTCATGCCAAGATCCGTACCTGAACTTACCAGCCAATGACCTTTCGAGATACTGGCGAAATGTGTAGTCTCGCTTGTTTAATTTTGTCCGGTAATGGTAAAACGAACATGTGGCATCCCTACCATCTCGCACCAGATACACCACGCGACCACCCAGAATATATTCCTGAGCATGTTCATGTGACTTAAACATGCGGAATGCCTGGTTGTCTAATTCCGACAACAACTGGTTGAGGTCCGGGTCGGCAATGCTTGGCATTTGCTTGTTCAACGACACCAAATCCCACGACACATCTGGGTACAACGCGCCGAACAGCAGATAACGCATCCATGTATTCCCCGAACGAGGCCAAGAAGTCACAAATCCGTCCGTCGGGCGAACTTTCACCCGAGGCCGATTAAGGCGGATGTACTTGAAGTGACGGTAGGCTTGCTTAAGTCGACGTCGCATGCGGCAAGCTTTGCATTCTAATGGGTAATTAACCGCTCTGAAAATAGCACATTAATTTCAATGCATGAACCGGGCAATCTGGTTTTGTTCACATCGGTCCTGCAGAAGCTTCTGATCATAATTTCCAGTACAATAGTGGCCAATATGTCATGTGGTGGTGCCTGAATAATGTTATTGCGGTCTCCCAAATACCGACCGTCTCAATTCGGCCAATCCTCTGCAGACCGGAGACGGACGGATCGTTATCTGGCTGGCAATGCACTCGATCGTGATCCGCGAATGGTCCAGATCGACCGAATTGAGCAGGATGTTGTTGATCGCTGCTTGGCAGCGATGCCGGATCACGCTGTTGTTGTCGATGTACCTTGCGGCAACGGACGCATGAGCCAATGTGTCGCACAGCAGGACAGTCTTCAACTGGTGGCTCTGGATCTGAACCAGCATATGCTTCAATCCATGTCCGTGCGTAACCAGGCAGGTATGCTAGACCGCCGCGTACAAGCGGATGTCTTGCATCTGCCTCTTCCCAATAAGTGCGCCGATCTGGTCATCAATATGCGCATGATGCATCATCTTCCAAATCGACCCTTGCGTCTGCAGGTATTACGTGAGTTGGTCCGAGTATCCCGTGACTGGCTGATCACTAGTTTTTGGACCACGCATAGCTGGCGTTATATGCGCCGACGATTATTGGGAAAGTCTATTCGTGGTTTCCCTATTTCACCGCATCAGTTTGTGGATCTGGTCGACGAGGCGGGACTAACAATCGAACAGATAATTCCAACACGACGGTTGTATGAAGAGCAAGTTGTTGCCGTTTGCCGGATCCCATAATGGGCTTGTTAAACGGACTGACCTTCTACGATTCATTCGGGCAGCATATTGCCGACAGCAAAAATGCAGTTGTTGTCAATTATGTGCGAGGTGGTCCGAAAAGCGCACGTTGCACCGCCCTTGTTGAATGGGGGAAATATAAACTCATCATGAAGAGTCACCGCTGGCTGCGACTGCAACGACGTCTTACGGCAACAATGGGCCGATCACTGCTGAGCAATGAAATGGCCATGCTGCACCGTGCCCAGGCTGTTGGATTTAAAACTGCAAAACTGTTTGCATACGGGACTCGCCGACGACTGGGACTCATTGCCCAACAGGTTCTACTTACTTTCCATATTGACGGCCACCAATCATTGGATAGTTGGCTACGCACCTCGGACATCTCGGGATGTTCCATAGCCTCCCAGAGCTTAGCCAAGTTGCTGGGTCAGGTGAGGTCCGCAGGTCTTGCCGACCGGGATTTTGGAGCCCATAACCTGCTCGTGTTATCCAACACCAATCAACCCGACAACCCCGTATGGGTGGATTTGGAAGCGGCATATTCTGCTCAGCCACGCAATGCAAATGCAACCTGCTGCACCATTGGCGCAGCACTTGCCAACTGGTGGATCTGCACGGGTGAAAAGCAGGATCAGCTCATTGCGGTCTTTGATGTCATCAAGCAACATGTACCGCAGCCCAATACAGGCTGGAAGATCGCCACCAACCATATCAACAGAATTATCGCGAAACGTGTAGACCGCCAGGTACGCCGCAACCGGGCGAACCGGCTGCCAGATCCACTATAAAAGCGATTGTTAGTGCCAACACCATGACCGAGGACCGATCTCAAGTTCAAGCCAGCCGACCGATCCGTATCATCGCGATCACACGCAAACCCGAGTCGCCTAGTTTTGAACACCGTATTACCCGCTATCGCAAAGGGTTGACCGAACACGGCATTGAACTGACTTTTCAGACGTTACCAAGGTCTATGCGTGGCCAATGGCAAGTATTGAAAGATATGCAGCGTTATGACGGCGTGTGGTGGCATCGACACCTTTTGTCACCCTGGGTATCAACCTGGTTGCACCATGGAACACCACCAATCGTGTTTGACTTTGACGACCCACTGGTCTACTCGGCTCGAGGAGGTGGCCAACACAGTTGGTCACGCCAAATACTGTTCTCTCGAATGTTACGACGATCCTCGGTGGCCTTCGCAGCCAGCAAGAGCTTGGCGGATCTTGCGATCCCTTTTTGCCCATCTGTCGTGGAGATACCGATGGCGGTGGACATCCCGACACGTGCTGAACCACCTATCCGAGCAACAAATAAGTGCATGGAGTTGTTGTGGCTCGGCACGGAAAAGACGCAACCATACCTAGACTTGATACGCAGGCCACTGATGGATCTGGGACACCGGAAGGATGTGAAGTTACGGCTCGTAGCACACAAACCAATGACTTTTGGTGATTTGGAAGTTGACTTTCGGCCATGGTCCACAAACGAACAAACCATGGCTCTGCAGGCGTGCGATATCGGCCTGTGTCCCATGCCTGATACGGTTTGGACACGCGGCAAGTGCCCTTATAAGGTTCTTCAGTACATGGCACACGCGATGCCTTGGGTAGGCTCGGCAGTCGGTGAAAACCGCATCATGGCTGGATCTGACCTAAAGGAACAACGGGGACTATGTGCCAGCTCGAACGACCAGTGGATGCAGATGATCGTCCAACTCATGCAAAATGCAGACTTGCGCAGAACACTGGGGAGCCAGTCGTACAAATATGTCGCAGAAAATCATTGCCGGGGCATACTGATTAATCGATTGGCTCAAACTTGGCGAAATGTGCTTGGACAAGAAATATAGTTTGTATTTCCAATTCGCAGAATCACGAAGGACAAAACAAAAGTGAAAGCAGCCATCTTCTACATGTCTTTAAGCACCGGTTTTTTCTTGTTTCGATTTTGTCACTTGTAATTTAATGCTTGGTCTTACCGGAGACCTCCATCGGGAACTTGAATGACACCGATTCCCAATTTGCGACCAGAACCATCAGGGCCAACCAATGCCCGCCCATCATATTTATCACATAACTCCTTCCATAACTGATGGACTTGGATTTCTGGCAGATCTTGCCGAGGCAAAATATCGTGAAATGCAATCAAACCCCCGGGCCGAACCAGCGGCCCATACTGTTCAAAATCAGCCTTGACGCCTTCGTATCGATGATCACCATCGATAAAAATGAAGTCGATCTTTCTGCCTTCCAACAAGTCGCCAAGCCTGTCGCAAGTAGCTGGATCATGTGAATCCGCTCGTACAAGATGCAGAGTCTGATCCACGCCCGCAAAGGCCTCATAAAATGGAACTCGACATTCTTGATAAGCGCCACCAAACTCGCCGGCAGGCAGATCGATGCTGGCAACCATCGCATCTGCTGTAGCGGCTTGAGTCCACAGATAAAGTGTTCCGCCACGTGCCGTCCCGATCTCCAAAATACATTTCGGCCTCAGCTCGCACACGAGCTCAAACAACCACTCGATTTCAAATGGATTCTGTTTGGGGGCAAGCTTTCGATAATGCCCCTTGCCCTTGAAGATAAATGGTAATGCGAAACGTGATCTGAACGATGGCAGCAAGCGTTCTATATCACGCAGCTGCATGATCGCTGATTTGCAGTGCTGCGTCGCTAACATGTCATACAGTAGTTGCGTAATCATTTGTGCTCTCAACTGGCTGATTACATCGTGACTCGTTTGTGTAAATAGATCGCATTGGCATTAATGAGCAGATCGCATGCGTTGGCCCGAGGACCAAACAGGTTGAACAGCTGGAAGCCCTGTTGACGCAAGACACTGTCGATTTCCGAAAACAGAGCACCATCCTCATACATTGGGTTGAGGAATATCTCTGTGTACACGAGCAGGATTGAGCGTGAAAGCAGTTGAGTTGCACCGGCTAGAGCACGGACTTCACCTGCCTGGATGTCGAGCTTGATGATTTCGATCGGTGGTTCGCCTTGATCCGACCACCACTCGTCAAGGGTTATCGTCGGCACCGTGATGGCTTGCTCAATGCTCGCACCCCGTGGGCTCATTTTCCGATTACGCGCATTGGGTTTCAGCAGTGAAGCGCGGCCACGCGATTGAGTGACAAACAGTTCGGCCTGCCCACTGTGATCGCTAATTGCCACGTGAAAGGGTCGCATACGAGAATCACCGCCCGCCCAGGATGCCAGAGGGTTGATATAGGCAGGATTGGGTTCGAACATATAGGCGATTGCACTGGGAAACCGGCGAAGAATGCGACGTGTAATCCGTCCATCACTCGCTCCAGCATCGATGAAACCCTTGACTGCATGACCAGCCAACAATCTGGACATCTGGGCAAAAGGATCGTCGAGACTAACCAAATTACCCTTGCGTCCTAAAAGGGTGTGTCTCAGGAATGCTCTAAGGGGTTTGGCCAAAACGCCTGGGCTCCAGTCGAATACGCATTAGCCATACTGCCATACTTGGCCGGGATCAAGAACCCTCACTGCGATATCCTGCGGCACAAATCCACTGGCATCCTGCACCAGTAAATCAAATGTTTTGTAGTGGATGGGGATAGCAACCTTGGGGGATATCAACTCCGCCGCCTTTGCGGCCAACTCAGGGCCCATGGTAAATCGATCTCCAATCGGAATCGCTGCAATATCTGGTTGATAGATTTCACCGAGAAGTTTCATATCACCAAACAGGGATGTATCACCGCAATGATAGAACGTGACCCCATTCATATGGATGATTAGGCCACAGGGCATCCCCATATACTGGCCTTCAAAGGATGAGGAGTGAAATGCCTGGGTAAATGCGATGAAACCAAATGGGGTGTCAATCTTACCACCGGGGTTGCCAGGGCTTACATTACACCCTTGCCCCCCAACATATTCGGCGATCTCGAATGCACCATACACCGTGGCGTTATTGGCCTTGGCAATCGCCACGGTATCGCCGAGGTGATCGGCGTGTCCATGGGTCAGCACGAGGTGCTGGCACTGAATATCCTGCGGCCGGGTTTTTGCCAGGGGGTTGCCCGTCAAGAAAGGATCGATGACCACAGCGTGGCCATCACCTTCCAGAATGAACCCTGCATGGCCCAAGAAGGTAATCGTAATTGGCATGACATATATCCCAAGACCATAACTGACTACGTAAACTGCTGACGGGCCAATAATTTTCACCCCATCACCAATGTACAGTCTACCGGGTTTCGGACACATGCCACAGCCGCGCCTTTGGTAGCCCATGCTTATGACGTATCTCTACAGACAAACAACCTGAACATCCGGAAGTTGGCGATCATGTTCTCACTGGCAACCGTTCGCCATATTTGGCATCGCCTCTTTGATCGATAGGTTCACCGTAACATGGTGCCACGAGGAATATCTGGCAGATGGCCAAACATTGCCGTAGAATCGGATAAGGCCGGTGTGGCGGAATTGGCAGACGCGACGGATTCAAAATCCGTTCCTGGCAACAGGGTGTGGGTTCGAGTCCCTCCACCGGCATTACTTTGTTTGGGGTTGCACCACGTCGCACAGATTCGTCTAAGTTCGCAGAAATATTATGTTTGCGATGATCAGTTTGACACTCTCGTGCATGATCTTTACCGCTGACTGATTCGCGCCTAACTGCACCACGTTGCACGGATTCGCGCTCTAACTGCTGGGGAATCTGCTGGGGGTTGCTGGGGGGGACTCTGTACTGGTCACTGACAATATCATTCGTCCCGGTAGCCTGCATGGATTGGGTTTTATCGAGCGTCATGTCGGGGAAGTGATTGACCGTCTCGGCCTCTTCTCCCGGCAGCAGGTCGCCGTAGGTGTCCATAGTCAGCGTAATTGTGCTGTGACGCATGACCCGTTGAATTTTCTTCGGATGGACACCTTGCATGGCAAGCAAGGCACCCGTGGTGTACCGCAGTGAATGGAAGTCCAACTTGTGTCCCGTAGCATCCTCACATGCCAAGAAGTCGCTCTCGCGGCGGCGTGCTTGTTCCTTTGGGTCGTGGG
>Ga0310125_10000477_pt1 | contig 18859 bp, 7 predicted proteins | sample CB11b_Tmax_Bot8__FD_203508 | JGI IMG/M metagenome (GOLD analysis project Ga0310125, IMG submission 203508) | Marine microbial communities from Western Arctic Ocean, Canada - CB11b_Tmax_Bot8 | ecosystem: Environmental > Aquatic > Marine > Oceanic | place: Canada: Western Arctic Ocean | collected... | reverse complement strand
CGGATCAATCGATGAACGATTGTTCTGTTGGCCGATTATGACCACATCATCTGGAGTCACTTCATTCCGACACCTTTATCAGATCACCGGCCAAGGGTTGCCATACGCCGTAGTCACGGAAGTAAGCGATTCGCGTCACCCACGGCGTTCGTGTCATGCGCCGCCGTCGTCCTGATTTTCGAATGCACCACGTCATCAACCACCGGCGACTGGCCGCAATGGCGCGGTGCCGACGGCACGGGCGTGTCGCGCGATACCGATTGGGTCGAACGGTTCGGTCCCGGCGGACCGCGCGTTCTGTGGGAAGGCCACGTCGGCGTGGGGTACGCATCGGTATCGGTGCTCGACGGAAGGCTGTACACCGCTGGCTGGACCGATGGCCACGACGTCGTTTACTGCCTGGACGCCGAAAGCGGCGAAACGTTGTGGACGCACCGATATCCGATGAATCGCTACAACAAGCAGCACGATGGCGGGCCCGCGGGGACGCCCGCGGTGTGCGGCGGCCGCGTCTACACGCTCAGCCGCGAGGCCGATCTGATTTGTCTCCATGCCGAAACGGGAAAGGTCCTGTGGTCGAAGGACCTCATGGAGCAGTTCGGCGCGCAATTGCCGCGCTTCGCGTTCACGGGGTCGCCGGTCGTTTACGGTGACGCGCTGTATGTCGATGTCGGGCGGATCATCGCCTTCGACAGGGTCGGCGGCGATCTGCTCTGGCGGTCGAAGGATTACGGCGCGGGCTACTCGACGCCGGTGCTGCTGGAGGTTGATCGAAGACGACTGCTGGCGGCGTTTCCCCAGCACGGCCTGGTCGTCCTCGATGCGTCGACGGGGACCGAACGCGCCGCGTACGAGTGGAAAAACCCCTACGGCAACAATGCGGCGATGCCGGTTGTCAACGGCAATCGTATTTTCATTTCGTCCGCGGACGACGTGGGCGGCGTCCTGCTCGAGCTGGCCGACGAGAGCCTTCGCGCCGTCTGGCAGAACCGCGAGATGCGCAACAAGATGGCAACGTCCGTCCTCCTGGATGGCCATCTTTACGGGTTAGACAAGGCGGTGCTCAAATGCGTCAGCATGGCCGACGGCGCGGTCAAGTGGTCGCAGCGCGGCCTGGGCATGGGATCGCTGATCGCCTCAGCCGGAAAGCTGATTGTTATGAGCGAAGACGGCGAGCTGATCATCGCCGACGCCGCGCCGCGGTCTTTCGATGTTCGCGCCCGGGCTAAGGTGCTCGACGCCCCCCGCTGCTGGACGGCGCCGGTCCTGGCCGGTGGCAGAATCTACTGTCGCAGCAGCGTCGGGCAACTCATCTGCCTGGACATGCGCGCCGGTTCACGTGAAACCGCTGCACCGTAGGGGGAGGTGGATTTGACAGGATTACAGGACGGCTAGCCCAAGTTCCGCGGTATTGTACGGTGAAAATTTTCCTGAGGCCTGGATCACGGCTGATGATATCGTGGCGTGGATCATTTTCTTGATAGTCGATGCAGTGGAGACTTTTTCAGATCGAGGGGCCTGTTTTCTCCTTTAACATGGTGGCATGTTCGTTCGGCCTTGCTACCGCAGGAAGAACGGAAAGCGCCATGCCTACTGGGCATTGGTGGAGTCATATCCACTGAGCGTGGCCCGTGACAACACGTGGTGGCCTATCTGGGTGACATGGACGAGGATGGACGCCTCGGGGTTAAGGACGCAGCCGACAAGAATTCAACGAACCGTCAACAACGTCTGTTTGATCAAGTCAAGCCACGTTGGGTCGAGGTTGATGTCAGCGGGATTCGGGTGGCGCGTACACACAATTTTGGTGGGCCGTGGCTTGGATTGGAATTGCTCAAGCGATTGGATCTGCTGTCCTTTCTTGAACGGGTCATGCCGAGGGGGCGTGAACAGATCTCTTGGCCAACCATATCGCTGGTCTTGGTGCTGTCTCGTCTGTGCGACCCGTCAAGTGAGTCGAGGTGACGATCGGAAGGTTGACGTTGGCGGCCCGTTCGAAGTGGTCGCGGAACTCCTGTGCTGCGTAGCACTCGCTGGGAATAGCCGCCACGGCCACGACGATATCCCAGTCGCGCATCGATGCGAGGTTGATGCTCACGTACCTCGCTTACTCCGACGCTCCAGCGGTGGAAGTCGTGGCGGCCGACGGCTCGGGCTCGCCGAGCAGTTGTGCGGCGAGGCGCGACTCGCCGATGGTCATTTTGATCTGGTCGGGAATTTCCGCTCCCGCGGCTTCGGCCATCGCGGCGGCGTCTTCCATTTCCTCTTCGACCGTGAGCGGTTCGTCGACGGGAGGTTCCGCCAGCTTGGTCACGCTCATATCCGAGAACGTCCTGAAGCCGGTGCCGACCGGGATAAGGTGGCCGAGCAACACGTTTTCCTTCAGACCCAGCAGGTTGTCGATGCGGCCGGCGAGGGCCGCTTCGGTAAGCACCTTGGTCGTCTCCTGGAACGAAGCGCCGGAAAGGAACGACTCACTCTGTAATGACGCCTTGGTAATGCCCAGCAGCAGTGTCTTGCCCGTCGCGGGTCGGCACCGCGTCGTCGTGGCGGACCCCTTGCCGTCGGCGTCGGCCTTGGCGTTGGCTTCCTTGACCTGGTCCTTGGTCATCAGGGCGCCCTCCTCGAGACCGGTCTCGCCGGGTTCCTTGATTCGCACCATGGTGGCCACCCGTTCGTTGGAGTCACGGAAGCGAAACTTGTCCACGACCTCGTTCGGAAGCAACTCCGAGTCGCCGGTGTTCTCGACGTTCACCTTCCGCAGCATCTGGCAAAGAATGATCTCGATGTGCTTGTCGTTGATCGGAACGCCCTGGGCGCGGTAGACGTTCTGCACCTCGTCAAGCAGGTAGCTGAACAGCGCCTCTTCACCCTTGATGCGAAGGATGTCGTGCGGGACCAGCGGACCGTCGATCAGTGGATCACCCGCGGTGACGAAGTCGCCGGTGTGGACCAGCAGATGGCGATCCTGGGGCACGTGGTGCTCAAACTCCAGGGTGGCGTCGGAACGGACGATGATCGTCATCTTGCCGCGCCGTTTATCGCTGCGCAGTTCGACCTTGCCGGAGATCTCGGCCATGACGGCCGCGTCCTTGGGCTTGCGGGCTTCGAAGATCTCGGTGACGCGCGGCAGGCCGCCGACGATGTCCGATGAGCCGACGACTTCTCGCGGCTGACGGGCCAGCATCTGGCCGGCCTCGATCTTCTCACCTTCGGTCACTTCGATGCGGGCCTTGGCGGGCAGGTAGTGGAAGTCCAGGATCTTGCCGCCTTCGCCCTCGATGACGATCCGCGGATGCATCTCGCCCTTGTGTTCGATGACCACAAGCGCCTCGCTCTTGACCTTGGTTGCACTCTTGCCTCTGCTGGACTGACCCTCGCCCTCGGGACGCACGGTCTCGCCGAGAACGATGTCCTCGAAACGGGTCGTTCCCTCCTTTTCTGCGAGGATCGGCGTGCGGTGCGGGTCCCATCGAACCAGCAGCTGTCCCTTCTTGACCTGGTCGCCCGGTTTTACCTTGATGTACGAGCCGTACTGAATCTTGTACTTCTCCAGTTCCCGTCCCTTGGCATCCAGGACGGCGATCTCGCCGTTGCGCTTCAGCGACACCAGGGATTCCTTGCCGTCCTCGTCCAGCGACGGAACCTCCATCGCGTCGCGGATTTCAATTGTGCCGCCGTTCTGGCTGCGGTAGTTGGTCTCCACGAGCGTGCGGTGTCCGATGCCGCCGGTGTGGAACGTCCGCATCGTCAGCTGCGTGCCCGGTTCACCGATCGACTGGGCCCCGACGATGCCCACCGCGAGACCGCCCTCGACGAGCTGGCCCGTAGACATGTCCTGACCGTAACAGAGGGCGCAGATGCCGCGGCGAGCTTCGCAGGTCAGCGGCGAGCGGACCATCACGCTGTCGATGCCCAGCGCCTCGATTTTCGTGGCGGCCACGTCCGTGATCATCTGGTTCTCTTCAACGATCAACTCATCCGAGATGGGGTTGCGGATCGTTTCACGGGCCGTGCGGCCGACAATCTGCTGCCGCAGGGCGACGTCAATCTCTTCGCCCTTGTAGATCGCCCGCTTGGTGATGCCCTGATTCGTGCTGCAGTCGTGCTCGTTGACAAAAACGTTCTGAGCGACGTCCGCGAGCTTGCGGGTCAGGTATCCGGAGTCGGCGGTTTTCAACGCCGTGTCGGCCAGGCCCTTGCGGGCTCCGTGCGTCGAACTGAAATACTCCAGCACGTTCAGACCTTCGCGGGCGTTGGCGCGGATGGGTGTTTCGATGATCTCGCCGGAAGGTTTGCTCATCAACCCCCGCATCCCGGCAAGCTGCTGGATCTGGCTGACGTTGCCTCGGGCACCCGAGTCGCTCATGAGCCAGACGGGATTGAGGTAGACCGTCCCGGCGTCGGAGTCGATGGGCAAGGGCAGGTCATTGGCGTCGCGCCGGTCGTGCTTCAGCTCCTTGAGCAGTTCCTTGGTGATCTCCTCGCGGCAGTGCGTCCAGAGGTCAAGCAACTGGTTGTAACGCTCGCGCTCGGTGATCGCTCCGGCGTGGAATGCCCGTTCGACGCGATCCACCTTGACCTGTGTTGCGTCGATGATCTCGTACTTGCGGGCCGGGATGCGCAAATCAGTGATGCCGAAGCTGAGCCCCGCCAAGGTGGACTGCTTGAACCCGAGGTCCTTGAGATTGTCGAGAAGGTCGATCGTCGCGGGCCGCCCGAGCCGGGCGTACGTGTCGTCGATCACGCGTGAGCATCCGGGCTTGCCCAGTGAGCAGTTGTAGTAGGGCATGCTCGTGGCAAGAATGTCGTTGAACACCAGCCGGCCGATCGTCGTCAGGATCTTTCCCGATTCGGGCATCGTCACCACGTCGCCCTTCTGATCTTCAACCATGCCGTCGTAACGGCCTTGCGTCAGGCGTACGAGAATCGGCTGATGAATCAGGATCTGCCTCGCGTCGTAGGCCATCAGCGCCTCGGTCGTGTCTTTGAACGCCTTGACGTGTTCGCCTTCCTTCGGCGGTTCCGGCATCGTAGTGATGTAGTACACGCCCATCACGATGTCGTGCGACGGTGAAATGATCGGGTTGCCGTTCGCAGGGCTGAAGATGTTGTGCGGCGCCAGCATGAGCACGTGCGCTTCGGTCTGGGCCTCAACGCTCAGCGGCAGGTGGACGGCCATCTGGTCGCCGTCGAAGTCCGCGTTGAACCCGGCACATACCAGCGGGTGGATCTTGATCGCGTTGCCCTCGACGAGGGTCGGCTCGAAGGCCTGGATGCCGATGCGGTGCAGCGTCGGGGCCCGGTTGAGCATCACCGGGTGCTGGTAGATCACCTCCTCGAGGATGTCCCACACCTCCGGGTCGCGTCGCTCCAGCATCTTCTTGGCCGATTTGATCGTGTCAGCGAGGCCGTGCTCCTTGAGCTTGCGGATGATGAACGGCTGGAACAGCTCGAGGGCTATTTTTTTCGGCAGGCCGCACTGGTGCAGCTTCAGATCGGGCCCGACGACGATGACCGAGCGGGCCGAGTAGTCCACGCGCTTGCCCAGCAGGTTCTCGCGGAACCGGCCCTGCTTGCCCTTGATCATGTCGGTCAGGGATTTGAGAGGCCGATTCGACGAGCCCAACACCGGGCGCCGGCACCGACCGTTGTCGAATAGCGCATCCACCGACTGCTGGAGCATCCGTTTTTCGTTGCGGATGATGACCTCCGGCGCGTTCAGATCCATCAACTTCTTGAGACGGTTGTTGCGGTTGATAATTCTGCGATAAAGGTCGTTGAGGTCCGACGTGGCGAAGTTGCCGCTCTCAAGCAGCACCAGCGGCCGAAGGTCGGGTGGAATCACGGGAATCACGTCCATGACCATCCATTCCGGCTGGTTTTCGCTGGTGCGGATCTGCTCGACGATTCGCAGCCGCTTGGACAGATCCTTGGTCTTCTGCTTCGAGCGAGTCTGCTTCAATTCGAAGCGAAGTTCAGCGGCCAGCTTGGTCAGATCGAGCCGGACGAGAAGTTCCTTGATCGCCTCGGCGCCCATCGTCGACGTGAACTTGCTGCCGTGCTGCTCGATGTTCTGGCGGTACTCATCCTCGGAAAGCAATTGGCGCATCTGCAGGGGCGTGTCGCCGGCATCGACGACCGCGTAATCCTGGAAATAGATGACTTTCTCCAGGTCGCTGGTTTTCATGCCCAGCAGGTTGCCCAGATGGCTCGGCACGGCCTTGAAAAACCAGATGTGGACGATCGGCGCCGCGAGGTTGATGTGCCCCATGCGCTTGCGGCGTACGCGGCTGTGCGTGACCTTGACGCCGCAGCGGTCGCAGATGATGCCCTTGAACTTGGTTCCCTTGTACTTGCCACAGGCGCACTCGTAGTCGCGCTCCGGTCCGAAGATGCGTTCGCAGAACAGGCCGTCTTTCTCGGGACGGTAGGTGCGATAGTTGATCGTCTCCGGCTTCTTGACCTCGCCGAAGCTCCAGGATCGGATGTCGTTCGGCGATGCAAGATTGATCTTGACGCTACCGTAGTCGTTGACACGATCGTAAATCGCTTCAGCCATGAGTCGAGTTCTCCGCTTACGAAGCGTTTGGTGTTCCGGACCACATCACCTACCGGTCATTCCGCATCGGATTCAAAGACTGCAGGATCCAAGTAGTCGTCCAACGGACCGACCTGCGTCGAATTCCGCGATCAAACACTTTTGGGTTCAGAGGACCGGGCTGGATCCGATGTCGCCTTTCTCCATCGTGATGTTCAGGCCCAGGCCTTTCACCTCGTTGCACAGCACGTCGAAGGCCACGGGCATGCCGGCTTCGAGCGTGTTGGTCCCCTTGACCATCGATTCATAAATCTTCGTGCGGCCTTCAACGTCGTCGCTCTTGACCGTCAACAGTTCCTGGAGCATGTACGCCGCGCCGTAGGCCTCGAGGGCCCATACTTCCATTTCGCCGAAACGCTGCCCGCCCGTGCGGGCCTTGCCGCCAAGCGGCTGCTGCGTGATCAGGCTGTAGGGCCCCGTGGACCGGGCATGGATCTTGTCATCCACGAGGTGGTGCAGCTTCAGCAGGTACATGAACCCCACCGTCGTCTTCTGGTCGAACGGTTCGCCGGTCCGCCCGTCATAGAGCTGGACCTTGCCGCCCGGTGGCATCTTGACGAGCAGTTCGTCGGGACTGGGCGGCTCCTTGCGCTGTGCCAGCGAATCGATCCGCTCCTGAACGTACTGCCTGGACTCCTCGATCGCTTCGTGGATCTGCTGTTCGTTCGCCCCGTCGAACACCGGCGTGACCGCCTGGAATCCCAGTGTGCCACAGGCCCAGCCGAGGTGGGTTTCCAGGATCTGGCCGACGTTCATGCGCGAGGGTACGCCCAGCGGGTTCAGCAGCACGTCGACTGCCGTGCCGTCTTCGAGATACGGCATGTCCTCCACGGGGACGATTCGCGCGATCACGCCCTTGTTGCCGTGCCGGCCGGCCATCTTGTCGCCGACAGACAGGTGCCGCTTGGTCGACAGGTAGATGCGGACCATCTCGAGCACGCCCGAGGGCAGCTCGTCGCCGCGTTTCATGTGGGCGACTCGGCGTTCCTTCTCGCGCTGCACCGCCTCGATGCGCGGCCAGAACTGGCCATAGACCTGCTCGGCCTGCTCGCGCGACGCCTTGTTACCCTTGATCCACTTGGGCGAAAAGTCATGAATCTGCTCGACGACCACTTCGGTGATGTCCGAGGCGCCCACCTTCTGGCGGGTTGAAGGATCGACCATGTCGGTACCGCTGACCTCATTGATCTGGTCGACCATCTGCCGAAACAGATCCGCGGCGCGCCCGTCCATGCCCGTCTCGTACTCGCGCATTTCACGGCGAAGGTGCCGCTTCTGTTCGTCATTCAGGTGCATCCGACGGCTGAATCGCTTGGCGCCAATGACGATCCCCTCGGTGCCGGCCGGAACTTCCAGCGAGTCGTTTTTGACGTCTTCGCCGGCGCGTCCGAAGATCGCGTGCAGCAGTTTTTCTTCGGGAGACAGCTCGCTCTTGGATTTGGGAGACACCTTGCCGACGAGCACGTCACCGGGCAGAACGTAGGCCCCGATCCGGATAACGCCGTTTTCGTCGAGCCGGGACAGCTGCTTCTCCGAGACGTTCGGAATGTCGCAGGTGAATTCTTCCCGGCCGAGCTTGGTCTCGCGGATTTCGACGGCGAACTCCTCGATGTGGATCGAGGTGAACACGTCTTCCTTGACGAGTCGCTCGGAAATGACGATGGCGTCCTCGAAGTTGTAGCCGTCGAAGGTGTTGAACCCCACGAGCACGTTCTTGCCCAGGGCGAGCTCGCCCTGGTGGGTTGCGGCGCCGTCGGCGATGATCTGATCCTTTGCCACCTTCTCACCAAGCCGCACGATCGGTCGCTGGTTCAGGCAGGTGCGCTCGTTGAGGCCGACGAACTTGCGCAGCACATACTCGTCAGCGTTATCGATCACGATGCGACTGGCATCGAGGTAACTGACGGTGCCGGCGTTGGTGGCCCGCACCACCATGCCGGAATACTTGGGCACCTGCTTCTCCAGCCCGGTCGCCACACACGGCGGCTCGGTCTTGATCAGAGGCACGGCCTGCCGCTGCATGTTCGAGCCCATCAGGGCGCGATTCGCATCGTCATGTTCCAGAAACGGAATCAGTGCGGCCGACACGCCCACGATCTGTTTCGGGCTGATGTCGGTAAAATCGACCTGGGTCGAGTCGACCTGGGCGAGGTCGCCGTCCACGCGCGCCAGGACGGGGCCCGTGGTCAGCCGCCCCTCGACGTCGAGCACGTCGGTGGGGGCCAGGGTCACTTTCATCTCCTCGTCGGCGCGTAGGTACTGGATGCCCGAGGCACCGGTCAGAGCCTTGCCGTCCTTGACAATGCGATACGGCGTCAGCAGGAACCCGTACTCGTCGATCTTGGAGTAGATCCCCAGCGACGCGATCAAGCCGATGTTCGTTCCTTCCGGCGTTTCGATCGGGCAGATGCGTCCGTAGTGGCTGATGTGGACGTCGCGGACCTCGAACCCGGCGCGCTTGCGGTTCAGGCCGCCCGGTCCCAACGCGCTGAGCCGACGTTCGTGGGTCAGCTGCGAGAGTGGATTGGTCTGGTCCACGACCTGCGACAGCTCGCTTCGGCCGAAGAACTGCTCGATCGCGCTGGAGATCGACTTGGAGTTGATCAGATCCGCGACCTTGGCCAGTTCGTCCGGGTCCTTGACGCTCATGCGCTCCTGCACGGTGCGCCGAAGCTTCAGGAAACCCTTTCGCATCTCCTCGATGGCCAGCTCATCGAGCGTGCGCAGGCGACGATTGCCGAGGTGGTCGATGTCGTCCACGTGGGCTTTGTTGCGGTTGCTGCGCAGGTCGAGGATGTACTTCATGACGTGAAGGAAATCCTCGGCCCGGATTTTCATCTCCGATTCGGGGACATCCAGATCGAATTTCCGATTGATGCGGAATCGCCCGACCTTCCCCAGGCGGTACCGGTTGGCGTCGAAGAACTTTTCGTGAAACAGCTGACGCGCCTTTTCCACCTGTGGCGGATTACCGGGCCGCAGCCGGGCGTACAGCTGAAGCAGCGCCGCTTCGTGCTCCGTAATGCTCGTCCCTTCGAGCGCGGCGGCGTGTTCCTCGGCGATCGTGTTGAGGATCAGCGGATCGCTCGCGTCGGTAATCACGTCCACGGTTTTGATGTTCGAAGCAAGAACGGTGTCGATCGCCTCGCCGATCGCGTGGGCGCTGGCGACCACTTCCTCGCCCGTTTCCTTGTCGATGATCGGCGCGGCGGCATAGTGCTCGGGGGTCAGATCCGCCAGCGGGATCGAGGCCACCTCGTAGAACGTGCGCATCAGGGTGTCGGTCGTGGAGAACTCTTCGTCGAGGGCCCGTAGATACGTGGTTGCGGGGATCTTCGTGGACTGATCGATCCGCATCAGGAGGACGTCCTTCTTCGAGACCTCCAGTTCGATCCACGAACCCCGCTCAGGAATGATCCGGGCCGAGTGCAGGGGCCGATCGGCCTCGGCGGACGCGATCGAGAAATCCACGCCCGGCGAGCGGTGCAACTGGTTGACGATGACCCTCTCAGCCCCGTTGACGATGAACTCGCCGCCGCCCATGAGGATCGGAATCTCGCCGAGGTAGATTTCCTCCTCAGGCATCTCGGCGACGTCCTTACGGACGAGGCGGACGCCGATCCGGAACGGCCTGCCGTACGTCAGCCGAAGCTGGCGGCATTCGTCAGGCGTGTATCGCGCCTCATCCAGCTTGTAATGGAGGTATTCAAGCTGCATGTTCCCGTCGTACGACGCGATGGGAAAGATCTCGCGCAGCAGAGACTCGAGACCAACGTCGGGGGCACGGGTCTCGAAGGTTTGTCCAATCTGCAGGCACCTTTGGTAGGCCGTCTGCTGAACCTCGACCAGGTTGGGGATGGGTAGGGCGTCACCGCGCTTAGAGTAGTCGCGCACCTTCGATAGGAGCATCGATCACCTCGCCAATTATTGGTCTAAAGTATGGTATTGCCTAGACTTACGGTTTCGGGAATACCGCTGATCCACGCCTTGAGCTACGTACTATAGTCGAATCCCTTACCACGCACAAGACCGAAACGGCCCATTTCACAAAAAATTTTTAAGGGTACGGGAGGTTGGGGAGGGGCTGGCGATAGGCCAGCACGGCGCCGGCGACGTGCCCGCCGAACCCGGAGGCGAATACGGCATGATGGCGCGTCGGTCCGTCGCCATTTCTCGATTCGCCGACCAGCGGCTGTGACTCCGGGATCGGATCGTTGAGCCAGGGCATTGGGGGTCGTTTGCCGCTGCGGGCGCAAAGGCAGGCGAGGACCAGCGAGACCAGGCCGGCGGCCCCCAGGCCGTGGCCCACACCACCCTTGCACGCGTAAACGTCGCGGATCTGGTCCGCGTGACCAGCGAAGACCGACATTTCGGCCGGGTCGTGGGCCGCCGTTCCCGGCGCATGCGGGTGCAGGACGTCGATGGGACGACCGTCCAGCAGTCGCCGCGCCACCCTGGCAAGGGACCGCATCCGCGGCGCGGGGCGTATCAGGTCGTGCGGTTCACTGGCGACCGCGGTGTCGAGAAGCTCAATCTCACCGGGTTGAGGCTCCTCGGCCGTCCGCAACAGGACGGCGGCACCGGCCTCTGCGAGAACGAAGCCGCAGCGATTCTCGGCCAGTGGCCGGCCGCGATAGGCCTGGGCCGTCAACGGCGCCAGGACCCCGAGCCGGCGGTAGCTGTGGATAAATAGCGGTGTCAGCGCCGCTTCGACGGCCACGACCAGGACGCTGCGGGGCGCACGTGTCGCTCCCGCGGAGGCGAGACGTCGACGCGCGAGGTCCACGGCCGTCAGGCCCGAGGCGCACGCGGCAACGACATGGTGCACGGGCTCGACGAGTCCCAGGCGGCGGCGAAGCTGCCGTGCGAGGAATTCATGGGGACCGAGCGTGACCGATTCGAGATCGGCCTGCAGAAAGCCCGGCTCGCCCAATCGACCAGGGTGATGGGTTCGATCGCGACTCGACCCGCCTCGGCGGGTCCGATCACCCAAACCACATTGCCCCGCGGCGCGAATCAATGAACCCACGGCGCCCTTGCTTGAGGCGAGGATGACCGGCACCTGCGTCTGGTCTTCACCTGCCTCGTGCAACGCTTGCCGCGCGGCCCGCTCGGCCAACTCCACGGTCGGGTCGGACGGGCCGTGCTGGGCGACGCTCACGGCGCCGACGCTGTGGACGACGTTTACCGGGTCGGCGGCCTGCGGCAGACGGTCTGCCCGGTCGGTCACGGTCCGACCGGCGAGCAGTGCCCTGAACGTCTGCCACGGCGAGTGTCCCAGCGGCGTGAGCAGGCCCATGCCCGCAATGACGACTGGCGACCCGCGATCGGCCGTCGTGGTGCCAGCCGATGAGCCTCGACTAGGCATGACGCTGGACTCCGCGGGCCTGTCGATCTGGTCTTTGTTGCTGCTTAAGGCCTACCATACAATGCTCCACAACCGTGGGGGCACCCGTAGCGGCGCCACGATGGGATCGGCGCGACCCTGAGGATCGGGGCTGGCGTCGATGCCGGCCCTCGACGGGGCCGGTCGAGCGATACACGGATGTCACTGCCCAAGGGCCAACCAGAGTACACCCAACCAACTAGCCACTGAAGCAAGGCGACGTCGTCGCATGAAGGTCGATCCACGATTTCTCGTCGATGGGGGGCGCGAGATTTTTACCGGCAATGAGCTGCTGGTGAAGGGCGCTCTGGAGGTCAAGGGTGGGGTGCACCTGTTCACCGGGTACCCCGGCTCTCCGATTGCCTCATTTTTCGACGTGCTGGAATCGATTGGTCCGCTTCTGGCCGAGCACGGCGTCGTTGCCAAGATCGCCAACAACGAGGCCCTCGGTATCGCGATGGTGAACGGCGCCCAGATGGCCGGGTGCCGGGCCGTCGTCGCGGTGAAGTCCGTGGGTTTGCACGTCGCGGCGGATGCCCTGGCGCTGGGCGTCCTGGCAGGGACACAGGCCGATTCGGGGGCACTGATCGTGATCGGGGACGACCCCTGGAGCGATTCGACGCAGGTTCCCGCCGACTCGCGTTTCCTGGCCGAACACCTGCGCCTGCCGGTGGTCGAGCCGAGCAACCCGCAGGAGGTCAAGGACTGGGTCGGCCTGTCGTTCGAGCTCGGCCGGGCGGCGCGGATCTTCATCGGCTACATCGTCACCGTCGCCAGCGCCGACGGCGGCGGCAGCGTCGAGTGCACGGCGAATCATTTCCCGAAGCTGAACACAAAGAACAGGACGGCACTGAGCTACGAACGCGACATCATGCCCAACCTTGATCGGTCGGTCCTGCTGCCGCCGCGCACCTGGCGCCGCGAAATGGCGCTCGGCGAACAGTTCAAGACTTTGAAGACCGAGGCCCGTCGTCTGGGCATCAACCGGACGCTCCACGCCCCGCAGAAGGGAGAGGTCGTGCCCATGGGGTTCGTCGCATCGGGCGTGGCCTACAGCTATCTTGCACATGCGTTGACGGAGTTGGGGCTGGCCGGTCGCCTGCCGATTCTCAAGCTCGGCATGAGCTACCCCGTCGACGAACAGATCGTCATCGACTTCGCTCGCCAATGTCGCCAGCTTGTGGTCATCGAGGAGCGCCGCAGCTTCGTCGAGCGACAGGTCATCGAGATCCTCAACCCATTGAAGCAGGCCGAAGGGCTGTCCACCGAGGTATACGGAAAGCGGATGCCCCGCGACCTTCCGGGAATTCCCGAAACGCGCGGTCTTAACCCCTCGATCGTGATCGAGCGGCTGGTGCCGCTGCTCAAGCAGCACCCCACGTTGCCGGCCGAACTGACCAACGGCCGGCTCAGCGCCGAGTTAGACCGCATCAAGAAGACGGCGACGTTCCGCGTGCATATTCCCGACCGCACGCCGACGTTCTGCCCCGGCTGCCCGCACCGGGATTCCTCCGGCGTTCTGCTCGAATTGCGGCGCGACCTGATCGACCCGGAATACATGCTGCGCGTGCACAAGAGCAAACCGGTGGACCTGGTTAGCCACGGCGACACGGGCTGCTACACGATGCTCATGTTCGAGCCCAACGCGCCGCTGATGCACAACTACAGCGGCATGGGGCTGGGCGGGGGAACCGGCAGCGGTGTCGACCCCTTCATCGACAACAAGCAGATTGTCTTCATGGGTGATGGCACCTTTTTCCACTCCGGTCAGACCGCGATCAGTCACTCGATCTACAACGGCCAGGACATCACCTACATCATCCTGGACAACAAGACGACCGCGATGACCGGGCATCAGTGCAACGCCGGCAACGAACACGACCTCACCGGACGGCCGACGTTCGCACAGGACATCGAGCGCATCGTCACCGGCATGATCCCCAAGGGCCTGGCCAGCGATGTGCGCCTCGTCCGCATCAACCCGGAGGATCGGCCACGGTACCGAAAATTGCTGGAGCAGACGATCCTGGCCGACGGCGTGAAAATCGTGATCGCCGACAAGGAGTGCGGCATCACCTACCACCGCCGGCGCCGCGCCGAGGAGTTGAAGACCGAACGGGCATTGAATTACCTGCCGCGAAAGACGTTCATGAACGTGGGGGGGGACGTGTGCGAGTATTGCCTGGAGTGCACCACGCAGACGGGCTGTCCGGGGCTGACCATCGAGGACACGGATTACGGCCCCAAGATCCAGACCAGCATGAGCACGTGCGTCAACGATGGCGCATGTGAGCGCATTCATGCGTGCCCGGCGTTCGAGGAGGTCACCGTCATCCGCAAACAGCCGAAGCGCGCCGCCGACGAGTACGTGAACCTCGCCGGACTCCCCGACGCCCCTCGACCGCTACACGCCGACCAGGAAACCTGGCGCTGCTATCTGGCCGGCGTCGGGGGCATGGGCATCGGCGTGTGCACGGCCATCTTGAGTACCGCCGGGCACGAGATGGGCTACCACGTGCAGTTCCTGGATAAGAAGGGCCTGGCGATCCGCAATGGCGGCGTCTATTCACAGATCGTCTTCAGCCGGATGCAGGACAACCAGGACGCCGCCGCGGGCACCAAGCGATCGGGAAGGGCCGGGACCGGCGGCTTCACGACCGCGGCGATTCCCTACGGGAAAGCGGATCTTCTGCTCGGTGTCGACCTCCTTGAAGCCACGCGGGCCATCGACCCGAAGCATCCCTACCGCGTGGCCAGCCCCGACATGACCTGCGCCGTGGTGAATACCACGAAGACGCCGACGATTCTGACGCTGATGGGTCGCGATGATTTCGAACCGTCCGAACTGGAACAGACGCTGCAGAAGTACACGCGCGACGGCTGTCACTTCGGCTTCAACGTCGGCGACCTCTGTGAACGCCTGCTCGACTCGAAGTTGTACGCCAATATCATGATGCTCGGGATCGCGTTTCAGAAGGGGTTCCTGCCGCTGACGCGCGACGCACTCGAGAAGGCCATTCGCAGGGTCATGAGGCACGAGACCGAGCGCAACATCCGAGCGTTCAAGATCGGCCGCAAGATTGTCGTCCGCCCCGACCAGTTCGTGGTCGAGTTGAAGCATGAGTACGAATCGGCGCGCCAGGCCACGCGCCGCAAGCTCAACGTGATCCGAGCCACCCACCGCGGCAAGCGCGGGCAGCGCCTGGCCAAGCAGTTCCGCGTGCTGCTCAAGCAGACCTTCCGCGCCACTCAGGGCCACCGCGTTGACGACCAGTTGCTGCGCGACGTGGTGATCCGCGCCTTCGACTGCTGCCTGTGGGGCGGGATCGACTACGCTCGGCGCTATTGCCGCCGGCTTGTTGAGGTGTTCGACCGGGACGGACCACGTCAGAACTACCGCATCACGCGGGCCGTGGTCTGGAACCTGGCCAAGGTGATGCTGATCAAGGACGAGATTTACGTCGCGGCCCTCTGCACCAGCCCCGAGAAAATGAAACGCGACCGCCGGCGCTTCGGCGTCAACCCGGCCCACGGCGACCGGATCACCTACCGCCACTTCAACATTCCTGAAATCGACCTGTTCGGCCGTGTGGTGCGCTTGCCCGCGATGAAAACCTACCAGTGGCAGCACCGGCTGTTGAGCCGGGCCCGGGTCCTGCGCCCTTTGCTGTTTCCCCACCGACTCGAGGCGGAGTTTCGCGACTGGTACGAGCAACTGGTGGATGCCATGGACCTGACCAGTGATGACCCGCGCCACTATCAGCGATGGTTGGCGGTCCTCTCGGCACCGCAGTCCGTCAAGGGCTTCCGCGAGGTGCGCTACCCGAAGATGGAAGCCGCCCGCCACCGCGCCGAGCAATGGCTCAAGGCCGATCTGGAGCTGTTCGAGACCGAACCCGTCGCCGCGGCCGCCGCCCGGACCGTCAACCTGCCGATGGTAGCCGCCGTGACTTGAAAATTGGCAGGCCGTGCCAGTCACAAGTTGTGACGCGCGACTAGTCTCGCGTCGCCGGCGCGGTGAGTTGAACGTCGCGAATTGCGGCGGGGTCGTGCGTGATGCGTGATGGCTTCTTCGTCTCTGCCCCGTATCGTTTGATGAGCGTCGCGATCCTTGGCTGGTTCGGCCGCAGGGCAATGCTACGCTGCCACGCTTTGAGCGCATCGTGGCGCTGGCTCTCGAATTTCTCCTTCGATTGGATGTGCAACGTCATCAGGCACGCACCCAGGCCGTTGAGCGCGGCGGTGTCCTTCTGGTCGATCGACATCGCGGCTCTGAAGCTGGCCAGGGCGTCGTCGAACTGACGCAGTTTGAACTGGCAGTAGCCGAGGCGTTCGTAGGCGGTGGCGCTGGGTGAGCGGCGGTTCTGGTTTCGCAGGACGACGACGGCGCGTTCGAATCGCCCCAGTTGAATGTGGGCGTCGGCCATGCCCAGAAGAATCGGATCGGCGGGATCGCCCAGCTCCGCGGCTCGGCGGTAGGCGTTAACCGCCTTCTCGTAGTCACCCGTGTGTCGATAGGTCGCAGCCAGATTGGCCCATGCGCCCTGGTGATCCGGATTCAATCGGGTGGCGATCTCGGCATAGGGCAGCGCCTCTTCGATCCGATCGAGCATGATGTAAGCGCCGGCCAGGTGGTGGTTCACTTCGAAGCTCGACGGCCGAAGTGCCAGCGCCCGAAGATAGACGGCGACGGCGTCCTGCACCCACCCGAGCACCTGTTTGGTTAATCCAAGCCCGTAATGCGCCTCGTAGTGCGTCGGGTCCAGACCGGTGGCGGTTTCGAAGGAGCGGTGGGCGAGAACGTCTTTGTTCCAATCGTGATAGATCCAGCCCATGCCGACATGGGCGTCAACGAGCTTGGGGTTCGCTTCCAGTGCCAGACCGAACGAGGCCCAGGCCGAGTCGGTCAGGCCTTGATCGAGGAATTGCCGTGCCTGCTGAAGATGCCCGGTGTGGCTCGCCGGGCTTTCCAGGAACGATTCGCATCCACTCTGGGCGATGACCGCCGCCGCCGCGGCGACCGGCACCGGCCATCGGGCGCACAGACATCCAACCCTCACGGCGCACATAGGAGCCAAGGTACGACTGCTTCGAGATCCGGTCAAAGTCGCGGACGCTGTAGAATTTTGAATTAATCATGAGAATCGCTCTGGCACAGACCAATCCGACGATCGGCGACGTGGCGGGTAACACCGCACTGATCCGCGAGGCTATCGGCGCCGCAAGGCAACAGTCCGCCCAACTGGTGATCTTTCCCGAGCTCTCGGTGATCGGCTATCCACCGAGGGATCTGCTGCTGGCTCCGGATGTCATCGACCAGTGCGGCGACGCGGTGACCAGCCTCGCCGCCGAATGCCGTGACATCGCCGCGGTCATTGGATATCCGTGTCCCACCGACCGGGCGACCGGTCCGTCGCTTTACAACGCCGCGGCCCTCTGCGTCGGCGGTCGCGTGGCCCACCGACATATCAAGACTCTGCTTCCGACGTACGACGTCTTCGACGAGCAGCGCTATTTCGCGTCGGCCGGCGCCGGCCCCCGGACATTCGAGTTAGGCGGCGTGTCTTTCGGGCTGACGATCTGCGAGGACCTCTGGAACCAGAAGCAAGTCGTTGCCCGGCAGCTCTATCACGAAGATCCTGTGCGGCAGCTTGCCGAAGCCGGCGCCCAGGCGCTGGTCAACTGCTCGGCTTCGCCGTTCGTCGCCGACAAACACGCGGTTCGTATTGAGCTCGCCGCCACGGCGGCACAACGTCACCGGATGCCGGTCATCTATTGCAATCAGGTCGGCGGCAACGACGAGCTCATATTCGACGGGAACAGCTTCGTGGTCGACGCCGCGGGTCAATTGATGGCGCACGCGAAGGCTTTCCAGACCGATCTTCTGATCGTGGACCTTCCCATCGGTACGGGGACGGCCCGGCCCGGCGCGGAAAATCGGATCGAGCCGCCTCTGGCCGGCACCGCGGCGGTCTACCACGCCCTGGAGCTTGGATTGCGCGACTACTGCAGCAAGTGCGGATTCAAATCGATCGTCATCGGGCTGTCGGGTGGAATCGATTCGGCGGTGACCTGCGCCGTGTGCGCGGCGGCGATCGGGGCCGAAAACGTTCGCGGCGTGTCGATGCCGTCACGCTACAGTTCGCAAGGATCCAGGGACGATGCCGCGGAACTGGCGCGCCGCCTGGGCATTTCGTTCCGCACGGTCCCGATCGAGTCGGCGCACAAAGCGTTCGAGGCCCTGATGCGCGACCACTACGAAGGTCGCGGTCCCGACGTGACCGAAGAGAACGTGCAGGCTCGCATCCGTGGCGTGATTCTCATGGCGCTGTCCAACAAGTTCGGGTCGTTGCTCGTGACGACCGGCAATAAGAGTGAGCTTGCCGTGGGCTATTGCACGCTCTATGGCGACATGTGCGGCGGTCTGGCCGTGCTGAGCGACGTCCCCAAGACGCTGGTGTGGGATTTGGCGCGGTGGATCAACGACGCTCCCAAATCACCGCTGCGCCGGCTGGGCGACGGTCCTGTGATTCCCGACGGCAGCATCACCAAGCCACCCAGCGCCGAGCTTCGGCCCGACCAGGTCGATCAGGACTCTCTGCCGCCGTACGAGCACCTAGACGAAATCGTCGAACGGTATGTCGAGTTCGCCGAACCGGTGGCGTCGATCGTCGAGAAGACCGGCATCGACATCGACGTGGTACAGCGCGTGGTGACTCTGATCGACCGCAACGAGTACAAGCGCCAGCAGGCCGCGCCGGGGTTGAAGGTCACGGGTCGCGCCTTCGGTACGGGCCGGAGGATGCCGATTGCGCAGGGGAAGCGACGGAGCGACAAAGCGACGAAGGGTCGTTGATCGAGGCGCCGGTTCC